>WBZS01000421.1_pt1 | contig 56980 bp, 53 predicted proteins | sample 5204201 | NCBI WGS metagenome assembly WBZS01 (sample SAMN12344357, study PRJNA552823) | activated sludge metagenome | biome: Activated sludge suspended growth; feature: Nitrification reactor; material: Wastewater; isolation source: activated sludge from nitrification reactor of wastewater...
CGCAAGCCGCTTCATCGGGAAATACCCGCTGAAACTCGGGAAGCGTCGTCGGGAAACCACGAGGGTCCATGCCCGAAATCTAGCATCAAGACAACGTCTTTGGCAATCAACCGGATAGGCAAGGTTCAATCTTGAGGAGAAGTTCATGAAGACACGCCGCACACTACTTGCCGCCGCACTCGTTACCGCTTTCGCGCTCGGGACCGGCGCCCCCACGTTAGCCGCCGACCCGCATCAGCACGCCGCCGGTGAGCCGTCCAAACTCTTGCTCGACCACGGCAAGAAGTGGGCGACCGACGAGCCCCTGCGCAAGAACATGAGCGAGATCCGCGCGGCACTCGCCGCGAAGCAGGCGGGCATCCACAATGGTACGCTGGCGCCAGAGGACTACAAGGCACTCGGCACCCAGGTCGATGCGCGCGTCGCCACCATCGTCGCCGAGTGCAAGCTCGAGGCTGCGGCCGACGCGAACCTCCACCTTATCGTCGCCGAACTCCTTGTTGGCGCCGACGCGATGCAAGGCAAGTCGAAGAAAACGCCGCGTGCCGGCGCGGTGCAAGCGGTCCGCGCCGTGAACGAGTATGGACGGTATTTCAACCATCCGGGCTGGAAACCGCTCGGCTGATACAAAGCGGCCGAACGCCGGGTTGGACGGTTGGCAAGGTACGCGATCAGTGGACTTGCGGGCTAATCAATCGCGCGGCCGCTTACCCGTACTCGAGAACATGTGGCGAACTGCCTACCTATGCATCCCTGAAGGAGAACCCATATGAGCGGTATCCTGCAAACATCGTTGCTTGATCTGGTCGGCTACCAAGAGGGGGCTGTGGTAAGCAAGACCTTGATCGATAAGAAAACGGGGACAGTTACCTTGTTCGCCTTTGGGGATGGGCAGGGCCTGAGCGAACACACGGCTCCCTTTGATGCATTGGTGCAGGTTCTCGACGGCGAAGTGGACATCAGAATCGCTGGACAAACGTTCCAGCTCAAACCTGGTGAAATCATAGTAATGCCAGCCAACGAACCGCATGCATTGAAAGCCATTAGTCCCTTCAAGATGATGCTAACCATGATTCGGTCGTAGCGTCCGACGCAAGGATCAGGCAGCGAACATGCGTGCGCCACCAGCCTGTCCGCTCGATCTGAATCTTCTGCCGCAGGTGCGTAGCGTGCCCGCCAATCCCCAGCCAAGTCCGGCGAGGCACCCGCGTCTCTTGCCGAACGTACTCTTCTTTCCCGCCGCGTCGCTCTACGCCGTCTTGGTCCTTCCCTGGTCGGTGCTCTCCATGACTGGGGTTCTGGCAGGGCCGGCCGCGCTATCGACCGGGTTCGGCCACGCGCACGAGATGCTGCTCGGCTATGCGCTCGCGGTCGTGGCGGGCAACCAGCTTTCCCCGATGCCAACCCCGCGCGTCCTTCTGCTGTTTGCAGTCTGGGTGCTCGCCCGCGCGGCTTTCATCGCTTTTCCAGGCAGGGTGGCATTGACTCTCGACGTTATATTCATTGTGGTGCTCGGATTGCATGTCGCACCACGCTTGTTTCGCGCCGCCAAGAAGCTCCGAAATCAGGCCCTGCCGGGTGTTCTCACCGCGTTGTGTGTCGCCGCCGTCGCCTACGACGTTTCGGCATTCCTGGCTGGTGCTGCACCATTGCGGGCGATCCTGACCGCCGTCACGCTGCTGCTCGCGGCGCTGATGTTGTTCATGGGCGGACGCATCATCGCCCCGGCGGCGGCCGGGCAACTCTATCGCCAAGGGCAATCGCTTGCAGCGCGAGTGCAGCCGCGCATCGAGGGCTGGCTAATGGTAGCTATGACGGTAGCGGTCGTGGCTGCCGTGATTCCGCGATTCGAGTTCCTGATGCGCCTCGCCAGCGCCGGCGCGGGAGCGCTGGCGTTGGCCCGCCTACTGCGCTGGCGGCTATGGGCGTGCAAGGGACGCCCAGACCTCATGTGCCTCGGCGCTGGCTACGGCTGGCTCGCGCTGGGGCTGTCGGCCATCGCCATCTCCAGTTCGGGTGCGGACCGCACGGCAGCCCTACACGTCATAACGGTGGCTGCGCTCGGCACGCTTACACTCAACGTGATGGGTGCCACGATGCTGCGCAGGGTCCGGCGCGATCCTGCCGACGAACCGCTGTTGGCATGGGGCACGGCCTTGATCGGAATCGCGACGGTGTCGCGGGTCGCTGCCGCACTTGCACCTGAGTACAGCGTTGAGCTGCTCGTCGCGGCCGCAGTATGCTGGACGAGCGCGTTTCTTGCGCTGTCGTGGGTGATCGCAGGAACCTTCCTTAAGCGAACCGAGAGGCGGAGAACCGGGCCATATGCCTGACCGAAGTTCGATCGACATGCTTCCCGCGACCGCCCGCATACAAGAACGTACTGCTCTTGACCATGCTGGAAGGCGAACGGACTGACTATAACGGGTCGTGATGCGACCGACTTCTCGTTGAGTTCGTCGCCGGAAAGCGGTCAGTGAAGTTTCGCTTCCCGGAAGCGGCCATTCATCACCGAGTTCTGACGACCCAAAGGCGACGGTCGAGCATTTTGAAGCGGTCGTTCGTCTCGAAAGCTGAGTAACGAAAAGCGGTCGTTGGCAAAGTGAAACTTAAGTTTTCGTCTGTACGTCAGCTTTGAAGGGATACCGGCCGTTCCGTAGACTTTTGTCGCGGTCCGCCCCCGGCCATTTCCGGTCACTGACGCGACGGCAAGGCCGCACCGCCGAGCGTCCGGTCGCAGCCGGGTAGGAGACCGCTCGGCCGCGACGCTCAGGGAAGCGGCCCCGGCGCAGCGACCATCTGCAACCACATTCTTGAGCAGAAGGATGTCGGGGCCGGACATATCCGGTGCCATCACCCCGTCATACCCGTAGGCGCGCCACCGCCGCTTGATGAGGCGCTCTTCTGCGGCAGACCCTCGCAGGCGTGGCCCTCTTGCGTCGGCGCTCGTGGTTATGCTGATGTTCATTCCTCAGACAGGAGCGCCGCCTGCACGAGCACTGTCTGCGTCGCATTCTCCTGCACGTCCGGCGGGTAGCCGTACGTGCACAGAATCCGCTTCACCAGCACACGCGGTTGAGCGCGCACGTTCTCGCGCAGCGTCCAGTCGATGGTGCCGTTGGCGCGCACAGTCCGGACCACCTCCTGTGCGATCGTCCGCAGCGTCTCATCACCCAGAACTTTCACCGCACTGTCGTTGGTTTCCAGCGCGTCGTAGAAGGCGTGGCAAATCGGAGAACCTCGAAACGCCCGTCGGGTGGGCCTCGCAGCCTCGCCGCTGCCGGTTTCGGAATTTACTGAGAGCGTGCAAAACCGTGGGAGGCCCCCAGGCGGAGGGATCGCCCTTCCGCTAGGGGAAGACCCAGCAGGGAGAAATCCTTGTCGCGCCAATCAACTGCCGCGACAATCGTGCTGTCGTCACGCTTGGCATCGCCGTCTCCGTGATCGATACGCGTCTAGATGATCAAACGCATTTGTGTTCCGGTCGTAGATAGGCGCACCAGAACAACCGATCGGAATTGATTGTCAACCGGCTGCGTACCTCCCCCTCCGCCTGGGAGCCTCCCACGGTTTCGCACCCTCCCAAATCAGCTTGGCGCCCCATCATGTTCGTCACGCCCGGAACGATGATCTTCTTCGACGCAAGCGCCAACATGCCGGCAGAGCCGTCCTCGAAAGCGAGTGCAAATCAGATCTCAGTTCCCGTCGACGGCTCTTTCTTTGGGTAACTCACGCTTCGGCACCCAGCGCCGGCTGCTGCCAATACGGCCTGCTTGAACGCCGTTTCCTGGGCATCCGACCTCTTTTTTACGTAGCGGTAGTACTTCGTCTGAGCATCGTTATTAGCAGTGCAGACATAGTAACCCGCGTCATGGGGGCCGGCTAACACCGGCGTGACTGAGATCATCATTCCCGCAATGCTGAGTGTCGCAACTCGCAGTTTGAACATTTGTTTGTCTCCTTCTACGGTAACAAGGCGTCGACCTTTGAACAAACGTGACTATACTCCAACGAGGTTTCCACCGAATAGGGGGATGTCCCCCTATTCGGCATTCTAGCGAACGGGCGTCCGAGTTTCCAGGGAGGTATCGGACTGAATGCCAAAGTCGGGTCAAGAGCACCTTGATCAACGCGTAGCTCTCACGGTGTGGGCAAGGACGCGAATCGCTACAGGTTCATCGGTGGATCGTCAAGCGCTCCGGCTGGGCGCGTCTTGGCCGTCATGACAAGGCAGTGATGCTGGATTGTTTCGCCCGCACTAGACCCGATCGGAGTCGATGCGCGGGATGAGCTTGACAAGTGGTTGAACGCGCCTGATGTGCGCCCCGAGGGTGCCCTTCCGCGCAAGCCGGATGCGTGTCGATTCGCGCTCACCTGCATCTGGCAAAGTGGGATGGCTCGTCTTTATTCGATCGAAGTAATAGCAAGGAGGATACAGAATGACAGATCCTGTCGCCCCGATCGGCCAAGCCGTTTCCGTGGTGGTCTTCGACACCGTCAAATACGATGTGATCGCCGGGCCGGAGGATGCCACGCCGCTCGTGCAAGTGGCCCGGGAGCAGATATTACAGACCATCGAGATCGATAAATTGGTCCGAAACCTCAATCGAACCGACGATTTGCTTCATATCGCTGCCTGCGGCGTGGCGGGCTTCTTGAACCCCAACACCGGTGCGTCTTTGAGCGCCCAAGTCATGGGCCTGCAATACAAGCTGCGGAAGAACACGGGTGAGATGGGGTCGGCGCTGTTGCGCTTTGGGGAGTCCGCAGGGCAAATGATTCCTATATTACGTGGTGCTTTCAAGGATCTGTACTCCTTGTATGAGGCCGACTGCATCACGCGCCTCGCGCGCTGTGAGGCGGTCGCGACGCAAATGGCCACAACGTCCGACACATTGAAGGGCACATTCCAAGGTCTGGCCGAGGAGGCGCAGAAGATCGCGGAGGACACGACGCAAACGAGGGATCTGCGGGAGAGCGCGCGCCAGGCCGCGATAGCGAGACAGAAGGAAATCGCAGCACAGGACGCGCAAATGCAGGAGAACAAGAAGCATCTTGAGGCGCAGATCCCGCAGGTCAAGGGGTGGTACGAAGAAGCGAAGGCAGCGCAGAGCACGGCGGACGGGCGCATGTTCACCATGGCGATCGTCGGCAGTATCACCAAGGCACTCGGCGATGGGTTAGCCGCGGGGTTGCAATTCAAAGCGGCACCGGTTGCCGCAGGCGCGCAGCTTGCCGCGGCGATCGCGAGTAAGAGCGTCTCCCCCTCGAAGGAGGAGAAGAAGACCGATGAAAAGTCCCAAAAAACGTCGGAGGTTCTGACGGCGCAGGCAGCGTACCGGGTGGCGAAGGAGGCGCTTACACTTGCAGAGGAGAAGTACAAGGAGGCGCAGGAGACGACGACGGAGGCGCAGACAGCGCTCGACGAGCTGGAGGATCCATACAAGGAGGCTCGAGACGCATACGAAGCCGCGAAGAAGAAGAAGCCGAAGGACGCAAAGGCCAAGAAAGACGAGAACGAAAAGAAAGAAGCGTACGAGGAACTGAAGGGACCGTACGAGGAAGCGGAGACAGCGCTCGCTGAGGCGACGGAGGAGGAAGAGGAGGCGAAGACCGCCTACGAGACTGCGCAGGAGAAGGAGAAGACCGCGAAGGCCGCAAAGGATGACGCGGATGCAAGCGCACCCCTGGCAGGGGTCGCGGCAGGGTTGAGCTCAGCGGGCGCCAGCGCCCAGGACGCGGCCAGCGCCTATGCGGAGATCGCCGCGAACTATGGCAAGGAAAAAGCCAAGTACCTCGACATGCTGATGGATCTTCAAAAGCAGGAGCGTGAAGCCTTGGGGGCGATCGCCAAATTCGCTGTGCAGATGCAGACGGAAAGAGGCAACGAGCAGCTCGAGCAGGCAGCGGTCGAGTCGCTGCATATTGCAGTGGGTGTGCTCAAATACGTCGTCGTGATCCTTCAGGACGTCACGCAATTCTGGACCCAGATGGCAGTGGCATGCAGGCAATTGGCCGGGGACGAGCTGCGGACAGACATCGACATCTACATGAAGAGGAGCCGTGAAGAGCGGATAAAAGAATATTCCAATCAAGACTTCATGCTGCGTATGTTAACAGTGGCCGCCCAATGGCGCGCATTAAAACTGGTCGCCACCGACTATCGCACCGCCACCATGAAGGTCTATGACAAGTTGGGGGAGACATACAAACAGAATCTCCCCATTCAGGAAGCGCGAGCAGAAGCCAAAAGACTTGCCGCAAAGCTCGATAGCGAGGTGCAGAAAGAAATCCAGCAATCGGAACAGGTCAAGACGCAGATCGAGGCAGCGAAGAAGGAAACCGACGCAGTAATAGCCGCCGCGGCCGCCTAGGCGCGCGTGTGGATTGATTGAGGTAGCCACGTTGAGGTAACCAAGATGGGGCGTCCTGGTGACGCCCGGTTTTACGAGAAGGTAGCTCGCACATGTCGAAACTGCTGCACGCAATCGCGATCGCAATTGTGCTCTCCCAGACCGTGGCCGTGGCACAAGCCACAGAGACTCAGTTCGCACTGGTTGAGCGCACCTTTGAGGCTTTGAAGCAGTCCGCTACCGCGCTCGATCAGGGAGATTTCAGCAAGGCCCAAGCCTTGCTGGCCAGCATGGAGTCTGCGGCCAAAACACTCCATAGCACAGCGGAACGCTACAGCAAAGAGGCGTCGGCAGCCGCGGACAGACGCGAAGCCGAGGCTCGCGCTGTGACCACTCAGATCACGGAAAACTTCAACAACGAACAGGCCGCGACAAAGGCCATGGGGGAGATTGAAGCCGCAATTGCCGATAAGACGGTTCGAATCGAGAAGGCCGCGAAGGAACACACCGATCTTCAACAACAGATAGGCCGCTTAGAAGAACGAATGAAGGGGCCAGGGTTTTGGAGGGCACACGGCAGGTGGCCACCGTCAATTGATCGCTATTACCGAGACCTTGAGGACAATAAGAAGCAACGCAGCGCCCTGGAATCTGAGCTCAGCACATTGCGGGTGGAATTGAATGCCCACCAAACAAACCTGAGTGAAGTGAGGCGTCATAAGGCGCAACTTCAGGCGCACCGCGGAGAGCTGGAGCAACAGGACAGGAACCTCCGCGCGGCGGTGATCAGCCTTTCTGACGCTTCCCTTTTCTGGACTGACACGGCGACGCTAATCGATTCCAGGGCGCGCAGTTCAATCGAGGATTTGAAAGTAAACGTGCGACTGCGCCTCAAGCGCGCCGACCATCTCGCGCCCGCACCGGTATTCAGCTCCTATGACCAGATTGAAACACGCACTCTGGCGGAGACACTGAAGGAATTTGCGAAGACGCTCGACAATGGTACGAACATCGTGCTGAAACCATAAGCACGTGCCGGCCCACTGCTACTTCGCCTACCTTGTGAATAGCCAGAAGTGAAAGATACCTGAACATGTCGAGACTGCTGCGCACAATCGCAATCGCCCTCACGCTCGTCCTGACCGTTGGCGTAGCGCAAGCCGAGACTCAGTTGGCGCTGCTTCAGCGGACGTTTGATGCGTTAAGGCAGTCCGCCACCGCACTAGAGCACGGAGACGCAGGCAAGGCCACGGCCTTGCTGGCCGGCATAAAGTCATCGGCCGAAACGCTCCGTGGCACTGCCGAGCGCTTCGGCAAACAGGCAGCGGAAGCCGAGAAGCTCCGCGAGGCCGAGGCTCGCAACGCGACTACCCGGATCACCGAAACATACCAAGCCGAGCAGGCGGCGGACAAAGAAGTGCGCGAGCTCACGGCGAAAATCGCCGACTTGACGATACAACTTAAGGCAGCCGAGACAACCCGTGTCGCATTAGAAGCGCAGGCGGCAGTTTACCGTCAGGAAGTGCGAATGCGACAGGACTGCAAAGCGCATTTTGCGGAAGGGATTTTTTATAGCGGGGAGTGCTGGCGGCTAAGCTTTGAAGACGTCTTTGCTAACAGATGGATCCATCTAAACAACGATATTGATGGTAACAACAGACAACGCAATAACATGGAAACCGCGCGTCGCGGTTTGAACGAACAGCTTAGTGCCCAGCAAAGGCAACTGAGCGAGACCGGGGCGCGTAAGGCGCAGCTCGAGAATCAGCGGCGGGTGCTGGACCAGGAGGCAAAGACTCTCCGGGCAGCGGTCGTCAGCCTTTCTGATGCTTCGCTCTTCTGGACTGACGCGGCGACCCTCATCGCGTCCAAGATCACCTCGATCGAGACGTTGCAGCAGAACGTGCAACTGCTCGTCGGACGGGCCAACCGGACGTCGGCATCGCCGGTATTCGACAGTTACGACAAAGAGGAAGTCCGCAGCTTGGAAGCGACATTGATGGATTTCTCGCGGACGCTCGACAACCATACCAACATCCTGCTGCGGCCATAAGACGGCAGCGCTCTCTGCTTCCCCAATCTCAGGCAGTCTAAGACAGGCTAAGGTCGAAGGAAGCAGGGACAGTAGTCTTTTCGGATACCAAGGAGTGTACACGATGTCAGAGACTGCTACGCCGGGTGCCGACCAAACCAATCCCGTGGTCGTCTTCGACAACGTCAAATACGATGTGATCGCCGGGCCGGACGATGCCACCCCGCTCGTACAATTGGTCCGGACGGCGGTGTTGCAGACCCTCGAGATCGACAAGCTCGTCAATCACCTCAATCGAACCGACGATCTACTCTATATCGCTGCCTGCGGCGTGGCGGGCTTGATGCATCCCACGACACAGCAGGCATTGAGCGCCCAAGTCATGAATCTGCAATACAAGCTGCGGACCAACACCGGCGAGATAGAGACAGCGCTGTTGTCCTTCGGGGAGTCCGCGAGGAATATGCTCTCCATACTGAGAGGAGCCTTCAAGGATTTGTATAGCCTGCATGAGGCTGACGCCGTCACGCGCCTCGCGCGCTGCGAGTCGGTCGCGACGAAAATGGCCGAGAGTGCCGGAGGACTCGAGGGCACCTTTCAGAGTCTAGTCGAGCAGGCAGGTGCGGTCCTGCAGCTCACGTCGGAGACATGCAATCGCCACAAGCAGGACCGCCTGCCTATGCAACAGCGGCAGCTCGACATCAACGCGCGCGACCAGGGTATCAAGGCGAAGCGGGCCGAGCTTGAGCTGCAAATGATGACAGTTAAGACGCTCTATGAGAAGGCGAAGGCAGCGCAGACAGCGGCTGATGAGCGCGCGTTCACGCAGGCGATCGTTAGCCATATCACCGTGGCATTCGGCGGAGGAATACTCGATGGGTTAGCCCTCAAAACGGCGTCGCTTAAGGCGGGCTCGGAACTTGCGGCGGCGCTCATAGAAATGCGCACCATCTATCCTGCGCAGAAAGAAGAGGCCGAGACGCCGACGGAGGACGCTCCGCCACTGACCGAAGAGGCGAAGAAGGAGAAGAACGCGGAGGCGGCAAGGAAAGCGTACGAAGAAGTGACGGCGTCTACGGCCAGGGGCGCAGCCGCTGAGTCCGTCGGGGCCGGGTTGGCTGACGAGGGCAGCAGCACCGAGGAGATGGCGAGCGCCTGCTCGGCAATCGCCGCGACCTATGCTAAGGAGAAATCCCGGTACCTCGACATGCTGATTGATCTCCAAGAGCAGGAGTGTGAAGCCTTGGATGCGATGGCCCAAGATGCACTAGAACTTGGGGCGGCAAAGGACAACGAGGACCTCGGGCAGGCGGCGGTTGTCTCACTGCATCACGCGGTGGCTACGCTCAAGCAGATCGTGGTGATCCTGGCCAAACACAAGCAGATATTCACTCAGATCGCAATGAACTGCGCGCGGGGGGCCCAGGCCGATCTGCGGACAGATATTGAGCGATACATGTGGAGGCCCCGCGAGGAGCGGATCGCGGCATACACCGAGCGCGTTTTCCTGGTCCACATGTTGACTACAGCTGCTCAATGGCATGCATTGCAACTAGTTGCCAAGGAATATCGATCCGCCATCCAGAGTGCGTATAAGAGTATGGGCGAAACATATACAAGGAATCCCACGATCGAGGAAGGTTGCCAACTTGCTGCAGTACTTGGTGCGGCGCTCGCCCAGGAGGTCGCTGCGGAAGTCAGGTTGCTGAACGAACGCGCCGGGCAGATGGCGGTAAAGCGGCACGAACAGGCGACAGCCATCGAACCGGCAGTGACAGGAGGGGCGTCCGGAGGCAGATAGAGGGCATTCCGTAACCAGCGGGCGGCTCCCCTCGAGGTGCGGACATTGGTCCGTTCGAGGATCGTATGTCGGCAATGGGTCGCGTCCGAACGACGGGCGATATCAAAGCGGCCGGTCGGCGTGATTCACGGTCCTACGACCGGTAACGATCCCATACCGGCCGCCCCGATCGCTCACCACGAACGGCCGGATTGGCCGATGACCGGGCCTACGCCAGATTCATGTGAGCGGCGGCTTGATCATCAGTAAGCTGCCGTTGCCCTTGCAAACGTCATCAGGCAAGTGCGGGTCCACAGCTGCCCTGCCCTTCTTCAAAGTGAACCTCTGCCAAGGCTACGATTTTTGGACCGGCCCCTCGAAGAGTCGCGAGTCAAAGGGATACTGTCGCACGTGGACAATGTGGATATTGCCCTGCCCGGGTGGCAGCAACTCGGGATGTGCGGGGTTGAGGAGGACATTGCTCGTGTTGGGCGCCAGCGCGCTCGGAACGACCAAAACGGCCGTCGCCTGCCGTCTCAGCCAATTGTCCCCAAGCGCCCGCGTGTGCGCAAGGTTCTGCCTCCAATCGGCGGGCAACTGCTTGAGCGAAACGACTTCTCGACTCACGTCATCGGGCAACTCGATTTCGAGCAACTGAAATGTTGATGGTAAAAACGCGGGATCCCCGCGCGCGATGTACGCGATCGCCTCGAGCATGGCTGCCGCGGCGTTGCTCGCGCAATACACGACGGGGCGCCCCTTGTGATGCCAGCGCCCGCCCGCACGGCGACCCCCTTCGCCGCGCAGATCAGCGAAGTGGCTGATGCGGTAGATCCGCATCAACCAAAGTAGCCTTCTTCGATACGGATCAGTTCCTCCTCGACTTCCCGCGCACCCAGGGCGGTGCGAAGCAGGTCGAGCGGCTTCGCTGCGCCGAAGTTTTCGTTCGGCTTGTCGAGCCAGCGTGCGGCCTTGTCGCGCTCGCCGAAGATGCGTTCGGCCAAGGCGACCGTATTGGCAAAAATGACCGCGCGATCCGATTCTTCCCGCGTCAAGCATTGGTGCTTTTGCCGGCGATGGTCAATCGTACGGCGGGGCGCAATCAGCGTGTAGACCATCGCGTTCGTCGCGCCACACGCACGCACGGCTTCGAGCGCTTGGTCGATTTTCATCCGCGCCACGCGCGCCGAGACCTCGCTGAGCGATTGCAGTTCGCCCGGCAGCCCGAATACCTCGCATACCCGCGCGAGATCGCTCGTGGGTTCTTGCAGTGCGGTGGCGCGTGAGGACATGGTGGTCTCGGATGGCAATGTGCCTGCAAATGTAGGCGCATATTGCCCAAATGGCAAGCTGATGCCGCACAACCCTCAGGCGAATCCCCTGTCACCCCCAATACAGCACATGCCGAGGTCACCCGAAACGACTCACCACTGCTGGAACAGGTGAGCCTTTTCGGGGAGTGGAAGCGAGACTGCTCAGTGCCCGCGTCCTCGGCACCACCACACGGCGGGAGCGTCTCGAAGTTCTCCCAGGGGATGCCGTACGGTACGCCACCCGCTGTGTATCCGGCGATGTACGCGAAGCACTCGTCCGCGTTCGCCGGAATCTCGTCGAGTGCGACTTGCGCACGACTTTGCTGGCGACGTCTTCTTGCCGCGGCACACACCTCGATCGAGGCCTTGATCCGGTTCTCCCGCTCCGGGTCGATCTTCACCCCGAGGATGCCCAGTTCCATCAGCGCACAAAGCGGGTCGACGGCAAACCATTTCGCGTAACCCTTGATGATGTTCTTTCCGGTGTATTTCTTCACCCAGTCGGTGGCCCTAGCGGAGCTGAGCCGCTGCTGCCGTGTCATTCGCTTGCGCCTCGGCGTCGCGCGGCTCTTCTTCATGCGCGCCATGGGGATGATAATCCCGCGCTTTGAAACTCGGCCTCGACTGCAAACGCGCGGGAGTCTCGGAGGCAAAGAGCACGCGCGTCCGGTCGGTGTGGTGCGGCGATCACGACCACGCCTCCATTGTGCCGAGTAACCCGCTCATCCGGCGCAGCCCGGTCGCGCCTGGCGTCGTGCCGTTCCTCCTCCCGGTCGAGCCTTGTTCCCACCCGTTCTCAGGCATGACGTCACCTCGATGCGTGCGGTCTCGTCCGGCCCCCTAGTGCAGACTGTGCGACAGCGGCTGCGCCGCCTCATCGCCCTCGGCGATCAGCGGCACGGGCTGGAAGCAGTGCTGACACACGAGGACCGGCCCGTCGTAACGGATCCGCTCCAGCGGCCGGCCCGCATCGCGGGCGGTCTGCTCGGCATAGACGATGAGGGCCTGCTGCCCCGTGGGCGAACACGGATAAAGATTCTCCTGAAAGGCGATGTCTGTCCCATTGGTGGCATCGGTGGCCGAGAGCACACCGAGGACGAACTGCTCCTCGCAAAAGTACTCGGTGAGTTGGAAGCGATCGGAGTCAGCGCGATCGACCGACTCGCTTTCGACCCGTTCGATGAGAAAGTCCTCCCCGCTCGCCAACTCCCCGCTGCGCAGTGCCAGCAGCGCCTGCGCGGCAGGCGCGTCCTCGTCGTCCCAGTTCAGGATGGCCGTGCGCACCGTCAGCCTGTGGTCGGTGAGCTTGCGCCGCAGCTGGGCGAAGAAGCGTTGCTCCTCGATCAGCCACTGCGTGGCCTCGTGCTCATCCTCGGCCTCCTCGGCCAGGTCGGCGAAGGCCGGGTGCCCCAGCCACACCTCGGTGCCGGCCGACAACAACAGCCGACCGGCGATGAGGTGGAAGGTCGGCTGCGCTTCAGGTACCAGTGCAATGGAGGTAGCCAGGGCCTCGCCGGCCAGCATCTCGTAGACAGGTTGCGCAGCATCGCCCGGGAACAGCCCCAGGCAGCCGACCTCCAGATCCTGAGACTCGCTGAGCTGACCCAGGGCTCGACCCGCTCCCGTCGTGAGATTGGCGGGGACCTCACAATACATGTCGATGATCGGCTCCTCGCCGATCATCACGACGGGCAGGTAGCACAACACGGCCTCGTCGAACTCTGCGTCGCTTTCTTGCAGCTCGGGTACCGCTTGATCAAGCTCGGCCACCACCGACCGCTCCATGCACCAGGCACGCGTGTCGAAGTCGGCGCCGGCGGCCAGTACCGCCTGCTGGGCACGCGTCTCGAAAGCGAGCGTGCCCTCCTCCGCGTCGTAGAGTCCGAACAGCGAATACAGGGCCGGAAAGGCAACGAGGCAGAACCGCTCGTCTGGAAATCTCTGCCGGAAGTGCGCGGCGAGGGCGTCCGCCGTCTGCTGCAAGGCATCGTAGTCGAGGATGTCGTAGTGCCCGCGTCGTGGGGCGCTGACGAGCACGACCAACAGGAACGTCTGCGCGGCGAGGGGGCGCACGGGGTTGAGCACGCGGGCAGCGCCCCGCGTGGCCTGGTAGAGCCTCTGACCCTTTTCGTGCCGCTGCTTTGCCTGGCCCATCCGTGCCTTCCTTGCGTGGGTGATTCGGTCACGCCCCGGACGTTTCCATCCGCAAATCGTTGCGGCGATGGTACCGGAAACGTGCGCCGGCACAGCGCGTCGCGAGCGGCGCGGCCAGAAACAAATGCCGTCGTCTTCGCGTTCGGAACGGCTGGCGATTCGCAGTCCTTCTATCGTTCTCATTGGAGTTATCCACAGATAGGGCGGATAACCTTGCATGATTGTCCGGAAATCCCAATCGCTGCACCCAATTACGTCGCTGCCTAGATTTTGATCAGGCCAATATGGCGCCGCCCCCTCACCTCGCTTCGAGCGAGCTTCGGCAAAGCGGGCTCGCGAATGCAATCGCTCGCCAGGCAATCGGTTTTTGGGGTCTTCCTTCCGACACATAGATCTGCTGTGTGTAGAAATAAATCAAAGAACAATCAAAAACAAATCAGAGCGGCGCGACAATTCTGAAAAACATTTATACAACAACGTATTAGCTATGGTTTCCCAAGGGAAAATTTTCCTAAAACCCCACATTCTCTTTCCTAAAACCCCACACTGCCTTTCCTAAAACCCCACACTGCCTTTCCTAAAACCCCACATTCTCTTTCCTAAAACCCCACACCCCACCCAAAAAAAATGTGGCTGTGGATAAGTCGTGGCGGCGGAAACAGGCTACTGGCGGCCCTGCAGCCAAGTCTCGAAATCAGGGAGCGTGCAGCGCTCAAGGATGAGTGAACGCGCAGCGGCGTTGAAGACGATCTTGCGCATGGGATGGTAGGGTGGGTAGTCGGCGGCGATCTTCTCGCCGGCGAGGCGGTGGATTTCGTCGTGCTCCGCCGGGCTGCATGTCTCGACGAACGCGATGGCCATCTGGCGCCGGAAGGACTCGTATGCCTGTTCAAGCTTCTCGCGCTCGCGCTTGGCCTCTTCGTGCTGCTGCGCGACGAGGCGCTTGGCACGCTGCTCCCGGTCGGCTTGCCAAGCCGGGAGATAGGTTTTCACGGCCGCGACGCTTTGCATCTGGAAGTTAGTCTTCGGCGCCGCCGTCAAGGCAAACTCGATCAGGTCGAGAAAACCCTCTTCGCCGAACTGATCAATCATCTGTCGCGCCAAGGTGATGTCCTTCACCGGGAACACCATCGCGTCGAGCGTCCGGTCATCGGCGCAAAGGATGTGCTTGTAGAAAACGCGGACGGCCGTGTAGGGCGCCTTGAGTTGCGCCCGATCCGCGGCCTCGGGGAACGGCAGCAGGCGGTTCTTGCCACTTTTCTTATAGAAATGCTCATAGTCGTAGAAGAACGCTTCGCCGGGTTTGAACACCATTTTGAACTGCGCCTCGTCAGCGGTCATCTCGATCGCTACGGAGCGGATCAGACCGGTCGCCGAAAGGGCGTCGAGGTAGTGGCCGAGCTGTTTCATGATTCGTGACTTGTACTTCTCCGGCTTGAGTCCGCCCAGCCACTCCGCACAGATGTCCTCGTAGCACTTTTCGAACTGGAGCGTCTCCTGGTCGTATTTGTTCTCATACAGATTCGACAGGTGGAGGTAGAGGCGCTTGTACATAGCCGCCGCGACCGGCTCGAGCGCGCTGAGGCGCGTCCAGTTGACGATCGCGAAGTGTCCCCGGCGCATGCTGTCCATGATCAGGGGATGCACGGTGAGCAACGCCGCCTTGAGGTGCGGGCTGCTCATCTGGCCCTCACCGATCAAGCCGGTGCTGCAGATGAGCTCGAACCGACGACTGCTGAACCGCTGGCGCTTGCCGTGCTTTTGGTCATACCGGTACAGCTCGATCTTGGTGTCCTGCAGCTGGCGGATGGCGGTGAGGAGATCCTTGGAGTCGCGCCCGCCGATGATGTCGCGGCCGATCATCCGGGCGAGTTCGCGATAGCTGAACGCCACCGTGTCGTGGTACGGCTTGCCTCCGAGGGTGATCTTGCGAAAGACCGCCTGCAGCACCTTGTACGCGATGATCGATGGTTGTCCGTAGCGCGGAGTGGTTTCGATGACGATCCCGCGGGTGCCGTCGTGATACTCATAGATGCCGTTTTTCGCCCTCGCTTCGTGTTTGTCGAAACAAAAGTACCGTCCTTCGATGCGAACGACGTTAAGTTCCGCGAGCAGGGGATCGGGGTCGGCGAGCGCGCCCCTCGCGCGGATCGGCACGACGTTGTTGGGTGTATCGTCGCCGTCCGGATCGTCGCGCGTCATAACAAAACAAGCGACAAGGCGTCTTGTGAGCCCCGTGCCGTGGCCGACTCGCGTGGGTTCTGCCGCGCCAAGCCGCGCGCGTCGGGGCCGAGCTGCGGCTTCTTTGGCCGCTGCCTCATGTCGCGATCGAGTCGGTGCGTTCGGTCCGCGGTTCGCTGGAGCCGGCCGGCGCCGCTTCCGCGGCCTTGTGCGGTGGAAGGCTGTCGACCGGATCGGGAGCCGGCCCCGCATCGGCCGGCAGTCCAGGATCGGATCGGTTCGTCGCTCCGTCCGGCGCCTTGACGATCTGGTCCGTACTGCCCGTCGTCTGCTGCGCGGCTTGCCTAGCCACCTCGTTCATCCGTCGGCGCAGTCCGTTTGCCAGGATCCGTGCCGATTTCGGCGGCTGGGTCGCGGCCCGCTTGAACAAGGCACGCCGGCGATCGACCTCCGTCGGCGTGATGATCTCGAGAATCTCCAGTGTCCTGAGCATCGGCATCACCTGGTCGAGCAACTGCAGGCACTCGAGATACCGGCGCCCAAACGACGATATGACCCCGACCTCCTGTTCGAGCGCCATCGTGTCGTAGGTCGCCTCCGTCGTGATGCCCTCGTTCTTGAACAGCAGACGGGCGCCCTCGATCGCGCGGATCAGTTCGTCCTTCGCACGGGCCAGATTCGACCGGATCGCCTCCTCGACTTTCTCGACATCCTCGTTCGCAAGCCGGATGCGGGTGATGTCCGAAATGAAATGGGTGTTGAGTTGAAGCGAATGAAAGTAGCGCGCAAAGACACGCTTCGCTTCGGGGCTCTTCAGGCTGACGATCTGTTTGAGACTTGCCTGCTCGACGCGCCGGTAATCGCCGACGGCTTCACGCGCCAGAATGCGCTGGTTGACCGCGCCCTCATCCAGTCTCACATTTGCCGGTCCGTTCATGTCCTTCTCCGGTGGGTTGTCCTGACCGGAATGATCGGTGCGATCGACCACGCAAAGATAGGAGAAATACCCCCAAAAAACGGGCACTTTCGACGCTAGCCTCAGAATCTCGGCACGCAGGTGTTGACACCGGCGTTTTTGGGCGGTAATTTTCAGGCATCGCAGCAGCTAGCCCTGCGTCATCATCAGGCCAGCCCCTAAGACGTATCAGCGCGCTTGCGCGCTTTTCACCGCGAACCGGGTCCGTTTCGGAACCCCGTTAGCCATAGCTATCTTCGAAAGATCTTGCAAGGCGTGGTGTTGTCACGCGCTGCAAGGTTTGCTCGATCGGTAGCTGGCACACCGATCCGGCGGCTCACGCCGCCCTTCCCAGCCAGCCCAGTAGCCTGACCGTCCGGTCGGGTCTCATCTCACCCTGCGGGGGCAATTGCGCCCGCCTGGGACCGTTGCCTTCGTCTCATCCAGGAGGCAACTATGCTCAATAGCTTTGGGTCGCCGACCCGTGCACATCCGGGCACCGTCGCAACGGCTTGCCCGCGTCACCCATCGCATGAAGCCGTTCGCTTGTTCGAGGATCGCAATGCGGCTGGGGCGGAGCCGGTCGAACGCGATATCGGCGAGGACAGCGGTCCCGCTCCCGAGTGGTCCGAGGAAGACGTCGTCCTGCTCCACTGGCTGCTCCTCAAGCAGGTGCAACGTCTGGCAGATCCCGAGACGCCGTTCGCCGAGAAGATCTGGACGCTCAACTGGGTGTTCACCGATCCCGGGAAAGACGCGCTGCCGTTCTCCTTCGCGAGTTGCGTGAAAGTCGTCAGCTGCTCGCCGCTGTCGCCCTTGCCGTTCATCGGGGATTTCGATGTGAGCGACCTGCGCGACCGGCTCGCCCACTCGGCGCGTCGGTGGATGCGGGAGTCCGTCGAACGGTTTCCGCCCTGGGTTCAGGAAACCCTGCGGCGCAATCCGGCGGCGGTCCTGGCGAAGCTCGAACGCAATCCGCAGTACCTCAACGAGCAGATTCGGGAGCGCCATCTGCATGGCGATCTCTTCGCATAACGCGCGCGCGAGTCGATCGCGCCTGAGAAAGGAAATCAAGATGATCAAGACCATCGGGTTACTCGCGGCGCTGCTGTTTCTCTATGGGTTGGCCGGCCGTGCAGATTTCGAGACGGCGGCTGCGACGGCGCAGGAACGTGCTGCCTGCCCGCCGTGCCCGTGCGACGAACGGGCGATGCCTTCGCTGATCCATTCGCCGCAACCCGGCAGCCGCAAGCGCCTGGTCGAGAACCGCAGCCGTTCTGGTCTCTCCCAGCGTCTGCATCGCACGTCGGCGGTGGCCTAGCCATGTACGGCGCCGTCATGAATGGCCGTGCCACGGCTCTCGGGTTGGTCGCGGTCCGCGAGGCCGATGACATCGCGTCACTGGTGAAGGAAGCCGAGATCGTCACCGGCAAGCCCGGTCGCCAGTTCGTCGTGGCGGGCGCGGCTCGTCGGGTCTATCGCGTTGCGGTGGCGTCCTTCGTCTTCGAGGTGACCCCGCTGGACGATGGCAATGAACCGATCTTCACCGATGCCGTGGTGATCGAGGATTTGGGACAACACCGGCTTGGTGAAGCCCTGCAGTCCGGCCAGTTGTTTACGCCGGTCGTGAACTAGGAAAGGGGAAGGAAGGCTGCGGCCTTCTTTCCACAACCCGCTCCGTATAGCGCGCTGTGGAAAGGTTTTCCCCAGGTAGCTGACACACCTCGGGCCGGTCCCGCCGGCCTCAAGTCAGCCCAGGAGAAGTTGGTTTGCGAAAACGGTGGCAAGCGCCCTCAAGGGTTCTCGTCATCCCCACTCGCAGGCCAACACCAGAGGTCCCGTTGGTTTCGTTCGGCGACCTCTTCGTGGAATCCCGTCGTGAGCCCGATGCGGCTCACCTTTCGCCTTCGTTCGGCAGTCGAGCGCGCCACCCCGTCGGTGGGTCGCCTTGCCGCGTGGGTAACCCGGTTTGGAGAATCATCATGAAACTCAATGACGTTGTTTCTCAACAACCCGAAGTCGCCTGCCCGCTTGCCGAGCAGGAAATCTCCCGCGAAGTACTGCGGGAGAAGTATGCAAAGGGCAACGAGAGAACCGTCGACGACGTGCGTCGTCGCGTTGCCGTTGCATTGGCTTCGGTCGAACAGTCCGACCAAAGGCGCTGGGCGGAACTTTTCCACGTCGCCCAAGCCACCTGGGGTTTCGTGCCGGCCGGCCGCATCAACTCTGCTGCCGGCACCAACCTGACCGCAACGCTGATCAACTGCTTCGTGCAGCCGATCGGCGATTCGATCACCGAAGCCATCGGGGACCAGCCGAGTATCTACACGGCATTAGCGGAAGCGGCCGAAACGATGCGCCGCGGTGGAGGTGTGGGCTACGACTTTTCGTCGATTCGGCCCAGTGGCGCGTATGTGCATAGCACGGGATCGAGTGCATCCGGCCCGGTGTCGTACATGCGTGTGTTCGACAGGTCGTGCGAGACGGTGGAGTCGGCCGGCGCGCGGCGCGGTGCACAGATGGGCGTGCTGCGTTGCGACCATCCGGACATCGAGGCGTTCATCCACGCCAAGGACGGCGGGGACTTGACCAACTTCAACATCTCGGTCGGCGTGACCGATGAATTCATGTCGGCAGTCGAAAGCGATGGGGAATTTGCGTTGGTGCATCCTGCCGAGCCGACGAACACGTTGAAGTGGGCCGGCGCGTATCAGCGCGACGATCTGCAGTGGGTGTATCGGAACGTTCAGGCACGCGAGTTGTGGGCGCAGATCATGCGTTCGACCTACGATCACGCCGAGCCGGGAATCCTGTTCCTGGATCGGATGAATCGCGACAACAACCTGTACTACTGCGAACGGATCGAGGCCACCAACCCGTGTGCGGAAGAGCCGTTGCCGCCCTACGGGTGCTGCGATCTGGGGTCGATCAACCTGACGCAGTACGTGAGAGACCCGTTCACTGCCGATGCGTCGTTCGACTTCACGGCGTTCGGTATGGCGGTCGGGGTGTGCGTGCGGATGCTCGACAACGTGCTCGATCTGACGCACTGGCCGCTGGAGAAGCAACGTCGGGAGGCGATGGCAAAGCGTCGGATCGGATTGGGCTTTCTGGGTCTGGGCGATGCGCTGGTGATGCTCCGGCTGCGCTACGACGCCAGCGAAGCATGTCAGATGGCTGCGCAAATCGCGGCGCGAATGCGCGATGCAGCATATCTGGCGTCTGTGGAACTGGCGAAAGAGAAGGGTGCGTTTCCGATGTTCTCCGCTGAGGCGTATCTGAACGGGGGGCATTTTGCGGCGCGGCTGCCCAAGCACATCAAGGCAGCCATCAGAAAGCATGGCATTCGTAACAGCCACCTGCTTTCCATTGCGCCGACCGGGACGATCAGCCTGGCGTTTGCCGACAACGCGTCCAACGGTATCGAGCCGGCGTTTTCATGGACATACACTCGACGCAAGCGTATGGCGGATGGGTCGTTCAAGGAGTATCGGGTCGAAGACCACGCGCATCGCCTGTTTTGGCACCGGGTTCGCTCGGGCGAGTCGTACTACCCATTGCACGAGTTGCCGTCGTACTTCGTGACCGCGCTGGAAATCTCGGCGCAGGCGCACAAGGACATGGTGGCGGCGGTGGCGCCTTTCATTGATACGTCGATTTCCAAGACGGTGAATGTGCCGGAGGAGTACCCGTACGAGCAGTTCGAGAGCCTCTACATGGAGGCGTGGAAGGCCGGGCTCAAAGGCATCGCGACGTATCGTCCCAATTCGGTTCTCGGGGCGGTGCTGACGGCGGAACCGGCTACAGCCGCCGTGCCGGTGCAATGGCCGGAGCAGGACGATCCCGATCGCCGGATTCGCCTCGATGCCGTACCCGAGGTGGTTGCGACCTTGCAGTATCCGTCGCGGCCGGTGTTCGAGCGCGGCAACATGGCCTGGACGTACATGATGGACGTACCCGGCCTGATCGATGCGGGCCTGTTCGTGGGCCAGGACGATTCAGGCTTGCCGTTTGAAGCCTGGGTCAATGGTGTCGATCAGCCGCGGGGTCTGGGTGCCGTCGCCAAGATGCTGTCCATGGACATGCGTTCGGGCGATCTGGCATGGTTGAAGTTCAAGTTGGACAAGCTGCTCAAGGCGACCGACACGAAATTCGAGGCCGCGTTTCCCGATGGCAGCGTGAAGCGCTTCGATGGCATCGTTCCCTACCTCGCGGCGCTGGTCGAGTATCGGTGCGAAGCGCAGTGCGCATTCTCGAACCTCGGCCGGCAACCGACTCCGCTGATGGATTCGCTCCTGTTTCACAAGGAGCCCAAGTCAAAAGGAGAAGGCACGCTGTCGTGGACCTGGGATGTGCGTAACGACCGGGCGGGTGACGATTTCGTTGTCGGCCTGAAAGAGTTGCAGTTGCCCAATGGCACGGTGCGGCCCTACAGCGTGTGGTTGTCCGGGGTCTATCCGCGGGCATTGGACGGGTTGTGCAAGTTGTTGAGTGTGGACATGTGGGTGCATGACCCGGCGTGGATCGGGCTCAAGCTGAGGAAGCTCTTGAACTATTCCGAGGCCGAGCTGGACTTCATGCACTGGATGCCCGGTAACGGCAAACAGGCCCACTATCCGTCGACGATCGCCTACATCGCCCAGCTGATCCTGCATCGCTACAAAGTGCTGGGGTTGCTCGATGGTGACGGTGGCGCACGGATTGGCGGTTCGATGGTTCGTCCGGCAGGTCGGTCGGTGGTCGGTTCGCTCGCCGATCGGATCAGCGGGTCGAAGTGCAGCGAATGCGGGGAGCATGCCGTGTTCAAGGTCGATGGCTGTGAGCGCTGTTCGGTTTGCGGTGCCATTGGCACCTGCGGCTGAGAAGGCGCGTGAGCATCATGGAACAGCGCGACTTCGAGGCCCGCCTGCGCGAGGTGAAGGCTCGGGCGGAAGGCAACTGGAGCACGATCCTGGAATCGATCGGGGTCGAGCCGAAGGTGCTCAACAGGAAGAACCAGCCGTGTCCGGGCTGTGGCGGCACCGATCGGTTTCAGTTCACCGACAAGTACCGCCACGGCGACTATTACTGCCGCGGCTGTGGGCCGGGTGATGGATTCCGGCTCGCGGAGATGGCCCTCGGGCTATCGTTCATGGACGTCTTCAGGCAGGTCGAAGCGATCGTCGGGAAACCGGTGTCGGCCTCCCTGTCGGCATCACCGGCGCCATCGGCGGAGAAGATGCGCAAACTGGCCCGGCGAATCTGGGACCAAGCGCAGCCGATCCGTGACGGTGATGAAGTGGACCGCTACCTGACACATCGCGGTCTGAAGATGGACAAGTACCCCAATGTCCTGCGCTTTCATCCGGGTCTGGGATATTTCGTCAAGGAAGGCGCCAGAACGAAGAAGGTCGGGGAGTATCCGGCCATGCTGGCGTGTGTGCAAGGTCCGGACGGACTCGCCGTCACGCTCCACCGGACCTACCTGCAGGACGGCCGCAAGGCCGATCTGCCGGAGGTGAAGAAGCTGCTCAGTTCGGGCATCAACGGGGCGGCCGTACGGCTGTTCCCGGTGGCAGAAGAACTGGCCGTCGCGGAGGGCATCGAGAAATCGCTCGCCGTGCATCTGGCCACCGGGAAACCGGTGTGGCCGGCGCTCAGTTGCGGAAACATGGAGAAGCTGTGGATTCCGGATTCGGTAAAGCGGCTCGGGATCTACGGCGACAACGATGCCGACAAGGCCTATGACGGTCAGGCGGCGGCTTATGCGCTGGCCAGTCGGGTGAAGAAGGAAGCGCGTCGGCGCGGGGTTTCGATCCAGGTCGATGTGCATATTCCGAAGGCGGCCGGCGAGGACTGGGAAGACGTCTGGGTACGACGTCTGATCAGGACGCGCAAGGCGGCATAGCGTTCGTGGGGTGCAGATTCGTCTGCACCCCGCCTTTTGCAGTGGCTGCTCGAGGTTTTCGATTTCGAGCGGACAGCGCAAAGGTTTTCTCTGGTAGCTGCCACACCAGGGCCGAGCAATCGGCCAAGCGGTAGCCCTCAAGTCATCGCGCGGATTGGCCGCGCGTCGTTCAGACCGGCTTTGCCGGTCTTCATGCAACCCCGCGGGGACGTGTTCCGACCCCGTCGGGGTAGGCGCGCCCCGCTTTTATTGGAGATCCCCATGAAAAGCGGACGTACTCTCATTGATCTGGCCACCGAACTCGATCGCCAGCTTGCCTCGAAGAAGGACCTGATCGTCCCGTCGTCTCTGGTGACGTGCACGACCGGTGCCTCGAAGATTTGTGCTCTGGTGATCCAGGAGCCCGATGGCCCGCAGACGTACGACACGACGGAGCTCGCGCGTCGTCAACTGGCGGAGAAGCTCAAGGTGCCGTTTGCGTATTTCGAACGGATGCGCGAACAGCAACCGGCCCTGCTCGATCGGAACATCAACACCTGGCTGGGTGCCGAGGACGAGAACCGGATGATCCGGACCTTGGATGGCAAGGTGCGGGCGGTGCTCTCGTCGCGCTACCGCAGGCTCGACAACTTCGATCTGGCCGAACACATCCTGCCGGTCCTGCAGCGCCTTCCCGGCGCGCGGTTCGAGTCGGTCGAACTGACCGACAGTCGGATGTACCTGAAGGTGGTGACGCCGGCCGTGGCCTACGAAGTGGCGCCGGGCGACATCATTCAGGCGGGCGTGGTCGTATCGAATTCCGAGGTCGGTTGCGGGAGTCTGGCCGTCCAGCCGCTGATCTATCGGCTGGTTTGCAGCAACGGGCTGATCGCCAGCGACCGCTCGATGCGCAAGACCCATATCGGCAAGACCCTCGAGGCCGGCGAGGAGGCGGTGTCGGTCTTCAAGGACGATACGCTGTTGGCCGATGACCGGGCGTTCTTCCTCAAGGTCCGCGATGTGGTCGAGGCGGCGGTCTCCGAAGCCACCTTTCGGCAGATCGGCGACAAGCTGCAGAAGACCCTGGGTATCCGCTTGACGGGTGACCCGGTGAAGACGGTCGCGGTGCTGGGCAATCGCTACGGGTTCAACGAGGCGGAGCGCACCGGTGTGCTGCGTCACCTGATCGAGGAGAAGACGTTGTCGGGCTACGGGCTGGTGAACGCCGTCACCCACTTCTCGCAGGAGATCAGTGACTACGATCGGGCGACGGAGTTCGAGGCGCTCGGGGGCAAGCTGATCGACCAGAACCTGAGCGAGTGGCAGGAACTCGTGACGGTTTGAGATCGGCGGCTTGACGGGATGGATGGGGCCGGCCCTTGATTGGGCCGGCCCTGTCCAATCTCGTCGATGCGCCGATTCTCGGCTCTCGGCTTCACATTGACTCGGGAGATGTGGATTGTAGTTGGCCGGCCCCGCGGGTCGGCTATGTTCTTGTCGGTTGGGCGCCACCTGCAGCGGTCGCCTGATGAGGAGGCAATCCTCGGCGTTACAACGGCACTGAGAGGCGGTCTGCAATAATCGTTCGGCTCGAATTCAACATCGCGAAATGCGCTTGTCTTGACACCAGCCCCGCAGCGTCTATGCCCCTCACGCCGGCGGATTCCAAAATCCTCGAAATCCGTGCCACAGATATGGACGGATCGTCACCTGGCCTGCCAACAAGGCGAAAGTGTTGACCGATTGAAGCCGCACCATCGTCCGCACAAAAGCGGACGAAGACCGAGTGCGCATCTGTCGATACTTCCGTCATGAGGTGTGCGTTTATCGGCCCCCTGTCTGCGTGGCTTCTTGATGCGTGGGCCGCAACCTGGAAGAGCCGCGCATCCTGGGACATCCAGACACCCTCCCACAACCCATCATAGAACCCGCGGAACAGCCTGACGTGAACAGTCGCCGCAAGTCCCATCCTTTCGGCAATGACCCGCTCAGCGCTCGTGGAGAGCCCGTCAAAGGTCGCGCCGTCCAAGTAGGGCGAATCGTCGTCCACTGCGGCGTGAATCCCCACCAAATAAAACAGAAAGGCGGTCGATCGACGCATAGGCGTAGCCAGGTTGCGGGACCAGCTTGCTACGACGCGTCGAAACTCGCGCACTGATCCCGCGCGAACGGCACGGCTCACCTGATCCGGAGATGTGCTCACGATCCCGGACATCGGGAACAGTTCGTTCGACACCACGAGGGGAGTGAGCCCGCTGTCGCGCAGCCGATCCTGCACCTGTGCCGGAAAATCGAGTTGGCGGTTGGCCAGGTGGAGCACCCGATCGAGCTGCCACTCCCCGATCGTCTCGGGTAAGGAGATCAGAATCGGCGTACAGAACAGTTGTCGGTAGCGGCCTGGTGTCGCGAGTGCTTCCGGTTGCCACCGCTCCGCCAGAGCTTGTGCTTGGCGTCGGGTCAGGCCCGGCAGCAGCCCGAATCGTGCCGATTCCGGTCGATCTCCGCGTCCGTTTCGGCACGCCGCGCGCGCAATGCCGGGTTTGCCCTGGGACACGGGCGGGCCACCCTGAGCGCCCGGGTGGCCACGAGCCTCAGCCAAAGATGCCGTGCAAAAGGCGCCCTCATCAACTTCCCTTTGGACCATTGCTACCCCCCGGATTCCTCAGAACCGGGAGCCAGTGTCACCCGCAAAACCGTTCCAATCAACTGGCAAAAAAGCCAATTCGCTCGACAAATTCGGCGGTCAAACTAGCAGATTTGCTAGGGTGCCCAACCACCAGGCCGGTGGTGGCGACGCCTAAGTCGGCGTCAGGCTGATTTTGAGTCTTACCCGGCCCAGGACATGGATACCGAGAGCCTTGGCATGCGATTCGTCGGTGACGACGGTTTCGCCGCATCGGTCGTTGGAGAACACGGTGAATCCACCGTCCGGCCTGGTGGCGATGTTGCGCAAGCCCACCTGATCGTGCGGACCATCGAGGTACACAGCCGCTGGTCCATCGGCGGCAGGGTCCACGGCCGCGGAAACAGCCCGCTGCCTAAGCGGGAGTTCAACCACCTTGCACCCCCCATCGTCGTTTCGATCCTGGGCCGCCTCGGCTGACTCACGCCGCAGGGTCTTTGCAAGGAGGATCGACTCGTTGACCACCTGTCGAATCCTTTCATCGTTCCAGGGCTTCAGGACGATCCTGTGCGCTGTCACCTCGTTGAGCGCGTCGAGGATGGTGCTTTGATCGGCGTAGTCGGTCATCAGGATCCGAACCGTACTCGGCGAAACCGCAGCGGCGGCCTCCATTAACTGTGTCCCAGCCATCTGCGGCATTCGTTGATCGCAAACCAGGACGTCGATGCGCTGCTGTTTGATCAGACGGATCGCCTCGTCTGCGTCCGTCGTGGTGCTCACCCGGTATCCCCTTCGGAAAACCGCTCGCAGAGCGGTCAGGATCGACCTCTCGTCGTCGACGAAGAGCAGAGAGGGCTTGGCCGTGTCCAAGCCTGCCGGCTCACCGGCCGCCACCTTGAACTGCAGTGCGTACATGCCGTCGTGACCCCATGCGCGCTCATTGGGGTCGATCAGCACCCAATCCCCGCGACGAATGGCAGGCGCCATGCCGTCGTCCTCGACACGCATCCCGACGAGGTTTTCTCCAGCGCGGCCAATATCGCAGACCAGTTCCTGCAACCAATCGTCGTCGCCTTGAACGGACGGCAAGCGGACGGCGGTGAGGCCCAGCATCCAGTTCACGTCGATCCCCACGACGTGACACAGGGTTGCCAAGGAGACCAGGTCTGGGAGACCGGGATCTTGTTTGTCGACCCAGCGTCGCGCCGTTTGGGGCACCGTGCCGGTGATGAATGCGAGGTAGTCGACGTACAGCTCGTCGTCGAAGTCGAGCGAGCGCACCGGTTCGAGCAACTGAATCGTTTCGAGCAGGCGGTCGCGAAAGCCGGGAAACAGCTTGTCGCGCATGGCAATCCTCAGTTGTCCGTACTGCTCAGGCTGAAGTCGCCGTTTGAGCTCACTCCTTGCACCACGGAGGGTTCGCCCTTTTTCCCTGCTGTTCGGCATTTTTTTCGTTCTCTCCGTCGCGTCTGGTCTTGGCGCCAACGCATCGTGGGCGAAAAGACCGACGAACATCCTACTCGCGGCGCTTTCGGCTGGCTACTTTCCGGTGGACGCTAGCAAACGCTCGCAATTAACGCAAGAAAGCGAGCAGGATATTGACACGGCCCGAAACCCGCATTAGATTGCTTGCCAAGGGCTGCAGTCAGGATCCGGCCCGCGCTACCGAACGAGCAGAGCAAATGCTGCGATCACTCGCTTGGTGCTTACATCGCCCAGAGGCTGACAGGAGGATCGATCATGAGCGGTATGCCACTGACGCCAGTCCAACAACTGAACTTCCTTGCGCTTACATTGCTGCGCGAAGGCTGCGACCAGAACCCAATTGCCGCCTGCGCGACATTTGGACTCACCAGGTCGGAACTCGACCAGTTGAGACCGCATCTGTCCGCCGAGCATTTGCTGGCCGCGGTGGCGAATTCGGCAGACGAGTCCCTCGTATCGCTTCGGCCCGACATCCGTGAAATCCTGGCCGGCCCGTCCCCCCTGCTCGGCGCATTGTCGGCGGTGCGGAGCACGCAACCTCCCCGGCGTCTCCGGACCGCGGTGTCCGCGTAGTCTGTCGGTGCGCTTGCGGCTATGTCCTGCATTGCGGACCACGTGCGCGTGCTCTGGAGTGTCGAGCGGATGCTCGCTTTCGATGCGCGACTGTGCACGGTCTGTTCCATAAGCGGACTGTCAAAGAAGCAAATTGACGAGCTGTTCGGGTGCGAACCGAGGCGACCCGGGCGGCGGCCGTCAAGCATCGATTGGTTCCACAGCGCGAGGCTCGCGGACCGCGTGGAAGCCTCGCTGTTCGCGGCCCACTACAGTCGTAACCGGCACAACGAATTCGAGCCGCTCGAGTCGATGATCGATGCCTACGGGCGATATTTGAGGTGTATTGGCAACGACCCGTTGATTTCCTTTGACCGTGCGGTCAACCTGGTGGGCAATATCGAGGGCGAGATATGGGGTGGCGGTCCGCGCTCTCTGGACGTCGCTGTCTGCGGGCGGTGTAACGCCCATCACTTGATTGCAATCGGTGACGGGACGCACAGGGGAAACTGCGTCTTTTGCAAACTGGTCGCACGATACGCGACCGACCCCCGGTTGCAAACGCGATTTCCTCCACGCTTTCTGTCGGAGATGCCGTGTCCGACCGCGGCGACGATTGGCCAGGGGACGCAGATCGATGCCGGGGCTGGCGTCGAGAATCCCCAAAATGTGGCCCCATTTCACGTAGACCGCCAACCGTTCTGACCCAAGAATGAGGCCTCTGTCCTTGGGAAGCGTCGACGATGACCGGTCTCCTTAAACGGCTGTGGGGTGCAGAGCGCAAGTCGCCAGCCGGGGGCCGCGCCGAGCCAGGCGTACGCGGCGATACCGCGGCGATGGCCTATCCCTCGGTCGATCCGGGGTTGCCGGTCCTCGCGGTCGATGAAATCCTCGAACAGAACGCGGACCTGATTGCGCGCATCAAGCTCGCCGATGGCGCCGATGCGCGGGCATTTTCGACCGACCTGCTGCCGTTGATACGACGCTACGCGGACTTCGTGCATCTGCTGCCCGCGACCTCCGACAACTACTTTTGTTCGCCAGGGGGTCTCCTCCGGCTGGGTCTGGAAATCGCATTCTTTGCCCTGCAAGGGACGGACGGGCAGATCTTCTCGGGGCGGGCAACCATCCTGCAACGCCGGGACCTCGAGCCGCGCTGGCGCAAGGCGACGTTCATCGCCGGCCTCTGTCATGAAATCCATCGCACGCTGAGCCACCTGGTGGTCACCGACAGCCAGGGCAACGAGTGGCCCTCGTACCTCGCCCCGCTCGGCACCTGGCTCGCCTCGGTCAAGGCGGACCGCTATTTCCTGAAATGGATCCCCAATGCCGGAGAGATGCGCAGCCTCGGGGTCTTCGCCCTGCCGCGCATCGTCGATGCCGACACCCTCCAGTATCTCGCGCGGGGCAATTCGGTCGTCGTGCCCCAGATGTTGGGCAGCGTCAGCGGCATGCCCAGCCTGCGCGAGCACAATGTGCTCGACCAGCTCGTCCGCCGTGCGGCCGCCCTCGTCATCGATCGGGATCTGCGCGCCAGCGCGGATCGGTACGGCAAGCCGATTCTGGGCTCCCACCTCGAGCGCTACCTGCTCGACGGCATGCGGCGACTGGTTGTCGACAGCGAGGCCTGGAAACCCAATTCGGAACGCTCGCGCGTCTGGTTCGGTTCCGATGGCGCTTTCATCGTCTGGCCCAACGCCGCCGCCGATCTCTCCAAGCTTCTGGAGGCCGATCAGTTGCCCGGCATACCGAAGTCTTCCGAGACGATCCTGGAGATTCTGCTCGTCGCGGGCGTGGTCCAGCCACAGAGCGAGACGCGTGCAACCTGGGACATCTATCCGCCCAACGCCAAGAAGCCGATCGAGGCAATTCGCCTGGTCTTTCCCGACATCCTGTTTGCGGGCAGCGCCGGCGGCCCGGTTGCGCTCGAACGGCCGCTGCTGGTTGCCGAACCGGCAGTCGGCCCGCCGAAGGCTTCGCCCATCCCAAGCCCGGCGCCGACGGTCGCGGCGCCGGGCAGCGAGGTCGTCACTCCTGCCACCCAACACCAGATCCCGCTTGCGCTCGAACGGCACGACCCCCCACCGATTGCACAAGCCGCGGCCGCCGGCGACGCGGTCGTCGAGGATCGGGACAACGATTCCCCGAGCGTTGACTCACCGGAAAGCGCCGCCGTCACGGCGGACGTCCCGCCCCCTGTTCGATTCGCATTCCTCTCCCCTTCGCGCCTCAATCCGCCGGTCCGCCAGGCCCTCGAGGGCATCATCGACACGATGAACGGAAGCCCGGCGGACGTTGCGGCGCGAACCGTTGCGCAGGGGGTTTTCGTGCCGCTCAAGTCGTTCGAAGCCCGCAAGGTCGAACCGGCGATCGCCGTGCGTGCCCTGGCCGAGGTGGAGGTCCTGGCGATCGCACCGCAGACCAAGGCCAAGACCGTGGTCTGCGAATTCTGCGGCGAGACGCTGAGCGGCGTCGTCATTCTGCCCGGTTTCGTGGCGGGCCTCAGCCCGTCCGATTTCGTCGCCACCCAGTCCCGCGAGGGTCCATGATGCTCGTCAGAAAATACGAAATGCCCTGGCGAAAGGCCTACGAGGGGTATGCAGCGGCGATCTGGCTCGCCGCCGCGTGTCTGTTTGCCTACGAGTCGCTTCGCACCACCCGCCCGGTCGCGGTGACGCTCGCCCTGCTGGCGATCTGTGCGGCGATGGCGCTCTTTCGGCTGGCGCAGTCGGTCCGGCTGATCAAGATCCGGGCCTCGCTCTGCGGCCGCGCGATGCAGGTCGTGTCCTTCGAGCAGCATGCGAAGCTCACCCGGGATCCCGCCGACGTCTTTATGGGGTACGGCTTCGAATGGCAACCGGTCCATTCGCAGCGCCTCTATGAACTGGCGAAGGTGGACTTCCGCGACTACATGCTGTCTTCCTGGTGGCTGCGCCTGCTGGGCTTCGTGGTCGACCCGCAACCGGACCGCGAGATCGGCCTCTCCTACATTCACGGTGTCGAGCCGGTCGAGAAGCCCCTTTACCGGCCGCTGCAGAATTTCGAGGGCGGCACGCTGCTCGTCGGCACCACCCAGTCCGGCAAGGGGGTGGCGCTCGCGGGCCTGATCACCCAGGCCGTGCGCCGCGGCGACGTGGTCATCGTGCTCGATCCGAAGAACAGCCGGCGCATGAAGCGCGTCGTCGAACACGCGTGCGAGGTGTATCGCGAAGCGGACACCTTCCTCGAGTTTCATCCCGCCTTTCCGGAGCTCGGTGTGCGGCTCGACCCGATGTTCAACTGGCAGAAGCCCACCGAACTGGCCTCGCGCATCCAGTCGATCATGCCCCCCGACACCGCCGGGGCGTTCTCGGCGTTCGGCTGGGATGCGGTCAACGTCGTCGTGCAGGGGTCGGTGGCACTGGAGGATCGGCCGAACCTCATGAAACTCTCGAACTACATCGAGGGCGGCATCGAGCCCATCCTCGAAGAGACACTGCGGCGCTTCTTCGATGAAACCCTTGGCCAGGGATGGCGAGATCTGGCCGAGTTCAGGAGCCTGCTGCAGGATGCCCGAAGGGGCGCCGTCCGCAAACCCTCCGACCGGGCGACAGCGGACCTCCTCGCCTTCGTCGCCTACTACCAGCAGAACGTCGCGACCTCGCTGCGCAGCAAGGTGGTCGATGCCCAGGTGAGGACATTCCTGCACAACCGGGAACACTATCAAAAGATCACGGCAAATCTCCTGCCGATCCTCTCGATGCTGACATCGGGAACCCTCGGCAAGTCGCTGTCGCCCGATCCGTTCGATCCCGACGACACGCGTCCCATCATGAACATGGAGAAGATCGTTCGCGGTGGCCACGTGCTCTACATGTGCCTGGACTCCTTGCCCGATCCTGCGGTGGCCTCGGCGATCGGTGCGATCTGGCTCGCCGATCTGTCAGCCTTCGCGGGGATGCGCTACAACCTCGGCGGCGATCGCCGGATTTCGCTGTTCGTCGACGAGGTCGCCAACGTCATCAACGCGCCGCTGATCGAATTGCTCAACAAGGGTGCCGAGGGGGGCATCTACACGACCTGCGCCATGCAGACCCTTGCCGACATGGCCAAACGGCTCGGCAGCGAAGAGGCCGCGCGGATGGCACTGGGCAACCTGAACAATCTGTTCGCGTTGCGCTCGAAAGACCGGCCCACCCAGGATTTCATTGTCGAGACCTTCGGCAAGACGGGTATCCACACGATGCGGGTCGGCCTGAACACGGGTGCCGACAGCCATCTCGGCGACTTCTCGTCCGGCTACTCGGCTCAGGTCACGGAAACGCTCGAAGAATCGATTCCCCCCGAAATACTCGGAAAGCTGCCCAACCTCCAGTACTTCGCGTCCGTTTCGGGGGGCCGTCTCCTCAAGGGCCGGTTCCCGATCATCGATTGCGGTCCACCGCCTGCCGCGACGGGCGCGCCATGATCCGGATTGTCGCCATCGCGACGATGGTGCTGTTCCTTTGCCTGTTCTTCTATCTCCCGTCGGTCTACGGCCCGGACCGGTTCCTCGATCAGATTCACATCGAGCACGATCTGAACGACCGGGTCTGCGGCGAGGCGCATGCCCTGCGCGTTCTCGACCGCGCCATCACGCTGCACGGCGAGGTCCAGTCCAACGCGCCGAATCCCGCCGCGTTGAGCGCTGCCGCAGCATCGAGCCCGGTCGAGGCCGTCGCGGCCCAGCGCCTGGCCGAAGCGACGGCGCGCTTGTTCAACAATCAGTACACCCGTTCGATCGATGCGCTGCTGACCCTGTTTCTGTTCCGTCTGTCTGGGCTTCTCGAGTGGCTCGGCCTGATGGTGGGCTTTGTCGTGGCGTGCGTCATTGACGGTTATCTGAGACGATCGATCAAGAGCAAGCAGTTCGAGCAGCACAGCGCCGAGCTTTTCAGCCTCTATATGACGCTAGGCGTCCTGATCGTCTGCGGTTCCCTCGTCCTGTTTCTTCTCCCCGTCACGTTTCATCCCTTTGCCTTGATCGCACCGCCCATTCTGGTGGGGTTGTTCGGCAACCGGGGCATTGCGAGCTTCCATGCACAGGGATAGCGGGCACGCCGGCAACAGCACCAGCAAGGCCGCCTGAACATCTGTCCGCGCATTCCCCTTTCCAGGGAAGCGGGAAACCCCCACCTGCAGCCAGCATGGCTGAGTTGGCAACCGCAAACCCGCGTTTCGTCCGTCGCCATCGTGCAGGCCTGTCGTGCCAGCCCGACGCTTTTGGTGTCATTTGGCGGCCTGCCGGGCCAAAAAAAGTCAAAAAAAGAGAGCTAGCGTCGAAAGTGGGCCAAAAAAGGCCCTATTTCGCCTGGAAAAGTTTCGCACCTGTCCCTAACCTCACTCCATCTGCCGCGCATACCGCCGCGGGCAGAGACGGAAGGTGAGACATGCAAACAGCCGCCGCAGTGGCTATCGGACGAGGGCGCGGGATGGCCATACCAACTGACATGCCGGATGTCCTCGAGACCTATTTGTGGGTCGAGGAACACGACTGGCTGAAATCGCTTCACCGCTCCCCGGCGAACAACTCGCCGCAATTCCGGGTGCCCGACCTGCTTGGTGCCTGCATCTCGATCGTCTTCGGCGACGACGATCCGTCGGGTCGCGTTTTCGGGTACCTCGGCCGGGAGCTCATCCTCAGGGATCCGCGTACGCCACGCCGCCAGGAGCGGATGTGGCGCGAGCACTTCGCGCTGCTGCAGGGCCTGCAGCGATCGCCGGCGAACCGCTACCCGAATCCGAGTTTTCCGATGGATCAGCTGACCACCGCCTGCGTGGCGATCGTGATGGCGGATGCCGTGGCGGAGGCGAGGATCCTCGAGCAGGCCCGACACAACATGGCCAGGCGCACCGGGCGTGGGCCGGGTGCGGTCACGCAGGGTGGCGCCTCGTGATCCGCGGTCGATCGAGGCCATTGCGCTTGGCAAGGCGGGCATTGGCCGGCCTCCTGGCCGGCGCCCTGTCAACCGGCGCGAGCGCCTGCTGGGAACAGGCCGGCAAGCAATACGGGGTCGCCCCGCAATTGCTCTACGCCATTGCCCAGGCCGAAAGCGGTCTGAACCCCTGCGCGATCGGCCGCAATCCGGGGGGCAGCTACGACATCGGGTTGATGCAGGTGAATAGCAGCCACCTTCCGAAACTGCGCGCCTTCGGCATCGGCGAGCCGCAACTGTTCGACCCGTGCACCAACATCCGGGTCGGCGCCTGGATTCTCGCGCAGTCGTTTTCCCGGCATGGGGTCAGTTGGGATGGCGTCGGCGCCTACAACGCCGGCTGCTCGAGGCTACGCGGCCAAGCCTGCCGCGATGCGCGCAACCGCTACGCCTGGCGGGTCTACCGCAAGCTCACGGGTCCGGCGCCACGGACGCAGCGTGTCCGCCACGCGGCGCCGGCGCTTGTCCCAGCCGGCGCGGCGCACCCGATCATCATTTCCGCGAGGATCGCGCCATGACCAAGCGGCATCACCCCCGTTTTTCGGCTACCGCGGCGATGGAGCCTACCGCGATAGCCGAGTTGTCCGGCGCAGCGAGACCCTCGCTGCCGAAACCCCCGAAGCGCAGAGTGGGGCGGGATCCGGCGTTCACAGCGACGCTGATCAAGAGACCGACCATGAAGAGGCTGCGGAAGCTCCAGAAGGCCTTCACGCCACCGCTGAATCTGAAGTTCCTGTCCGAGGCCTGCCACCGGCTGGCCCTGGACGAGATTGGTGGCGACAGGGTCGTCCAGTTGGCGCATTCCCTATCCCGAGAGGATGCGCCCTCGTAGCTCCCGTCCATCATCTTCAAGGAGAAACACATGCAATCCGCTCTTGCCTCGCCCTTCCCGTCTCCACGCAAACCGCTTCCGTTGGCTGTCGCGACGTTCGCGGTCCTCGCCCTCGCGCTGCTCGCGGCAGCCCCGAGCCAGGCCCTCGACCTCGTGGCCTTCACCGGCATCACCGGTCCGCTGACCTCGGCGCTGACGACGCTGGCCTCCCTCACGCCGGGGATCAAGGCGATCGTCGGTGTGGTCGGCTTCGTGGTGGCCTTCATTTCCTTGTCGGCGCTGCGCAACATGGGTCCGGTGCTGTTCTTCATGGGCCTGGCGATCTTCGGCGCGGTTGGGCTGACGATCGCCGGTGCCATCCTCGGCGCGACGATCTAACCGGCCGGCCCGAGCCGTACCGAGTCAACACCATCGGAGGACAGCGTGCAGACCGATACCTTCATCCCGCGACGGCTGGACGACGCCTGGAAGATCGGCTTCTGGGATGCCGATGTCGCCGCACCTGTCCTCTTTTTCTTCTTCGTTGGCTACACGTCGGGGTCCAAGCTGGCCTTTGCGATCTCGATGACCGTCGGCATCGCCTTGAGCCGATGGCTGAGCCGGATCAAGGCCGACAAGCATCCGTCATTTGCCCTGCACTGGATTTACTGGAACCTGCCGAACAATCCGGCGACCTCGATGCGGGCCACCCCGCCGTCCGAGATCGTCAGGATGATTGGCTAGAGGAGTCGGAATATGGAGTTCGATCAGCAGCAAAACGCCATCAAGGAACTCAGGGCGCGCAATCGCAACATGGGCTTCGTGATCAGCATCCTCAGCCTGTGTTTGCTGGTCTCCGTCGTGTCCGTCCTCTCCGTGCTCGGCACCGAGCGGACGATCGTGGTGCCGCCGAACATCAGCAAGACATTCTGGGTCACCGGCACCAAGGCGAGCGCGGACTACCTCGAACAGATGGGCAGCTTCATCGCCTGGCTGATCCTCGATGTTTCGCCGGCCAGTATCGACTGGAAGCGCGACATGCTGCTGACCTATGTGTCGCCGGACAAGTTCGGCGCCCTGAAGTCGCAACAGGAGCTCGAAGCCGACCGCCTGAAGCAGCTCAATGCGTCGACGTTCTTTCTGCCCCAGCAGATCGTCGTCGATGAGCCCTCGCAGGGGGTGGTGGTTCGCGGGCGCCTGCGAACCCAGGTCAATGGCCAGGATACGACGACCGAGGGCAAGGCGTACCTGGCGAAGTTCCAGTACGCGGGTGGGCGCGTGCACCTCGAAACCTTCAAGGAGATCCCGTATGAGAGCAAGACTGCAATGCATGCGACTTCGCCTGCCGACGCTGGCGCTGGCGCTGCTAACTAGCGTTCCGGCCCACGCGCTGCAGGTCGTCGATGCGCGCGACGGGGTCACCGTCGAAGCGTCGATCTCGGTCAAGGAACCGACCCGCATCCGACTGGAAAAGGGCAGCGTCACCGACGTCTTCGGCAACATCTATTCGAGTTCCTGCGGACAATCGCCGGCCCAGGCGCAAGTGCCGCCCGGACAGCCCGGTGCGCCCAACGCGTCGGGCATCAACCCGCTGGGCGAGATCGTCCTCGAATGCGATCGCGACAAGGGCGAGATCTACGTTCGCCCGGTCGGCAACGGCACCAAGCCGATCAATCTGTTCGTCTCGTCCGGCGAGTCGACCTTCACGCTGCTGCTCAAGCGCGTCGACATGCCGGCCGACACCATCGTCATCCGCGACAAGACCCCGCGCAAGGTCGCGGCCGAGGGGCAGATTCCCGGCTCGCTCAGCGGACGCTCGCCGGTCCATATCCGCGGCCTCAAGACGATGCTGATCGCCATGGCCACCGATCGGGTCCCCACCGATATCCGCGTCGAGGAAGCCGGCCGCCCGGTCCAGTTGTGGGCGGAAGCGAAGTTTTCGTTGATGCGGACTTACGAGGGACGGGGATTGATCGGCGAGAAGTACCTGCTGACCAACATCAGTCCGGCACCCATGGTGCTCGCCGAGCAGGAATTCGACCGCGACGATGCCGACATCCGTGCCATCGCGGTCGAGAACCAGTCCCTGGCGCCGGGCGACAGCACGAATGTGTACGTCATCCGCGGGGGGAACTGACCATGCGCCTGCCTGAATCGGTTCGAACCTGGTTGGCCAAGTTGAAGCCGCGCCAGCGTCATTGGGTCATGCTGGCCGGGATCATTGTCGTCACCGTCGGCACGCTTTGGGCCCTGTTCACGGCCACCGAATCGCCTACCAAGCTTGCCCCGAATGCGAAAGCGCCCGAAGCGAGCAAGGTGACCAACGTCGGCGTCATGGCGGGCGGGGCGCAGGTGAAGCCGCTCGACCAGTGGATCGGCGATGCGGGACGCAAGATGGCGCAGTACGAGCGCGACAAGGAGAATCAGGAGAAGCGCAACAAGGATCAGCAGGCCTTCCAGGAGCAGGTGAGCAAGCGGTTCGGTGCGCTGGACGAGCAACTTCGCGCCCAGCAGAACGCCGCGGCCGGCCAGAGCGCCACCCCGCCCGCGCCGCCGCCCCAGCCGACGTCCTCGCCGCCGGCCAGCGCGTTGAGTGGCGCCGGCCGCCCGCTGCCGCCGCCGCCCCCGTCCGCCTCCCCGGCTGCCGGCATGCCGGCGGGGTCTCCGCCGATGGCGCTCGCGGAGCCGCCCAAGCCACAACTCGTCCGCGTCAGCGTGGCAGAGCGGACCAAGACAGCGGCAACGGCTGCGAGCCCGTCGCCTGCGCCCGGGAAAGCCGGTGGCGGCGATGTGGCGACCGGCACGGTGGATACCTACCTGCCCGTCAGCTTCACCCGCGGCATCATGCTCGGCGGTCTCGATGCGCCCACCGGCGGCCAGGCCCAGTCCAATCCCCATCCCGTGCTGATCCGCCTGGACGATAACGCGGTGCTGCCGAACCGCTTCCGGTCGAATGTGCGCGAGTGCTTCGTCATCGCCGCCGGCTACGGCGATATCGCCTCCGAGCGGGCCTACCTCAGGACCGAGAACCTGTCGTGCGTGCGCAATGACGGTTCCACGCTGGAGGTGAAGATTCAGGGGTCCGTGTATGGCGAGGACGGGCTGGTCGGCGTGCGCGGGAACCTGGTGACCAAGCAGGGCCAGATGCTGGCCAACGCGTTGCTCGCGGGTTTGCTCAGCGGTCTGGGTCAGGGTCTGTCCAATAGCGGTACCACGACCACGGCGTCGACCTTCGGCACCATCGCGACGACCAACGGTGCCGATGCCTTCAAGCAAGGGATGGGCGCCGGTGTCGGCCGGGCGTTCGACCGGCTCGCCAATTACTACATCAAGCTCGCGGAGTCGACCTTTCCGGTCATCGAAGTCGGCGCCGGTCGCGCGGTCGACGTGGTGATCACCAAGGGTGTGCGGATAGAAGGGGGCGATCTGGGCAAGGCCGAGGCCTCGCCGACCGCTGCCGCTGCCAACGCCGGCGGGCTGCTGCATATCGGAGGCGACGATGAGTACTAGGCGCCACGCAGTCGCGGTTGTCCTTGTGCTGGCCGCCATGGCTTCGCCTACCCAGGCGGCATCGACGTCGAGCAAGCTGTTGGACGATCTCAGACAACGGTTTCCGAAGACCGAATTTACCTCGGTGAGCGAGACGCCGATCCCCGACATATTCGAGGTCTGGATGGGCGAGAACGTCGCTTACGTGTCGACCCGCAACCCGCGCTACTTCGTCCTCGGCCGGGTCTTCGATACCGAGACCCTGCAGGATGTCACGGGACCAAAGATCGCGCGAGCCAAGGCGATGCAGGGCGAGCCGCCCTCGATCGACATCGGCGCGCTCCCATTGAAAGACGCCATCAAGACCGTGCGAGGCACCGGCGAACGAATGCTGGTGGTCTTCTCCGACCCGGCCTGTCCGTACTGCCAGCGGCTCGAACCCGAGTTGGCCAAGCTCAAGGACGTCACCGTCTACACCTTTCTGCTGCCATTCCAGGGCGCGCAGACGCCGGCCGCCATCTGGTGTGCCCCGGACCGTCAGCAGGCCTGGCAGCGGTACATGAGCACCGGGGATCGCGCCCTGCCGGCCCCGTCCGCCGCCTGCGAGCACCCGCTCGATCGCAATCTCGCGCTGGCGCGCCGTCTGGATGTCAACGGCACGCCGGCCGTGCTCTTTGCCGACGGCTCGCGGCTCAGTGGCTACGCCCAGGCGCCCGAACTCGACGCCCGGCTTAAACCGACAAGCAACGCGCAATCCCGCGCACCGCTGCAAGTGACGAAGGAGAACAAGTAATGCGCAACCGTTCCGTCATTCTCCCGACGCCGTCGATCCTCGTGGCGTCCGCCCTGCTAACCGGCGGCTGTGCCGGCACCCTTTCCGGCGTCGGCGGCACGTCCGAGTATTCGTGCAAGGCCCAACCGGGCGTCCATTGCGAATCCGTCTCCGGCATTTATCAGAACGCCCTGCAACGGAACCTGCCGGGTCAGAGGCCCTCCCCCACCCGTGCGCCGGCCCCGGAGTCGAAAGAGCAGGGTGAGGCAAGAGCACAGATGGTCGCGCTGGCGCTGGCGCGGCCTGCCCAGACCAGCCCCCCGCCCGGCCTGACGAGCCAGATCGGTCCCAAGCCCTTGCGCTCGTCGGCGCGCATTCTGCGGATGTGGTTCAAGCCCTGGGAAGACGCGGACCACGATCTGTTCGATCAAGGCTACCTCTACATCCAGGTCGATGGGGGCCGCTGGATGATGGATCACGTTCAACGGCGCGCCCGCGAGGAATTCGCGTCCGTTCGTCCGCCACGGGCGACGCCAGGTCCATCGACCGCGGCCGATCCGGGCGGTGCCGCCGTGGCGGTGCCCAATCGTCCGCGCGCCCCCTCCCCCGAGATGGGTCAAGCCGGTTCTCTCGAGCGCTTGAGCGCACTGCGGGAGCGCGGCCCGATCCCCACCCCCGATAACGACGAGTAGCCCATCCGACCCTAACTGGAGATTCACATGAGCGCGGTATTTCGTCTTGGCGAACTGTTTGGCCCAGCCGATGGGCAGGGCGAGTCCTCATCGACCGTCTGGGATTGGGCGCGCGACCTGTTGCGACTGCCGGGTCGCGATCCGTCCTCGGCCGAGCAGTTCGCCAGCTGGCTGCCGTATTCGGCCTATATCGGCTCCGAACAGATCTTCGTCAATCGTGACGGCCTCGGTTTCATGCTCGAAGTCACCCCGCAGTCCGGGGCGGACGAGCGGATGGTCGAAGTGCTGGTCTCGCTGTATTCGTCGTGCCCGGCCGGCACCGGCATTCAGTTCAATCTGTTTGCCTCGCCGCATATCCGCGATCCCTTGCGCGACTACGCGACGCTGCGGGTCGAAGACGCCGACCAGATAGACAAGGCCCAGCACTGGGGCCGCCCCGCGCGCAACGAGAACCTGTTCCGTCTGCTTGCCCGCGCCCGCGTCGAGCATCTGCTGAAAGCCGCGCACCGTTCCATGACGAGCGGCTTTCACTATGCGATCCGCGACTTTCGGCTGATGGTGAGTGTCACGGTTCCCGGCGACGGCGGCGATCTTCGCCGCCGCGAAGAATTCATCGCGCTGCGCGAAGCGATGGTGACCACGCTCAAGTCGGCGAGCCTCATCAGCCGTGTCTGCGATGCTTCCGACCTGATCAACTGGGCCGCGTTGTTCACCAACCCCCACCGCATCAGCCAGTCGAGCATTCCGAGGCTCAACTACGATGACGGGCGCGAGATTCGCGACCAGGTGGTCGACTTCGACACCATCCAGGATGCCTCCCCGCAGGGCTTGCGCCTGTTCAAGGAGGGCAATCCGGATGTGATGGAGTGCCGCTTCTACTCGATCAAGAGTTTCCCGGAGCGCTTCGCGCTCTGGCAGATGGGCTCGCTGATCGGCGACCTGATGCAGCCGGCACTGCAGTACAACGTCCCGTTCATGCTGACGATGGGGATTCAGATTCTGGACGCCAACGCCACGAAACAGAGCGTCACGGTCAATCACATGCGCGCCCAGCAGAACGCGGAATCCAGGATGGCCCGCGTCATGCCGGACGTCGGCAAGAAGCTGGCGGACTGGAAGAGCACCGCCGATTCGGTCGACGTGGGCGGCGCTCTGGTGAGCATGTACCACCAGTTGGCCCTGTTCTCCGAGCCCAGGAAGATCGGTATCGCCGAGGAAACCGCCAAGGCGATCTGGCGGAACCGCGGGTTCGAGCTCAACGCGGATGTTCACATGCACCGGCAGGCTCTGCTCGCGAGCCTGCCCATGACGCTATCGCGTCCGTTCCACGGCGATCTGAAGAAGATGCGCCGGGTCTCGCGCAAGACCCGCGACAATGCCATTCATCTGGCCCCCCTGATCGGCGAATGGCGCGGGACCGCGACCCCGACCCTGGTCATGGGGGGGCGGCGCGGCCAGTTGATGATGCTGGACCTCTACGACAATAACCTGGGCAACTGCAACTTCGCCGCGATCGGCGCTCCCGGGTCCGGCAAGTCGGTGTTCCTCTGCGAAGTGGCCTGGTCGTACCGTTCGATTGGCGCACAGGTGCGGATTCTCGATCTCGGCCGCTCGATGGAGAAGCTCTGCCGCAAGGCGAAGGGCATGTACGTCGAATTCCGTCCCGATTCGCACATCGTCCTCAATCCCTTCTCGGTGGTGTCCGACGAACGCATGGGACCCCATGGCATGGAGGGGGGCATCAAGGAAGACATCGACATGTTGAAGCCCGCGCTCGCCAAGATGTGCTCGATGGGCACCCGACTCGAGGAAGTCCAGCTCAAGGCCCTGTCCTACGTCATCCTCAAGAAGTTCAAGGAGTACGGCAAGGAGCTGACCATCACCGGGCTGCGCGACGAACTCGTGCTGGGAACGATCCGCGATCTGGGGCTGGTCGATGATCAGCGCATCAAGGATCTGGCGGTCATGCTCAATCCGTATACCCGGGACGGGGAGTACGGCCGCTTCTTCGAGGGCCGCAACAACGTCGACTTCTCCAACGACTTCGTCGTCATCGAGAACGAGGAACTCAAACGCAAGCCCGAGCTGCACGCGGTCATCAACATCCTGCTCATGTACCAGATCACCGGCGAAATGTACCTGGATCGCTCTCGCAAGAAGATCCTCCTGATCGACGAGCTGAAGCAGCAACTGGGCGACATCGGCGCCGACGACCCGGTCAAGGCCGCCGTCGTCGAAGAGGCGGCGCGGCGCGCCCGCAAGTACGGCGGCGCTCTGGGCACCGCGACCCAGTCGGCCGACGACTTCTACGGCTCGGCGCAAATGGAAGCTGCGTTCAACTGCTCCGACTGGGTCTTCCTGCTCCGGCAGAAGCAGGAATCCATCCAGTTGCTGAAGCAAAAAGGCCGCCTGGCGATGGACGACAACAAGCAACGCCTGCTCAACTCGCTGCGAACCGAGGCCGGGGCGTACGCCGAGATCTACGTCAGTTCCCCGGTCGGCGAGGGGATTGCCCGGCTGATGCTCGACCCGGCCACCCACTTACTCTTCAGCAACCGGCTCGAGGACAACGCACCGATCGACCAATTGCGCGCGCAGGGCCTCTCGATCGACGAAGCGATCGCCGAAGTCCTGCGGCGCAGAAAGGAGGCCCCATGATCAAGACGCTCTTTGTGGGTTGGCTGCTGGCGCTGGCGACCCTGGCCGCTGGCCTGGCCGTCTACCACACACGGTGGGTTCAGCCCGCGCAGGCCATCGGCGTGGTGGATATCTCGGAGATCTATCACGCCAAGGAGCGCGAGTACTCGGACATGCTGACCAGGACCGGCGCGACGGACGAGAGTCAACACCGCGCGCGGGAGATGGCCGGACAGTTCGCCAGCGCCTTGCCCAGGGCACTGACCGAAATGCCCGCGGAATGCCAGTGTCTGGTGCTGCTCAGGAGCGCCGTGGTCGGCGATACGCCCGCCACGGTCGATCTGACCCCGCTGTTGCGCCGCAAGCTCGGGATGGGCTGATCGTGGCCGCGAGATCCCTGACGCTCGACGGGACGCGCCGCCCGGTGCGCGGCCCCATCCTGCTCTGGCGCAGCATGGCTGCAATGGCACACGACCGGCAGGCCCGGCTTCCCCTCGCTGTGCTGTTTGTCATATGGGTTCTGGCGTTCCAGCGTCTGTTTGTCGATCCCGTTCCGCGTGTGCCGCTGCTGGTCAACTGGACCGCCAGCCTGCCTTACCACGTCGCCTGGCTGGAGCGTGGCGTGACGCAATTCGATCGCGGCGATTTTGTCCTCTACGCGTTTTCCGGCAAAGCGGTCGCCGACTATCCGGGACTCGCCGGCCAGCCCTTCTTCAAGATCGTCGCCGGCGTTCCGGGCGATCCGATTCGCGTCGAGGATCGCAACGTCTTCGTCGCGGATGGCTACGTCGGCTTTGCCAAGTTGCGGACCTTCGATGGCCGGCCGCTGAGCCCGGTCGAGTCCCCGGTTGTGCCCGCGGGTCGTTACTACGTGCGCGGTACCGGTGCAGACAGCTTCGATTCCCGTTATCGCGAGGCCGGCTTTGTCGCGCCGGCCCAGATCGTCGGCAAGGTGACGCCATGGTTCTGAGACGCGGGATCCTTTGCGCACTCTCGGTGGCCTGCCTCTGCTCGGGCGCATCGGCCGGCATGTCCGACGATGTGCCGCTCGACGAGTACCTGCGGGCGCTCGAACGAATCACGCCCGCCGCCCGTGACGGCGCAGAAGCCTATATGACGGCGTTCGAGCGAAAGTGCGGACGCCCGATGCGCACCATCGAACTGCGGTCTGCAGTGTCAGCCGATAGCGGCGATCCCATCCTGATGGCGATGATCCGCGCTTCGCACTACAAGGATCTCAGTGTCATCGAGAGCCTCGCGACCTCGGTGCCGTGCCCCTCTGGCAAAAGCTGACATGACCCCATCCCGACGCACATTGGGTTTGCTCCTGTTGCTGGCGCTGAACGGATCGGTGCGGGCCGAGCGGCTCGCGAATATCGGTCCGACCTATCCGATCGCCGAGCAGAGCATCCTGAAGTTCATCCACGAGCGGCTCGCCGAGAAACAGCGTACCGGCGAGTTGGCGATCCTCGAAGCGAAGATCCGCAATCGCAATACCGAAGCGGTTCGCAACCCACCCCCGGTGCCCGGCATTGCCCGGACCGAAACGGCGCGAACCTTCTACTTCGACCCGTCGTTCGTGCTCGATCGCAACGTTCAGGACGCGCAAGGTCGTGTCCTGTTCCCGGCCGGCACGCGGAAGAATCCGCTGGAGGTGGTGTCGCTGTCCCGGCATCTGCTGTTCTTCGATGCGCGCGACGAGAAGCAGGTCGCCCGCGCCCAGGCGCTGATCGCCCACTACCAGGGCAAGGTCAAGCCGATCCTCGTCGGCGGCTCCTATCTGAATCTGATGAAGCGGTGGAAGACCCAGGTGTTCTACGACCAGCAAGGCGTCCTGACCAAACGATTCGGCATTCGCCAGGTGCCGGCGATCGTCTCGCAGGAAGGCGCGCGGCTGCGCATCGACGAGATCGAATCGTGAACGTCATTCGCTTCGCGGTGATGCTGTTCGGGTCGCTGATCTGCGCCGGACTGTCGTCGGCCGCCACGACCTGCATCGGAAAGTTTCCCAACCCGATCACGGACATCTGCTGGTCCTGCGTGCTGCCGCTCACCATCGGTACCGCGGCGGTCGGCAATTTCGGCGATCAGGAAGACGTGCCGGAATTCAACCCGACCAACCCGGTCTGCAGTTGCATCGTCAACCCGACCATCGGCATTTCGGTCGGCTTCTGGGAGCCGTCGCGCATCGTCGAAGTGGTGCGCCGTCCGTTCTGTCTGCCGTCGCTCGGTGGCGTGGATCTCAACCCCGGCATTGCCGCGCCCGAACATGGCCGGCATGTCTCCGATTATGGGGACAAGGAGGCGTTCTACCAGGCGCATTTCTACTTCAATCCGGTGCTGACGTGGCTCGAAGTGCTGGGCGACTATCCGTGTCTCGAACAAGGTTCGCTGGACCTTGCGTACCTGTCGGAAGTCGATCCGCTCTGGAATGACGACGAGCTGACGATCATCCTCAACCCCGAGGCGGTCCTTTTCGCCAATCCGGTGGCGGTTGCAGCGTGCGCGGCCGACTGCGTGGCGGCCTCGATCGGCTTCGGTCTCGCGCCGATGTTCTGGTGTGCCGGCTGTCAGGGCGTGATCTATCCGATGGATGGCTGGGTCAGCCAGCACATGGGCGGCGTGCGCTCCTCGCTGCTGATCGCGCAACGCTTCACGGCCAAGATGCATCGCGAGTTCGTCACCTGGGGCTATCACGGCGAGAAGGGGCTGTGCGGTCCGTACTTTCTGCCGCAGATGGACAAGCGTGCCTACAAGACGCAGATGCTGTTCCCCATCCCAAACACGAAGAAGATTTTCGGGAAATGCTGTCAGCCGTTCGGCCGCCAAACCGTGCTGTGGGGCGCGGGCCGGGAGATTCCGGTCAAGGGCGAGGATTTCGCCTACATGCTGTTCAGAAAAAAGAACTGTTGTGTCGGGTACTGACGCCATGCCGCCACGATTCCGCCCCCTTCTGTCTTGCACGTTGTATTGCATCGTCATGAGCGTCGCGCAGGCTGCCGATCTGCTCCCGCCGGTGACCGACGCCGATGTCCAACGGGTCCAGCGGGGCCTCACGGCACCGACCGATGCGCAGATCGAACGCGCGATCCGCGGCCTGAAGCCGCCGAGCGAGCGGGAGATTGCCGCCACCCCTGCCCGGTCGATGCCGCGCGTCGACGCCCTCCCCGCGCCGGCGGTCCCGGCCGATGCGGATCTCGGTGCAATCACGCAAGGCTATGCGCCGGCGATCAAGCAGGCGCTGGCCAGTGGCGCGGCCCTGTCGCAGAAGCCGTCTTTGCTGATCTTCGTCAGCTTCTCGATGCCCGAGGCGACGCTGGCCCGTTTGGTCGATCAGGCGGCGCGCAGCGCGGGAACGCTGGTGTTGCGTGGCTTGGCCGAGTCGTCCCTCAAACAGACGGTCGCCCGGGTGCAGCAACTGATCGGCACCCGCAAGGTGGCGTTCCAGATCGATCCGCAGTCGTTCGAACGGTTCTCGGTCGATCAGACGCCGACCTTCGTGCTGATTCGATCGGGGGCGCAGCCGGTGTCGTGCGGCGAGGCCCAGTGCCTGCCCAACGATTCTTTCGTCTCGGTATCGGGTGACGTGAGTCTCGACTACGCCCTCGAGCACATCCAGCGACAGGCGCCCCGTTTCACCGACGAGGCGGGGCATTTTCTGCGGGGGTTGAGGGGATGAGGATGCGCGAGATCGTTACCTGGGCCGTGCTGTTCTGCTTCTGTGCGAATCAGACGCTGGTTTTCGCGGCGCCGGCCGATGAAGCAGCCGCGGCGGCAGCGGCGGCGAACATCCAGTTCCAGGGTTTGGTTACAACGCCGAGCGCCAGCGCCGTCGTGCCCGGCTATACTGCGACCCCACCCGAGACGAGCTACTACGGCAACCCCAATCTGAGCACGTTCTCCAGCGCCCGGGTCAGTAGCTGCGCAACCTCCACCGACCCGGCCTGCCAGGCCGTCTCGAGCGGGATCTCCTCCGCCGTCGCGCCCAAACCACCGATGGGACCCTACGACCCGGCGATCGCCGGCGTCAGGGACATTGCCAACAACCCGGGCGCGATCCTCGGCGATCTGTCCGCGTATTACTCGGGCTGTACCACGAGCACGGTACCGACCGCCAGCGGCTTCGAGACCAAGAAGTGTGAGCGCTACACGGCGCTGGGCAAACTGCGCTGCTCGAAGAAGCTGACCGGCGAAGTCATCCGCGGCGTCGGCTGCGCGCCAGGCACCTGGGTCGCCGCGGGCCGGGTCGAGCGCAACTCGGATGACGAGATGCTGGTGCAGGCGTATTGCGATCCGAGCCGAACCGATGGCCTCCAGACCTACCGCTTCTACGCCCACGGCGGTCGCGATTCGTGCATCGGATGGCAGACCAGGGATCTGCCGGTGAGCGGCGTGTCGGCCTTCCAGGTGCTCGCTTCGCTGTCGCCGCACTGGGAAGGCTCGTGCGTCGATCCGTTCTACGTCGCGGTGGCACCGAGTCCGGGCTGCACCGGCGCGAACTGCGACTTCACTTTCAAGTTCGGCACGCCCACCCTCGGCGCGGATGGCGCGACGATTGTGGACGTCGGTCCCTACGTCCTCAACTCCTCGATTCCGCGCCCCAACGCGGCGGTGACCGTCGCCGACAAGTGGGACAACGCGTGCGCCAGCCTGGAGAGCAATTCGGGCTTCGGTGCCTGTACCAAGGTATCCGGCCCGGCATGCGTAGACGGCCCCTCGACCAAGAAGGTCCAGGGCCAGGACGTCTTCGCCGCCTGCTGGGAGTATCAATCCACTTACGACTGCTCCTCGGGGACGCCGCCGAACGAGTGCGCGCCGCTGGCGGCCAAGGGCTGCACCCTGCAAAGCTCGGGCTGTCGCGAGAGCGTGCCCGGCAACCCGACCGTCTGCGGCATCTTCCAGGATACCTACCAGTGCCCCAAAGCGGCGGGAACCACGACCGTCGTCTCCAACTGTTCGCCCACCGCCTGCAGCGATGTGACCAAGCCGATTTCGCCGGCGGTGTACAACACGCAGAGCTGCTACACGTATCTTGAGCGCAACCTCGAACAGCCCTGCCAGAAAACGCTTGACGTCGCTGTTACCTGGGCCTGCCCTGCCGGGTCCACCGCCGGCCCGACCCGCGACGCGGCCCCGCCGGGGTCCGGGACGTGGACCTGCATCCAGCCGCAAAGGCAATTGGTTTGCGAGCCGCCACTGGTCGGACCGACCGTATCGGTGACCCCGCCGAGTACCACCCGCAACGTCTGCACCGATCCGGCGACCGGCGCGGTCACGGATGCGCCGACGCGCATGGTCGATACCGTCGTGCCGGCGCTCGCCATCGAGACCGAGAACTGGGCCAACGGCTGTGCCACGCTGGAGGCCCGGGTGCCGCCCGGCAAGCTTCCGCCCGATGGCGTCAATACGCCGATCCCCGGGGCGGTCACCGGCGGCTTCCTGAACAAGTGCGAGCGCAAGACGAGCGCGTGTACCGTCCCCGCCGAAACGCGTGTCATCAACGATCACCCGGTCGCCCGCAGTTGCTGGGCGTTCGACAACGGCTTCGACTGCATGGATCTGTCCAAGCGCTCGGACTGCGCCGATCCCAAAATCGGCGAATGCACGCAACAGCGGGATCCGACGTGCATCGACTACGATACGTCGTTCCGGCCGCCGGTCTGCACGGCCTGGCGCACCGACTTCAATTGCAAGGTCCGGGACGCCGTCTATAGCACCATCAAGGACTGCGGCCCCGAGCAACCGCCGGCGGACGAGGATTTCGCGCGCACCGTGGCGTTCATGGAGGCCGGCCGCGAGGCGGGCCGCTACCTCGATCCATCCGACATGCGCGTCTTCAAGGGCGCGGACAATCGCTGCGACAAGAAATTGTGGGGCCTGGTGAACTGCTGCAAGGGCTCGGGCGGGGGCACCGGTTCCCTGCTAAACAACACCTCGCTCGCCAGCACGGCCAGCACGGCCTATCAGGCGGTCTTCTCGACCTACACCTACGACGCGTTGTTCTGGTCGGAGGCACCGCAGTGGGTGTTGAGCGCGTTCTCGTCGCTGACGTCCGCGACCGGCGCCGTCGGGTCCATGGGCTTTAACAGCTCGCTCGCCGCGCTGGCATCGGGCAACATGACCTTCATGACGTTTCTGAGCACCCTCAGCGTCTTCGTCTGGATTGCCATCATCATCGCCATCATCCAGTGGTCGGGGATACTGGATTGTCCGGAGTCGTCCCTGATGACAGCGATGAAGAAGGAGGCGCGTCTTTGCGTGGATATCGGCGAGTACTGCTCGTCGAACTCGATCTTCGGCTCGTGCACCAAGCGCACCAGGACGCACTGCTGCTTCAACAGCCGATTGTCGCGAATCATCAACGAACAAGGCCGGGCACAACTGGGCGAACCCTGGGGCAGCGCGCAGAGTCCGCGGTGCGACGGCTTCACCATTGCGGAGCTGCAGCGCCTGAACTTCGCGGCCATGGATCTCACCGAGTTCTATGCCGACATCGTGCCGACGATGCCCAATCTGGCCACCTCGATCGCCAAGCAGACTGGCCGCGCACCGACCTGCTACTACGGCAGCGGCAAGTGTTGAGGGACGACGGCGATGCGATCTCGTCAAGGAGGATGCGTAATGAGCAAAGCGTTGGATTCGTGCTGGTTCGGACCGGCCGGTCGGTTCGCCCGGGCCGTCGGTGTCCTCCAGGTGATGGTCGTCGCCGCCATTCCAGCGCAGGCCCTGGCGGTTGACCGCGTCGACGTGTCCTCGGTCCGCCCGCTGTTCATCGCCGCGATCGAGAACGGCGAGTCGCATGGGATTCTCACCGGCCAGAACGCGCAGTTCATGGCCAATACGTTCAAGACGCGCGAGCCGATGGAGGTCGACGTCAAGGTGGTACGCGACCTGCCGGAGGCGGGCTGCAAGCGGCTCGAGGTGACCACGACGCAACGCGGCGTCTACCCCGACGAACGCGGCCTCCAGCTCATGAGCGACGAGGAGCGCCGCGCGACCAGGAACGGCACCGTGGCCCAGGACATCAAGTTTGTCTACCAGATCTCCTACTGCCGTGGTGGGCGGTTCCCGAAACAAGCCGGAGGATAACGATGCGCAAATATCTTTGGTTGGCGGTGCTCGGGTGCGGGGCGGGCCTGATGGCCGGGCTGGCGCCGGAGCCTGCCGTTGCGGCCGAGCCGGAGCGCTTGCAGCGGGTCTCGAACGCGCCGACCCGGCTCCTCGGCAACTCGTACTGGGGCGACGAGGAGCGCGGCTGGTTCTGGTACGAGGATCCCCTGCTCGTTGAGCCGCCCAAGCCCTTTGTCGAGCGGCAACCCGAGTCAATAAAGCGGGAGCCCCCGAAGGCAAAGGAAATCGTCGAACTCGAGCGTCTGCAGAAGCGGCTCGAGGACAGCCGCAAGATCGCGATCATGGCCCCGACCGAAGCCAACGTACTGCGCTACATGGAGCTCGAGGCCAAGGTCGTGCGGCAGGCCTCCTACTTCGCCGACGTCGCGCAGCGATTGGGCTGGACGCATTCCCAACTGGACATGACGCTCGAAGGCCGCCCGGTCAATGCCCTGGCCATCCAGACGTACAACCAGCAGGAGCGGATCGCACAGGCGCGAACGATTGCCGACCTGGCGAAGGATCATGTGATCTTCTTTTTCTTCCGCGGGGATTGTCCGTACTGCCACACCTACGCGCCGATCCTCAAGGCCTTCGCCGAACAGAACGGGATGACGGTCGTTCCGGTCTCGCTCGACGGCGGCGGTCTGCCCGAGTTCCCCGTGCCGCGCCAAGACAACGGCATCGCAAAGACGCTCAACGTCGACCAGGTGCCGGCCACCTTCCTCGCCCAACCGGTTGCCGGGACGATCACGCCGCTCGGTTTCGGCGTGCTCTCCACCTCGCAGTTGAGCGAGCGCCTCACCGTCGTCATGAGCCCGCAGACGCGCGGCATGCTGCCCAACCTCACACAGCGCCTGCCCCAGCCGTAACCAACCATCGGGAGATCGACATGTACATATGTATCCAAACTCTGCGTGCTGCCTCGCGGGATCTGCTCAGGGGCACGATCGCCTTGCTGGCCTCACTCGGCCTGGCGTTCGCGCCGCTCACCGCGTACCCCGCGGACCTCAATACCGAGGTCGACAACATGTTCAACGCCCTCGGCGCGATGAGCAACTACACCGCCCCGGGGGCATTCAAGGGCCAGGTGTACAACACCTATGCCGGCGGGAGCTTTTACCTGCGCTCCCCGAACAAGACCTATCAGTTCGCGGCGGTGCAATTCCCGAATGCCAAGGGGGGGTGCGGCGGGATCGACATCTTCTCGGGAAGCTTTTCCCATATCTCGGGTCAAGAATTGAAGAATATGCTGAAGAACATCACCGCGGCGCTGCCAGGTGTGGCCTTCCAGGTCGCCCTCGATGTGCTCTCGCCGCTGCTCGGCGGCGTCACGAAGTGGCTGCAGCCCTACATGGACATGATAAACAACAAGCGGATCGGCTCCTGTGAGGCGGCCGTGACGATGGTGGCCAAGACCGCGGAGCGAGTCGGATTCGATGCCGACGAGGCTTGCGGCAAGGTCGCCGTCTGGATGGGGACGGCCACGGACGCCGACGACGGGAAGAAGCGGTGTCAGTCCGACCGCACCGGGATTCTGGCGAGGGCGCGGGCCTCGAGCGATGAGACAATCAAGAACATTCCGCCCCTCATCGGAAACCTGACGTGGAAAGCGCTGAAGCAAATCCCGACTATCGACGACCGGGAACGAGAATTTATTATGAGTATGGTCGGCACGTATATCTATCCGCCCGACGGGGCCGCCGGCGAAGCCGTGCCGTGGATGCCGACGCTCACGAGCGCCACCAAGCTTCTCTACGGCGATGCCGATGCCGGCGGGGGCAACATCCGTCTGACATTGCTCTCGTGCAACAACTTCACCGACTGCGATGTGGTCTCGGAGAGGCCCTACATTCACACATCGTTCCACAAAAAGGTCACCGACATGATGACCAGCATCGCGGATCGCATCCGCTCGCGCACGGAAATCCCGAACAACTCGCCGGAGGTGGCATTCGTGAATCAGGTGTCCGAGCCCGTCTACCGGATGCTCTCGATCGGCAGCTCCAATGTCAGCGTGGGGCTGACCGAAAACCTGATCGAACGATACAGCGCGGTGATCGCGGCCGATTACGCCTACACCTTCCTGGAACGTAACCTGCGCGTTGGGATGGCGGCCGTGATGAAGAACTACACGCTGAACATATCGCAAGAACGCAACATGAAAAAGCTGTCCGAGCACGCCAGAACCATGCTCACCTCCCTCGGCCAGGAAAAAATCGCCCTCTACAGCAAGGTCACGAAGTTTGCCGCGATCGCCGACACCCTCGAGCAGATCGAGCGCCAGTTGCGCTCCAGCATGCCCCAGCACGTGATCGATATGCTGGGCTACCAGGCATCTTTTTTGACCAAGTGACGATTGTTGCCCTCTTGAAAGGGGTGCTCCATGTACGAGATCTTTGCCTACCAGAATGCCGAGAGCCTCTCCGGCATCTTCAACGCGATTGCCGCGATCATCAGCTCGGGAGCCTACGGGGGGGCGCTCGGCGTTGTCTTGATCTTCGGCTTCCTCTTCGCATTCATCGCCTACGCGTTCGTGCCGGAGCGGTTCTACGGCTGGAAGTGGCTGGGCACGGTGGTGATCGTCTATTCCATTATTTACCTGCCGCGTGTCACGGTGCAGATTACCGACAAGACCAGCGGCAATCCACCGAGCATCGTCGCCAATGTGCCGCTGGGGATCGCGCTGTTCGGCAGCATGACCAGCCAGGTCGGGAACGTGCTGACGAGCCTGTTCGAGACGGCCTTTCAGGTATTGCCCGGCAACGGCGCCCTGCCGGCGGAATTGGCGTATCAACAGAATGGATTGATGTTCGGCAGCCGCATGGTGAAGTACACGCGCAACGCCGGGTTCGTGAACCCGCAGTTTCGTACCGACCTGCTCGCGTTCATCGACAACTGCACCAAGTACGATCTGCTGGATGGCACGATCAATCCTGCCACGTTCGCAAGTTCACCGAACATCTGGGCGCTGATGGCCACCCCGAACCCCGCGCGTCTGACCCCGATCAGTACCGGTCCGAGCACGACGACGGTGGTCACCTGCCCGGTCGCCTACCCGATTCTGAACGCCACCGCGGTGACCGAGGTCGGCGCCATTCAAGGGAAACTCGGCGAACAATTGAATCCGACCCTGACCGCAGCGGCGGCCTCGGCCGCGATCGGCAATCAGATCACCGTCGCATACCAGAAAAACCGGCTGGCCACTGCGGCCTCCACGGCAAGCGATATCATCCTGCAAAACGCCATGATCAACGCCGTCAACGATGCGAGCGCGATCCAGGGCCAGCGAATCAACGATCCGGCTTCCCTGTTGCTGGCCATGGGTAGAGCCCAGGCCGTTGCCCAGATCAACGCGTCGTGGACCAACTACGGCAAAGTGGCCGAAGAAGCCCTGCCCCTGATCCGCAACGTCATCGAGGCGATCTGTTACGCGCTCTTTCCATTCGTCATTCTGATCCTGTTCCTCACCAGCGGGATGCAGACCGTGATGGCTATCAAGTCATACCTGCTGACCCTGATGTGGATCCAGTTGTGGCCGCCGGTCTATGCGGTACTCAACTACATGGCGAGCATCGCTGCCGCATCGAAGCTGGGGGCCTCCGCGAATGTGGGGGGTGCCACGGCCTTGTCGTTGCAGACGGCCTCGACGATCTATTCGACCGCCATCTCGCTTGAGGCCGTTGTCGGCTACATGTGCATCTCGGTTCCGGCGATTGCCTGGGCGGCGCTCAAGGGCATGGAGACGATCGGCCAGGCTGCGATCACCGGCACGTCCAGCATCCAGGCCACGGTCGGTGGGGCGTCCTCGCAAGCCGCGCTGGGCAATGCAAGCATGGGGAACGTCGCGCTCGACCAGGTGTATCTTGCCCCAAACCGGACGTCCGCCTTCATGCGCAACTGGCAGGACGACCGGACCGGCGATACCTACAGCACCAATGCCTTCGGTCGTGAGGCAGTGAGTCTCTTGAGCAATTCAGGTTTTGCGTCCCGAATGGTCTCCCGTTCGATTTCGAGTTCGGACGTCGCCGAAGCCAACAAGGCGGCGGAGTCGGCACGGTCTGATGCGGTTTCCGCCAACACGGAGCGCGCCGCCGCACTGACATCGATATTCGAGCGCGGGGCGTCTCGCGGTTCGTCATGGAGGGACAGTGCCGGGACGTCTGTCACCGGCTACGAAGACAGTTCAAAGCAACTCAACCAGCTCGCAACTGTCGCGAATAGCGTCGGCAACGAACTTGGCGTCTCGTCCAACAGCGTAGCGAACCTTGGAATCCGCGCCGGATTGGCGGCGGGAGGGCTGGGTCTGGCTGGAGCCAAGACCTTCCAGGACAGCCTCTCGGAATCCGACAAGAAGATCTTCAATCGCCTGTCCCAAGAAAGTATCAACGACTTCCAACGATTCGGCGATCGCGTCACGCGTGATCAGGGATTTGTTCGCATGCTGACAGGAGACCAGAACGACGCGAACCGTTTGTCGGCGCAGTTAACCGAGCGGACATCCCGCGCTCAACGCACGGAAGCGGTGCTCAGTGACCGCGTCGGGGTGGCCCAGCGGATCTCACAGGCGCACGAAAACCGGGAAACCATCTCGATCGACATGGCGAGGGATCCCGCCCAGGCCGAGATGATGCTGAGGTACGCGCAACAGTATGGGCGAAACAGCGCCGCTTTCTTCGTAATGGCGAACGCGGAACTGGCCCGCGCTGGACTGCCCCCAACGCCGATTTTTTCTGACGGTTCGGCGGTGCCGCAGTCATTCCGCGATATGGATGCACTCCACAGGGCGAGGAGTGCAAGCCCTGATCTCAGTCCGAACGTGGATTCGCAAAACGCTCAGAACCGAGCGAGAGTCGCCGGAGCCAGGTTCTCGAGCGGCGGCGGATCGGCTCCCCAAGGCGCGTCTTCAACCCGGGCTGAGGTGCAACAAGCCGCCGCGCGGATCAAAGGAGAGGTCTCGGGCGCGACAGGCGGATTCGAGGCAAATCATGAATTGAAACGGGATCCACACGGTAACGCAACAACGGATCGGTCCCAACTGCTGGATGTTACTCGCCGGGCCGCGGCAGAAGATGCTGCTGCAACGGAACAGGTCAAGAAGAAGCTCGATGGGGTTGTCGATGAGGCTATTGCGGATCCGGGCGCGGCATTTCAGAAGTACGGGGTCGAGCCAGCCAAGCGTGCCTGGGATAGCACTTTCGGGAAGAAGAAGTAATCTGTCCGTCTTGCGTGATCGAACCCGCAACCCTGTCCGTCGGCGGCGTGACGGAGACAATGAGCTACGGCAATTGCATCGAACCGATCGGGGTCAGCCTGCCTGCTCGTGAACTGGCGGCGCCTCCGGTCAATATTCGTCAATGCGCAGCGGGGCCTCATATCCATCATAGCGGTCGAAATACTGATACCCCATTTGCTCTTCCAATGTACGCTCTCTCAAATCTGGTTCGCTCGTTCGTGTGTCAATCATTGAGCATGTCGTTTCCAGATCTTCATCAGACCAATCGTCCGTTACCCAAACTCGCTTTGTTGGCGCATGCCGCAACACCCGACTCCGCAACACGCGACGGTGTTTCCGACCCCGCGTCTTACCGCCGATCATTCGAGCCAGATCCCATCCGACTGCAAACCCGATGACCACCCAGCACGCGAACGGGAATGGTTCACCCTTCCACTCATTGACGATGAGATAGATTGTGGGAACGACCACCGTAGCGCCGATGATCGCTCCGTATCTCCAAACTCGATGGGATCTGCCTAGCATCGCAAATGACGTCTTGAAACCCTCGTACTCGGGTAGATAATACTACCCATGCAACTTGTCAACTCGAATCCTGAAAGGATGTCGTAGCCCGAAAGGAGGCGCCATGATGAAAGCGAAAGTTTCCTCGATCATTGGGACGATTTTACTGGGCAGTTTGATTCCCCTCGCGGCGCAGGCTTGGTGCTTCGGTCCACGTGGGTGTTTGACCGACGATTCGGTTTGCGATATGGGCCGGAATGCGACCCAATTGCTTTCCTCGCGAACCTTCGTCTGGTCGAAGAACCCGCACGACATTGAGATTTACACCAGACTGGCCTCTCAACAGGTTCTCGAACACTGCACACAAGGGCAGCAACTTGTTCTTCACTCGGATGGCCAACTCTCATTTGACGACAGGATTCTCTCCAATGTGGCGAAGACTTTCTGTCGCGTGTCGGGCATATCCCGCAGTCCCGTTCATGCAGTCGACCCAATGACGGGACAGGGTATCGTCGGTTTCGAGTCGAAGTGCATCATTTCCAAGATGGAAGAGGCGCGGGCTTCCTACCTGGAGAAAGAAAAGCAAACCAGTACGGCGACCCTGGTCGAACAAGGGAATCGGAACCCGTCGGCTAACGAGCCCGAGCGGGTTCTGGATACCAGCAACCGGAAGTCAGCCAATCGTCCCGAATGCGGACGGATTGGTTTTGGGTCGCTCATTGGCCTGGGCGGTCAGTGCACCGAATAGCGCCGGCCGCTTGCGAAGTCGTCTTCCGTCCGAATGTCGCTATCCAATCGCCCCGTCCTGCAGTCCGTGCTGGCGTTGGCGCTGGTCCTGCTGCGGGGCAAGTCTGGCCTGATGCGACTGAGCGACGCGGATCTGCATTTTGTCGACCATCGCGCGCGGCTGGTGTCCGCCGTCTCGACGGCGTCACTGTTTCTGGTCGCCGTTGTTGCCACCGGCTCAATTAGCGTATGGGCCTTGATCGCCGGCAGCGTCTGGGGAACGATCTGCATCAAGCAGGTACTGATGGTCCTGGATGCGGAGAATCAGCGTCGGTTCCGGCGCGCTCCACCGGTCTAGCCGATGGAGCCGGCGAGCGCGCGCGAAATGCGCGCGCGCGGGGGCTGATTCCTGGCAAATTCCGTTCGATTCGGAGGCTAGCGTCGAAAGTGCCCCGATTTAGGCCCTATTTCTCCTAGCCATTCCGGTTTTTCGGTCATATCTTTGTCACTCCAAACGCAGGTATCACGAACCTCTGGAGGACACCATGCCTGAAGACGAGCCAATTGCTCAAAGAACACCCCACCCCGATCCGCAGCCCGGCCTACGCCCGGCTTCTGGCGATCAAGCCCTTGCGCCGGCGTTGCTCGCGATCATCAAGGAGATGGCCGAGCAGCGCAAGACACTTCAGGGCGAGCACGAGCTCGCCGCCAAGGAGCGGCAGCGGGAACATCGCTGGCGTCTGCTCTTTCAGGTGCTGTTCATCGGCGGCCCGTTCTTGCTCGGCATCCTCTACTTCGTGTTCTTCCTCAGTTCGGCCGGTTTCCGGTTCGGACCGTTCTCTGACGTCGTCGGTGTCGTTCGAATTGACGGGGAAATCGGCGCCCAGAAGACTGCCTCGGCCGACAATGTCATCCCGGCGCTCGAGAAGGCGTTTTCCAGAAACGCGGTGAAGGCCATTGTGCTGGCCATCGACAGCCCGGGCGGATCGCCGGTGGAGGCCGAGCGGATCTATACCGCGATCGGCACCTTCAAGAAGAAGCATGACAAACCGGTCTACGCGGTCATCAGCAACCTCGGCGCCTCGGCCGCCTACATGATCGCGATGCATACGGACAAGGTGATCGCCGGACGGATGAGTCTGGTCGGCTCGATTGGGGCCATCATGGCGCCGTGGCAACTTGATCGGGCAATTGCGCGCGTCGATGTGTCGCAGCGCGTCTATGCCTCGGGCAAGCTCAAGGCATTCCTCAACCCGTTCACGCCGGTGTCCCCCGAGGTCGATGCGAAGGCAAAACGGCTTGTCGACCAGATGGGCGCGACCTTCGTGAAGGACCTGCGCGAAGCGCGTGCGGGTGCCTTGAAGGCGGGCGTGGACTTCGGTACCGGCGAGGTCTGGGGTGGGCTCGAAGCGAAGGAACTCGGATTGGTCGACGCCATCGGCACCCTCGACGACGTCGTGTCGTCAACCTGGGGCCTGAAGACTTACGACTTCGGGCCTCGCGAGCCGTCCTTCGGTGTGTTGTCGTCATCGGCTTCTGCCTGGGCCTCCGGTGCGCTTGAGCAGTTCGTCGCACGGAGCATGAGCCCGTCTCTGCGGTAGAACGGTAGCCGGACTGCCCGCTTTGTCGCAGATCGGTAAAATCCGGATGATGACTGTTGATGATCAAATCGCGGCCGCCGAACTCATCGAGTCCGGCACGCTGGTCGAGTTCCGAATTCTCGATGTGAGGATTCGCCCGTCGCCGGACGAGGCG
>WBZS01000422.1_pt1 | contig 56826 bp, 55 predicted proteins | sample 5204201 | NCBI WGS metagenome assembly WBZS01 (sample SAMN12344357, study PRJNA552823) | activated sludge metagenome | biome: Activated sludge suspended growth; feature: Nitrification reactor; material: Wastewater; isolation source: activated sludge from nitrification reactor of wastewater...
CCAGCTGCCCCGACCGGCCAGCCGGAACCCGCACCACCCGAACCCCTGAGGGCGCGACGTACACCCACCAACCACCACCCATCACCGAAACCACCACCCGAGAGCCGGATCCGGAGCCAGACGACCCAACACCGCCGACGGAACCGACGGGCCCTCCACCGGGGCGATCAACGGCATCACCACCAGGGACGGTGCTCTGACGCAGAGCGAGCCCCGGAGCGAATGCTCCGAGGCTCGTTTCCCTAGTCCAACAACAGATTACGTCGGGCTGACAGGATTTGAACCTGCGACCCCTTGACCCCCAGTCAAGTGCGCTACCAAGCTGCGCTACAGCCCGCCGACGCCCGAAGGCACCGAGCGGACACTCTACTACGTGACGCGCCGTACCTTGACCAGGTAGACGTTCCGTCCCCAGGATTCATGGGTGCAAGGCGAAGCCGTTCGTCCAGCCGATCTGCCCGGACCTGGCGAGCACGATCTGGAGGTAGCCGACCGCCTCGAGCTCTGCGGCGCGATCCAGGCCGCCCGCGTCGAACGCGGCCGCGCCGGACGAAACTACTGCCTCGTTGAGGAGCGTCTTGGCCTCGGCGTCGTCACCAGCGACGATCACGGCGACCGGCGTCTGGTCGACCTTCCCCGTGGCCAACGTGGCGGCAAAGTTCGTGTTGAAGGCCTTGACCACCCGAGCTCCTGGTACGGCTGTAGCCAGCTGGGCCGCCGCGCTTCCGGCCGCTGGTTTGATCGGTGCGAAGGTCGCGAAATCGACCGGGTTCGTGATGTCGACGACGACCTTCCCGGTCAACCGATCACCGAAGGTCGAGGCAATGTCGTCGAGTGCGGCGTACGGCACCGCCAAGACCACCAACTCGCCGTCGATGGTCGAACTCGGCTCGCCTCGTTCGATCTGCTGCACCTGAAGTCCGGCCCGCTCGAACAGGCTTGCGAGTGCCTTGCCCATATTGCCTGTGCCGATGATGCTGACTGTGGTCACTGAAGGTCCTTTCGCTGGATGCGCTCTATGGAGTCACAACCAGCCAGGTCGGAACACTCTTCCGTTGGTCAACCCCGCGTGGGCACGTCCGTTCGTCGTCTCCACGCCTCCCACACGTCCGCGCTCAGGCGACCGCGATCAGGTACGGCAAGACCGGCCAGACGAGCCCAATGCCGTACCTCCGCAACGCTCGGACCCGGGGCACTGGGAGCATCGAGGACCTCGGAGACGACACCGGGATGGTCCACCCGTACGGCCAAGTCGTCCTCGTCGGCGGCCCAAGCGCTGGCCGCCCCGAGATACCGGTACGTCCACTCCTCAGCCAAGGCACGTGTCTCGGCGAAGACGATGGGGATCGTCGGCCACCGAATCTGGAGTTCGGCAAGCCCGTCGGCGACCACAGCCGGCCGTACCCGCTCCAGCTTGAAGATCTGCGAATACCGATCTTCGACGACCACGGCAGCGCGGGGGAGTGATGCCAGCTCTGTCAGGGCGAACCGCAACGAGCCGTTCTGGAGGCTTCCCACGAGGTCGGCCAGGGACTTGCGCTCGACCGCAGCGACGACGCGGTCGCCCGTCACGACGGCGTAATCGCCGCAGTGGAGGGCCCGTTTGACCGTCGTGGCCTGCTGGCTCGTGAAGCGGTAGGCGTACTGCTCGCGAGTGTCGACCACGATCTCGAGATGGGCCACCCCAGAGGCTCGGGCCGTCGGCAGGGACACCTGGGGACGAGCCTGCTTACGGGTGCGCGCCGATTGCCAGAAGACCATCTCTCGACCGCGGGCTGTGGTGAAGACGATCTGCGACCTGTTCTCTCGAGCCCGATCTACGACCAGGTCGATCGCGGCGCCTCGGGGCACGCACGACGTCACCGGGAGCCTCTCGACCACTTCCGGGACTGACGGCCACTCACCCCGCTCGACAGGGTGGCAGTACAGCGCCTTGACGCGTGGCCACGTCCCCGAGGTACGGAAGACCATGCCCCCGCCCAGGGGAAGAAGAAGCAGGTACGGCAACGTCGACTCAGGGTCCGGGTTCCGAGCGATGAGCAGATCGTCGTGCACGATTCACCTCCGACCGTGACTGGGCCGAGGCCAGTATGCCGGTGACCTGAAAGCCGGGCACAACCTGAACCTGACTCTTGACATATGCGGTATACAAAATACAATCACCTCAGTCGACGAGGACAGGGGAGTCCAGTGAAGAACAGGTCATGGCGTAGGAGTCTCGTGGGCGGGGCGGTCGCGATCGTCCTGCTCGTCACGGCTGCCTGCAGCGGCAGCGGCAAGGCCACGACACAGTCGGGTCCTGGTTCGACCGCGGCCGGGTCGATGCTGTCCGGAACCGTGACCTGGTCGACCTGGGGCACGCCTGAGGAACTCAAGCGCTTCGAGGACTTCAACACGAAGTTCATGACCAAATACCCGAACATCAAGGTGGTGTTGCAGTCAGTTCCGTCCTACTCGGACTACCACGCGAAACTGCTCGCCCAGCTCACGAGCAAGACCGCCCCTGACGTCTTCTACGTCGGTGACGACAAGATCGGCCAGTTCGTCGACTCGGGGGCCCTGATGCCTGTGACGGCCGTTCTGAAGGATCCGCAAGCTGCAGCGAAACTCGATTCGTTCAATCAGATGACCTTCGGCGCGGCCCAGAAGAACGGCGAGATCTACGCAGCGCCAAACGATGTGAATCCCGATGCGCTCTGGTACGACAAGACTGCACTCAAGAACGCGGGCATCACCGATGACCCTGCCACCTTGGCCAAGAACGGTCAGTGGACCACTCAGGCATTCCTCGACATGAACACCAAGCTGAAGACCGCGAACCTCACCGGGTCGATGTTCTGGAACTACTGGGCTACCCACTACAGCTGGATCTCGACCCAGGGTGGGAAGGCATTTGACGGCGACTCCTTCGTCGCCAACACCGATCCGAAGTCGGTGGCCGCAGTGGATCAGTTGGCCAAACTGTTCCAATCGAAGACCTTCCTCGTGGCCGACACCCTGCCCGACGGGGCTGGCGCCGACAGCATCTTCGTCAGCCACAAAGCCGGGTTCTTTGCTCAGGGCCGGTACACGATCGCGACCGTCAAGGGCGCTGGTAGCCCGGACAATTATGACATCGTCGGCTGGCCGACGCCCGACGGCAAACCGGCTCCGACCGGGCTTGCTGCCTCGTATCTCGCCATCAACGCCGCGACCAAGTCCCCAGATGCAGCAAAGCTGTTCTGGTCTGAATTCCTGTCCCCGGACGGCCAGAAGACCCGGCTCTCTGGCGGAGGCAATGCCGTACCTTCTGTGAAGGGCGCCGACGATGTCGTGTTGGACGGCTACCCGGCCCACGCTCAGACGTTCCTGGACATGCGGGATCGCGGATTCGTGGACTATGCGGCCGAGGGTCGGATCCCGGGCCTGTCGAGCGATATCTCCGACAAGTTCCTCGCCCTCTACGAAGGCAAGTCGGACGCGCAGACGACGCTGAACGACATCGCGGCCATGATCGCGAAGGCCAAATAGATGAGCACCGCGACGGTGGACGCCCCCCGCGTCCACCGTTCGTCGTCTTGGCGCGCGAAGGATCGTCGGTGGGGCGTGTTCTTCGTCGCTCCACAGACGATCGGCATGCTGGTCTTTGTTCTGATCCCGTTCGCCCTCACGATCGGTCTGTCCTTCACCACATGGTCTGGTTTGGGCCCGATGACGTGGGTCGGCATCGACAACTACGTCGATCAACTCAGCGATCCTATCTTCCTCAAAGCGATTCTGAACACCGCCATCATCGCGCTCGTCACAGTTCCGGTCGGGCTCGCGCTGGCTGTGGTGCTAGCGGTCTTGCTGGAGAAGTTGAAGACTCGAGCCGTCTACCTGATCGCATTCTTCGCCCCCGTCGTCACCTCGACGATCGCCGTGGCCATGATCTGGCAGCAATTGCTGAGGGCCGACGGGTTGATCAGCCAGTCGTTCTCGACGGTATTCGGTATCGATCCACCCGATTGGCTCGGAGACCCTCGCCTGGCCCTCTTGGCCGTATGTGCGGTCGCCGTCTGGTCGTCTCTGGGGCTCAACGTCATCATCTTCTTGGCCGCGTTGAAGAACATCCCGGTGTCCGTCTTGGAGGCGGCCACCGTGGACGGCGCGACCTCCCTCACCCAGTTCTTCCGCATCAAGATCCCACTCATCAGCCCGATCATGTTCTTCTCGATGGTGGTGGCGGTGATCTCCTCGTTCCAGACCTTCGACACGGTCTACGTGCTCACCAAGAACGCGGGGCCCGACAATGCTACGCGCACGATCGTCTACCACATCTACGACGTCGGTTATCGTTCGGCCAAGTTCGGAGTCTCCAGCGCAGCGTCGGTCATCTTGCTCCTGCTGACTTTGGTGGTCACTCTCGTTCAGTTCGCCGCCCAGAAGAAGTTGGTCAACTATGACCTCTGACGTTCTCGATCTTCACGCCGTCCGGGCCACCCCGCGCCGTTCGCCCAGCGCCGGTCGTCGCAGCAGCGCACTCGTGCTGCACGCATGTCTGATCGTGATCGCGCTCGCTTTCGTGTTTCCGTTCGTCTGGATGATTCTCACGTCCTTCAAGACGCTGCCTCAGTTGCTCCACGACCCGCTGTCACTCCTTCCCGACCCTGCGACGATCGACAACTACGTCAGGTCATGGAACTCCGTCTCGTTCCCGCTGGCGTACTGGAACTCGTTCTACATCGCCGCTCTTACGGTGATCGGCACCCTCGTGACGTCTGCAATGGCCGCCTACGGATTCGCCCGCATTCCGTTCAAGGGCTCGAAAGTACTCTTCATCGTCTTCTTAGCCACACAGATGATTCCGAAGCAGGTGACCCTCATTCCGACGTACGTCGTCATGAGTTGGCTGGGCTGGGTCGATTCCCACTTGTCGGTCATCGTGCCAGGGATGCTGGTGAACCCGTTTGCGGTCTTTCTGATGCGCCAGTTCATCTTGTCGCTGCCGGTTGAGCTCGAGGAGGCCGCCATGATCGACGGCGCGGGCAGACTGCGAACGTTCTTCTCTGTGATCCTGCCCAACCTCAGGTCAGGGCTTGGGGCCCTCGCGATCATCGTCGCCCTCGACGCCTGGAACAACTTCCTGTTGCCGTTGGTGTTGTTCAACTCGTCGAATCTGTTCACGGTTCCTTTGCTGCTGTCGCAGTTCCAAGGGCAGTACGCCGGCATCAACTACGGCTTGATCATGGCGGCGTCCGCGGTCTCGACGATCCCCATGCTCATCGTGTTCGTGATCGCGCAACGTCAGATCCTCGATTCGATGGCGAGTTCCGGGTTGGGCGGCAAGTGATCGACGCTCGTACGGCGATCGGCTCCCGTTTCGTCCTCGTCCACGACGACAGGGGAGGTCTGTCGGGCTACGCCGTGGAATACGAACGGCCGTTGCGCGATTCGGCTCTCTTCACTGGGCTATCGGGTCATGGAATCGCCGAAGCGGCTTCCGATGGCATCTATGTCAGCGCTGACGCTGGGTCAGAACTACGCTGCACCGGTACGGCTTCCTACGTCACCACGACCGACCAGGGTTGGAAGATCGACGAGACCGGGTCCTGGCAGCAAGTCCCCGTCGAGGCGGTCGACGCGGCCAAGCGCAACACCGACGCAGGTTGGGCCGAATGGTCGCTGCGTGGTCCCCGGGTGAAGCCCGATCGTCAAGCGGCCGTAGATCTGTGGTGGTGGGTGCTGGGCTTCAACACCCTGCGACTCAGGAGCCGCCCCGACCTGCTCGCGGTGGTGCCTTCGAAGCTGGGGTACGTCGGCGCGTGGCAGTGGGATTCGTATTTCATCGCCCGCGGCCTACGCCACCCAGACCCCGCACTCGCGCGCGACCAACTCCTGCTCGTCACTGACGTGCAGGGCCGCGACGGCCTCCTACCTGATGTCGTCTACGACGACGGTGTTCTGGCCACGTCCGCTGTCCTCCCGGCCGTCGAAGCAGCCCGGCTGGCCGAGTCGCCGTGGCGCTCCCACGACCGCCCGCCTGTGGTCCCGCTGACGAAACCCCCGCTCCTGGCCTGGGCGGTCGACGCGCTCGACGACCTGGCCCCCGACCAGGACTTTCGGGCCGAGATGCTGAGCCGTTCCAGAGCGAACCACGACTGGTGGTTCCGCGTGAGTTCGAGTGGCGGAGTGCCGTACTACCTCCACCCGTACTCGTCGGGCCTGGACGACTCGCCCACGTTCGACGTCGGACCAGCCCATCCCACCGCCGACCTGCTCGCCTATCTCGCAGATGGTGAAGCGCGGCTGGCCGGGACCCCGTTCGCTGGAGATCCGGCGAGGCGCGTATGGCTTGCCGAGGCCTTGCACGCCTGCCAACCCACGGAAACGGTGATCGACCTCCTGGGGCTCCACGGGGGATTGCTGCCACGATCGACCGTGCACCGACTCGCGGGTCGGCTCCGAGACCCGCACGATTTCGGTGGCCGTACGGCTATCCCGACGGTCAGCCGTACCCATCCCTCGTTCGATTCCGCACACATGTGGCGGGGACCAGTCTGGGTCAACACGAACGTGCTGGTTGCCGAGGGGTTGAGGTCCTCCGGTCGAGGCGACTTGGCTCACGCCATCGAGACGGCCACGCTGGATCTCGTCGAGGACGCGGGACCGTGGGAGTACTTCGACGCGGACTCAGGCCGCCCGGCATCCGGAGCCGTGAGCCACTTCTCGTGGTCGGCAGCGCTCGCGCTGGATTTGGCCGTACGAGAAGCCGCGGACGGAGCCGATCAGCGGGCCGACTGATCGATGATCCGATTGACCCCGTTGATCCAATTGGCGCGCAGCGCGGTCTGGGCTCCACCCAGATCCCCGGCCACAAGTGCCGCAGCGATCGCTTGATGCTCGGCGGCGACCCGGCTGATCAGAGCGTCGGACGCGACCACCTCGAATTCGTAGCGGTGCACCGCTCCCTTAATGGAGGCCAACAACGACGTGAGCCGCTCGTTCGTGCAGCCTCCGGTCAGCAGGTTGTGCCACTTCTCGTCGCGCTCGATGACCTCCTTGTGTGAGGCAACCTCGGCCGGGAACTCCTCGGCCAGGCGCAAGAGTTGCGGCGCTGTCTCCAACCAGAAGTCGCGCGGCGTCAGTTCGACGGCGAGGCATTCGAGAGCAGCGATCACCGGCGCTAGCTCCTGGAACTCCCGAGTTCCGACTAGCGCGAATCGAAATCCCTTGCCCAACTGGGATTCGATGTGCCCTTCGGTCTCCAGACTGATCAACGCCTCGCGCAGGGGCGTGCGAGACACACCGAGTTCCTCGGCCAGCTCCTGTTCGTTGATTCCCGAGCCAGCCTCGATCGCGCCGTCCCGAAGGCGCTGGAGCAGTTCCTCCCTGATCTGCGACCGGAGAGTCTGACGCTTGATCACCATGGTGGGTCTTTCGTAGATCGTGGAGCGGCCCGGCTCTGCGTGGGCCGACTGCATCGTATCTCCGTACACCCTGTTTCTCTGTACACCATGACCTATGCGTTGTACGGTATACAAAATGCAGAAAGGTCACTCATGTCTCTTACACGTCGCTCTCTGCTGATCACAGCAGGCGCTTCCGCCTCGCTCCTCGCCGGGTGCGCGATGGGTGGTACGACGTCCGCCCCGGCCAACACTCCCTCCGTCGCTGCCACACCCAAGGAACTGAAGGGCTCCATCACCGTCTGGTCCTGGGACGTCGCCGCCACCGCGCTCAAGCGCTTGGCCACGTCGTACCAAGCCGCGCACTCTGGCACCACGGTCGACGTCGTCGACGTCGGGTACGACAATGCCTACGACAAGATCTCGGTCGGGCTCCAGGCCGGCACCGGGTTGCCTGACCTCCTGACGCTCGAGACCGAACGGCTCCCGGGGTACATCGAGAAGTTCCCCGGCAAGTTCGTGGATCTGACAGCCCGCGTGGCGCCGGCGAAGGACAAGTTCGACCCGTCGAAGCTCGCCGCCGCCTCCGATGCCAGCGGCAAGGTGTTCGCCCTGCCCTGGGATTCGGGAACGATGGCTTTGTACGTACGGACGGACGATCTTCAGCAGTCCGGTGTCGCAGCGACGTCGCTCGACACCTGGGATGCCTTTGTGGCGGCCGCCGAGAAGGTCAAGGCCGCGACGGGCAAGACGGCGTTCGACAGCGACCTGTCGACCGGCGCATTGTTCATCCAGCTCATGCAGCAGCAAGCCACCGGGATCTTCGACTCGGCCGGAAAGGTGGTCGTCAACAACGACCAGGCTGTTCGGGCCCTGACCCTGCTCAAGAACCTGAACGCGAAAGGTTTGATCAACAACGTCAAGGGTTGGGATGCGCGGGTGTCGGCTGCGAAGGCCAGCAAGTCTGCGTTCAGCCCCAACGCCGTGTGGTGGAGCGGCACCTTGAAGTCCGAGGCCGCAGAGCTGAGCGGCAAGTGGGCCGTACAACCCCTGCCGAGCTTCGGAGCGGGCGGGGCTCAGACGTCGAACAACGGCGGATCGAATCTCGCCGTACCGACCCAGGCGAAGAACCCTGATCTGGCGGCCGACTTCGCCGCCTACGTGCTCATGGACGCCAAGAACCAGAACGACATGATGGCCAACGAAGGACTCTTCCCGAGTTGGCTGCCCGCCCTGGCCGATCCCGCCTATTCAGTCGCGGATCCCTACTACGGCGGCCAGGCGGCCATGAAGGTCTTCGCCGACCTGACCTCGAAGATCCCGACGATCTACTACACCGCCGACTACGCCAAGGCCTCGGAGATGGCAGCCAATGCATCGGTCGACGCGATCCTGAACGGCAAGGACCCGAAGGCAACCCTCGACGAACTGGCCCAGACGATCGCCAAACAGACGAATCGGCAGGTCGGGTAGCCCATGTCGGCGACCGTGGCTGCGGGCCCGCGAAGCCGGGGGAGTCGACCACTCCCGGTCAAACGGGGCCGCCTCGATCGACGCATGTCGCGGTGGGGCTGGGTCTTCTCAGCCCCGGCCGTGCTCTTGTTCGGGTTCTTCTTCGCCTATCCGCTGGGAGCGTCGCTGGCTCAGAGCCTGTTCGTCACCGATGGCGGAGTCAGCCGCTTCGGTGGGGCCACGAACTACGAGCGGTTAGCGGGCGACAACCTGGTCTGGCTGTCGCTGTTCAACGCGGGACTCGTCCTGGTCGTCCAGGTTCCCGTCATGATCGGCCTGGCTCTCGGCCTGGCTGTCGTGCTCAACCAGGCCTGGCTGAAGTTCCGGACCACCTGGCGGATGATCCACTTCCTGCCCGCCGTGACGACACTCGTGGCGTACTCGTTGGTCTTTCGCGTGATGCTCCAGTCCGACGGTGGCCTGGTCAATCAGCTCCTCGGGCTGGTCGGGATCGGTCCGCTCGACTGGCTCAACAACCCGTGGTGGGCCAGGGTGGCGCTCATCGCGTCGATCACCTGGCGCTGGACCGGCTACAACATGGTGTTGCTGCTGGCCGGGTTGCAGGGCATTCCCCAAGAGTTGTACGAGTCTGCCGACCTCGACGGGGCGTCGGGCTGGAGCACGTTCCGCCACGTCGTCGTACCGCAGCTCCGGCCGATGCTGATCTTCACGTCGGTCACGTCGACGATCGGCGCCCTGCAACTCTTCGACGAGAACTTCATCCTCACCGGCGGCGGCCCGTCGAACGCGACCCTCACCCCGGTGCTCTACCTGTACCGCGTCGGCTTCAGGCAGTTCGACTTTGGGTACGCCTCAGCCATCGCCTGGCTCCTGGTGCTGGTGATCATGTTGTTCTCGGCCGGTCAGTACTGGTTGATGCGAGAGAAGGACGACCGATGAACCGGCACACCCCGGCCTGGGTCAAGACGCTCGGCTATGTCTTTCTTGCCGTAGGCACGTTCGCGTCGATCCTGCCGTTCGCCTGGATGATCATTGCCGCGACGCACACCACCTCGGACATCTTCGCGACCCCGCCGCCGGCCGTGCCCGGTGCCGAGCTCTGGACCAACTTGGTACGGCTCCAAGCCTCGACGAACTTCGCGCGAGTCTGCCTCAATTCGGCGATCATCGCCGTGGTCTACACGGCGTTCTCGTCGTTGGTGTCGGCCATGTGCGGCTACGCGTTGGCGAAGTACCGCTTCCGAGGTCGCGGCATCGCCTTCGCCTTCATCATGGCCACGATGATGATCCCGATGCAGGTCCTGCTCGTGCCCCTGTTCCAGATCATGGCGTCGCTGGGCTGGATCGACACCTTCCAGGCGGTCATCCTTCCGTTCGTCGCGAACGCGTTCGGGATCTTCCTGATGCGGCAGAGTTTCCTGAGCTTTCCCGACACGCTGATCGAAGCGGCGCGCATCGACGGTGCCGGTGATCTGCGGATCTTCTTCGGTACCGTCCTGCCTGCGGCCCGTCCGCAACTGGCTGCGTTGGTCATCTACACGTTCATGTCCCAGTGGAATGCGTTCATCTGGCCACTGCTGATGCTCAACACCGAGGACCATTACACGATCCCCGTGGCCCTCAACACGATGGTGGGACTCACCCGGGTCGACTACTCCGGGCTGATGTTGGGCTCGCTGTTGGCGACGCTTCCGATGCTCGTCATCTTCGTCGTCTTCCAGAAGCAGTTCGTCGCCGGGTTGTTGGGCGGGGCGATCAAGGGATGAAGCCGACCTGGTGGCAGTTCGAAGGCCTCGCCTTCGGTGGTGACTGGAACCCCGATCAGTGGCCCGACCATGTGGTCGCTCGCGACCTGGAGTTGATGCAGTTCTTGGGAGTCAATCTCGTCAGCCTCCCGGTCTTCGGCTGGGCCCAACTCGAGCCACGGCGTGGTGAGTTCACGCTGGACTGGCTGGGGGACGTGCTGGACACGGTGGCGGCTGCCGGCATTCGCGTCTGCCTCGCGACGGCGACGGCCACACCCCCCGCGTGGCTCGTTCGTGAGGATCCCTCCGTGCTTCCGGTCGACCGGTACGGGCACAGGTTCGAGTACGGCTCTCGCCAGAGCTACTGCCCGTCGTCGATCAGTCTCTCGTCGGCCGTCGAAACGCTCGTGTCCACCCTGGCGAGGCGTTTCGGCCCTCACCCTGCGCTGGCGATGTGGCACGTCAACAACGAGTACGGCGACCACGTCGTCGCCTGCTACTGCTCGGCCTGCGCGGCGAGGTTCCGACGCTGGCTCATGGCCAGGTACGGCGACCTCGACGGCATCAACGAGGCGTGGGGCACGCGAGTCTGGGGTCAGTACTACACCTCGATCGACCACATCGAGCCGCCGCGCCTCACAACCGCCGAGTCCAACCCCGCCCAGGTGGTCGATTTCGACCGGTTCAGTTCCGACAACGTCCGATCGTTGTTCGAGCTGGAGGTCAAGCAGCTCCGTACCCTCACCCCCGATGTCCCGCTGACCACCAACTTCATGAGCATATTGCGCGGCCTCGATTACTGGTCGTTCGCACCGCTCGAGGACATCGTCAGCGACGACGCGTACCCCGACCCCGCCAATCCGCACAGTCATCACGACATTGCTCTCACCTACGGCTTGATGCGATCGCTGAAGGCCCGTCCGTGGTTGCTGCTCGAGTCGGCACCCAGCGCCGCCAGCTGGAGAGAGGTGAACGTGCCCAAGGCCCCGGGTCAACACCGAGTCCACCTTCTTCAGGCCGTCGCGCATGGTGCCGACGGCGTCTCGTGCTTCCAGTGGCGGGCAGCCCGGGCGGGCACCGAGCGCTTCCACTCGGCGATCGTGGGGCACCGGGGCGAGCGAAGCCGTACCTTCACAGAGGCGCAGCGCTACGCCGCCGACGTGCACGCGCTCCGGGCGGTCGTCGGCACCCGGGTGCGGTCGTCGGTCGCGATGGCGGTGGACTGGAACTCCATTCGGGCCATGAACCCTCAAGCATCCCTGCCTAGCGCGCGACTCGACTGGTACGGGCAGACGTACGCCTATCACCAGGCTCTGCACGCCCTCGGATTCGCCGTCGACGCGTTCACGCTCGAGACCGAGGCCAACCACGATGCACCCGACGACCACGATCCCCTCGGCCGCTACTCGGTGCTGGTGTTGCCCTGCCAACCCGTCGTCACGTCTGCCTCCGCAGCGCGACTGTCCAGCTTCGTGCGGAACGGGGGACGCGTGATCGTCGGACCGTTCTCCGGTGTGATGGATCCCGACCAGCGGGTCCACCTCGGCGGTGCCCCTGGTCCGCTCAGCGACCTGCTCGGCGTCGAAGTAGACGAGCCGTGGCCTTTGACCAGGTCTGATCGACTCAAGGTCGTCATGCCGTCTGGTGCCGCCGGCCGACCACGGATCTGGGCCGAATGGCTGGAACCCGACCCGGCCACCGACACCCATGCCACCTTCGCGGGCGGGGCTCTCGACGGCAGGCCGGCCGTCACCCGTCATCGCGTCGGCCGGGGAGCGGCCTACTACGTCGGCTGCGATCTGGCCATCGACGCGCTCCATGAACTCGTCAGCGCCGTGTGCGCCGAGGCCGGTCTCGACTTTCGTGCCGAGAGTTCCCCGAGCGTCGAAGTCACGATCCGCACTGACGGTCACGACGACTACACCTTCGTGATCAACCACGGTCCTCACCCGGCGCGGGTACGGCCGCTCGCGGCCTTCGACCTGCTCCTGCCCGACGACCCTCAGGTCGAAGTCGGCCAGGACGTTCTCACCGTTCCCGGATTCGGCGTTGTCGTCCTCCGCATGACCGGGACCGAGCCAGCCCCCCGACACGTCCATCGAGTGGAGGTATTGCCATGACGGCACATCCCTACATCCCCAACTCAGCACCGGCTGCGATGCAGGCCATGTTGAAGGCGACAGCGGCTGCTTCGGTCGACGACTTCTACGCAGACGTGCCCGACGACCTGCGGCTGCACCGATTACTGGACCTGCCACCAGCCTTGGTGGCCGAGGAGGATCTACGCCGACACGTGAACGGGCTGCTGGCCAAGAACGCAAACCCTGATTCTCGGCTGCAATTCCTGGGCGGCGGAACGTACCCGCACGCCGTTCCGGCTGTCGTCACCGAAGTGGTCAACCGCGGCGAGTTCCTGACCGCCTATGCGGGGGAGCCGTACGAAGACCACGGGCGCTTCCAGGCGCTGTTCGAGTACGCCTCGCTCATGGGTGAGGTGCTGCAGACCGATGTCGTGACCGTACCCACGTACGATGGGTTCCAGGCCACAGCGACTGCGCTCGCGATGGCTGGCCGCGTGTCGCGACGCCCTCGGGTCCTGTCGGTCTCCGACGTCGATTCCGACAAGCTGTCGAGGGTCACCGACTTCCTGCTCGCGGCCGGGAGTACCGGGGTGGGCGGCTCACCCGGGGAGGTGGTCCTGTTGCCACCGGTCGGAGCGGTGGCGGATCTGGCGGCTGTCGAACGCATGCTGGGTGCCAACGTGGCCGCCGTCTGGGTCGAGTCGCCGTCGGCGACCGGCGCTGTCGAGCCGGCCCTGCGACAGCTGGCCGACCTGGCCCACGCAGCGGGGGCGTTGCTCGTGGTCGGCACCGACCCGATCGTGTACGGGTTGCTGGAGCCACCAGCGACCCAGGGGGCCGATCTCACCTGCGGCGACATCCAGTCGTTGGGGCTCGGGCAGTGGTTCGGCGGCGCCCACGGCGGTTTCATCGCCTGCGCCGACGACGCCTCCCTGGTGATGGAACTTCCCTCACGCTTGTTCGGGTTGACGACGACTGCCGTACCCGGCGAACTGGGCTTCGGTGACGTGGCCTACGAACGGACCTCGTTCGCCGTCCGCGAGGACGGCAAGGAATGGGTGGGTACGGCTGCAGCCCTCTGGGGGATCGCCGCCGGTGTGTACCTGTCGTTGCTGGGCCCACAGGGGCTGCGAGAACTGGGGGAGACCCTTGCTTTGCGTACGGCGTACGCCCAGCATCGGCTCGGTCGGGTCAACGGTGTCGGGCTGGCGGACGACGCCTTCCACATCCGCGAATTCGCGGTCACGACCCCGATCCCGGCGACGGACCTGGTCGAGAGGTGCCGGGCCTTCGGTGTCGAACCCGGGTTGGTCGATGCCCAGGGTCGGCTGGTGGTCTGTGTCACCGAAACCCATAGTCAGGCCGATATCGACCGCCTGGCAGATGTTGTCCAGGAGGTCCTGCGATGAGCCTGCCCGTCGCCCCCAAACCGCGCTTGCGCCGGTTCCACCAAGCCCGATGGGACGAGCCGCTCGTCTTCCAGGTGTCGGCGCCGGGGGAGCGCGGAGTGCTGGTGTCCCGGCCCGAAGCGGATTTGGTGGAGGTCACCGGTCCGGTGGCATCCGTCGTACCCGCCACCGTGCTGCGCACCGCCCCACTAGAACTGCCAGAGCTGGCCCAGGCCCGAGTCTTGCGCCACTACGTCCGCCTGTCGCAGGAGAACCTGGGAGCCGACCTCAACGTCGACATCGGGCAGGGCACGTGCACGATGAAGTACTCACCCAAGATCAACGACCAACTGGTCAACACCCCGCTGCTGCGCGATCTCCATCCCCTTCAGGATCCGGCCACTGTCCAGGGCGTGCTGGAGATCATCTCTCGCCTCGAACAGATGCTCGCGGAGATTTCCGGCATGAGCCGAGTGTCCATGCAGACCTCGGGCGGATCCGGCGCCATCTGGGCCAACGTCGCCATGATCCGGGCCTACCACCGGTCGCGGGGAGAGGACGAGCAACGGCGCGAGGTGATCACGACCATCTTCTCCCACCCGTCGAACGCGGCGGCGGCGAAGACCGCCGGCTATGACGTGATCACGCTGTATCCCGACGCGGACGGTTACCCCGATCTGGAGGCGATGAAGGCCGCCGTCGGTCCGCAGACGGCGGCGCTGTTGATCACGAACCCCGAGGACACGGGGATCTACAACCCCCGGATCCGGGAATTCGTGGATCTCGTCCACTCCGTCGGTGGCCTCGCGTGCTACGACCAGGCGAACGCCAACGGCATCCTGGGGATCACCCGGGCCCGCGACGCCGGCTTCGACCTGTGTCACTTCAACCTCCACAAGACGTTCTCGACCCCCCACGGGTGCGGCGGGCCGGGCGGTGGCGCCTGTGCCGTCGCCGAGCACTTGGTGCCCTTCTTGCCGTACCCGCTGATCGAGCCGACCCCCGACGGCTACCAGCTCGACCACGACCGACCTCAGTCGATCGGCAAGATCGGTCCGTTCTACGGCACGATCCCCGTGCTGGTCAGGGCGTACGCCTGGATCCGTGCCTTGGGCGCCGAAGGGCTGCGTCAGGTTTCGGAAGTCGCCGTGCTCAACAACAACTACGTGCTGAGCCGGGTGCTCGCGATCCCTGGTGCCTCTGCGCCATACGCGACGGGCAAGCGTCGGATCGAACAAGTCCGGTACTCCTGGGAAGGACTCCACTCCGACACCGGGGTCGACACCCACGAGATCGGCGTCCGGATGGCCGACTTCGGCCTGCATTACTGGTCGTCACACCATCCGTTCGTCGTGCCCCAGCCGTTCACACTGGAGCCCACCGAGTCGTACTCCCAGGCCGAGTTGGACGAATATTGCGACACGCTCGCTGCGGTGGCCGACGAGGCCCGAACCGACCCAGATCTCGTGCGGACCGCGCCCCACCGAGCGCCGATTCACCAGGTGGACCATGACGATCTCGACGACCCGCAGCGCTGGGCCGTCACGTGGCGCGCCTATCAACGCAAGTACGGCGAACGCGCCAATGGCTGAAAGGCGCCGATTGGGCTTGGTCGTCAACCCGGTCGCCGGTCTGGGCGGCGCGGCCGGGCTGAAGGGCTCTGACGGGGTCGCGATCCAGGAAAGGGCACGGATGCTCGGGGCGACCGAACGGGCGCACGTACGGGTGACCGAAGCCTTGACGGGGCTGCCGCGGGAGGTGCCCGTCCTGACCGTCGCCGGCCCGATGGGAGAGTGGGCCGCCCAAGCGGCGGGAATCACCCCGTCGGTCGTCTGGACGCCGCCAGGCGAAACCTCCGGGGCCGACACGTCGTTCGCCGTCGCCGCGCTCGTCGAAGCCGGGGCCGACCTGATTCTCTTCGGCGGCGGTGACGGGACGGCCCGGGACGTCCTGGCGGGACTCTCCGCCGCCAACCGCCCCCTGGTGGGGGTGCCCTGCGGGGTCAAGATGTATTCGGGTGTCTTCGCCGTCTCACCAGTCGCCGCCGGCCGGATCGCCAGGTCGTACCTCGGGGGCAGCCCGGTGGCCCTGGAGGATCGGGAAGTCCTCGACATCTCGGAGGACCAGGTACGGGCGGGGCACGTCGACGCGACCCTGTACGGCTTCGCAGTCGTCCCCGTCGTCAACGGACACAGCCAGGCGCGGAAGACGGCCACACCGGCCACCGAAGCGTCCGCCGTGGAAGGGGTCGCCACAGGGCTGGCCGCGCGCCTCCAGCCCGGCCATACCTACTTCCTGGGCCCCGGCAGCACGATCGCAGCGCTGGCTCGACGGCTCGGCGTGAAGAAGACCCCGCTCGGTGTCGACGTGGTCCGCGACGGACTCTTGCTGGTGGCTGACGCCTCAGCTCGTGAGCTCGCGGACTGGGCGGCAGACGGTCCTGCCCACGCCGTCGTGACCGTGATCGGTGGTCAGGGTTTTCCGCTGGGGCGGGGAAATCAGCAGCTGTCCGCGGATGTGGTCCGGGCGTTGTCAGAGCCTCGACTCGTCGTGGGGGCCACACGTGCCAAGTTGCTCGGCCTGCCCGGCGCGCTCCTTGTCGACACTGGCGAACCAGCCCTCGATCGGACCTTTCACGGTTTTCAGCGGGTCGTCACGGGCGTGCAGGACGTCGCGCTCGTGCCGATCCGCAGCGCCACACCAGACGTCACGGAAGGATCATCATGAAACTGCCAGGCAAGCGAGCCATCGTCACCGGAGGAGCTGGCGGAATCGGGCGCGCCACTGCGCTCGCGTTCGCTGACGAAGGTGCTCTGGTCGCGGTCGTCGACGTGAACAGCGACGGAGCCCAGTCAGTGGTCGACGAGATCGTCGCGCGTGGGGGTACGGTGATCGCCATCGCCTGCGACGTCACCTCTGAGGAACAGGTCGGTACGGCTGTCGATCGCGTCGTCGCAGAGTTCGGCGGCCTCGACATCGTCTTCAACAACGCCGGAATAGCCCGACGGACGACGGCGGTGGAGACCACGCTCGAACAGTGGGAGCAGTCGTTCGCCGTCAACGTGCGGTCGATCTTCCTCATGTGCAAGTACGCCATTCCTCACCTCGAGGCCGCAGGCGGGGGTTCGATCGTCAACACGGGCTCTGGCTGGGGTCTGAAAGGCGGAGGTCGGGCCTTGCCGTACTGCGCGACCAAGGGTGCAGTCGTCAACATGACCCGAGCGCTGGCCATCGACCACGGGGCCGCGAACATCCGGGTCAACTCGGTTAATCCTGGCGACACCGACACGGCCATGCTCCGCTCCGAGGCCGCCCAGGTGGGGTGGGCCGACGAGGCGTTCCTGGCCGACGCTGCCGACCGCCCCTTGCGACGGATGGGACGTCCCGAAGAGATCGCCGCTGCGGTGGTCTTCCTCGCCTCCGACGACTCCTCGTTCGTCACCGGTTCAGCCTTGGTGGTCGACGGGGGCGGAATCGCCTGATACCGGCGGTTTATCCCACGACGACCGAAACCGTGAAGGTCGTACCCGCATCCATCGTGGGCGTCCCGAACTGGATCGGCGAACCCGGGGTGACCGTAAAGCGATCGCGCGTCTTGGTCAGGTCGAGACCTCCGCCCGTACCCTGTTCGGCCATCCCCGTGCTGGTCGTGAAGGCGACCTCCAGACCCGACACGTCGGTGACCCGGAAGACGACATCGCCGCCCACGGAGGTGATCGTCATGGACGCACCGACAGATACGTCCATCGAACGCTCCTGAGGCCGCGGTGAACTCTTCGGATCCCAGCCGTTCCAGGGGGTGGCGACGACCCGCATGCGCAGACGTGCCGGCGCCTTCGGCTCGGCACACCCCACGAGTAGGCCCAAGCTGACGATCACGGCGCTACTCAAGAGGAACGCACGACGACCCAATCTCTGTGCTCGCATGGGGAGATCTGGGTACGACGCTGCCACGGTTTCGACGATGGCATCGGTCACGCCCCCTCGCTGGAACCCGAGTTCGCTCTCGGTCAGAGAGGCGTCGACGTACATCTCGGTGTACATCAGGTCTCTCATCAACCACCGGGGGTCGATGCCGGATTCCAAGCCACGTCGGGCGAGGGCTCTGCCCATCGACCAGGCAGTCGGCTCGGCCAGCCACCGGGGGATGGTGACGACCGGGCGTCGTCGTCCCATCGCGTCGAGAATGGTCCTCAGCATCTGTGGCCAGGACAGGTCGATATCGCTGACGGGGTACGGCTGACCGTGCCGGCCGCGCTCGCAGGCCGCCGCGACCACGTCGCCCACCTGGCGCGCAGTGACCGCCGACGAGCCGCCACGAGGGTAGAAGACGATCGGCATCGCCCGCACCCGGTCGAACACCCACTCCTTCCACATCGGCACCCGGCCGGGCACGACGCCGAAGACGTACGGGATCTCGACGACACACACCTGCGTGCCGTCGCCGCCTCCGCCCCCGGCGGCGATCGCCCGCCGGGCCTGGTCGAGTCGGGCAGTGACGTACGGATGGCGTGCGGCGAAGTCCGGATGCGAACGAGCCCAGGTGGTGAAGTACGAGCCGAGCACAACGACGCGCGTGACCCCGGCGATTCTGGCGGCAGCCACCACCGCTTCCGTGCGGTCGACGAGTTCGCGAGCGTAGAACTCCGACACCGGGGCGGGATGCATCGTGCGGTCGTCGGGGCCGAGCGCATAGACGACCACGTCGATGCCGTGGAGCAGCCGTACCCACTCCTCCTGACTCAAGGCCCCGGCATCGGCCACGGTGCACGGGACGTCGGCCAGTTCCGGCAGCACGTCCTGGGTCGCGTGGCGGGCGAGCAGCCGTACGTGGTGGTCGCGGGCCAATGCCGCCACTGCCGAATGCTGACCCAGCAGGCCGGTGCCACCGACGATCAGAATCTCCACCGAAACGTCCTCGCGTTGTCGCCTCTTGAACGGATAGCTTCCCAGGTGTGAGAGAGACGACAGCAATCGACAAGATCGCCGACAATTACACCGTCGCGATGTGCGACCTGTTTCCGACGTTCGCGACCAGCATCGGGCTGCCGGGGTACGACGACCGGATGGACGACCTCGGGCCCGAAGCGCACCAGGCGTACCTTGACCTGAATCGCTCGACTCTGGCCGAGCTCGACCGGGCCACCGCCGTCGATGCGACCGACGAAGTCACCGTCGCGGCGATGCGTGAACGCCTCGGCATCGCCGACGAGATCGTCGACGCGGGAGAGTGGCGCGCCGACCTGAACGTCATCGCCTCGCCGTTGCAGGCACGCGACGTGTTCGACCTGATGCCGACCCAGACCGAACAGGACTGGGCCAATATCGCCGCCCGTGCGGCTGCGTTCCCCCAAGCCATGGCGGGATACGTCGCCTGCTTGCGGCAAGGAATCGCCGACGGGTTCACTCCGCCAATCCGTCAAGTGCGCGAGTGCATCAAGCAGGCCGAAGAGCTGGCCGATCCCGGCACCTCGTTCTTCTCGTCCTTCTTCGCCGGGGTACGGCCGGACGGTGCCGACCCAAGCCCCGGCCTCGCGGCGGACCTCGATCGCGCCGCCCAAGCCGCGCGTCAGTCGTACTCCGACGTCGCCACCTTCCTGACCGAGGATCTGTTGCCGAAGGGGAAGGAGGCCGACGCGTGCGGTAGGGAGCGGTACGGCCGATTCTCTCGACTGTTCGTCGGGGCGGAGGTCGATCTGGACGAGACGTACGAGTGGGGTGTCGAGGAACTGGCCCGCGTCACCGAGGAGCAGGAGTCGATCGCCCGGCAGATCGCCGGCCCGGGCGCCACGGTCGCCGAGGCGGGGGCTGTGCTGGATGCCGACCCGGCGCGACAGATTGCGGGGACGGCGGCCCTTCGCGGCTGGATGCAGGCCACCGCCGACGAGGCAATCAGCGCACTGAACGGCCGCTACTTCGACATTCCCGACCCGGTCCGCACGATCGAGTGCCGGATCGCGCCGACCCACACGGGTGTCATCTATTACACGGGCCCCTCCGACGATTGGACCCGCCCGGGCCGGATGTGGTGGAGCGTTCCCGACGGGGTCGACTCGTTCACGACCTGGAGCCAGAAGACGACGGTCTACCACGAAGGCGTACCCGGTCATCACCTGCAGGTCGGTCAGGCCGTCTACAACGCCGCCGAGCTCAACCTCTGGCGCCGACTTGCGTGCTGGATGTCGGGGCATGGCGAAGGCTGGGCGCTCTACGCCGAACGCCTGATGGAGGAGTTCGGCTTCATGGACGACCTCGGCGATCGGCTCGGTTTGCTCGACGGGCAGCGGCTCCGAGCGGTTCGGGTCGTCATCGACCTCGGCGTCCACCTGGGGAAGCCCGCGTTCGAGAGGTACGGCGGAGGCACCTGGGACGCCGAGAAGGCGTGGGCGCTGCTGCGCGACAACACCACCATGGACACCGAGTTCGCCCGATTCGAGCTCAATCGCTATCTCGGCTGGCCCGGACAGGCTCCCAGCTACAAGATCGGTCAACGGTTGTGGGAACAGACCCGCGCAGCGGCGCAAGCCGCAGCCACGTCCCGCGGTGAAACTTTCTCGCTCAAGGACTTCCACACTCGCGCCCTGAACCTCGGATCCGTTCCCATGGACGTCCTGCGGAATCAGTTGGTGGACTGAGCAGCGGTCTTCCGTACGGCTGGTCACCGTCACTGGAGCTCAAGAGTCGATCAGCCGTTCTTTCCCCGAGCGGAAACGGGCCAGATCTCGGTAGCGGCGGCCTCGTCGTACACGACCACCGCGTCGACGAGGTTGATCGCATTGCAGGCGTGGTTGGGTACGACCCGCACGATAGAACCGAGGGGAGGCAGGTCGGAGGTCTCCACGACTGCATGGTGCTCCGACAGGATCACGATCCTCGCCTCCGCAACGTCGAGCAGCCGCCCGAATCCAGACGCGTAGGCAGGGCGATCCGCACCGAGGATCTTGCTCCCACTGTCGAGTACGGCTCTGCCGCCGGCATGGCTCACGACGCGGGCGTGACAGGTGAGCGCGACCTGCTCTGCCGTACACGACCCCAATTCCCACTGCTGAGCGTCGTTGACCACGTATACGCCCGGCCGATACTCGGTCGCCGCATCTCCGGACCAGGCCAAGCTCGGGGTGGAACCGCCACTCATCACACGAGGTTCCACGCCGACGTTCCGCAACGAGTCGGCCGCCACCGTCAGCGCTTCGGTCTCCTGATCGGCAGCGGCCCGCCGCCCGGAGGGTGAATAGGAATGGCCCGGGAACGTGAACACCCCGGTCACGTCCAAGCCTTGGTCACGCAGGCGCGCGCACAGTGCGCCAGCCGCCGCCGGCGCGACCCCGCTGCGATGGTGTCCGCTGTCGACCTCGACCACGACCTCCCACCCACTCGGCAGAAGCCTCCCCGCCTCGAGGGAGTCGCAGCCGACAGCAATCCGCGCCCGCCTGCGGAGGCGGTCCAGCCGTACCCGCGCCTCACGATCGACCCACACCGGATACGCGATGAACACGTCGTCGAACCCTGCGTCGACGAAGACTTCGGCTTCGCCGATCGTGGCCACCGAAATGCCCTGAGCCCCTGCCGCCACCTGCAAATGCCCCACGGCCGGGATCTTGTGGGTCTTGACGTGCGGGCGGATGGCGACGCCACGACCCCGGCCCCAGGCGGCGACGGTCTCGATGTTGGCTATCAGGCGGGAACGGTCGATGGCGAGGTACGGAGTCGGCGGCAACTGCACGCCCCGCAGCCTACGGATCGACGCGCCCGGACCGTACCCCCGAAGGAATTCACTTGCTCGGCTGCGCGTTGCTGATCGAGACTGACAGACCGCCGCAACGCGGTTCGCACGACCCAGGAGGCCACGTGGCCGTCATCGAATCCATCACCGATGCACCAACAGACCAGAACGAGGAACGCCGCAACCGCCTCGTCATCGGTCTGCTCCTGGTCTCTGCCTTCGTGGTCATCCTGAACGAGACCATCATGGGGGTGGCCCTGCCGTACCTCATGACCGCTTTGTCGATCACCGCCGTCGCCGCCCAGTGGCTGACCACCGCGTTCTTGCTGACGATGGCTGTCGTCATCCCGGTCACCGGCTTCCTGATCCAGCGGCTGACCACCCGGCAGGTCTTCGTCGCCGCGATGAGCCTGTTCAGTCTCGGCACGCTGGTCGCTGCGATCGCGCCCGGCTTCTCGGTGCTGCTGGTCGCGCGAGTGATCCAGGCCTCCGGCACCGCGATCATGATGCCGCTGCTGATGACGACGGTGATGAACCTCGTACCCGCAGACCGTCGCGGCGCCACCATGGGCAACATTGCGATCGTGATCTCGGTCGCACCCGCGATCGGTCCGACGATCTCCGGCCTCATCCTGAGCCGCCTGTCGTGGCGTTTCATGTTCGTGCTCGTGCTGCCGATCGCCGTCGGGGCCCTCATGCTGGGGATCTCCAAGATCGTCAACGTGAGCGAGCCTCGGGAAATCCCGATCGACGTCGTGAGCGTCCTGCTGTCGGTGGTGGGATTCGGTCCTCTCGTCTACGGCTTGAGCGTCGCCGGCGAGAGCGGTGGCGGCTTCCGGGTCGCAGCGCTGGTGCCGCTGGGTGTCGGCGCCCTCGCCATGGGTTTGTTCATCTGGCGCCAGGTGGTGTTGCAGCGCAGCGACCGGGCTCTGCTCGACTTGCGCACCTTCACGAACCGGACGTTCGCCGTCTCCTGCCTCATGTTCGTCGTCAGCATGATGGCGCTGTTCGGTGTGATCATCCTGCTGCCGCTGGCCATGCAGAAGGTGCTGGGTCTGGGCGTCTTGGCGAGCGGATTGCTGATGCTGCCCGGTGGTCTGGTCATGGGTTTGCTGGGTCCGATCGTGGGTCGGCTGTACGACCGCCTCGGGCCGCGCCCGTTGCTGATTCCTGGCGTAACCGCTGTGAGCGGAGTCCTGTGGTTGCTCTCCACGTTCAGCGCGTCGACGCCGTGGTGGCTGTTGCTCGTCGCCCACCTGTTGATGTCGATCGGCCTGGCCTTCACGTTCACTCCGCTGTTCTCGACCAGCTTGGGCGCGCTGCCGCCGCGCTTGTATGCGTACGGCTCCGCCACCATCGGCACGGTGCAGCAGTTGGCCGGCGCCACCGGAACCGCGCTGTTCGTGGCCCTGATGTCGTACATCTCGGCCCTACGGCTGAGCGCTGGGGTTGCCGCGACCGAAGCCCTGGCTGAAGGTCTGCAGATGTCGTTCCGCGTCGGGGCGGTGATCTCGTTGTTCGCGATTGCGTTGGCCGTCCTGGTCCGGCGCCCGCCGCTCCAACCCCAGCACGACGGGGCATCGACCCATCACTGATCGGCCGAAACGCGGCGTTTGCTCCTGGTCCCCCAAGACAACCTGATCTGCCGCTAGCGTCTGGCGTGGATGGAAAGGACGCACCATGGCGAGTGTTGCCGAGTTCATCAAAGCCATGATCGACGAGGGCTACACGGTCCGCAGCGACGAGCACGGCTCTGATCCCGACCTGGTCGGCCCGGACGGCGAACCGGTCGACACCTGGCGAGAGGACTATCCGTACGACGAGCGGATGACGCGTCAGGCATACGACGCGACCAAGTACCTGCTGCAGGTGGAACTCCTGAAGCTCCAGTACTGGACCCAGGACGTCGGCCTCAAGCACGTGATCGTGTTCGAGGGTCGAGATGCGGCCGGCAAGGGTGGAACGATCAAGCGGTTCACCGAGCACCTCAACCCCCGCGCCGCGCGGGTCGTCGCTCTGGCGACCCCGACCGAGCGCGAGAAGGGGCAGTGGTACTTCCAGCGGTACGTGCAACATCTGCCGACCACCGGCGAAATGGTGATGTTCGATCGCTCCTGGTACAACCGCGCCAACGTCGAGAAGGTCATGGGCTTCTGCACCGCCGAGGAGTACGAGATCTTCATGAACCAGGTGCCGAACTTCGAACGGGCCTTGGTGGAATCTGGCGTTGCGCTCACCAAACTGTGGTTCTCGGTCACCCGGTCGGAACAGCGCACGAGGTTCGCGATTCGCCAGATCGACCCGGTCAGACGCTGGAAACTCTCGCCGATGGACCTCGAATCGCTCGACCGGTGGGACGAATACACCGAGGCCAAGGAAGCGATGTTCTCCCGCACCGACATCAAGCAGGCGCAGTGGACGACGATCAAGTCGAACGACAAGAAGCGGGCTAGGCTCAACGCGATGCGCGTGCTGCTGAGCAAGTTCGACTACGCGGGCAAGAACCACGACGTCGTGGGCGAGCCCGATCCACTCATCGTCAAACGGGGCAAGAAGTCCCAGGGCGACTGACGTGGGCGAACGTCTGTTCGCCGCCGTCCTCCTGCCGACCGACGTCCGTGACGAGGTCGAGACGATGGTGTCGCCCCGCCGCGACGACGCCTGGCGCTGGGTCGACCCGAGCGACTGGCACATCACGCTCGCGTTCTACGGCGACGTCGAGCCGTGGCGCTACGAGACGTTGGCCGAGAACTTGGAGCGGGTTGCCAGCAAGACGAGGGGCTTTCCCGTCTCGATCGCGGGCGTCGGCTGCTTCGCCTCGGTCGCCAAGGCGCATGTTCTGTACGGCGCGGTCGACGATCCGTTCGCTGCCCTGCCCCCACTGGGGAGGCGGTGCCGTACCGCAGCCACCACCGGCGGGGTCGAAGTCGCCCGGGCCACGTTCCATCCGCACCTGACCTTGGCGCGCCGTAACCGCGCCGGCGACGGCTCCAAGTGGATCAGAGCCCTCATGGGGCTGGAGAGCCGTGCGTGGCAGGTGTCGGACATCGCGCTCGTGCAGTCGTTTCTGGGACAGGGTTCGGCGGGCCGTCCGCGTTACGAGGTACGGCAGACGTTTGCCTTGGAAGGGTCGTAAGTGGAGCCAGACGACATGATGGCGGCCGTCGAGACGTCGATGGAGGCATGCCACCGACCGACGACCGACTGAGCCCGGCCAAGGGTAACGCCCAGGCGACGCACTGGATCCATCTGAGATCATGGCAGGCTTGGCGCATGTTGATCGCCGTGACGACCCGCTACCTCCCCGAGAAGAACGACGCTCGCCTCGCCGCTCGGCCCGCGCATCGCGCCTGGCTGGCCCAGTTGAAGCAGGACGGCCTGTTGGTCAATGCCGGCCCCTTCGCCGACGGCGACGGCGCGCTGCTGATCTTCGACGTCGTCGACGAGGGCTCCCTCGACCAGATCCTGCCGCACGACCCGTATCCGGCCGGCTCCTTGAAGGTCGTCTCCAAGCGCCCCTGGAACGCGCTGTTCGACTTCTGATACCAGCGAGGCCCGTCGGACCGTCCCGATAGCCTGACTCGAACACTCGATTCGAAAGGTCCGCGGTGTCCCGTCCCGAAACCCTCGCCGTCCACGCCGGCCAGCAGGTCGACCCGACCACGCACTCGCTGGCGGTGCCGATCTATCAGACCGTGTCGTACGGCTTCGACGACACCGAGCACGCTGCGAACCTGTTCGCTCTTGCCACCCCAGGCAACATCTACACCCGCCTCATGAACCCGACCACGTCTGTGCTTGAGGAGCGGATCTCCGCGCTCGAGGGTGGGATCGGCGCGCTCGCGACAAGCTCCGGCGCGGCTGCGATTACCTATGCGGTGCTCAACCTCGCTCGCACCGGGGACAACATCGTCGCCCTCTCGACCTTGTACGGCGGCACCTACGCCCTCTTCGCCAACACACTGGCCCAGTTCGGCATCGAGGCCCGGTTCGTCGCCCCGGACGATCCCGGGGCCCTGGCCGGTGTCGTCGACGAGAACACGAAGCTGCTGTTCTGCGAGTCGATCGGCAACCCGGCCTTGAACGTCATCGACCTCGACGCCTGGTCGGAGGCTGCGCACGCGGCAGGTCTGCCCCTCATCGTCGACAACACGGTCGCCACCCCCTTCCTGTGCCGACCGTTCGAGCATGGAGCTGACGTGGTCGTGCATTCGACGACCAAGTACATGGGCGGTCACGGCGCGGCCCTCGGTGGGATCGTGGTCGACTCGGGCAAGTTCGACTGGACGGCCCATCGCGACCGTTTCCCCGTCATCTGCGATCCGGACCCGGCCTACCACGGGGTCGTCTGGACCGAGGCTGCCGGAGCGATGGCCTACATCATCAGGGCTCGCACCGTGCTGATTCGCAACACCGGCGCGACACCGGCACCCATGAACTCGTGGCTCACCCTGCAGGGGATCGAGACCCTCGCCCTGCGCATGGAACGGCACAGCAGCAATGCGCTCGCGGTCGCCGAGCATCTCCAGCAGCACCCCGGTGTCGCGTGGGTGAGCTACCCGGGGCTGGAGGATTCGCCGTACAAGCCGATCGGCGACCGCGTGCTCACCGGCCAGGGCTTCTCGGGTCTGGTGTCGTTCGGGCTCAAATCGGGACGGTCGGCCGGCCAGACCTTCATCGAGTCTCTGCAGATGTTCAGCCATGTGGCCAACATCGGCGACGTGCGGTCCCTCGCGATCCACAACGCGTCGACGACGCACAGCCAATTGAACGACGAAGAACTGGCGGCGGCCGGCGTGCCGCCGGAGATGGTGCGCCTGTCGATCGGCATCGAGCACCTCGACGACATTCTGGCCGACCTCGACCAGGCGCTGGCGAAGGCGGGTGCCTGACCTGAGCAGTCCGTCCGACTGTGCCGAGGTCGCCCAGACCCAGCACGTCACGCTCTTCGACGTGGCCCGTCCGCTGCGACTGTCACGGGGATCGACGTTGGCTCCGGTCGAGGTTGCCTACGAGACGTACGGCACACTCTCACCCAAGCGCGACAATGCCGTTTTCATCTGCCACGCCCTGACTGGAGACGCCCACGCGGCTGGGCTCCACGCCGGCGCGAAACGACCCGGCTGGTGGGACACCATGATCGGGCCCGGCAAGCCGGTCGACACGAACCGGATGTTCGTGATCTGCGCGAACCTGCTCGGGGGATGTCAGGGCACGACGGGCCCGGGCAGCATCGATCCGGCGACCGGAGTTGCGTACGGGCTGGAGTTCCCCCTGCTCGCGATGGCCGACTTCGTCACGGTGCACCGAGCCTTGCTGGAACACCTCGGGATCCCGAAGCTGCTGGCAGCCATGGGCGGATCGCTGGGCGGCATGCAGGTGCTCGAATGGGCGTTGACCCATCCGGACGACATGGCCAACGCCCTGGTCATCGCCGCATCCTCGAGGCTGAGCGCGCAGAACATCGCGTTCTCGGCGGTCGCCCGCGAGGCGATCACGCGGGATCGCGGGTTCCGGGGCGGGCAGTACGCGGCCGCGGGCACGTCGCCCGACATCGGCCTGACCATCGCCCGGATGATGGCACACATCACCTATCTGTCCGAAGAGGCGATGAGTGACAAGTTCGGTCGCGAAGCGCAGCAGGGGAGGCTCGACCCCGGATTCGGCCCCGACTTCGCCGTGGAGAGTTATCTCCAGCATCAGGGCGAGGTGTTCCTGGAGCGGTTCGACGCGTTGTCGTACCTCTATCTAACCCGCGTGATGGACTACTTCGACCCGTTCTCCGAGCCGGGCGCGACGGACGCTGCCGCTGCGGCAGGAGTTCGTTTCCTGGTCGCCTCGTTCACGTCGGACTGGCGGTTCTCCGAGGCCCACTCCCGCAGGATCGTGCGGCGCTTGGAGCGTGCCCGGATCCCCGTCACCTATCGGAATCTCGTCACCACCGGCGGTCACGACTCGTTCCTGCTGCCGATTCCCGGGTACCTCGACACCGTACGGGCGTACCTGGACCATGCCCTGGAGGCGATCCGATGACCCTGCGCGCCGACCTGTCGCTGGTCGCGAACCTGATTGCGCCGAAGTCGAGGGTGCTCGATCTGGGTTGTGGCACGGGCCGGCTCCTGCGCCACCTCATCGACCGGCAGGACTGTCAAGGCACCGGAGTGGAGATCGATCCCGAGGCGGTCCTGGTCGCGATCCGGTCCGGTGTTCCGGTGATCGAACTCGACCTCGACTCCCAACTCGACCAGTTCTCCGACCAGAGTTACGACGTGGTCGTTCTGTCTCGCACACTCCAGGCGATCCACCGGCCGGCCGACGTCTTGCGTGAGATGGTGCGCATCGCCCCGCGGGTGATCCTGTCGATGCCGAACTTCGGCTTCTGGCGCAATCGGCTGCGGCTGCTGCACGGCAGGATGCCGATGTCGAAAGACCTGCCGTTCGACTGGTACGACACACCCAACCTTCGGTTCGCCACTTTGTTCGACCTGGAGTTGCTGATCGAATCGGCCGGCCTCAAGGTCGAGCAGCGTGTCGCACTGAACACCCGTGGTGCTCGCATCAAGGTGGGGGAGAAGTCGGCCAACTGGGCCGCCGGCTCCGCGGTGTACGTGCTCACCGCTGACCGGGCGGTCTGAGCGGATCGCGCTCAGCGGTTGGTCATCGCCTCCAGCAAACGGTCGGCGGCACCACCCAGGTTGAGCAAGTCGGCGAGCTCTGCAAAACGCGCCGGGTCGGACGGGGTCCGGGGGAGCGTGAGGTCACCGGGCACGTCGAGGTCGGTCCTCACCGCCACGACCTGACGGGCTGGTCCGAGATAGTCGAGCGCAGCCGCGAGTCGGGAGGCGACGCCCTTGGTCAAGCCGGGAGCAGCCACGATGCCTTCCAGGTCCCCGTACTCGGCGAGCAGCCGGGCAGCGGTCTTCTCCCCGATCCCGGCCACGCCGGGCAGACCGTCCGACGGATCACCCCTGAGCACGGCGTAATCCACGTACTGACCGCCGGTAATGCCGTACCTCGTCGCCAGCCAAGCGTCGTCGACCCGCTCGTACCTGCTGATGCCCCGGGCCACGTACAGGATGTTCACCTCGTCGCTCACGAGCTGGAAGAGGTCACGATCGCCGGTCACGACGTCGACCGGGCCGGATGCCGTCGCGGCGAGCGAGCCGATCACGTCGTCGGCCTCGTACCCGTCGGCGCCGACCATCGGCACCCCGGCCGCGTCGAGCACCTCGGCGATCAACGGAACCTGGATCGACAAGGCCCGATCCGCGATCTCGGCGACGCCCGACTGAGCGCCCCGCCCACCGGCACCGATCGGCAACGACGTGTCGACCGGGGCCGGACCGGGTCCACCGGCGACGCGATGAGCCTTGTACGACGGGATCAAAGCCACCCGCCAACTCGGCCGCCAGTCGTTGTCCCAACAGGCGGCGACTTCGTCGGGGTGGGTCTCCCGCACGAACTTCGCGATCATGTCCAGCAGTCCCCGTACGGCATTGACCGGGGTCGTGTCGTCGGCGGCGTACAGAGCGGGCACACCGAAGTAGGCCCGGAAGTACAGCGAGGCGGTATCCAGCAGGAGTCGACGCGGCATGCCCGCAGGCTACTCACGATGGCGTACGGCCGCCCGTCGCGTGAGCGGTGCCCAGGTCGGCCCGGTACGCTCGCCCGCGTGAGCACCGCCCTGCCCCTGCGTCCGGCCGTGCGACGCGGGCTGGCGATCACGGGCGGGTTGTCGACCGCACTCGGCTTCGAACCCTGGAATCTCTGGCCCTTGGCCTTTGTGGGTGTGGGCGTGCTGACCTTGACTGTGCTGGGACAGCGGCTGAGGTCTGCGTTCTTTCTCGGTTGGCTGTACGGCCTGGCCTTCCTCACGCTCGTCATCGGCTGGACCTACGTGATCCTGATCCCCATCCCGATCCTGCTGGTGCCGTTCGAGTCACTGTGGCTCGGCCTGCTGGCGATGATGCTCGTCTTCCTCACCCGCCTCCCTGCCTGGCCGATCTGGGCCGGGGCAGCCTGGGTGATGGTCGAATACCTCTACTCGCACATCCCGTTCGGCGGGTTCGGCTGGTTCCGGCTCGGTTTCACGATGGCCGATTCCTTCCTGGCTCCCGCCTACCCGCTGATCGGCACGGTCGGTGTCTCGTGGGCCGTCGCGGCGCTCGGGAACGGGCTCGCGTGGGTCGTCGAGGCCGCCGTCTCGAAGGCTCGCAGGCAGGTGCTGCTGCGTGGTGCTTGTCTGGCCGTGGCGCTCGCCCTCGCGCTCCTCCCGGCCGTCGTCGCTTCCGTGCCCGATCACCGCACCCCGGCTCCGGTCGCCACGATCGCCGTCGGCATGGTCCAGGGCAACGTCGACGGTGTGAACGGGATCGAAGCGATGGGACGGGCCCGCTCGGTCACCAACAACCACCTCGCCGAGACCGTGACGCTCATGGCCAAGGCCAGAGCAGGGACCGTACCCGAACCGGACTTCGTCCTGTGGCCCGAGAACTCGACTGACATCGACCCGTTCCGCGACCCGGAGACGCGGTCCGTGGTGCAACAGGCCGTCGACATCGCCGGTGTCCCGATCATGGTCGGTGCCATCACCCAGCCCGACCTCGCCCATCGCCAGACGACGGCCCTGTGGTGGGACCCATCGACCGGCCCCGGTGCCGGGTACCACAAACGGAACCTGGTCCCGTTCGGCGAGTGGACACCCTTCCGCGACCAACTCCTGCCTCTGTTGCCCATCCTCGAGCTCGTCGGGGCTCAGGGTGTTCCCGGAACCGGGCCGGGAATCCTGGACGTCGACATCCCGGGCCACGGCCGCACCCGGGTCGGCGTCATGATCTGCTTCGAACTCGCCTACGACGACACGTTCCGGCAGATGATGACCGGAGATGCCGATGTCGGCGGGGCGCAGCTGGTCACGGTGCAGAGCAACAACGCCACGTACGCCGGCACCGGCCAGATCCCCCAGCAGTGGGCCATGACTCGCATCCGAGCGATGGAAGCGCAGCGGGCCATCCTGGTCGCCACCACGAATGCCCACAGCGGTTACATCACCCAAACCGGGGCGGTCACCTTCGAAACCCGCCAACGGACCGCAGACTCGACGGTCGTTCGCATGGCTCCGAGTTCGTACCTCACCCCGGCGGTCAGGTACGGCGCTGCCATGGAGATCCTGTTGATCTGCGTCGGGGTCGGAGCCTTAGTCATCGCCGCCGTACGCACAGCCCGCGAGACCCGCGCTGGTGCGATACGCAAGAATGGAGTCCCCGCGCCGCACTGAAAGGCACCTCACGTGGTCGACTCCGTTCCCCTCGACAAAGTTCTCGTGATCATCCCGACGTACAACGAGTTGGAGAACATCGAGGGCATCACCGGCCGCCTGCGGCGATCGGTTCCCAGCGCGCACATTCTCATCGCCGACGACAACTCTCCCGACGGCACCGGTGACATCGCTGATCAACTCGCGGCTGCCGACGACCACATCCACGTCATGCACCGGGTGGGCAAGGAGGGGCTCGGTGCCGCGTACCTGGCCGGTTTCCGGTGGGGTCTGGAGCGCGGGTACGACGTGCTGGTCGAGCACGATGCCGACGGTTCTCATCAGCCTGAGCAACTGCCGCTCCTGTTGGACGCGCTGAAGACGGCCGACATGGTGAAAGGCTCTCGGTACGTCAAGGGCGGCAGCGTCGTGAACTGGCCGAAGTCGCGCGAGTTGCTGAGCCGCGGAGGAAGCCTGTGGACGAGGCTGATGCTCGGCATCCCGGTCAAGGACATCACCGGCGGATTCAATGCATTCCGAGCCGCGACCCTGGCCGCGATCATCGACGACATCAGCTCCGTCGGCTACAACTTCCAGGTCGACCTCACCTGGCAGACGCTGCAGAAGGGCCTCACCGTGGCCGAGGTACCGATCGAGTTCGTCGAGCGCGAGCGTGGCCAGTCGAAGATGAGCAAGAACATCGTGTTCGAGGCGCTCGCCCGCACCACCGTGTGGGGTCTGAAGCATCGTGTGTCCCAAGTAGCCGACCTCGGGAAGTCGGCCGTGGCTCGCCTCTCCCAGCGGAAGGCGGTCGATCCAGGCGGTGTCTCGTGAGGCGCCGCGGAGGCTGGATCCTGGCGATCCTGCTGGTCGCCTTCGTCGTCCTACCGATCGCCGAGGTGATGGTCCTGATCCGGACTGGTCAGGCCATCGGGGCCTGGCCGACCCTGGGCTTGTTGATCCTGAGTTCCGCGCTCGGCGCCTGGTTGGCGCAGCGCGAGGGAGCCCGCGCCTGGAGGGCGCTGACGCAGTCGTTCCAGTCCGGGAGGTTGCCGACCGGCGAGCTCGCCGACGCGGCGCTCGTCTTGGCCGGGAGCATCTTCCTCATCTTTCCCGGCTTCATCACCGACATCGTGGGGCTCTTGTTCCTCTTGCCTTTCACGCGACCGCTCGGCCGCAAGCTGATCGCCTGGTTGGTGGCCCGCTGGGCCACGAAGAGCGGAATCGACCTGACTCAGATCAAACGTGATGCCCAGTTGGCTACCGATCAATCCACGATCATCCCTGGCGAGACCGTGCCCGACTCACCCCAGGCGAACCCTGAGGTCATCCGGGGCGAGATCGAAAACTGACAGGGCTCAGCACCCGGCCGTGGACGGGCGGGGCCTATGCGCGAGCCGTCGTGCTGTCGTCAGTTGCCACCGACCGGTCACTGCCAGCACCCGCGCCAGCGCGTCGTTGACGCGATGGGTGGGCTCGACGGCGTCGACCTGCGGAGCGTCGGGGAGCGCCGACCGATTCTGAACCTGAGCGGCCATGGTTCCGGGGGAGACGAGGTACATGGGTTTTCCTTTCATGGGCATGCTCCGATCGCCTCGCGGCAGCGGAGTGGGTTGTGGGTGTGGTGCGAAGGGGCACGGCGCGGTGTCGGGTTCGGTCCGGGCGCGGCCGACCGTGAGTCAGGTGCCGGGCGCGGGCCCGGTGGACGCGCGGACGATCAACTCGTGGGGGAGCATGATCTGACGAGGTTGTCGTGCCGGATCCAGCAGGAGTTCGCCAGCGAGTCGGCCCTTGTCGAGGATCGGCTGACGTACGGTCGTCAGACCCGACCGTTCGGCGTCGGGAATGTCGTCGAAACCGCTCACCGACACGTCTCGACCGGCAACGACACCGCGCCTGGCCATGGCATCCATCACGCCCAGGGCAAGAACGTCGCTCAGGGCGATGATCGCTGTGGGGCGCTGGTGCCGGTCGAGCAACAGTTCTCCGGCCCGGAACCCGGATTCGCGTGAGTTCCCACCTGGTGTCACCACGGACGGCCGTACGTCGGCCAGGCCCGCCACGATCCCGCGCACGCGCGACCAGGCGAACCCTTGTCGTTCGTAGTCGTCGAGCGTCTCGTGGACGATGTCGAGTGCTTCTTCTGTGGGTTCAGGCCGGCTGCGCGGGAACCAGCGCTCCACGACGATCGACACGCGCCGGTGCCCGAGTCTGGCGATGTGAGCCCCTATCTGGCGGCCCGCTTCGTAGTCGTCGATCGCAACCCAACTGGAGTCGCCACCGTCCGGCTCGGTGCTGACCCACGGCAGCCCACGCTGACCGGCGACCGTCATGACGGCCGGTAACGCACACAGGGCTGCGAAACCGTCGACGCTCACCTTGCGGACGACGTCGAGATGCGCGTCGTCGTCCGACGGCATCGACAGCAGTGTCACGCTGGCGCCGGCGATCTCGAGCGGAAGACTCAGGCCGCTCAGCCACAGGGCGGTGAACGGGTCTTTGAACGCGTAGCTCAGGCTGTCTGGGAGCACAACGCCATACGAGTGGGTACGGCCCGACCGAAGATTGCGGGCGGTGACGTTGGGTCCGCCGTACCCCATCTTGTCGGCGCGACGCAGGATTCGCTCTCGCAATTCGGGGGAGAGTTGGTCGGGGCGGTTGAAGGCATTCGAGACGGTCATGACAGAAACACCGACGACCCCGGCGATGTCCTTCATGGTGACCCGTGACATGTCCTGTACCTTCCGAACTGGTGTAACACCAGTGTGGACTTTATCGATACAGAGAACAACCGACCGAACCACTTGATCGGTAAAGAATCCTGATTCAGTCTTCGCCGCGCAGGATCGCCAGGCGCTCGGCGATCAGCTCTTCCAACTCGGGAATGCTCCGACGCTCGCGCAGCATGTCGTAGTGGGTCCGGACCGGCTTGGTTTCCTTCTCCTCGCCCCGGGTGCCATCGGACCGGACGGCCATCTTGCCGCACCGCTGGCATTCCCATTCGAACGGCAACTCGGCCTCGTCGGAGAACTTCACCGTGAAGTGGTGACCGTTGGGGCAGTCGAACTCGACGTCAGTGCGTGGTGCGAACTCGATGCCGGCGTCGTCCTCGAAACTCTTCGACCCGAGGCCGGTGCCGCGCAGTGCCCGATCCGCCATCGTCGCCTCCTCAACTGCTGGGGTGTTTCCCCTCAACGTAGCTCAGCGGCCGAATGTTCCGCCGGTGGCGCAGGCACCATGAGCATGACCACGAACCCTGCTGCGAGCACGACCACGATGCCGAGGATGCCCCAGTATTGGGTGTTCGACCCGGCCATGAACGAAGACCCGAGAACGACGGCGGCCGCGAACAATCCGGGAGACAGGAACGAAACGACCCGGCCGGTGGTGGCGTACAGGCCGAAGATCTCGCCGCTCTTGCCGTCGGGGATGAGCCGAGCGAGGTACGAACGCGACGCCGATTGTGCGGGCCCGACGAACAACGTCATGCCCAGCCCGACGGTCCAGAAGACGATCCGCCCGCCATCGTGAAGGGCGAAGATCGCGATTCCGAGGGCGACCAGGCAAGCCAGTGAGATGAGAATGACCCGCTTCGGGCCGATCTTGTCGTCGAGTAGACCCATCAGGATCGTCGAGATACCGGCCGCGACGTTGGCCACCGCGCCGAAGATGACAACCTCGCCGCTGCTGAAGCCGAACGTTCCGGCCGCGATGACCGCCCCGAACGCGAAGACCCCTGCGAGCCCGTCCCGGAACAAGGCAGACGCCATGAGGAAGTAGATGAGAGGCCGATCCGTACGCCACAGGTGTGCGATCGTGCGCCCGAGAGCTTTGTACGACCCGACCACGCCGGGGTGGGACGTCGTGTCGGTCGGCGGCTTGTCGCGCAAGGTCAGGAACGGCGGGATCGTGAACAGGAAGATCCACACCATACAGACGAGCATCGACGCTCGGATGTCCAGGCCCTCGGCATCGGTGACACCGAACAGGCCGACCTTCGGTGCGATGAACCCGAAGTAGAGCATCAGCAGGGCGACGATCCCACCGAGGTAGCCCATGCCCCAGCCGAACCCGGACACCCGACCCACGTTCCCCGCCGACGCGACCTGGTCGATCGTCGCGTTGTAGTTGACGCCCGCGATCTCGTTGACCAGGGACCCGACAGCCAGCAGCGTCAACCCGAGCCACAGGTAGCCCGGTTCAGGCTTGACGAAATAGAGGGCACCCGCGATGAGGGCGAGCACCCAGGTCATGATCCTCAGCAGGCTGACCGTCTTCCCGCTGCGGTCGGCGCTCTGGCCCAGGACCGGGGCGAGCAACGCGATCGCGAATCCGGACAACATGGTCGTGATCGCGAGCCAGGTCGAGGTGTAGTTCGTGTCGCCGAACGGGGAACTCGTGATGTAGACCGCGAACACGAACGTGATGATCACGCTGTTGAACGGTTGCGTGCCCCAGTCCCACAAGGCCCACGACAGCACCCGGCCTCGGGTTGCGTCGGTGCGGGATTTCAGGGCTAGATCTTCGGTCACGGCTACCCCCCGGCGGTCTTCACGCGTCCCAGAGCCCTCGGTCGAGGAGCACCTCCTTGAGGGTATCCGTCCGATCCGTGATGAGTCCGTCGACACCAGCATCGATGAGGTCGTTCATCATCTGAGGTTCGTCGATCGTCCACACCTGGATCACCTTGCCGCTGCCGTGAGCGTGGCGGATCAACCGCTTGGTCAACACGCGGATATCGCGCCCCAGCTCCCGATGGGTGACAGGAACCTGAAAGGCCACGCCCGGGGAATTCAGCAGCCGGGGGAGGAGGGGCACGTAGGCATTCCAGGTCACGCCGCCAGGTGAGACGCTCGTCGGGACACGCCGGCCCATCAGCTTGCGGAACGCTCGGATCCGTTCGCTCGAGAACGAGCCCACGCAGACCCGGTCGTGAGCCCGATGCGCGTCGATCGTCTTCGCGAGCGGTTCTATGGCGGCCGCACTCTTCAGGTCGAGGTTGAAGCGGATTTCGGGAAACGTCTCGAACAGTTCGTCGAGGGTCGGGATGTGTTCGGTCGTGGCCACCCGCACAGTCTGGATCTTTCTCAACGACTGTTCGGCGATCGGACCCTGCCCATCGCTGACCCGGTCCAAGACCGCGTCGTGGAAGGCGACCAGGTATCCGTCCCGAGTCGCGTGCAGGTCGGTTTCGAGGTACCGGTAGCCGAGGTGGACCGCATGCCTGAACGCCGCCATGGTGTTCTCGCGACCGACGAGGTCAGGATGTGTCGATCCGCCCCGGTGTGCCATCGCGACGAATCTGGTCGCGAAGTAAGGAAATTCCCAGGCAGGCACGGCTCATAGTATGTGGGGCAGCATCCACAGCCCGGGCCAAATCCACCCAGCAGATAGCACGATCGTTATCGAGTGCTGCTTTCGGGTGGGATCCTCGGCATTACGTCTCCACCAGATATTGACGCAGGAAGTCGAGGGTGGTCTTCCACGCCTCCCCGCGGGCCTCGGCATGCTCGAAGAGTGCATGAGGATTGTCGAACGCGTGACCAGCCCCTGCGTACGTCTCCCACCTCAGCGGACCGCGGCTCGCTCCCAGCTGCTCGTAGATCTCCCCTTGGGCTTCGGTCGAGATGAACGCGTCGTCCAGCCCGAACTGGTGCAGTTGGGGACATGTGACCTGCGTGCTCAGATGTGCGAGGCGAGGCATGGCCGACCCGTAGTAGGAGACCAGGGCATCCGGATGGCCGACCGCAGCAGCGTTGAACGCGATTCCGCCCCCGAAGCAGAACCCGAGCACACCCGCTCGCGGGACTGCCTGCCGTACCCACTCCAAGGCTGCCAACGTATCGGCCACCGCCAGGTCCCAGTCGAGCCGCTGGGAGGCGTTGACCCCCTGCATGACGTAATCGGGCGACTCCGGGTCGAACACGGGCGGCTCGGCGAGTCGACCGTACAAATCAGGGGCCACGACCAGGTAGCCGTCGCCGGCGAGATCGCGGCACCGGTCGACGATGTAATCCGAGATGCCGAAGATCTCGTGGACCACGACAAGTCCGGCACCGTTGGGATGGTCCGGCACCCAATGACGAAGTGGGACATCCCCGGTCTGGATCGTTTCGACGCTGCTCATGCCGCATAGCTTCACGCTCTGCCCGGCGGAGGACAACTTCGCGCGATTACCGTCCGACGGCCGATGGTGCAATAGTGCTCGCCGTGACCACGATTCTCTCGATCCAGTCCTCCGTGGCGTACGGCCACGTCGGCAACTCCGCGGCAACCTTCCCCCTCATGCGCCTGGGGGTGGAGGTCTACCCGGTACTGACGGTGCATTTCTCGAACACGACGGCCTACAAGTCGTGGCGAGGGCCGGTGCTGAGTGCTGACGACGTGGCCGCGGTGGTGCAGGGCATCGACGAGCGCGGCGCACTCGAGGGAGTCGACGCCGTGCTGTCGGGCTACCAGGGGAGCGCGGCCATCGGAGGAGCGATCCTCGACGCAGTCGCCCTCGTGCGCGAACGGAACCCGAAGGCCATCTATTGCGCCGACCCGGTCATGGGTGACGTCGGACGAGGCTTCTTCGTCTCACCGGGGATTCCCGAATTCATCCGCGACCACGTGATTCCGGCCGCCGATATCGTGACGCCGAACCAGTTCGAGCTCGAGTTCCTCACGGGCCTCGCCGTCGACAGCCATGATGCGCTGCTCACGGCTGCGGATGCCCTCCGGGCACAAGGGCCCGAGACCGTCCTGGTCACGAGCGCGATCACCCCCGACGCCGACGACGTGGTCGGCATGCTCGCCGTGTCCGGTGCCGAGGCCTGGCACATCCAGACTCCACGCCTGGCCCCGACCTTCACCGGCTCCGGGGACATCACGGCCGCGGTGTTCCTAGCCATGTTGCTCGAATCGGAGTCGTTGCAGGTCGCCCTCGAACGTACGGCAGCGATCGTCTACTCGGTGCTCGACGTCACGGCTCAATCCGGCCACCGCGAATTGCGGCTCGTGCAAGCCCAAGACCAGATCGCCAACCCGAGCCACACGTTTACGGCGACCCGGGTGCGCTGAGTCACCCCCCGACTACTCGCGGAACGTTTCGATGTCGGCACCCAGCAGCGCGAGCCGTTCCGGCAGATCCTCGTACCCGCGCTGGATCACGTAGATGTCCCGGATGACCGACTCACCGCGGGCGGCGAGAGCGGCCAGCAGGAGACACACCGCGGGGCGAAGGGCCGGGGGAGAGACGATCTCTTGCCCACGCCACCGAGTGGGGCCGGTCACCACGATCCGGTGAGGGTCGAGCAACTGCACCTGCGCACCCAGCTTCGTCAGTTCGACGAGGTGGATGGCCCGGTTGTCGTACACCCAATCGTGGATCGTCGTACGACCCTCCGCGACCGCCGCGATGACGGCGAAGAAGGGGAGATTGTCGATGTTGAGTCCGGGAAACGGCATCGGATGGATCTTGTCGGCGTGTGCATGCAGCTCCGACGGATGCACGGTGAGGTCCACGAGCCGCGTCAAGCCGTTGCGGGAGACGTACTCCGGCGTCGTGGAGAACCGCAAACCCATCTCGTGCAGCACCGCCAGCTCGATCTCGAGGAACTCGATCGGCACCCGGGTGATGGTCAGTTCCGACTCGGTCACGACCGCAGCGGTGACGAGGCTCATCGCCTCGATCGGGTCCTCGGAGATGTCGTAGGAGACGTCCGCCTCGATGTGTTCGCGCCCACGGATCCGCAGCGTCGTCGTACCGATCCCGTCGATCTCGACCCCGAGCGCCACGAGGTATGCGCACAGGTCTTGCACCATGTAGTTCGGGCTTGCGTTGCGGATGATCGTCAGATCGGGAGTCATGGCGGCGGCCATCAGCGCGTTTTCGGTGACCGTGTCGCCACGTTCGGTGAGCGTGATCCGACGCTCGACCGCGCCGTTGCTCTCGACCTCGACCTGATAGGCGCCCTCGGTGGCCCGTACGTTCAACCCGAACGGCCGCAGCGCTTGCATATGCGGTTCGACCGTACGGGTCCCGAGGTTGCAGCCGCCGGCGTACGGCAGTTGGAACCTTTCGGCCTCGTGCAGGAGAGGACCGAGGAACATGATGACGCTGCGGGTACGGCGAGCGGCGTCGACGTCCATCGCACCCAGGTTCAGGACATCGGGGCGCACGATGGTCAGAGAAGACTTGTCACTGTTCCACCGACACGTGACGCCGATGCTGTGGAGCACTTCGATGAGCCGGTTGACCTCTTCGATGCGGGCGATGCCGCGCAGGGTGGTGCGACCGCGATTGAGCAGCGACGCACAGAGCAAGGCGACGGCGGCGTTCTTCGAGGAGCGCACCTCGATCGATCCGCTCAGCGGCTTGCCGCCCTGGATGCGCACGTGAACCGCTCCACGACCCGGGGTGATGATGTCGCTGTCGAGTGCGCCGGCGATCCGGTTGATCATGTCGAGCGACAGATTTTGGTTGCCTGCTTCGATCCGGTGGATGGCCGATTGGCTGGTTCCGAGCACGTCAGCGAGCTGGGTCTGAGTGAGCCCTCGCTGCTTGCGGGCGTCCCGGATGAGCGCGCCGACCTTCTGGGGAGATGTTTCCACGAGGATCAAGGCTAACTCACATGAGATATAAGCGCATCTGAGGTAGGCCTCATCGCGGGTTAAACCAGGCCCATGTCACGCTTGTGCGGTCCTCAGAACCTCACCCAGAAGATCGGCCTCGTCGGCGTCCGACAACCCTGACCCCCGCGGCCAGGCACCCGTCCGACCGTGGCGTTCGTATTCCAGAGCTGCGCTCAGCGTCTGATCCACCGGTCTGCGGGTCAGGCCGGCAGCGGCGGCTTTCGTCGAATCCACCAACGGGAGTACGGCATCGCCAGACCACAGCGGCAGGGACCGAGGCCCCAGCCAGGGCCGTACCCCTTGCTCGATCAACATGGCACCCGGGATCGGAACGGGCCGGGCCTGGGACCCACTCACCGCCCTGGCGTGGAGGAGGGTGTCACCCAACGTGGTGTCGGCACCCGTGGCGTTGAAGGTGCCGACTGACGGGTATTCGCACAGCGTCACCAGCCAAGCCGCCAGGTCTCTGACGTCGAGCATTTGCAGGGGCTGGTCGGGGGCAGCCGGTACCAGCACGCCACTCCCGTTCGCTGTCGCGAATCGCCACGGCCAGTAGCCGGACCGACCCGACACATCGCCGGGTCCACCCAACAGACCGGCCCGCACGATCATCGAACGATCTCCGACGCCCGCGGTCACGTAGTTCTCACAGGCAACCTTGCCCTCGCCGTACTCCTGCGGTGACACGATGTCGTCGCGCGAGGGATCGAGCGTCGGGGCCGACTCGTCGATCCGGGCCCGGGTGGTCTCGGCGTACACCCTCACGGTCGAGACGAACAGGTACGACCCGGCCACCGGCCCGAGATCTCGCACCGCTCGCCGGACGTGCGCTGGCTGGCGACCCACGTCGATCACCGAATCCCAGCGCCGAGCGGCCACCGAGGCCAGACCCAGGTCGGAATCGCGGTCGGCTTTCACGAGTGCGCAGCCGGCGGCCGTGGCTCCGCTTTGACCCCTGGCTAGGCACGTCACAGCATGTCCTCGCGCCGAGGCGGCAAGTGCCGTGGCCCGACCGAGAAACTGCGTACCCCCCAACACGAGGATCCTCACCCGGACCATGTCATCACAGCCCCGTGACCGACGGGCTGAAATCGCTAAGGTGACGACCATGAGCACACACTTTGACGTCGTCGTCCTCGGTGGTGGCCCCGGAGGCTACGTCGCCGCGATCCGCGCCTCGCAGCTCGGTCTCAAGACCGCGGTGATCGAGAAGCAATGGTGGGGCGGTGTTTGCCTCAACGTCGGCTGCATCCCGACCAAGTCGTTGCTGCGCAACGCGGAGCTGGCTCACATCTTCACCCACGAGGCCGACACGTTCGGCATTTCGGGTGAGGTGTCGTTCGACTACGGCAAGGCGTACTCGCGTAGCCGGGCGGTCTCGAATCGGATGGTCAACGGCATCCACTTCCTGATGAAGAAGAACCGCATTACCGAGTTCAACGGCTGGGGAACCTTCACCGATGCGAAGACGATCGTGGTCAAGACCGACGACGGGGAAGAGACCGTCACCGCCGACCACGTCATCATCGCCGCGGGCTCGGTCACCAAGATGCTTCCCGGCGTGACGAAGAGCGATCGGGTCGTGACGTACGAAGAGCAAATCCTGTCCGACTCGCTGCCGAAGTCGATCATCATCTGTGGTGCGGGAGCGATCGGTACGGAGTTCGCCTACGTGCTGCGCAACTACGGTGTCGAGGTCACGATCGTGGAGTACCTCGACCGGATGGTTCCCTTGGAGGACAAGGAAGTGTCCGCCGAGATCGCCAAGGCGTACAAGAAGCTCGGAATCAAGCTGAAGCTCGGGCACGGCGTGCAGAAGATCGACGAAAGCCCCGACGGCGTCAAGGTGACGATCAAGCCGGCCAAGGGTGGCGACGAGTCCGTCCTGGAGGCAGACAAGGTGCTGCTCAGCATCGGATTCGCTCCGCGCACCGAGGGGTACGGCTTGGACTCCACCGGCGTTAAGCTCACCGATCGCGGCGCCATCGAGATCGACGACTACATGCGCACGAACGTTCCCGGCGTCTATGCGATCGGTGACGTGACCGCCAAGCTGATGCTCGCCCATACGGCAGAGGCTCAAGGTGTGGTCGCCGCCGAGACGATCGCGGGCGCCGAGACCATGCCGATCAACTACGACATGATCCCGAGGGCGACGTACTGCCAGCCGCAGGTCGGCTCGTTCGGCTACACCGAAGCTCAGGCGAAAGAGAAGGGGTACGACGTCAAGGTCGCCAAATTCCCGTTCTCGGCGAACGGGAAGGCGTGGGGCCTGGGCGACGCCGTCGGGTTCGTGAAGGTCGTGGCCGATGCCACCCACAACGAGATCCTCGGCGCGCACATGGTCGGTCCCGACGTCACCGAACTCCTGCCGGTGTTGACCCTCGCCCAACTCTGGGACCTCACCGCAGACGAGATGGGCCGCAACATCCATGCCCATCCGACCTTGTCGGAAGCGATCAAGGAGGCGGTCGAGGGCATCGGTGGCCACATGATCAACTTCTGAGTTTCAGGAGGTGCCTCCGAACGTTTCGGGGAACTGCTTCCTCATCTGCATGTCGACGTTGGGCATTCCGTGACCGGCTTTGATCTGCTCCAAGGCACCCAGTGGGTCAAGCGGGCTGATCGGGCGTGGTTCGCCACCCAGGTGGATCTGGACCCCGACGGTGTCGGGGAACATGCCGGCGACCGGGCTCCGTTCGTTGAGGTAGGTCAGCATGCAGTCGCTCGTCGAGTGAGCCCTCACTTGGCCGGTTGCGAGTTGGGCGTACATGTGCTCTGTCGAGATCCCGTTGACACCGGCGAGGTACGACACCGTGGCCGGACTGACTCCGGCGGCGTTGAACGTCACCGCCGGGTTGCCGCTCACCATGCTGGCGACCGATGCGAGCCGCCCACCGAGCGAATGACCGGTGTAGACCACGTCGTCGGCGATCTTGCTCGCGTTGATCGCCTTCGCCAAAGCGATCGCGTTGGCCGATTGCCCCGACACCGTCATGCCACCCTGGGCGTCTTCGCCAACGTCTTCGCGAGTATTGAAGTCGGTGCCGGCGAAGGCCACGACGTACTCGCCGTCCTTCTCGAAGATCACGGCTACGAAACCAGTCTTGTCGTCACGCAGCAGGCGTGGATCAATCCCGAGCTTGGCCCTGACTTGCTCCGGGGTGAGCCGGTGGTAGCCGTCAATCACCCTAGGCTTGTCCTTGTCCTTTTTTGGGTCGCTGTCAAGCCCATCTGCCAAGTGGGCCAAGATCAGGTCGTCTTTCTGCGGCTCGGTGCCTATATGCTTGGCTGCCTTGCCGTTGGGGTTGAGATCACTCGTCGCCCCAGGATCGCCTTGGCCCTCCAGCACCGAAGCCGCCCTGTCGAGGCTGTCCCCAATTCCCTTGACTTGACCCATGAGTCGGGTGATATCGGCGATCAGCAGCTGGATCAGATGGATCACGCCCTGTACGTAGCCGAGCACGAATTTCGCTGCCCAGTCAACGAACGACTCGAACACTGCTACCGGATTGTCCAGGAAGTCAGTCGCGGCCTGGCACGCCGCCCTGATCAGCTGCACCACCATGAAAGCAACTTGTTCGGCGATGTACCGGCGGACCGCACCAATCCGAGCGGCAGCGACGATCTCCTCACGTCCGATCGCCACGCAAGCCCGCTGGTAGGCCTCGAGTAGACGTTCGAGTTCGCGCACGGTACGGCGGTACGCAGTGCTCGCCGGGCCCTGCCAACGAAGCGCGGCCGGCGTCAACTCGATCGACTCCCGATCGAACGCGTCAAAGACCAAGGAACCCCCGCGCTCGACGGCATTGCCGTACGACACGACCTCGTTCGGCGATCCCTTCAACTCGTTGAGAACCTTCTGGAACGGCCCGAGATGCTCGGCGATCCACCAGCAGAAGGCCCTCGGCAGGCGCTGGTCAACCGATTGCGAGAGATCAATCTCCTGCTGGAGAGCGAAGAGGTTGTCGGCGGCCGTCCGGTCAATGTCGGAGCGGGAGTCGGTTCCCCGGGCGACGATCTCGGTCGCCTGCTTGAGGGTGGCTTGGGTGGTCATGGCTCGCTCGGATCTGTTTCGAGTTGGTTCAGAAGATCCTCGATCGCATCGAGGGCTTCCGACTCCACCTCCTCGTACCTTCTGGACGTATCGCGGAGCCGCCAGCTGACTTCCTGCAGCACGGTCGACAGGGCGAACAGGAAATGGCGATTCGCTTCTCTGGTCGCGGGCTCCGTCATCGATGCTGCTGTTCCGACCAGACTCCCGTACGCTTCGGGACGGAGCATCGGGAGCGACACGGCCACCTTCTGCGTGGTCTCCGCCAGACTGGCAAAACGGTCACCTGCCATTCGGATTCGGTCCGGATCCCAACTCATGATCATCGCGGGCTGTCTCCTTCCAGGCCGTCGAAGGACGCCGTCAGTCCGACACTGGCCAGGACTGCGGCGACTTGCTCGCGGGCTGTCGCGCGGGCTTCGTTGTACACGCTCAGCACCTCGGCCGACAGCACGGTCGGGCGCTCGGTGAAGGCGGAGGGCGAGAATCGCACCCGGTTCACGACGCCAGTGCCGTCGACCTCGATGGTGAGGTGCCTGCCTTCGGCTGTGGCACGTACGGCTTCCACCTGCGGGCGGGCCAGCTGCGCCGCCCGGACTTCGGCTTCCACCTGCGCACGCGCGACGGCGAAGGGATCGACCTCCGGTGGGTAAGCGAACGTGAAGTTCGGGTACTGGCTGACGTCGAACGCTGGTGGAGCGGGCGGCAGGGGAGCGACGTCGACCCACTCGGTCTCACCGCGATCGGGCTCGCCCTCGGCGTGGAGAGGCGCGTCGAGGCCACCCAGGGCCGCCGGCAAGTTTCGGGCCGCCTCGCGGCCGGCGGCTGCCAGGGCTTCGGCGTACACGGTCTCGACCGAAACGTTGAGCCGCGAGACCGATCCTGATCCCAGCGAGGGGTCGAACTCGATCGAAGACAGGCGGCCGTCGAGCTCGACCACGATCTCGACGAGCGAATCCCGAGCCTTCCCCCGGAGCGCTTTGAGCGCTTGGTGAGCGCGTTCAGCCTCAGCTCGGTACTCGGCAGCGGTCGCACGCAACTCGGCCAGCAAGGCGCGACCCGGTGTGGGCACATCCGGTGCCATGATTTCTCCCCCCGACGCTGACGGCGTCCCCCGCGCCCAGCGTCCCGTCGGACCCTAGCAGCGCCCCGGCTCGCCCACGCCGAAGGGGCCAGGTCATCCCGCACCCCATGGCGCGTCGTCGGCCACTGAGCCAGACTGACCCCATGCCTGACCTGTACCTCACCGGCAACCCGGCCGCCGATCGCCTGCTCTCCGACGACCCGAACGCGCTCCTGATCGGGATGCTGCTGGACCAGCAGGTCCCGATGGAGAAGGCCTTCTCGGGGCCGTACGTGATCAGCCAGCGCATGGGCGGCCTCGACGTACGGGCGATCGCCGAGGCCGACCCCGAGGAGTTCGCGGTCCTCTGTTCCACGCCGCCGGGGGTCCATCGGTTCCCCAAGTCGATGGCCGCGCGGATTCAGGACCTGTGCCGGATCCTCGTGACCGAGTACGACGGTTCCGCAGTTCGGCTCTACGACGCGCCCACCGGTCAGGCACTTGCTGCCCGGATTGCCAAGCTGCCTGGCTTCGGCAAGGTCAAGTCCCAGATCTTCACCGCCCTCCTGGGCAAGCAGTACGGCATCACACCGCCGGGGTGGGAGCAGGCGGGCGGTGAATTCGCGAGCAAGCAGAACTACTCCGTCGCCGACGTGCGCGACCCCGAGTCGCTGGCCCTCGTGCGCGCCTCCAAGAAGGCCCAGAAGGCTGCCGCGAAGGAGGCGGCTCAGAACCTGAGTCAGCTCAGCTCGATCACGGTCATCCCGGCCGGCTGACTGCCTTCACCCAAGCGGATCAGTGCGGACGGCGCCGATTCCAGGTCGATCACCTCACCGACCAGCCCCGACAGATCGATCGCCACGACGAAGTCCAACATCTCGGCGTAGTCCCGCACGGGCATGCCGTGACTGCCGAGCACCTGGAGCTCTCGGGCGATGATCCGCGCCATCGGCACCGGCGGGTCGGCGGCTGGGCCCAGCAGCAACCCGACCTGCACGTGGCGCCCGCGCGGGCGCAGGGCCAGCAATCCGGCTTCCAGCAGCGCGGGAGAACCCACCGCGTCGATGCTGAGGTGGGCACCGCCGTCGGTGGTGTCGAGAAGGACCGACGCGAGATCTCCTGCGCTGCGTTGGGCGTCCATCTGGATCGCCGCAACCGCTCCGCTCGCGGTCGCCATCGCGAGTGCCGCCGCCGAGGTGTCGACACATACCACGTGCGCCCCGAGGGCGACGGCAATCCGTACCGCCGACAAGCCGACCCCGCCTGCCCCCAGGACGACCACCCGCTCACCGGCCGTGAGCCGTCCTTGGTGCTTCACCGCCCTGTAGGCGGTCGCGAACCGACACCCGAGAGCCGCCGCGGCCACGAACCCCAGGCTTTCGGGGAGCGCCACGACATTGGTGTCAGCGGCCGGAACGGCCACGACCTCGGCGAAAGCTCCATCGTACGTGAACCCAGGTTGGTGCTGGTCGGGACAGACGTGCGGGTCGCCCTCCGCGCACTGGGCGCACGTGGCGAGCCCGCAGCCGATCGCGAACGGTACCGTCACCCGATCGCCGGGGCGGCATCGCCGTACCCGCGACTCCCGCACCACCCCGGCAAACTCGTGACCGCCGATCATCGGCAGCGGAACCGGGTCGTGGCCCTGCCACGCGTGCCAGTCCGACCGGCAGACGCCCACGGCTCGAACGTCGACGAGGATCCCGCCCTCAGGACACGCCGGCACCGGGACGTCGACCAGAACCGGAGGCTCCCCGTACCTCGCGTAGCGGACCGCTCGCACCGGATGTCACCGAGCGTCGAATCGCTGCCAAGACGGCTTGTAGCGATAGGTCTCGATGTAGTACTCGAGGAGTTCGAGTCGACTCGCGGCGGCGCGATCGATCACGACGGTCGCGTGTCGGTGCATCTGCAGGACCGACCCCGGCCAGCGCGACGTGACCGGACCCTCGACGAGGGCGGCGATCGCGGGCGCTTTGTGCTGACCTTGAGCGACGAGTACGACGTGGGCGGCGGCCATGATCGTGCCCAACCCTTGGGTGAGGCAATGACGCGGAACGTCGTCGATGGAGTCGAAGAAGCGCGCGTTGTCGCGTCGGGTCGCTTCGGTCAGGGTCTTGATCCGCGTGCGTGACGCCAGGGAACTCGTGGGTTCGTTGAACCCGACGTGGCCGTTGCTGCCCACGCCGAGAATCTGGCAGTCCACGCCACCCACGGCCCGGATGGCAGCCTCGTACTCCTCACCAGCCGCTTCGATGTCGTCGGCGAATCCGTCGGGGGTGTGAACGCGGGCCGGATCCATGCCCAACGGCTCGGTCACGGTGCGACGGATGACTTCGGCGTACGACTCGGGGTGGCCTGGCGGCAGGCCCACGTATTCGTCCAGCGCGAACGCCGAGGCTCGTGAGAGGTCGAGATCTCCGGCGGCGACGCGCCGAGCGAGGGAGTCGTACAGCGCCACCGGCGACGAACCTGTCGCCACGCCGAGCACCACCTCGGGACCCACGTCGCGGCAGACCCTAGCGACCTTCGACCCGGAGACCTCGGCGACCTGTGCCTCCGACTCGCAGATGACGACTTCCATCTCGCTCCCTCCAGCAAGGCCACACGATTGAGTTCTCACCTTGCCAGGGATGGGCATCGAATGGCCACCAGCCACAATCGCTTTCATACAATCGCGGTTGTATGACCCCGTATGAGAGGAGCGGCGATGTACGGCAGCGTCTACACCCCCGGGGCGGGGCATCAGCCACCCGTGCTCGCCGACCGGGCGGCGTTCCTGCGCGACTGGGAACTCATGGTCAACGACGTGCTCGCGGGTGGGCGGGTCTACGCGCGCGACACGCTCCTGCTGGGCCCGCGAGGTGTTGGCAAGACCGTGGTGTTGGGCCGGTTCGGTGAGCGCGCCGAGAGCCTCGGTTTCGAGGTCATCGACCTGCAGGCGGTACGGGGACAGACCACGCTCGTCGACAGCCTGCTCGACTATGCCGAGCAGAGGCTGGACGAACACAGTACGGCCTGGCAGACGGTCAGCCGTCATATCGAGTCGCTGCGTAAGGTCCAGCTCACGGCGTTCGGGTTCGGTGCAGGCGTGGATTGGTCGCCCGAGACCGGGACGTCCCATGGCGTCTCGCCGGGTCGGGTCGCCCAACTGCTCGCCGACCTCGCCGAAGCCCGGGGACGGGGCCGAGGCGGCAGAGGCGGCGTCATGATCTCCGTCGACGAACTGCAGGTGGCGACGCCGTACGACCTCGTCTTGCTCGCTGCGACCCTGCAGCGACTCAACGTCAACCACCCCGACGTCCACGTGTTGTTCGCTGCCACCGGACTGCCCAACACTCGTGACGCGCTCAACGCCGCCGGCGTCACCCATCCCGAGCGACTGTTCACCGCACGCCTGTTGCCGGTCGCACTCGACCCTCGGGAAGCGCGGCGGGCGCTGGTGGAACCGGCGCTGGCTCGGCAGGTCGTCTGGGCGCCGGAGGCGGTGGACCGGATTCTGGAGACGACGAACGGCTACCCGGCCCACCTGCAGTTGTTCGCCGACGCGGTGTGGAGACACGCCGCCGGGCCGACCATCACCGTGGCCGACGTCGTCGCCGCATCCCCGGCCGTCCTCGACGGACTGACCGACGGCACGTTCGACCCCAGGTGGGCCGCGATGCCCGATCGCGAACGCGAGTACCTGGCCGCGGTGGCCGTCAACGGGGGAGCGGCGAGCGCGAAGGCGATGAGCCGAACGCTGGGCCGGAGCGCGTCCGACCTGAGCCAGGTGCGCGATCACGCGATCAAGTCGGGCGACGTCTACAGCCCGCGGCGGGGCGAGATCCGCTTGTCGGTGCCGCTGTTCGGGCGCTACATCCTCGCGACGTACGAGCACGACCGGGAGTCGCTCGACGACCCGGGCACGCTGCGGTCGTTGGACGACATGCGACGCGGCGCCGGGGTTCTCGAGGCGCCCACCTCGCCGCGAGCGATCACACGGTGAGCCTCTGGCTCAGCCGGCGACCACCCCGCCCACGATGCCGCTGACCAGTTCGTCGGCCAGGACGTCCAGCACCGGCCGGGGGAACATCCGGATCGGACCGTGGATCGCCAAGGTCGCGAAGCCGTGCACGCTCGACCAGCAATGAATCGCCGTGGCTCCGGCGCGATCAGGCGGCAGCGCGCCCTCGGCTACCAAGTCGGCGATGGAGTCGGTGAGGAGTTGGTACGGCGTACGTCCCGATTCGCCGGCAGATCCGGCATCGCCGGCGTTGTCCATCGTCATCAGGCCGAACATCGCGACGTCGAAAGCGCCGGGTTCGTCGAGTGCGAACGCGATGTAACCGAGGCCGACCCCCCGCAACCGACCAGCGGCTCCGGCCATCGGCTCGTGCGCGGCCAAGTCCGCCTGGGCTCGCTCGATGCTCCTCGCCAGGTCCGCCATCCCTCGCCGGGCGACATCGAGCAGCAATTGGTCGCGACTGGCGAAGTGGCGGTACGCCGCAGGAGCCGAGACCCCTGCGGCGCGGGTCACCGCCCGCAACCTCACCGCGTCGGACCCGCCCTGGCGGGCAAGGCCGTACCCAGCCTCGATGAGAGCCGCGCGCAGATCCCCGTGGTGGTAACTCTCGCGGGGGGTTGCGCTCGTCATGGGGGGTACCTTACGCTGCTGCTAGCCAGAAGTTAACACCGTAAACATTGGAGTGAGAGATGACGATCACAGTCAACCCGTACCTCAACTTCGCCGGGAATACACGCGAGGCGATGACCTACTACCAGAGCGTCTTCGGCGGCGAACTCCAGGTCTTGACCTTCGGTGATTTCGGCATGGCCGACATGCCCGCCGACGGCACCATGCATGCCGCGTTGATCCATCCGAACTTCACGGTGATGGCGAGCGATGCTCAGCCCGGGGCCGAGCAGACCTGGGGCGGCACCCGCAACTACATCGCCTTCATGGGTGACGACGTCGACACCCTCCAGGGCTGGTACGACGCGCTGGCCGCCGACGGAACCGCCGGCATGCCCCTTCAGAAGCAGGTGTGGGGCGACATGTACGGCGACGTCAAGGACAAGTTCGGCATCGAGTGGATGTTCAACATCGCCCTCCCCGAGGGCTGGGCTCAGACGGGCGACACGAACGCCTGAGCGATCGGGTGGCCTCGCCGTACCAGTCGGCGTGTGTCGGTACGGTGAGGCCATGACCGAGGAGTACCGCCCATTCCCAGATCTCGTGGGGTGGGTGCCGTCGGTGGATCTGAGCAGCGCTGACGGGGCGTTTGCTCGCCTGGCGGAGGCACGAGTTGCCGTTTCGCCGGACGACCTGGAGCGGGCGTTGACCGTCGCCACTCGTTACGCCGCTGTTGACACAGGGGCCTTGGAAGGTCTTTACGCGACGACGCGCGGCTTCACCCGCACGATCGCGGAACAGACAGCGACATGGGAGGCGGCACTCGGGCAACATCCCGCGGCCATGCGTGAGGCGATCGCCGATCAACTTTCCGGGTACGAGATGGTGCTCGACGCGGCTACGAGGAGCGTGCCGATCACTGCCGTCTGGATGCGTCAGTTGCACGAGGTGATTTGTCGCTCCGAGGAATCCCATCGCGTCCTGACGCCACTTGGCTGGCAAGACCAACCCCTGCACAAGGGGAAATACAAGACCCAACCCAACAACCCGACCAGCGCAGAGACTGGCCGGGTCCACCATTACGCCCCGCCTTCCGATGTACCCGGTGAGATGAGTCGGCTCGTAGACACGCTGTCGTCAGAGGCCTTCGCGAATTCCCATCCGGTGATCCAGGCTGCTTATGCCCACTATGCGTTCGTGTCGATCCACCCGTTCGCCGACGGCAATGGCCGCGTCGCCCGGGCGCTCGCGTCTGCCTTCCTCTATCGGAATCCCGGTGTGCCCCTCGTGATCTTCGCCGACCAGCGCAACGCATACCTGGACTCGCTCGAGGCTGCGGACACCGGAGATGCGACCGACTTCGTCCGGTTCGTGCGGGATCGGGCTGCTGAGACGGCCGATCTGGTCCTGTTTACCTTGGAGACGAAAGGAAGCCCGCCCTCGTTGTCCGAAGAAGTCGCGGCGATCCGGAGTCGAGACCGGACAGGAATCGACGGCCAGGAGAGAATCGCTGCCGTTGTGATCGATGAGGCCGGCGACTGGGCTGGCGCCCAGATCAGAGATCCGTCGGTCACACCAGATGTGGTCGGAGCAATCAGTCTGCCCCACGGCCGAGGAACCAATGTCGGGCTGGGCTACACGTTCGAGATTCCGCCGTCACGAATTCGGGTCCGGACCACGGTGACGATCCGGTGGGACGGTGAACGTTTCACGGTGAGCGCGATGCCCGTGGCCGATCACAACGTTCCGGTCCCCCGCGTCCCGGCGACGCGCGACCTGTCCCTCTCCATCCCGGACGTGGTGCCTCTGGTCAGCACGAGCGCACAGCTCCGGATCCGAGCCTGGATCGGGCTCGTCATGACCGGGCTCCTCGAGGGCCTGGCTCACCAGTTGCAGGACGAGAGCGAAGGCCCATAGGTCGTCTGACACGGTCGCCCATCTGCGTCAGGAGTCCGACAACCAGCCCAGATCCTCCAGCCATCGCTCCGCGAGTTCCGTCCATTGACCGACGACCGGATCGTCGGCGGCCAGTCCGAGGCCGTGGTCGCCGGAGCGGAAGACGTGACCTTCGTACGGCACTCCGGCCACCGAGAGCGAGCGCATGAGTTCGAGGGTGTGCAAGGCATGCACGGAATCGTCGTCGCTCGTGGTCCACACAAAGATCGGCGGGGTGTCTCCCTCTTCGGGCGACACGATCCTGGTCGTGGGAGACAGTTCGGCGAGCACCTCGGCCGAGACGTCACCCATGACGGCGGCGGCGCGTTCCGCGTCGGGATTGGGCACCCGGCCACCGAAGGACTCGCGCAGGTCGGTGACCGGATAGCCGAGGATGGCGGCGTCGGGGCGGCCCGCGTAGGTCCAGCGCTCCGCGATCGACACGTCGTCGGTATCCGTGGCGAGCAGCGCCGCCAGGTGTCCGCCTGCCGAGAACCCGATCACCCCGATCCTGGTCCGGTCGGCGGGCAACCCAGTCGTACCCTCCCGCAGGGCTGCCAAAGCGTCACGGACGTCGTACAGAGCCTGGGGGAAGCAGCCCGGCCCGACGCGGTACCGGACGACGGCGGCATGCAAGCCAAGGCCGTTGAGCCACCGAGCGACCGGTTCGGCCTCGTGGTCGGCGTGGCGTTCGTACCCGCCGCCGGGCAGCACGAGGAAGGCGGGCGCTCGATCGGGGCCGGCCGGGTGAAACGTCACGGAGGCCATGGTTATCGGTACGTCGCAGCCATCGTCAGGATCTTGAGCGCGAGCACTGCGGAGTAGCCGATCACCCCGACGGCGACCCACCGGTTGCGGAACAGCAGCCCTCCGAGCAGCAGCATGCCGGGGAGGAGGACACCGCCGTACCTCGGAGGAAGTTCGAAGTACGAGCCCGTCGCGATCGTCAGCATGAGCGCCAGAGCCGGAGCGAACGTCACCGAGGCGATCCCGACGGTCATGACCAGGGCCCAACGGTCGGGCTCGGTGACCATCGTCGATGCCCGCAAGAGCAGGACAGAGCCGACCACCCCGGCGATCACGATCCAGGTCTGTGGAGTCGTCCATGCGGACGGCAATGGGAACGCCGTGTTACCGCCGCTGCCGGTCACGATCACGTTCGAGGTGATCGTCTCGTCCAGGAAACGCACCGTGAGCTGGTACGCCCCCCACGGCGTCAGCGGGCTCGTCACGCCTTGGGCTGCGGTCTCACCGATCGCCGTCAGACGGTTGACGACCATCCAGGCGAGTTGGGCAGCCGCGGCGGTCCCGGCCGCGACCACCGCCCAGAGCCAGATCCGTGGTTTGGGGCCTTCCGTCCGGGTCGACGTCAAGGCCAGCAGTTCAGGATCGCGGCGTGACGAGGGGAGCAGCGGACCGAGGAGGCGGGCCACCCCGTACCCAGCGAGGAAGAGCACGCCGAGACCGACGGCGAGAATGTTGGTCACCTTGATCGCCACGGCCAGCACCGACAAGGCGACGATACACCAGGGTGAGCCGCGTCCTCGCACGAACTGGGTGACGGCGAGCAGGATCAACGCCCCGAAGAACGCCGCCGGAGCGTCGGTGGAGATGTAGGAATACGTCCAATAGGCATAGGTGGAGGCGACGAACAACAAGCCCAAAGCGACGGCGACGAGGCGCGGCACCTTCCACGCGATGAGGAGACACCAGAGCGCCACCAACGTCGCGCCCATCCACAGGGAGCCGGTGAGCCGCCAGGCCGTGAGGCCGTCGACGTGGGCCAGGCGCCAGATGACTGCGCCGCCGGCACGGGTGATCCAGAAGTAAATCGGCGTGTACGGGTCTGCAGATTGCTTGCCACCGAAGGGATATTTCGCTGGATCGTTGTCGTGGCTGCCGCACGCCGGGCCCATCGGTCCGTACGGGAAGACTCCGTCGCAGGCCATCCGCTCCAGGGCGGGCGGCTCCACATGCTCGCCCTTGCGCACGTACCCGTCGGACAACACCCGGTCGAGATAGTCGATGTACATCCACTCGTCGATCGGACTCATGGCCTGACTGTGCTGCAGCGTGGCCGCGGCAGAGACGTACATGCCGGCAACGACGAGCAAGATGAGCGGCCAGGAGAAGAGAACCCAGCCGCGCATGCGGCGGGCCCGAGATGCCTTCGCTCGGGCGGGTACGGCGGGCTGGGATGCGACTTCGGGAAGAGATGGCTCGTCGTCCCACACCGGGGTAGCGGTCGACTCCGCCCCAGACTCGGTGGCAGGGGCCGCGGTCTGCTCATCGCTCCGGGTCACAGGCAGGTCACCTCCGTCGAGTTGGACGGCCTCACAGTACAAGCTGGGCCCCGGGACCACCGCGTGCGCCACACGGGGTCCGGGGCCCAACTTGGGAAAGGGATCAGCTCCAGGTGACCGTCAGGTCGGGCTTGCTGAAGTCGATCGACGGGGTGTCGAATCCAAGACCGAAACCCCAAATGGTGCACGGTGACCAACCGGAACCGCTGTTGCATTCGGCTGCGATATCCACGCTGCCCAGCGATCCCTTGGCCGATACCACGACGGCCCGCGACGAGCCGAGCCGCGGTTCGACGTTCTCCAACTGGGACCGGGCCTCGGCCTTCATCGTGCGGGTGAGGGACCCGTCGCGCACCTGCGTCTTGCCACTGGAAATGACCGCCGGCACGTCGAGACCGCAGCCGGCGTTGAGGGCCTTCGAGGCCAGGCATGCGTCGGCGGCTGCGACGATCTTCTCGCGGAAGATCTTGGTGCCCTCTGCATCCAATGTCGGTGTGATCGAGGACGACGAGCTTGACGTGTCGTCACTGTTCTTGACTAGGACTGTCGCGCTGTCGCCGAAGGTGAAGTACTTCTGCGTCGTCCCGAACTGGTAGCTCCCTGGGAAGACCTCGGGGTAGTCGCTGGTCGGCTTGACACCGTTCACAGTGGTGTCGAGGCCCTTGGCGCTGTACGGCATCGACAGGTTGGCGGTTCCGCTGATGAGCTTGCTGCCCGAGTACGTCGTGATCTTGTACGTGTCCGTCACGGCTTGGTCGCCGAGCTTGTACGAAACCGGAACGTCGAACCAGCCACTGCTGTCAGGTCCGGGATCGCTCACGACAATCTCCGTGATCGGGGCTCGCTTGAGCGAATCTGCGAGCACCTCGTTGGTGAGCAGGCTCGCATCGGTGGGTGTCGAACTGAGCAGCGCGAGGGCGTCGGCCGCACGACCTTCCGAGATGGCTTTGAGGTACGCCTCTGCCGCGGTCTTGGCGCGAACCGAGGGCGAGGGGGTCGGCGTCGGGCCGGCCAGGATTCCGCCGCCTCCGCGAAGCGAATTCGCGATCAGGAGGACAGCCACGATGAGCACCAGGGCCCCCGCACCGAGACCGATGAACAGTGGCGTCTTGGACTTGGGTTTGCTCGGTCCTGCAGGGCCGGCCGGACCCGCTGGCCCTGTCGGCCGGAAGACGGGCTGGCCACCGGGACCTGTCAGCTGCGGCCCGCCGGGCAGGGGGGCACCGCGTGGCGGCTGAGGGCCGCCCGGCAGGGGGGCGCCGAGTGGCGGCTGAGGGCCGCCGGATACCGGTGGGGAGGCGGTGCCGTACGGGCCGGGCTGAGGAGCCGAGCCGGGGGAGGCTGCGTCGTACGCCGGAGGAGTGGGTCCCGACGGTCCGGACCCGTACGGCTGGGCCACGGCGGGGAAGGTCTGCCCGAAGGATCCGGGCGGGGGAGTCTGGCCGTACGGGGGCTGCGAACCCACACCGGGGGGCGGCTGCTGAGGGCCAGAAACCGATGCGGACGACGGGCCAGCCGATGCGGGAGCGGACCACGGCGACGACGGCGGAGTGGCTCCCTCGGGTGCAGGGTTGCCAGCCGGCTGATTGAGACTGTGAGGGTCAGAAGTAGTCATGGGGGAACCTTCCGTGGGGGAATCCTCCGCAGCCTAGGCGGGTCTGGTGCCACTTCTCGGCTGGTCTCAGCCTCCTCGAAGGGCTTCCGCCGAAGACCTCGACGGATCGGCGACGCGCATTCCCACGACGTGGGACACACCGAGCCAACCGAGAACGACCGCGGCAGCACGCACGGGATGGGTGACGTCAGGAATCCCTGCGGCGCGGAGTTGGCCACGCGCCCACAGCCATTGTGGGATGACCACAGTGGGGGAGGTGGCCACCCCGGAGGTATAGCCGCGCGTGACGAGGCTCGACAGCAGGTGGCTGAATCCGTGGATTCCGAAGACGAATTGGACGTCCTGGAAGAGCCAGCCGCGGCCCCGGGAGCGGTACCCGTCGAGTGCGGCAGCGACGTACAACAGACCCATCATCGCGACCGCCGCATTGACTTGCCTCTGGGTGAGGCGGCCGGTCGGGATCCAGGGCAGGCGTCGTACGAAGGCCGGGAGTCTCCTCATCGCCGACTCGGTCGTACGAGCCATCGTGAGCACCTCTTCGCCGTCGTTGAAGCCGAAACTCACCAAGAACGACGCGGGTACGGCCCAACGTCGCCAACCGGCGAGTCCCGTTTCGTGGTTCACGTCAGCCATCGTCGCACCCAACTACCGCCGCTCACGCGGGGAGAGCCGCGGCATGACGTACCGCTCCGTGAGGTTGAGGATGGCCGCCAGCGGACGGGCAGCCAGCGATGTGGCCGCCGCAGCGCGGGTAAGAACTCCCCGGCGATACAGCTCGATCCCGATGTGTCCCATGAGCGAGATCGCGGCCGGCGCCGGCCGGATGTAGAGCGTGATCTGGCCGATCAGGCCGTCGTCGTCGAGACGCAGCCACTGCAGTTCTTCGAGGTTGCGTCCCTTCAGCGTGTTGGTCCCATGGAGGACGAAGTCGCGTCCCGAGCCGGTCACCGCAGGGATGGCCACCGTCATCGACCTGTACTCGCGGCGGCTGCTCGGTGCCGCGACCGGTATGCACCCGGACGCCGACCTGGCGTGCTCGGCGATCACGATGGCGGTCGCGGCCCGCGGCGGCATCGCCGCCGTCAACGGCCCGAACTGGCGCGAGGATGAGTCCCAGCGGGTCATCTTCCACACCGATAGGGGGTCGACCTACACGGCGAACTCCTTCACCGCTTTGTGCCGGACCCTTGGGATCCGACAGTCCATGGGACGCGTCGGGTCGTGTTTCGACAATGCCGCCGCCGAGGCGTTCTTCTCCTCCCTGGAGTGGGAGGTGTTGTCACGCAACACGTTCGACAGCACCAAGGCCGCGCAGGCTGTCGTGCTGGACTGGTGCTACGGGTTCTACAACCACGAACGTCGACACAGCTCAGCAGGCATGATGAGCCCCATCACCTACGAGAACACCGCGGCCCCCGACCGGGACGCCGCATAGCCAAGCCCTCCACGAAACGGGGGGAACCCCAGAGGACGCCCGCGGCGAGGAGCCGGTCCAGCGGGGTGGCGGGCTTGTCGTAGAGCCGGGTGCGGCGGCCATCACGGCTGCTGCCGTAGCCGACCGGCTTCTTGGTCGGGGTCAGGTAGTTGAGCCG
>WBZS01000423.1_pt1 | contig 56807 bp, 32 predicted proteins | sample 5204201 | NCBI WGS metagenome assembly WBZS01 (sample SAMN12344357, study PRJNA552823) | activated sludge metagenome | biome: Activated sludge suspended growth; feature: Nitrification reactor; material: Wastewater; isolation source: activated sludge from nitrification reactor of wastewater...
GCCGGTGGACTCCATTGCCACGGTGTCCACGCCGCATGCGCCGAGCCAATCGGCGATGGCGTTCAGATCGACCGTGAAGCTGGCGAACTCGCGCACCGGCTGGTCGTCTCGATCGGGCGGCACGGCTACGAAGTGCGAAGCGCTGCCGATGTCGATGCCGGCGGCGTTGGGATGAGTGATCGTCAGGGCTGCGGCCCGGGACTTGCCGGGCTTGAGGATGACTTGGTCGTCGCGTTTGCGTTTGGCCATTGCCTGCTCCATCATTCAAAGTGGAATGTGGCGCCGCATCGGGTACGTCGTCTTGCTCACTCTCTCAAACGGGATATCGACCCGGCGGCTGCGAACCGCAGGAGCGATTCACCAATGTCGATGACGTCACCCAGGACCACGCTAACCCGCGGGCAGTACGCACCACTGCTACATCGGTCTTCCGCAGCGCCGCATTCCCCCTTGCCACAACGCAGGGCACCGGAGTTTCTTCGGCGCGATTTGCGGCAACGGGCCGATTACTTCGCTAACCCATGGACTTCTCCGTTACGCCATACGATCAACCCGCCATTTGATCGCGGCGCAACGGCGTCGGCAGGCGGATTGGGGTTCTTCGTATTCGCTCAACCGGACCCTACACAGCACGCCGGGAAGGCCGACTACAACGCATGGCTTGAACGCAAAATGCGCCAGTCGGGTTCAGGCGCAGTCAGCGCTGTCGATTGATCCATCGCCTGACGTTTTTTCGGGGATTCGCAACGACGCCAGGGCGGCAACGCCGCGGCGCGCATGAGCCCGGCAGGGGTGCGCGCCGCGTGGGGCTTGTTCAGCATTGCCCTCTACCGCCCAACCCATGCAACACACCGTCTTTGATACCCCGGTCGTCAATACGCTGCTGCGCAGCGCCTCGCGTGCGCTGCTTCGCATGCTGGGGTGGCAGGTACAGGGAAGTCTCCCGCCTGAGGCGGCGAAGTGTGTGCTGATCGCCGCGCCGCACACCAGCAATTGGGATCTTCCTTATACGTTGATGGTCGCCTTCTGCCTGCAATTGCGCATCTATTGGCTGGGCAAGGCCAGTCTGTTCAGCGGCCCGCTCGGCCCGGTGATGCGCTGGTTGGGCGGTATTCCGGTAGACCGCACGAAAAGCAACAATCTGGTGGCCGCCGCGGCCTCGGCCATTGGCGCGGCGAATGGGCCGTTGCAATTGGTTGTCCCGCCCGAGGGCACCCGCGGCAAGACGCGTCGCTGGAAGACCGGGTTTTATTTCATCGCGCTGGAAGCAAGGGTGCCGATCGTGCTTGCCTATATGGACTACGCCCGCAAGGTCAGCGGTTTGGGGCCGGTGTTTGTCCCGACCGGCGATGTCGAGGTCGACATGGCGGAGATCAAGCGGTTTTATTCGGGCATCCGCGGGCGGAATGAAGATCAGTTCTCGGCAGACTGACCCGATGGAAGTGGTGGTGGGGCCGTCGGGCGCCACGCCTGCGCAAGCGGCTGGCTGCCAAAAACTGGGCGCCGAACACGCGCGTCCAGCCGGCCGACGGATCGCTGGCAGCCGCGACGCTGACGGTTGCGCGAATCCGGGCGGGGCAGCGACGCGGTGCTGCGCCGTGCCGTTCACCGTGCTTGAACGCTGGCGTCGATTGCGCTGCAGTGCCGCCTGGTCCATGGCCGCCAAAATCGCCGACTCTTGTGCGGGCGCCATGGGGCGTTGCCGCACATCTTTCCACCCCTTCGACAGGAAACAGCCATGTCCACCATCGCCATCGTCTACCACAGCGGCTACGGCCACACCGGCAAGGTCGCCGAAGCGGTGTTGTCCGGCGCCGGCGCCAACGCGGTGTTGATCGCCATCGACGCCGAGGGCAACCTGCCCGACGGCGCGTGGGACACGCTGGCCCAGGCGCGGACCATCGTTTTCGGCGCGCCGACCTACATGGGCGGCGCGAGCTGGCAGTTCAAGAAGTTTGCCGACGCCAGCGCCAAGCCGTGGTTTGGCCAGGCGTGGAAGGACAAGCTGTTCGCCGGCTTCACCAATTCGGCAACCATGAACGGCGACAAGCATTCGACGCTGCACTACTTCATGACCCTGGCCATGCAGCACTCGGGGCTGTGGGTCGGCTCGGGGATGATGCCGTCCAACAGCAAGGCCGCCACGCGCAACGACTTGAACTACGTCGGCTCGTTTGGCGGGCTGATGACCACCACGCCCTCGGACGCCTCGACCGACGAAATGGTCGCCGGCGACCTGGCCACCGCCAGGGCCTTTGGCCAGCGGGTGGCGGCGGTAACCGCCAGGCTGGGCGGGTAATGTGGGGCTGAAACGGCCGCTGACGGGCCGCGCGGCCGTTGGCTGCGACACGGGCGGCGGCGTGGCGGGGCGGGCTACCGGCGGCGCTGGGTCTTGCGGGCGGCGGCATAGGACGTGGACGTCGGCTCCGGCGCGAAAGGATTGACCACCCGCACACCGCCGATCACCGCGCCGCTGGTCAGGTCTTCGGTCAGCAGTTGCGCGCAGCCGCTTTGCCGCGCGGCGTTCACAATCAGCGCGTCCCAGAACGACAACGGCTGCAGCGCCAGCAGCTCCAGCGCAAGCAGCACCGCCTCGGCGCTGGCCGGCACCACATCGAGCCGGCTGTAGGTGCGCACGCGTTCGCGCACGATGTCCAGCGGCAGGCCGAATTTGCGCAGCGCGGCGTGGCTGAATTCGTTCAACACCTGGGTCGAAACGACGCCGGTTCCGGCGCGCAGGTGCTGCGCCACCAGTTGCGTGGCCTGTGGCTGTTTGACCGGCTCGTCGAGCGAATCGACGTAGAGCAGGATATTGGTGTCGATGAAGCTACGCACGTTCGTGCAGCTCGTCGCGGTTGAACTTCCAGCCGTTGCGCCGGCCGGGTGAATTCGCCGCCGATGCGCGAAACGCCTCAATCTCCGCCTCGATCTGCGCCCGCCCGGCGAGTTGCTCCAGGTAGTCGCGCACCGCCTGGTTCAGGCTTTTGCCCATCGCCTGCGCGGCCTTGCGCGCCTGCTCGACGATCCGTTCGTCGACCGACAAGGTGATGTTCATCGGCGCACTCCGCAAATAAGCTGTGCGCACAGTATATGTGCGACCGTGTTCTGGCTGGCATTGACCGCCTGAGCGCGCTGCCAGCGCTGAGAATGCCCCGATGCCGTGGACCGCAGTCGCCCTGGTGCTGCTTGCCGCGCTGCTGCATGCCGGGTGGAACATCGTCGCCAAGCAAAGCGGCGGCGGCGCGCCGTTCGCGCTGGCGGTGGCGCTGGCGATCACGCTGATCTGGGCGCCGCTGGGGCTGGTGCTGGCCTGGCGCGACGTGGGCGCCTACGGCGCGCGCGAGTGGGTGCTGCTGGGCGCCAGCGCGGTGCTGCATGTGGCCTACATCAGCGTGCTGCTTGCCGGCTACCGGCGCGCCGACTTGACGGTGGTCTACCCGGTGGCGCGTGGCAGCGGGCCGCTGGTGACCGCGCTGCTGTCGACGGCGGTGTTTGGCGAGCGGCTGGGCCACATGGGAACGCTGGGCGTGGCGGCGATTGCAGGCGGCGTGTTCTTGATCGCCGGTGGTCCCGCGCTGCTGCGCCGTACCGGCGCTGCCGGGCAGCGCGCGCGGGTGCGGGCCGGGCTGCGCTGGGGCGCGGCCACCGGGCTGCTGATTGCCAGCTACACCGTGGTTGACGGTTATGCGGTGAAGGTGGCGCTGATGTCGCCTATCCTGGTCGACTACCTGTGCAACGTGCTGCGCGTGCCGTTGCTGCTGCCGCTGGCCCTGGCCGACAAGGCCGGCTTTGCGCGCGAGCTGCGCGCGCAGTGGAAGCGCGCGCTGCTGGTGGCGCTGGTCAGCCCGGTCGCCTATGTGCTGGTGCTCTACGCCGCGACGCTGGCGCCGCTGTCGCGGGTGGCGCCGGCGCGCGAGGTGTCGATGCTGTTCGCCGCGCTGCTCGGCGGCCACCTGCTTGGCGAGCGCGACCGCGGCGTGCGGCTGGCCGGTGCGGCCTGCATCGCGCTTGGCGTCGCGCTGCTGGCGCGGCCGTGAGCCGGGTGACGCCGAGCCGGCACTGAGAGTCTGGGACCGGTTCCGCGCCGTTCAGGTCAGCGGCCACAGCCCGCGGCCGCGCAACTCGGCCTGGGCCTGCGCCGCGTCATGAAAGCGCAGCGCGTGCCAGCCGGCCTGCTCGGCGGCACGCACATTGGCCGGGTGGTCGTCCAGAAAAACCAGTTCACCGGGCGGATGGCCAAAGCGCCCGGCGGCCAGCGCAAAGATCGCCGGGTCGGGCTTGCTCAACCGTACGCGGGACGAGAACACGCCGTCGTTGAACCAACCCAGCGGCGCATGCGTGCGCTGCAGGTAGTCGGCATAAGGCGCCGGCATGTTCGACAGGTAGTACAGCGGCACGCCGGCCTCGCGCAGCGTGGCCAGCAGCGCGACCGACTCGGGCACCAGGCTCAGGTGCGGGCCGACCGCGTCGAGCACGCGCTGTGTTTCCGTCGCGCTCAGCCCGGTGCGCGTGCTGATGCGGCGCAGCGTCTCGTCGGCATCGATCAGGCCCTGGTCAAACGCGCCCCAGTCGCCGCCAAAGCCCTCGAAAAACGCCTTCACCCACGTCCGCGCGCTGGCCTCGTCGCCAACGCGCTGCGGCAGGCATTGCCGCATCAACTCAAGCGGCTGCCAACGCAACAGCACGCCACCAAAATCAAACACGAATGCAGGCATGGGGTCTTGTGATGATGAACGATGAAACGCATGCTGCGCATGCATGAACGATGAAAGATGAAGCGCGTGCTGCGCACGCATGAATGAAGAAGTCACCGCCCTGCGCGGGCCGCGACTTCTTCATTGTTCATGTCCCGCGCCCCGCGGGACGTTCATCGTTCATTGCGTGCTGCCGAAATGAACGATGAACGATGAAGCGCGCGCTGCGCACGCATGAACGAAGAAGTCACCGCCCAGCGCGGGCCGTGACTTCTTCATTGTTCATGTCCCGCGCCCCGCGGGACGTTCATCGTTCATCAGGCACGCCACCACTCGCGCGTAGATCGCATTACGCCCGCAGCCGGGCCAGCAGCCCGGCGGTCGATGCGTCCAGGCCGGCCGGGTCGCCGGAGGCCAGGCGGGGCAGCAAGTCGTTGCACAAGGCCTTGCCGAGTTCGACGCCCCACTGGTCGAAGCTGTTGATGCCCCACAGCGCGCCGCTGGTGAACACGCGGTGCTCGTACAGCGCGATCAGCGCGCCCAGCGCGCGCGGCGTCAACTGCTCCAGCAGCAGCACGCTGCTTGGCCGGTTGCCGGGGAAGGTGCGGTGGCGCGCCAGCGTCTGCTTGTCCAGCGTGGCCGATGCGGTGGGCGCCTTCTCGGTCAGCGCCGCGGCGCTGGTCTTGCCCAGCATCAGCGCGGCGCTTTGCGCCAGGCAGTTGGCCAGCGCCTTGGCGTGCAGGTCGGCATGCGCGTGGGTCGGGTGCTTGACCGCAATGAACTCCACCGGCACCGTGTCGGTGCCCTGGTGCAGCATCTGGAAGTAGGCATGCTGGCCGTTGGTGCCGGGCTCGCCCCAGACCACCGGGCTGGTGGCATAGGGCAGCGGCTGGCCATCGAAGTCGACCTGCTTGCCGTTGCTTTCCATCTCCAACTGCTGCAAATAGGCCGGAAAACGCCGCAATCCCTGGTGGTAGGGTGCCACGCTGCGGCTGGTAAAGCCGAAGAAGTTGCGGTACCAGAGGTCGAGCAGGCCAAGCTGCACCGGCAGGTTGTCGGCCAGCGGTGCCTCGGCAAAGTGGCGGTCCATGGCGTGCGCGCCGGCCAGCAGCGCGCGGAAGTGGTCCGACCCGATGGCGATTGCAATCGGCAGCCCGATCGCGCTCCACAGCGAGTAGCGCCCGCCGACCCAGTCCCAGAAGCCAAAGGTGGTGCGGATACCGAACTTGCCCGCCGCCTCCAGGTTGGTGGTGGCGCCGACGAAGTGCTTGCCGATGTCGGCATCGCTGCCGCCGGCGTCCAGAAACCACTGCCGGGCGACCGCCGCGTTGGCCATCGTCTCCTGCGTCGTGAACGTTTTGCTGGCGATGATGAACAGCGTCTCGGCGGGTTTCAGCCGGCGCAGCACCGGCGTGATGTCATGGCCGTCGACATTGCTGACAAAGTGCAGCGTGATGCCCGGGTGGGCAAACGCGTCGAGCGCCGGCACCGCCATCGCCGGGCCCAGGTCGGAGCCGCCGATGCCGATGTTGACGACGTGGCGGATGCCGCTGGCCGCGGTGTCGCGCACGCTCTCGGCAAAGGCCAGCATGCGGTCGAGCACGCCATGCACATCGTCGCTGAACGGCGCCGCGCCGCGCGGTGCGCGCAGCGCGGTGTGCAGCACCGCGCGGCCTTCGGTGGTGTTGACCGCCTCGCCGCGCAGCATGGCGTCGCGGTGCGCTTCCAGGCCGCATTCGCGCGCCAGTTCGGTCAACAGCCGGCGCGTGGCAACGTCCCACAGGTTCTTCGACAAGTCGGCAAACACCTCGGGCGCACCGAGCGCAAAGTGCTCGAAGCGTTTCGGGTCACGCTGGAAGGCCTCGCGCAGGTCAAGGTCGCGGCCATGGGCCTGGTAGTGGCCTTGCAAGGCGGTCCAGGCCACCGTCTGGTCGCAGCGTTTGGTCAGCATCGTCGTTCTCCGGGTGGTTGTGGGAATGGATGGATCGAATCCGACGCGCGCGCCCGGCCGCCTTGCGTTGACGCCCGCGCCGCCGCGCAAACCCCTGCATGGTACGCAGCCAAGGCCGGCAGCCAACGCCGGCCGACGCCCGGCAGATACGATCCGCCGCCGGCGGTTTGCCGGCCCGATCGCAACACCGATGCAACCGCAGCAAAGACAAGCGCTGGCCGAGCTGGCCGTGGCCGCGATGCGCGCGCGCGGGCTGGTGCCCGAGTTCCCCGACGCGGTCTGGCAGCAGCTGGCGGCGATTGACCGCGCGGCCGCAGCGGCCACGGCCGCGCTGGACGCCGGTGCATCCATTGCCGACCTGACCGCGCTGCCCTGGTGTTCGATCGACAACGACGACTCGCGCGACCTGGACCAGTTGACCGTCGGCCAGCCATTGGCCGACGGCGCGACGCGCATCCACGTGGCGATTGCCGACGTCGACACGCTGGTGCCCAGCGCGTCGGCGATCGACCGCCATGCCGGCGTCAACACCACCTCGGTCTACACCTCGGCGCGGATTTTTCCGATGCTTCCCGAGCGGCTGTCGACCGACCTGACCTCGCTGAACCCGCACCAGGTGCGGCTGGCGGTGGTGACCAGCTTCGACGTCGACCGCGACGGCGCGGTGCAAGGTGGCGCGGTGCTGCACGCCCGCGTGCGCAACCAGGCGCGGCTGGCCTACGACAGCGTCACCGCGTGGCTGGACGGCGCCGGCGCGCTGCCCGCGGCCGCTGCCGCGGTGCCCGGCATGGACCAGCAACTGCGCCTGCAGGACGCCGCCGCGCAGCGGCTGCGCACGCGGCGTCAGGCGCAGGGCGCGCTGGACTTTCAAAGCGTGCAGACACGCGCGGTGTTCGACGGCGAGCGGGTGGTCGAGATCCGCGCGCAGGTGCACAACCGCGCGCGGCAGTTGATCCAGGAGTTCATGGTCGCGACCAACGGCGTTGGCGCGCGCTTTCTGGCCGAGCGCGGCGTGGCATCGATACGCCGCGTGGTGCGCGCGCCCGAGCGCTGGCCGCGCATGGTCGAAGTGGCCGCCGAGCACGGCCACACGCTGCCACCGGCGCCCGACGCCGCGGCGCTGCAACGCTTTCTGGCCGAGCAGCGCCAGCGCGACCCGCTGCGCTTTCCCGACCTGTCGCTGGTCATCGTCAAGCTGCTCGGCGCTGGCGAATACGTGGTCGACGTGCCCGGCACGGAGTCGCCCGGCCACTTCGGCCTGGCGGTGCGCGACTACGCCCATGCCACCGCGCCGAACCGGCGCTACCCCGACCTGATCACCTCGCGCCTGCTCAAGGCCACGCTGGCGCAGGCGCCGTCGCCGTACCCGGCCGACGACCTGCAGGCGCTGGCCGCGCACTGCACCCGGCAGGAGGACGCGGCAAACAAGGTCGAACGCCAGATGCGCAAGTCCGAGGCCGCGCTGGTGCTCGGCGCGCACCTGGGCGAGGCGTTTGACGGCATCGTCACCGGTGCCGGCAAGGGCAACACCTGGATCCGCATCTTCCGCCCGCCGGCCGAAGGCCGCCTGACGCTGCGCGGCGTGCCGCCGCTGAAGGTCGGCCAGACCGTGCGCGCGCGGCTGCGCTCGGTCGACGTTGAGCGCGGTTATCTGGACTTCGAGGTCGATTGACTTGTAATGCCCGCGGCCGTACCCAGTTCGGCTGCATGGACCCGCACCACCTCGTCTGCCCGCAATGCCTGGCCACCAACCGCGTGCCCGCCGCGCGGCTGGCCGAGGGCCCGTCCTGCGGCCGCTGCCACCAGCCGCTGCCGGGCGGCGCGCCGGTTGAACTGAGTGACGCGAACGCCGACGCCGTGCTGGCCGGCACCACGCTGCCGGTGCTGATCGACTTCTGGGCGCCCTGGTGCGGCCCGTGTCGCCAGATGGCGCCGCAGTTCGAGGCCGCCGCCCGGCAGTTGAACGGCCGTGCGCTGCTGGCCAAGGTCAACAGCGATGACAACCCCCAGCTCGCCCGCCGCTTCAGTATCCGCAGCATTCCGACGCTGGTGCGGCTGGACGCCGGGCGCGAGACCGCGCGCCAGTCGGGCGCCGTGCCCGCGGCGCGCATCGTGGCCATGGTGACCTGATCACCGGCGCGTCGGCGGCGCCTGACTGTCCGCGGCGCCGCGCCGGCGCGCGAAAGATGCCCGCGCTGGCCGCGTTGTTCGTGTGTTCAGAAACACTGCCTGGCGCCGATGATCGCTCACGGCCGGCATGCCGCCTGGCCGGGAGCGCGCCTTGGTCTCGACCCGTCACCTTTTCCTTGGCCCGTGCATCGGCCTGATGCAACGCATCCGCCTGCCCGTCAAACTGGCGCTGATCGGCCTGGTGTTGACGGTGCCACTGCTGCTGCTGCTCGGCGTCGCGCTGCAGCGTCAGTTCGCGGCGCTGCAGACCACGGCGCAGGCGTTGGCGGGCACCCAGGCCGCGCGCCAGGTGTTGACGCTGGCCACGCTGCTGCAAAGCCACCGTGGGCTGACCAACCGCGTGCTGCAGGGCGACCCATCGGCCAAAGACGCCTTGCAGGCCACCCGAGCCAAGCTGGCGCAGGCGCTGGACGGGATGGACCAGTTGGCCGCGCGCACGCAGGACTTTGCGCTGCAACCGATCTGGCAGCCGCTGCGCGAGGCCACCCAGACGCTGGCGCAGGGCCGGCACGACGCGCAGCGTGACGTCGCCTTTGCCCAGCACACCCAGCATATCGACGCCTTGCGCGGCCTGTTGCTGCAAGTCGGCGAACGCTCCGGGCTGCTGATGGACGACCAGCCCGAGACGTTTTTTCTCGCCGAATTCGTCGTTGACCGGGTGCTGCCGTGGACCGAAGCACTGGGCGTGATGCGCGGCGCTGGTGCCGGCATGCTGGCGCGCGGTGAATACGGGCTGGCCGAACGCGCGCGCATCATCGGCGAGGCCGATGCCTTGCGCCGGCAACTGGTCGATGTCCAGCGCCGCCTTGACGCGATGGCGCGCGCCGGCGTCGCCGAGCCGGCCGGCACCCGCGCCGCGCTGAGCGCCAGCCGCGGCTACATCGACACCGCCCACGCCTTGTTCATCGCCGACCAGCCGACGCTCACGCCGCCGGCCTACTTCGACAAGGGCAGCGCGGCAATTGCCGCGGTGGCCGGCTTTCATGCCGAGGTGGCGCGCCTGCTTGACGCCGGGCTGCAGGCGCGCCAGCAGCAGTTGCGCCGCGGCTTGCTGCTGCAAGGCGGCGCCGCCGTCGCCGGCATGCTGCTGGTGGTGCTGCTGGCCGGTGGCTTTTACGTCAGCTTCATCGGTGCGCTGACATCGATTTGCCGCGGTGCCGACGCGGTCGCTGCCGGCGACCTGGGCCACCGCTTCCGCGTTTACGGACGCGACGAACTGGCGTCGTTGGGCCAGATCATCGAACGCATGGCCGACAAGCTGTCGACCCTGGTCAACGAGGTGCGCAGCAACGCGGTGCTGGTGGCCGGCACCGGCGAGTTGCTGGCCCAGGGCAGCCAGGGCCTGGCGCAGCGCACCAACACGCAGGCGGCCGACTTGCTGGAATTTGTGCAGACCGTGCAGTACCTGGGCACCGAGGTCGCCGACAGCGCGCAGCAGGCGCAACAGCTCGACGGCCAGACCGGCGCGCTGGAACGCCAGGCCGAGGCCGGCGGCCAGGCCATGCAGGCCACCGAACAGGCACTCGGCGAGCTCGAAATCAGCTCCCGGCGGGTGGGCGAAATCACCTCGGTGATCGACGGCATTGCATTTCAGACCAATATCCTGGCGCTGAACGCGGCGGTGGAAGCCGCGCGCGCCGGCGAGTCCGGGCGCGGTTTTGCGGTGGTTGCCGCCGAGGTGCGCCAATTGGCGCAGCGCAGCGCGGCGGCGGCCGGCGAAATCGGCCGGCTGATCGCCGAGTCGCGCGACAAGGTGGTCCGCACCAGCAGCCATGTGCAAGCCACCAGCGCCGCGCTGCGGGCGATGATCGGCGGCGTGCGCGATGCGTCGCAGCAGTTGCGCGGCATTGCCGCGGCCAGCGCGCGGCAAAGCGAGGCGCTGACGCAGATGGCGCAAAAAGTTGGCAACCTGGACGAAATGGCGCGCCAGAACGCCGAGCTGGTCGGCCAGTCGACCCAGTCGTCGCAGCAACTGGTGCGCCGCGCCCAGGCCTTGTCGACCGCGGTGGCCACGATGCGGCTGCGCCAGGGTGCGGCCGACGAGGCGCGGGCGCTGGTCGAGCGCGCGCTGACGCACCTGGCCAAGGCCGGCCGCCACCAGGCCGCCGCCGACTTCCGCCGCGGCGACACCGGCTTTGTCGACCGCGACCTGTACCTCTTCATCATCGACCGCCAGGGCCGCTATCTGGTCCACGGCAGCAAGCCGACGGCCGAGGGCAGCCGGGTCCACGAGGTGCCCGGGATGGACGGCGACACCTTTGTGCGCGAGGCCTGGGCCGCGGCCGAGGCCGGCGGCGGCTGGGTCGAATACACCATCCTGAACCCTGAAACCGGTCAGGTGCAGCCGAAGTCATCGTGGATACGGCTGGTCGACCAGGCCAGCCTGATCGGCTGCGGGGTCTACCGCACGGTGCCTGGCGGCGCCGAAAGCGCGCCGCAGGACGAGGCCATCGCCGCCTGAACCGCGCCGCGCGCGGCCTCGCGTGGCCTTGGCCTCTTCAGCGCCCGTAGACCTTGCCGAACACCTTCCAGCTCTTGCCGTCAAAGCGCACCAGTTGCGCGCGCTTGATCGGCATGTAGTCGTCGGCGCCGGTCTTGATGCTGATGCCGGGCAGCAGCATTGGCAGCGTCAGGTCCAGGTTGGTGGCCTGCTTCATCACGTTGGCGCGGGTCAGGTTGTCGCCGGATTGCCTGAGCACCTGCACCAGCGTCTGCGCCACGGTGTAGCCGTAGACGCTGAAGTTGTCGCGCACGTCGCCGCTGGTGTGGTACTTCTTCATCCACGCCAGCCAGTCGTCGTAGGCCGGGCCGCTCTGGAACTGCGGGTCGGTCGGGTCGCGCAGATAGGCCACCGAGAAAATGCCGGTGGCGTTGTCCAGCCCGGCCGGCGTCAGCACCGAGCCGACCGCGTTCGACACGCAGTTCAGGTACTGCGTCGGACGCCAGCCCAGCTCGGCCGCCTTGCGGATGGCCTGCGCCGAGAACTTCGACGCCGTGATGTTGACGAAGGTGTCGGCGCCCGAGGCCTTCAGCGTCAGCATCTGGCTGTCTATGGTCGGGTCGGTGGCCTCGTAGCTGGCCTTGGCGACGATCATCTTCGCGGCGCGCGCGCCCAGGCCGTCTTCCAGGCCTTTGAGGTAGTCCTTGCCGTAGTCGTCGTTCTGGTAGAGCACCGCGATTTTGGCGTTCGGGTTGTGCTCCAGGATGTGCGTGGCGTAGATGCGCGCCTCGGTCTGGTAGTTGGGGTGCCAGCCCATGGTCCACGGAAAGTTCTTCGGGTCGGCAAACTTGGTGGCACCGGCCGAGACGAACAGCTGCGGCACCTTCTTGTCGTTCAGGTAGCGCTGGATGGCGGTGTTGGGCGCCGTGCCCAGCGGCTGGAAGATCAGCAGCACCTCGTCGTCCTCGACCAGCCGGCGCACCTGCTCCAGCGTCCTGGCCGGGTTGTAGCCGTCGTCGCGCGACAAAAGCTTCAGCCGCCGGCCATTGACGCCGCCGTCGGCATTGACCTTGTCGAAGTACGCGCCAATGGCCTTGCCGATGGTGCCAAACGCCGACGCCGGGCCCGAGTACGGCATCACGTTGCCGACGCGGATTTCCTTGTCGTCGGCGCCGGGGTCGTAGGCCTTTTGCGCCGCGGCGCCAAAGGACAGCGCGGCGGCCAGCGCCAGCGCGGCGGGTTTCACGGGGGGAAAAGGCATGGCAACAGCTCGCTTGCGTGGGTTCAACGGGGGAATCAGGGTCGGCCAACGCCGGTGTATCGCGGCCGGGCCGAACAGATCGCGCAACGCGCGCGGGCGCGTCAGCCGGTTCAACGTGGCCGAGGGCTGGCGCGGCCGCGATGTTGCCGCATGCGCCGCGCCAGCCCTAGCCGCAGGCTGCGCAGCCCCCCGACCACGCCACCCGGCAACAGCGCCATCGCGGCTATCAGCACCGCGCCGTAGACCGCCCAGGGGGCCGACTTGGACAGCGCGTCGGTCAGGTTGGGCACGAACTGGATGAACAGCGCGCCGAACAGCGCGCCGGCCAGGCTTTGCAGCCCGCCGACCACCGCGCCGACCAGCAGCGTGATCGACAGCAGCGCGGTGAAGCTGTCGGGCGAGACAAAGCCCACGCACAGCGCGCCCAGCGCGCCGGCGACGCCGGCGTACGCCGCGGCGATGCCGAAGGCCAGCGTCTTGTAGCGCGGCAGGTTGATGCCCATCGCCGCGGCGGCGGTGGGCTGGTCGCGGATCGCCAGCAGCGCGCGGCCAATGCGCCCGCGCAGCAGGTTGGCCGCCAGCCAGAACATCAGCGCGGCGACCGCCAGCGCGACCAGGTACAACCAGCGGTCGGCCGACAGCGCGCGGCCCCACAGCGACAGCGCAAACGGCGCCTCGGGCTTGGCCAGCACCAGGCCTTGCACGCCGCCGGTCCAGGCCTCCAGGTGGCGTGACTTGAGCAACTGCGGCACCGCCAGCGCCAGTGCGTAGGTGGCCAGCGCCAGGTAGGGGCCGGCCAGCCGCAGCGCGGGAAAGCCGACCGCCACGCCGAGCGCGAACGACAGCGCGCCGGCCGCCGGCAGCGTCCAGCCATAGGGCCAGCCGGCGCGCTCGATCAGCACCGCCGCGGTGTAGGCGCCGACCGCGTAGAACGCGCCGTGGCCGAGCGAGAACTGGCCGTTGAAGCCGGTCAACAGGTTCAGCCCCAACACCGCGATCGCGTAGACCAGCACCAGGTTGAGCTGGAACACGCGGTAGTTCTTCAGCAAGAACGGCAGCGCCAGCACCGCCAGCAGCGCCAGCAGCCACAGCGCGCCGCGCGCCCAGGCCGGCGCGCGGCGCCGCGCTGGTGCGGCCGGCGACGACGACGATGGTGGCGATTGCGACGGCCAGTCCATGCCCTGTCCAGCGCGGCGTCACACCCGCGTCGGCGCCGGCCGGCCGAACAAGCCGCTCGGTTTGACGGTCAGCACGCCGACGATCAGCGCCAGCGCCACGCTGAGCTTGAGCTCGGTGCCGATGACGTAGGCGCCGAGCAGGTTTTCAGCCACGCCGACCAGCAGCCCGCCGACCACCGCGCCCAGCGGCTGCGTGATGCCGCCGAGCAGCGCCGCGGCAAAGCCGTACAGCAGCACGCCGCCCATCATGTTGGGCTCCAGGTACAGCACCGGCGCGACCAGCATGCCGGCGACCGCGCCGATTGCCGCCGCCAGCCCCCAGCCAATGGCCACCAGGCGGGCGACGCGCACGCCGACCAGCCGCGCCGATTCGGGGTTCAGCGCCGCGGCGCGCAGCGCCAGCCCGGTTGGCGTCAGGCGGAAGAACGCCGCCAGCGCCGCCAGCATGGCCAGCAGCACCGCGGCCGAGCCGACCTGATGCGCCGAGAACCAGCGCGTGGCCAGCGCGCCGTGTACCGCAAACGGGCTGGGGAAGGCGCGCACGCGGTGGTCGAACAGCCAGCCGCTGAGGGCGTTGAAGACCACCATCAGCCCGACCGACACCACCACGTGGGCCAGCGGCGGCGCGTCATCAAAGCGCCGCAGCACGACGCGCTGCACCAGCACGCCGCCGGCAAAACTGCCGGCCACCGTGGCCGCGAAAGCGCCCCAGTAGGGCCAGCCGGCCTGCAGCAGCGCCCAGGCGATGAAGGTGGAAAAGGTAGCCATCTCACCCTGGGCGAAGTTGATGTGCCGGGTGGACTGGTAAATCATCACCAGCGCCAGCGCCAGGCTGGCGTAGATGCAGCCGTTGGCCAGCCCGGCGCTGATTTGCTGCAGCAGCTCGGCCATCGCCTCAAGCGCCCAGGTAGGCGCGGCGCACCGCGGCGTCGGCGCGCACCGTGGCGGCCGGCCCGGCCAGCACCGCGCGGCCGGCTTCAAGCACCACCGCGTCGTCGGCCAGGTCCAGCGCCGCGTGCGCGTTTTGCTCGACCAGCAGCAAGGCCACGCCGTCGTCGCGGTGGATGCGCGCCAGCAGCTCGAAGATCTCGGCCACCACCTTGGGCGCCAGCCCGAACGAGGGCTCGTCAAGCAGCAGCAGCCGGGGCTTTTGCATCAGCGCGCGGCCGATGGCCAGCATTTGCTGCTCGCCGCCGGACAGGCTGCCGGCCAGCTGGCGGCGCCGCTCGGCCAGGCGCGGAAAGCGGGCGTAGACGCGCGCCAGGTCGTCGGCCGCCGCGGCGCGGTCGCGCCGGGTGTGCGCGCCCAGCTTCAGGTTCTCGGCCACCGACAGCGCGCCAAAGGTGCCGCGGCCGTCGGGCACATGCGCCACGCCCAGCCGCGCCACCTGCTCGGTGCTGCTGCCGGCCAGCGGCTGCCCGTCCAGCGCGAGCGTGCCCCAGCTTCGCACCAGGCGGCTGATCGCGCGCAGCGTGGTCGTCTTGCCGGCGCCATTGGCCCCCAGCAGCGCGCTGACGCGGCCGGCGCCGACGCGCAGGTCGAGGTCGAACACCACCTGCGTCGCCCCATAGGCCGCGCACAGGCCGCGTGCTTCAAGCAGTGGGCTCATGCGCGGGATGAACGATGAAACGCAGAACGATGAAACGCCGGCTTGGCGTTCGGATGAACGATGAACGCCGGCTTGCAGCCGGCATGAACAATGAATAAGCCGGTTGCCGCGGCATGTGGGTCTTGTTCATCGTTCATCGTTCATCAGCCCGCCGCCCAGATAAGCCGCCCGCACGTCCGCATGCGCGCGCACCTGCGCCGGCGGGCCTTCGGCGATCTTGCGGCCGAAGTTCAACGCCACCAGGTGGTCGCAGACCGCCATCACCCAGGGCATGTGGTGCTCGACCAGCAGCACGGTCAGTTGCAGCCGGTCGCGCAGGTTGACGATTTGCCGCGCCAGGGCATCGCGTTCGGCGTGGCCCAGCGCAGCGGCGGGCTCATCCAGCAGCAGCAGCCTGGGGCGGCCGGCCAGCGCGCGCGCCAGCTCGACGCGTTTGCGCTCGGCAAAGGAAAGGCTGCCGGCGGCGCGGTCGGCCACCGCGCCCAGGCCGAGCAGATCGATCAGCGTCTCGGCGTGGTCGCGCAAGCGCGCTTCTTCGGCCGCCACGCGCGGCAGGCGCAGCGCCGCGGCAATGAAGCCGCTGTGCGCCTGGCTGTGCGCGCCGACCAGCAGGTTGTCGCGCACCGACAGGCTGTCAAACAGCGCCAGATTCTGGAAGGTGCGCGCCATGCCCAGCGCGGCGAGGCGGTGGGCGGGCAGCGCGGCCAGCGCGTGGCCGTCGAACACGATGCGGCCCGAGCGCCAGTCGACCAGCCGCGAGATGCAGTTGAACAGCGTCGTCTTGCCGGCGCCGTTGGGGCCGATCACGCCGCAGATCTGGCCGGCCTCGACATCGAGGTCAACGCCATCCAGCGCCACGATGCCGCCAAAGCGCAGCGCCAGGCCGCGCACGCTCAGCAGCGGCACGCGCGGCGTCCTTTGGTGCGTGGCGGCGGCAGGGTCACGGGGGTTCGGGCAATTGGCCGTGCGAGCATAGCCGCAGGCTGCGGCCCGCCCGCCGCGCCGAGTTCCAGACAAGGAGTAGCCATGACCCCGACCGCCGAAACGCTGCTGCTGCGCCACGATGACCCGCGCGGCATCGTCACCCTGACCATGAACCGGCCGCAGGCCTTCAACAGCCTGTCCGAGGCCATGCTGGCGGCGCTGCAGGACGCACTCGACCGCCTGGCCAGCGACGGCGCGGTGCGCGCGGTGGTGATTGCCGGCGCCGGCCGCGCGTTTTGCGCCGGCCACGACTTGAAGGAGATGCGCGCCGAGCCGTCAACCGCGTATTACGAGCGGCTGTTCGCGCAGTGCGCGCAGATGATGCTGGCCATCCAGCGCCTGCCGGTGCCGGTGGTCGCCCGCGTACACGGCATTGCCACCGCCGCCGGCTGCCAGTTGGTCGGCATGTGCGACCTGGCGGTGGCCGCCGACGACGCGCGCTTTGCGGTCAGCGGCATCAACCTCGGGCTGTTCTGCGCCACGCCAAGCGTCGCGCTGTCGCGCAACCTGCCGCGCAAGGCGGCGTTTGAAATGCTGGTCACCGGCGGCTTCATTTCGGCGGCCGAGGCGCAGCGGCTGGGGCTGGTCAACCGCGTCGTGCCGGTGGCGGCGCTGGACGCCGAGGTTGACGCGCTGGCCGCCACCATCGCCGCCAAGCCGCGCGCCGCGTTGGCGCTGGGCAAGGCGCTGTTCTACCGGCAGTTGGAGGTCGGCATCGACGCCGCCTACACCGACGCCGCGCACACCATGGCCTGCAACATGATGGACGACAGCGCGCTCGAGGGCGTGCAGGCGTTCATCGACAAACGGGCCCCGAGCTGGCAGGCAAAAGGCAAGACTTGACCCCGGTTTTTTGAATGTGCATCAGCAAGCTTGTCGAGCTTGCCGCCGAGTCGGGTCAACGCGGCCCATAAACTGTGGTGTTGCTTTTCTGCCGCTCGCGTGCTGTGGGCGGTTTTTTTCCCAGGAGTTTGCATGTCAACCCGTTTTACTTTGGCGCTGGCGTCGGCCGCGGTCTTGGCCTTGGCCGGCTGTGCCACCGAAAGCTCGCGCAGCATCGAACCTGAAAAAGTGCAGGCCGCGGCCGCGCCGTATACCGGGGCCCGCGTGGCGGTGTCGGTGGGCAAGTTCGACAACCGCTCCAGCTTCATGCGCGGCGTGTTTTCCGACGGCGTTGACCGCCTGGGCAGCCAGGCCAAGACAACGCTGGTGGCGCACCTGCAGCAGTCGCAGCGCTTTGCGGTGCAGGACCGCGAGAACCTGGCCGAAACCAGCCAGGAGGCCAGGCTGCAGGGCAGCGCGCAAACCCTGCGCGGCGCGACCTATGTGGTCACCGGCGACATCTCCGAATTCGGCCGCAAGGAAGTCGGCGACCAGCAGCTCTTCGGCCTGCTCGGCCGCGGCAAGAAGCAGGTGGCCTACGCCAAGGTGACCTTGAACGTGGTCAACAGCCTGACTTCCGAGGTGGTGTATTCGGCGCGCGGCGCCGGTGAGTACGAGCTGTCCAACCGCGAGGTGCTGGGATTTGGCGGCACCGCCGGCTACGACGCCACGCTCAACGGCAAGGTGCTGGATCTGGCGATGCGCGAGGCGGTGAACAACCTGGTCGCCGCCAAGGACGCCGGCCAATGGGGCGCGGAGGCGCGCCGATGAGCTGCACCCGACCGCCCGCAAGTGCCCGCCTGGCGCGCGCTGGACTGGCCGCACTGGCCGGTGCGCTGGCGCTGCTGACGGGCTGCGCCGGCACCGCGCCCAAGCCGCTGTACCTGTGGGAGGGCTTTGCCCGCCAGCAATACGACGCGCTGCTGCGCGAGGGCTACAGCCCCGACGACCAGATCCGCACGCTGGAAGCCCACGCCGAAAAAGCCCGTGGCGCCAACGCCGCGCTGCCGCCGGGACTGCGCGCCCACCTGGGCATGCTGCACCTGGGCGCCGGCAACGCCGACCGCGCGCGCGACCTGTGGCAGGCCGAGAAGGCGGCGTTCCCCGAATCGGCGCCCTATATCGATCAACTGCTGAACAAGCTGGCCGCACCGGCCAAGCCGGCGACCAGCGGGAGCGCCTCATGACGCCGCGCCGCATGGCCACCTGGGCCGCCGCCGTTGCCGCGCTGGCGCAGTTTGGCGGTTGCGCGGTCAACCCGCCGCCGCCCTACGACTACAGCGCGTTCCAGAACGCCAAGCCGGCCACGCTGCTGGTGCTGCCGCCGGTCAACGAGTCGCCCGACATCAAGGCCACGCCGGGGGTGTGGGCGCATGCCACGCGGCCACTGGCCGAGTCGGGCTACTACGTGCTGCCGGTGACCCTGGTCGACGAGACGCTGCGCCAAAACGGCGTGCAGTCGGCCAACGACGCGCAAGACATCGCGCCGCCCAAGCTGCGCGAGGTGTTCGGCGCCGACGCGGCGGTCTACCTGCGTGTCAAGCAATACGGCACCAGCTACTCGGTGGTCGCCAGCGACACCCGGGTGGCGGTCGAAGGCCGTGTGGTTGACCTGCGCAGCGGCGCGCTGCTGTGGGAGGGCAAGGGCTATGCCTCGTCGGCCGAGCAGCAACAGCAAAACCAGGGTGGGCTGGCCGGGTTGCTGATCGGCGCGCTGGTGCGCCAGATCATCGGCACCGCCACCGACGCGGCGTTCAACTACGCCGGCGTCGCCGACGCGCGGTTGTTGGGCCTGCGCAGCCACGGCGTGTTGCCGGGGCCGCGTTCGCCGCTTTATGGGCAGGTACCCGGCGCGGCGAAGTAGCGCGCGGCCGCTCGCCTCAGCCACCAGTTGAAAACCGTCGGCTGCGCCAATCGGCGCGGCCGGCGGCTGCGCGGCCTGTAATGCGTCGGCGTTTGTCCTGGTAATAAACCCACCCCTCAAAGCAGGGGGGTATTCCCCTGAATAGATGAACGCTATGGCATCAGCGAGCTGCCATGATGCGCGATCGCAGCAGTCGGCTTGCGCAGCAGCAGCGATTGGCTAATTCGCGCACGGAGACCACCCTCATGTCCATTTCTCGCTTTTCTGCCCACTTTCATGGCATGCGACTCGGCGCGCTGGCGCTGGCCGCGTTGTTGAGCGGCGCTTCACACGCGGCCGACGTCACGCTGGGTCAATCGTTCTCAATGATGTGGATGGGCGATGCGGGCGCGGTGGTGCCGGCGCAGGGCTATACCGACGCCACCATCGGTGTCGCCTTCGACGACAGCGTGCTGCGATTGGACGGCGTGGCCGCAGGCTCGGCCCTCGGACTGAATCCGGCGTTGAGCGTTCAGTCCGCGGCGGGTGGCTTTGACATCAGCGGCTGGGGGATTTACCCGGGCTACATCACGTATGTGACGCAGGGCGGGCAGCAGACCAACCCTTTGCTGGTCGGCAGCGACATCTTCTACGCCAATTTCACGGTGCTGTCGGTGCCGGCGGCAGGCTACACGCCGGTGTTCCTGATTGACGCCACCGCTGCCAACGCCGGCTCCCTGCCAGACACCTATTTGCGGTTTGGCGCGCAGGCCAGCACCTTGACTGTCGCGGTGCCCGAGCCGGCCACCGTCGCGAGCATGCTCGCTGGCCTGGCGCTGCTGGGCGGGGTGTTGCGGCAGCGCCGACGTGCCGAAGCCGCCGCCGAGTAACACGGTTGTACCCGCGCTGCATGCCGTCGCGCAGGTTTGGGTTTGAAGATGTCGCCAGGCGCGCGGCGTTGCCGGCGTCTGGCGTAATTTTTGGTATGAACTGAGGGTGCCTGTAGGTGGCCCGCGGATCGGGCCACCTGCTTCACCGAATTGAGGAGAGCAGCGATGGACCGAATCAACCGCATGTTTCGCCGCGCAGGCGCAGCCAACCGCCAGCACCCGGCCCATCACCGCGCCGAGCGACGCGATGCGTCGGCCGCCGTCCCATTCCGCCGCAAGCTGCTGGTCGAGGCGCTGGAGCCGCGGCTTTTGTTGTCGGCCGACCTGCTGCCCGGCAGCGTGCCGGCCCTGCTGCAGACGCAGGCCGCCGCCGCCGATCCCCAGGTCAACCTGACGCCGCAGGCCGCCGCCGCGGTCGGCCAGACGCTGCATCTGACCCCGCTTGGCGCGCTTGAAGGCGGCGTGCTGGTGGCCGACACCGCCAGCGGCAACATTTCGGGCCTGGCGGCCGACTTGCCCTTCAGTACCAGCTTTGGCGTCAGCCTGGCCGCCGGCCAAACCGTCAGTGCCGCGGCAACGATCGACTCTGGGGCCAACTTCCCGGACGTGTACCAGGTGTCGCTGCAACTGCTGAGCGCCGACGGCGTGGTACTCGCCGAGCAGACCGCGCCGACTGACGCGCTGCTGCAGTCGGTGGCCGCGCCGGCCGCGGGCGACTACGAACTGCGGCTGACGATTGCGTTTGCGGTCGATCCGGCCAGCGTCGAAGTCAGCGCTGAAACGATTGGCTGGCGGCTCGACGCCGCGGTTGACGCCGCGCTGGAAGGCGAAGCGCTGGGCATGGGCGCCAATGGCGACATCGCAGGCGCGCAGGACCTGAGCACCATGCGGGCGCTGCCACTGGGCAACGCCGCGCGCACCGCGGTGGTCGGCAAGCTGACGCCCAGCGGCGCGTACATGACCGACGCCGACTACTACCGCATTGACCTGGCGCCTGGCGAATCGATCCAGATCGAGACCACGCTGACCGGTGAATATGGCTTTTTGCAACTGCTGGGCGGCGAGGGCCAGTTGGTGGCCTCGGGGGTGTCCACCGGCGTGCAAATGCAGTGGAACGGTCCGCTCGGCCTGCCGACCTTTGTTTCCGATACCGGCGGTACCTACTATGTGCGCGCCGAACTGTGGAGTAACTCGGGGCGCGACCCGGCGCCTTACCAGTACACGCTGCTGGTGGCGCGCAACACCAGCCTCGACCCGGACAGCAACCAGGAGCTTGGGCTGGCCGCCAGCCAGCTTCTGGCGCTGCAGAGCCCGCCGGTGGCGCAGTCGGCGGCCGAGCTGTCGACCCAGTCGACCGAAGTGAGCAGCAGCCGCGACTTCTTCGCCACTGCAGTGGGCGGCCCGGTGCTGATCGACCTGGCCCAGGTCGACAGCGCGGCCCAGCTTCAGACCACGCCGGTTTTGATGGTGTTCGACGCCAATAGCGGAGAACAGCTGCCGGCGTTCGAACAGCCCGCGCCAGACGGCCAAGCGGGGCAGCGCTGGCTGCTGCCGCTTGCCGAACCTGGCCAGCGGCTGCGCCTGTCGGTCAGCGCAGACACCGACAGCCAATGGCTGCTGCAGGTGCAGGGTGCCACAGGCAACGACGCGGCGCCCGAGCTCGGTGCCGGATCGCTGGGTGACGGCCTGGCCGGCTCCACCGCGCCATGGCAATACTTTTCGATCAGCGAGCCGGTGCGTGCCGATCTGCTGGGTCAGCCACGACTGCTCGACGCCAGCGGGGAGGAGATCGCCGCCCTGACGCTGTATGCGGGCACCGAAGGAAGCTACCTGAGCTGCACATTGCCATCCGGCCTGAGCGCGGGCAGCTACACACTGGTGTTCGATGAAGGCACGGTGATCGACCTCACCGGTCAGCGCTCGGCAGCAATGCAGTTCGCGTTCACGGTGGACGATGTGCGTCCGCAATTGTTGTCGCCCGATGCCGCGGCGATGGTCATGCTGGGTGTCGACCAGACGCTGACGCTGCAGTTCAGCGAGCCGATGCTGACCTACTACAGCGCGCAGCCGGCGTTTCGCGATGGCGCGGGCAACCCGGTGACGCTGAACTGGACCCAACAGTGGTCTGCCGATGGTCAAACCCTGACCATCCATCTGACCGACGTGCTGCAGCCGGGCGAGTACAGCCTGAGCCTGCCGTACTGGACGCTGGCCGACGTGGCCGGCAACAACCTCGACGCTGACCCCAGCACCCCGAACGTTGACGCGCTGACGCTGCGCTTCTCGTCTGACCAGGACAGCTACGTGCTGCCGGCGCTGGCCGCACGCGAGCCGCTGGGTGCGCTGGTCTATTCCAGCGGCGCCAACGCCACCATGCGCGCCAACGACGGCAGCGGCGACAGCGACGACTTCAGCATCGAACTGGCCGCAGGCACCACCTTCTCGGCACTGGTCAGCCGCCAGCTTGGCCAGGACGCGGCGACGCTGCCGCGCCTGTCGCTCGCCGTCATCGCGCCCGACGGCACCGAGGTGGCCAGCGCCACGGCCAGTGCCGCCGGCCGCGGCCTGATGATTCCCGACCTGGTGGCCAGCGTCGGCGGCACCTGGCACCTGCGCGTGGTTTCGGCCGACAACCTAGGCGGTGACTACACCGCGTCGGTGGTGGTCGGCGCGGCGGTGCAGCGCGAGGGCATTGAGGTAGGCGGCGTGCAGCAGCCGTCGAACAACAACCGCGCCGGCGCCGAGAACCTGGACCCATCGGCGCTGACACTGGCGCCCGGCATTGACCGGTTGGCCAACGTCGGGCGTTTCTCGCCCGGTGTCGATCCGGCCACCGGCGCGGTGCTGTCCGACCGCGACACCTTCAGCTTTACGCTGGCCGCCGGCGCCAGTGCCAGCGTGGTGCTGGCGGTGGAAGGTTCGGCGCCGGTCAGCAACCTGCGCCTGGGCCTGTTCGATGCCTCGGGCGACCTCGCCACCGAGCCCGGGCAGCTGGTTGCCGCGGCGATTTCAAGCGTCGCCGCCGACCGCGTGATCCTTGACTACACCAACCGCAGCGCCAGCGCGGTGACGCTTTACGCGCGCCCGCGCGCCGACACCGAGGCGCGCTACAGCCTGATCGTCACCCGCGGCGCGACCTTCGACATCGGCGGGCTGGACCAGCAGCCGCAGCTGCTGGGGCCGACCGGCGCGGTGCTCGGCCGGCTGTCTGGCGTTACCGGCGGTTTTGCCAGCGACACCCTGCCCGGGACATCGGCGACGTCGATGGTCGTCAACGACGGCACCGGCTACCGCTGGGACATTTACAACGACGGCGACGTCGGCGACGGCACCTCGGACGCCTACGACGGCGGCCAGTATCTGCAGGTCAGTGACGGCTCGCTCACCGACTACGGCTTTGTGGCCGACAGCGGCATCCGCGCCGACAGCGGACAGACCCTGCAGTTGACCGACACGGTCAACGCCGAGTTGCGCCTGACGCGTCGCATCGACGTGCCGACCAACGACGGCTATGCGCGCTACCTTGACCAGGTCACCAACACCGGCAGCACCACCCGCAGCATCACTTTGACGCTGTGGTCCAACCTGGGCTCAGACAGCGGCACGCAATTGATCGCCACCGACGCCGCGGCGACCAACGTCTACGACAGCGCCGACCACTGGCTGGTCACCGACGACTACAGCAACGGCGGCGGCGATCCGTCGCTGGCGCACGTGGTGTGGGGCGAGGGCGGCCAGGCGCCTGGCGCAGCCAGCCTGGGCGGTGACAACCTGACGCACACCTGGACGGTGACGCTGGCGCCCGGCCAGACCGCCGGCCTGTTGCACTTTGCGGTGCAGGCCGGCAACCAGTCGGCCGCGCGCGCCACCGCCGAGCGGCTGGTCACGCTGCCGCAGGAGGCGGTGGCGGGGCTGTCGGTCAGTGAGCTGGCCAGCGTGGTCAACTTCGCCACCAACAGCGGCGACAGCTATCGGCTGTGGGCCAGCGCCGGCGACCACCTCGACCTGAGCGCCACCGCGCTGGGCGGCGACAGCGTCCCATTCACACTGCGGCTGGTCGACCCCAGCGGCGTGGTGCGGCTGGACACCGGAACGCCCGCCGGCCCGATGACCGGCCTGGGCACCGGCTACGACGTGACCGTCAGCGGCCAGTGGACGGTGCAGATCTTCGGTGGGCGCGCTGAGGCCAATTACCTGTTGCAGGTCAGCGGCGCGACCGGTGCCGCTCCGGCGCCGCGGGTGGTGTCGTACACGCCGACCGAGGCGCAACAGGTCAACGGCCTGCCGGCGGCGATCGACGTCAGTTTCGACAGCTTCATCGCGTCGGACTCGGCGCAGCCCGAAGATTTGCAGCTTGATGCCGCCAGCGCCGCGGCCGGAGCCGCGGTGACTTCGGTCGAAGTGCTGAGCGGGCGCACGCTGCGCTTTCACCTCAACAGCGCCACGGTGTCCGAGGGCAACCACGGTTGGTCGATGGCGGCCAATGCGGTGCAAGGCCACGATGGCCAGGGCAACCTCGCCGCCAGCGGCAGCTTTGTGGTCGACACGACCGCGCCGCGGGTGACCGGCGACTCAGGCTCGGTGATGCGTGCGCCGTTGTCGCAAGTGGTGTTCACGCTGTCCGAGGCGCTTGACCCGGCGACCGTCAACCTGGCGGCGATTGCTGCCTTCACCGGGCCGGACGGCCAGGACTTGCGCTACCAGATCAGCAACGTCAGCTTTAGCGGCGACACCCTGACCGTGACCATGGCCGCGCAGTACGCGGTCGGCCAGTACCAGTTGACGCTGGCGCCGACCCTGCGCGACCTGGCCGGCAACCCGCTCGACCAGGACGGCGACGGCGTCGCCGGCGAGTCCACTGACGACCGCTACACCGCCACGGTCACGGTGCAGGAAATCGACCTGGTGGTGCGCGACCTCAGCACACCCGCCGCGCTGGCCACCGGCGATGGCGTCGCCCTGTCGTGGACGCTTGCCAACCAGGGCCAGGCCACCTTGCCGGCCGGATCTGGCTGGTATGACCAGGCCTGGCTGGTGGCCGAAAACGGCGCGCGCACCGATCTTGGTTATTTTTATCAGCGAGTGGCGTCCGACCTGCCACCAGGCGGCACAGTGGCCATGCAGCACACCTTCACGGTGCCGGCATACGCCGGGCTCGCTGCCGGCGACTACCGCATCGAGCTGCAGACCAACGCCTACAACCAGCAGCACGAATCCGACACCACCAACAACACCGCCACCAGCGAGCCGATTCCGTTGACCGTATCGGCGCCCGACCTGGTGGTCGAGAACGTCGTGGTGCCTGATGCGGTGTCCGGCGGCAGCTATTTCACGGTGCAGTGGACCGAAGTCAACCAAGGCACCGGCACCGCCCGCTCGTACTATGGCTACTACTACACACGGGTCGAGCTGACCGACGCCGACGGCAATTCGGCGGGCAGCTACAACGAGACCTATTTCTTTGACAGCCTGGCGGCAGGGCAGCGCGCCAACCGTTCACTGCAGATTTACGCGCCACAAGACGTGGCGCAGGGGCAGTACCGGGTCAAGGTGACGACGGACGTCTACAACTACGTCCCCGAACCCAACGCCGACGACAACAACGCCACCTTGTCGGGGCTGTTCACGCTCGGGCAGTTCGACCTGCAGCCGGTCGATCTGACCTACCCGGCCAGCGCGGCAATGGGCAGCCAGGTGACCATTGCGTGGCGCGCACAAAACAGCGGCAACGTGGCGCGCACCGGGGGCTGGTACGACCGCATCGACCTCATCAACCCGGCCACCGGGGCCTCGGCCTATACCACCAACGCCTACCTCAACCGCTCGCTGGCGGCGGGCGACAGCTACGACAACTCGGTCACCTTCACGCTGCCGGTCTCGGCCAGCCTGGCCAGCGGCGACTACACGGTGCGGCTCAGTGTTGATGGCTACGGCTACCAGGCCGAGGGCAACGAAAACAACAACGTGCTCGACGGCGCGACCCCGCTGACGGTGTTGTCGACCGATGTGCCCGACCTCACCGTGTCGGGTGTGCGCACCGAAGTCACCGAGGTTGCCGCCAACACCAATTTGACGGTCGACTGGACCGACACCAACCAGGGCGCGGCGGCCACCACCAGCGGCTACTACAGCGACGTCTATCTGGTCGATGCGGCGACCAACGCGCAAACCCGCATCGCCCAGTTGTGGCAGCCCGCCACGTTGGCGGTGGGCGCCAGCCTGGCGCGCCAGGCCGTGGTCCAGGTGCCCTACAACCTGAGCACGGGCAGCTACCGCGTCAAGGTGGTGGTCGACAGCAGCAACCAGGTCAACGAGCTGACCCACGAGGACAACAACAGCGCGCTGTCGGCCGACCTGCTGACGGTGACCACGGCCATCATCGCCGACCTGCGCATTGAGTCGATCACTGCACCCGATGCCATCACACTGCTGCAACCGGTCACCGTGACCTGGACTGGCGCCAACCGCGGCACCGGTGCGGTGCCCAGGGGCGCAAGTTGGTATGACCGGGTCGAACTGGTAGACCCGGTCAGCGGCCGTGTCGGCTACACCACCTATGCGTGGATCGCGCCGCCGGCGCTGGATGCCAATGCCACCTACGAAGGCAGCTTGACCTTCACCCCGCCGCTGGACGCCAACACACTGCCGGCAGGGCAGTACCGGGTGCGTGTGACCGCCGACGCCTATCCCTATTACCTGGCCGTCACCGAATCGAACGAAACCAACAACGCACTGACCAGCGCCAGCAACATCGCACTGACCGCCCCGCCGACGCCCGACGTGGTGCCCAGCGCCCTGACCGTGCCGGCCTCGGCGCCGGCCAATACGCGCATCACGCTGGCCTGGACCGAAACCAACGCCGGCAGCGCGGCCATCGACAGCGCCTACGCGGCGCGGCTGGAGCTGATCAATGTCAGCAACGGCGCCAGCTACTTCTCGCAGGACGTGGGCTTTGCCGCCGGCGCCACGGTCGATGCCGGCGCCAGTGTCAACCGCAGCGCCGAAATGGTGCTGCCCGCGTCGCTGCCCATTGGCAGCTACCGGATCCGGCTGACGTCGGACATCTACAACCAGATTGGCGAATACACCGGTGAAAGCAACAACGTGTTGCAGTCGCCGTTGTTCAACATCACCGAGGCGATGCGCGCCGACCTGGGCAATGTGCGCATCACCTCCGAACTGCCGGCCGCGCCGGTGTTCGGCACGCCGGTCACGCTGACCTATGCGGTCGACAACCTCGGCAGCGGCAGCACGCAAAACGTGGTCTGGCGTGACCGCGTGAATCTGCTGCGCGTGGCCGACCAGACGGTGGTCGCCAGCGTTGATGCGGTCGCCGGCAACACCGGCACCGGCGTCGCGGTGGGCGGCAGCTACAGCAACACCGTCACCTTGCCGCTGCCGCTGGCCGCCGGCGTCAATGCCGGCGAGTACCAGATCCAGGTGCTGGCCGACTACGCGGGCACGCTCAACGAGCCCAACCGCACCAACAACAGCGCGCTGGCCACGCTGAACGTGGCGCTGCCGCCGCTGGCCAATCTGGTGGTGCGCGATGTGGTGGTGCCCAGCGAAGCGACGGCCGGTCTGCCGTTGACCCTGTCGTGGGTGACCGACAACACCGGCGATGGCGGCCTGTACCTGCGCTCGGCTGGGGCCAACTATTTCGTCGACACGGTCTACCTGGCCGATGCCGCCGGCAACGCGCTGCAGTGGCTGGGCGACTTCACCGTCAATGGCCCGTTTGCCGCGGACGCCGAGCCGCTGGCGCGGGTGCAGCAGGTCACGCTGCCCGACACGGTGGCCGACGGCAGCTACCGGCTGCTGGTGATCACCGACCGCACCGACACCATCAACGAACAAAACGGCGAGTCCGACAACCGTGCGCTGTCGGCACTGTTCACGCTGCGCCAGCCGCCGCGGGTTGACCTGCAGGTGACGACGCTGGCAGCGCCGGCCGAAGCCTTCACGGGAGGCACGCTGGCGCTGACCTGGCGCACCGCGAACGCCGGATCGGCCGACTTCTCGGGCGCTTTCAACGAGCGGGTGCAAATCTCGCCGGACGCCAACTTCAACAGCGGCGTCGTCGACCTGGCGCCGCTGCCAACGTTCTCCGGCCAGATTGCCGCGGGCACCTCGGTCGAACGCAGCGCGCAGGTGAACGTGCCGATCTCGGTCAATGGGCCGACCGACGTCAGCCGAAGCTGGTATGTGCGGGTGGTCACCGACATCGACAACCGGGTCTACGAGTACAACCTCGAAAACAACAACGCGTCGGTGCCGGCCAACCTGGTGCTGACCCGTCCGGCCTTGCCCGACCTGGTGGTGGCGGCGGTTGACGCGCCCGATGCCGCGGTCGCCGGGACCGAGGTGGTGGTGACCTACACCGTCACCAACCAGGGCAGTGCCGACGCCGGCGCGCGTACCGACCACATCGAGCTGGTCGCCGAGGGTGGCACGCTGTGGACGCTGGCGCAAAACGTGGCGGTGGACGGCACGCTGGCCGCCGGGGCCTCGCAGACCCGCAGCGCGCGCTTCACGCTGCCGGTCAACATGCAAAACACCGGCTTTGCCGGCGTGCTGCGTGCGCAGGTGACCACCGACTACACCAACACGGTGGCCGAGTACCCGAATGACAACAACAACTCCCGCAGTGACGGCAACGTGCTGCGCGTGAGCCTGCCGCCGCTGCCCAACCTGGTGGTGACCGGCATCACTGCGCCGCAGGAGGCGCTGACCGAAGCCGACATTCCGCTGCGCTGGACCGTGGCCAACCAGGGCAGCGCCGCCTGGTCTGGCGGCTGGACCGACCGCATCTACCTGTCGACCGACGGCATTCTCAGTGCCGACGACCACCTGCTGGGCAGCTTCACGGTGGACGGCAGTCTGGCGGCCGGCGCGGCGGTCGAACGCGTGCAGACGTTGACGCTGCCGCGCGACCTGGTCGGCACCTGGCGCCTGCTGGTGCAGACCGATGCCACCGGCGCGGGCTACGAAGGCAGCGCCGGCGAGGCCGACAACCTCACCGTCGACGACCAGACGCTGACCACCCGGCTGCGCCCGTTGCCCAACCTGGTGGTTGAGAGCGTCACGCCGCCACAAAACGCGTTTTCTGGCCAGAACGCGGTGGTCGACTGGACCGTGCGCAACAACGGCACCGGGGCGACCACGGTCCCGGTCTGGTACGACATGGTCTTTCTGTCGGCCGACGCCACGCTTGACGCCTCCGACACGCAATTGGCGGCGGTGGTCAACCCCGGCTATCTGGACGTCGGCGGCGCCTACGCCAGTTCAGCCACGGTGACGCTGCCGCGTGGCATCGACGGCAATTACTACTTCATCGTCGCTGCCGACCGCTACAACAGCTTGTTCGAAGGCCTGGCCGGCTCAACCGCCGAGGCCGACAACCTGAGTGTGTCGGCGCGCACGCGCATCACGCTGACGCCGCCGCCCGACCTGCAGGTGGCCAGCGTCAGTGCGCCTGGCCAGGCGTTCTCGGGCCAGCCGGTCAGTGTGAGCTGGCAGGTCACCAATGCCGGCGAGGGCCGCACCCGCGAAACCGGGTGGAGCGACCGGGTCTACCTGTCGAGCGACAACCGGCTCGACGCCACCGACCTGATGCTCGGCGACCTGGTGCACAACGGCGCGCTCGACGCGGGCCAGAGCTACACCGCCACGCTGACGCCGCAGTTGCCGATCGGCGTGACCGGCAAGTTCTACTTCATCGTCGCCAGCGACATCGCCAACCAGGTCTACGAGCACACCGCCGAAAGCAACAACGCCGGTGCGCAAGCCACACCGACCGACATCCTGCTGACGCCGCCGCCGGACCTGGAAATCACCAGCGCCACGTTCAGCGACACGGCGCGCGCCGGCGCACCGTTCACGGTGCACCTGCGGGTGGACAACCTGGGCGCCAGCGACGTGCCGGCGCGCCAGTCATGGTGGTACGACCAGGCCTGGCTGTCGCTGGACGGCAACCTCGACGCCGCCGACCTGGCCTTGGGTTTGACCAGCCACTACGGCGTGGTGGCCGCCGATGGCGGCTACGACGTGGCGATCACCGGCACCTTGCCGGTCAACTACAGCGGCCGCTACCAGGTGCTGCTGCGCACCGACAGCGGCAACCAGGTGTTTGAAGGCGCCGCCGGCGATGCCAACAACCTGCTCAACGCCGGACCGGTGGACATCTACCAGTCGCGTGCCGACCTGCTGGTCAGCGCGTTCAGCGTGGCGCCGGATCTGGAGGCCGGCCGCGCCGCGCAGTTCGCGTGGACGGTCACCAACCAGGGCGACGGCGACAGCCTCAGCGCCGGCTGGATCGACAGCCTGTGGGCCAGCCCGAACGCCACCCTTGGCGACAACGACGACGTGCTGATCGGCAACGTCGGCCACGCCGGGGTGCTGGCCGCCGGTGCCAGCTACACCGTCAACGTGGCGCCGGTGCTGCCGTTCGCGCTCAGCGGCGCCACCCGCTTTTACGTCCGCACCGACGGCGGCGGCCAGGTCACCGAGTCGAACGAGGCCAACAACGTCAGTACGCCGGTCGATGGCCAGGTGCTGCGCCGCGAAGCCGACCTGCGCATGGTCGACGTCACCACCACGCCGGTGGCCGGTGACGGACGCAGCTTCGACCTGCAATTCACCGTGCGCAACGACGGCGTTGGCAGCACCAACGTCAACGCGTGGAGCGACCGCGTCTGGCTGTCGGCCGACGACACACTCGGCGCCGGCGACATCCGCATCGGCAGCCTCTACCATGGCAACCCGCTGGCGCCCGGGGCCAGCTACCAGGTCAACACCCGCATCACGCTGCCCAGCAGCGTGGCCGCCGGCACCTACCAGGTGCTGGTGCGTGCCGACGACGACGGCGCGGTCACCGAGTCCGACCGCGGCAACAACGTCGGCAGCGCGCCGGTCAGCGTCAGCCCGTTCTATCAGCCCGAGCTGTCGGTGCTGGCGGTCGACGCACCGGGCACGGCCTACAGCGGCCAGCAGGTGACGATCCGCTGGACCGTGCGCAACGATGCCAACGACCCGGCGGCCAACGCCGCCAATTGGTGGGCGTCGGCCTATGACCAGGTGTTCCTGTCGTCCGACGCCTTCCTCGACAGCGGTGATACCTCGCTGGGCTACGCCGGCTGGACCACGCAGGACGCGCACAGCGATGTCGAGCGCAGCCTGACCGCGACGCTGCCGGTCGGGCGTTCGGGCCCGTTCTACGTGCTGGTCAAGACCGATGCCGGCAACCGCTTCGGTGAGTCGCGCGAGGACAACAACCTCGGCTACGACCCCGAACTGCTGAACATCACGCTGGCGCCACCGGCCGACCTGGTGGCCGGCAGCATCAGCCTGCCGGCCAACGCTGTGCCGGGCCAGGCGATGAGCATCAGCTACAGCGTCGACAACGCCAGCAGCAATGCCGCGCTGGGTGCCTGGCGCGACACGCTGTACCTGTCGCGCGACGATGTGCTCGATACCGGCGACACGGTGTTCGGCAGCGTCGACGTCTACGGCCCGGTCGGTGCCGGGCAGAGCTACAGCCGCACGGTCAACGCCACCGTGCCGGGGGTTGACCCGGGCGACTACAAGCTGATCGTGCGCAGCGACGTGCGCAACGTGCTGGTCGAGGCCAACGAGCAGAACAACCTGTCGGCATCGGTCGACGCGGTGACGCTGGACGTGCCCACGCTGACCCTGGGCGTGCCGCAAACCGGCACGCTGCGTGCCGGCGAGTCGCTGTTCTTCAAGCTTGAGGTCGGCGCCGGCGAGGCGCTGCGCGTCTCGCTCGACGGCCCCGGCGACGATGTCGCCCACGACCTGTGGGTGGGCTACGCCAGCGTGCCGTCACGCTCGCACAACGACGTCGGCAGCGGCGAACAGTTCACGCCCGACCCGGTGCTGACGCTGCCGACCACGCGTGCCGGCACCTACTACGTGCGCGTCGACGCGTCGGCCTTCGGCTCGGGTGCCTACAGCCTGCGTGCCGACCTGGTGCCGTTCTCGGTCGAGCGCGTCAACAAGGACACGGTCGGCAATTCCGGCGAGGCAACGCTGCGCGTCGACGGCGCGCGCTTCGACGCCAGCACCGCGTTCGAGCTGGTCGCCGCCGACGGCAGCGTTTTCCACTCGGTGGAAGTCAACCTGCGCGACGCCGGTCGCGCCTTTGTCACCTTCGACCTGTACGGCGCGGCTGCGGGGGTGTATGACATTCGTGCGCTGCGCACCGACGCCGCCGGCGCCCGGGTGCAGGCGACCCTGCCCGATGCCGTGAAGGTGGTTCAAGGCAAGGGCGCGGATGCCTTCCTGACCATTACCGGCCCGACCGCGGTGCAGGTCAACCGCGACGCCACCTTCGTCCTGAACTACAGCAACGACGGCGACGCCGACACCATGGCGCCGCTGATCATCGTCACGCCGAGCAACGGCACGACGGTCGGCGTGTCGAGCAAGACGCTGTCGGGTGCGCCGCTGTTCCTGCTTGGCACCAGCCTGGACGGCCCGCTCGACCTGCTGCGCCCGGGGGCGCGCTACAGCGCCTCGGTGGCCTACCATGCGCCGGGCGAAGCGGGCTACCTGTCGATCGAAGCGCGGCCAGTGCAAAGCGACAGCACCGAAGCCATCACCGACTGGGCGGCAATCGAAGCCGCGCTGCGTCCGGCGCAGGTCAACCTGGTGGCCTGGCAGACCTTCTGGGGCCGCGTGCAGCCGCTGATGGGCAGCACCCTGGGCGACCTGGTCCAGGTGCTCAACGACATGGCGGTGCGCCTGTCGCCGGCCGGCGACCCGATCCGTGACGTGCGCGCGCTGTTTGCCGCGCAGTTCGCGGCCGACCCGAACTGGCTGCCAACGCGCAGCCTCAGTGGCCAGTTGCTGGCCGCCGACGACGCTGCGCCGGTGGCCGGCGCGACGGTGCAACTGCTGGCCGCGCGCGGCGACGGCTACCGCATCGTCGGCAGTGCCACCACCGCGGCCGACGGACGGTTTGCGTTGTCCGGCATCCGCCCCGGCGACTACTTCTGGGCCGTCGGCTCGGGCCAGCTCGACATGGACCGCGACGGCACGGCCGACGGCACACTGACCGCGGTGCAGGTGTCGGCCTCGGCGGCGACGCCGGCGACCAACCTGTACCTGCTGCCATCGGCCGACGCCGCGGCCGTGGCCAGGCAGGACAGCAACGCCAGACTGCTGGTCGACGGCAGCGGCGTGGCGCACATGTTCTGGACCCGCGGCGACCTGCTCTATCACGCCTGGCGCAACGCCGCCGGGCAGTGGGTCGACGCGCGGCCGATTTCGGAGCAGGCCGGCAGCAACCTCAGCGTGGCCGCCGGTGCCACGCTGGTGGCCGGTCAACCCGGGCTGATTGCTGCCTGGGAACAAGGCCACGGCAACCAGACGCAGATCTTCACCGCCATTGGCGTGGCGGCGGCCGGCGGTGGCTACACCTGGTCCAGGCCGGTGCAGATCACGCATGAAGCGGTCGGCAGCTATGCACCCACGGTCGAAGTTGACGCCGGCGGCAACGCCATCGTCACCTTCCTGCGCCGCGACTTCGATGTGCAGGACGACCCCGACCAGTACTTCGCGGTGCTGGAGATCGACCCCAACGCGCTGGTCTGGAGCGCTGCCGGCGGCGTTGCGGCCACCCCCGCGGCGCAGGCGGCGTTCGACGCCGCGGCGCTGGAGCCCCAGGGCACGACCAAGATTTCGGTCGGCTGGCCGTCAAAGGACTTCGGCCCCTACGAGTTCCTGGGCTTCAGCTTCAAGGCGGGCTTTGAAGGCACGGTGTCGAGCACGCTCGACGACAGCGCCTGCACGGTCACCGATTCGCTGACCGGCAAGGGCTCGTTGGCGATCCGAGTGCCCGAAGTCGGGCGCACGGTGTTTGAAGGCTCGGCCAGCGGCACCGGCAACTGGAACGTCGACCCCAACACCCAGGACTGGAAGTTCAACGGCGCGCAAATCGACGCCGCGGCCTCCGGCAAGCTGGAAATCAAGGATGGCGTGTTCAAGATTCTGCAGGCGATACCGCCTGCGGCACCGGCCGCGCTGGCCTTGCGCAAGGCGATGAACTTCGTCTCCAGCAGAACCGGCGGTGCGGTGCGGCTGGAAAACTCGGTCATCCTCGGCCCGTTCGGCTTCGAGGCCAAGGACTTGCGCTGGACCACCAATGCGCCGTTCCCGGCCTTCATCTGGCCCGACTCGGTGGGCGAGTTCTCCATCGGCGGCGAAATCGGCCTGTCCGGCAAGGCGGTGATCAAGGCCTGGGACGCCGAGGTCAGCGTCGAAGGCCGGGTCGGCGTGAAGGCCAAGGTCTACCCCAGCCTGGCCATCGACGCCACCTACACCTTCTCGGTCGGCGCCAAGGTCGCCGGCTGGGTGCTGGTCAACGGCGAATGGTCGGGCTCGACCAACCTGTATTCCAGCAACCTGGAAACGCTGGCCGGCGCCGCCAACCCGGCCAACCCGGAAGACCTGGTCTGGGTCTGGGATCCGCAGGCCACGCTGGGCACGACCAACGTCTACGGCAGCGGCGCCATCGATGGCAACGTCGGCAGCAACCGCGTGGGCGAGTCGGCGTTCGAACTGGCGGCGGCGAGCGACGGCCGGGTCTACGGCCTGTTTGCGCAGGACGCGGACGCGGCGGCCGGCGAAATCGGCAACCGGGTCGGCGTCACCTCGCTGTCCAACGGCCAATGGTCGCCGTATGCCATGCTGGCCGACACGCTGGGCTTCAACAGCGACGGCGACCTGGCGCTGCTGGCCGACGGCAGCCGCCTGGCGCTGTGGTCGCACGCCTCGTCGGCGGGCCTGGGCACCGGCTCGACGATGGACGAGGTGATGGCCGCGCGGCAGAACTCGGACGTCTACTTCGCAATCGACACCGGCAGCGGCTTCACGCCGGCCACGCGCCTGAGCGCCACCGTCGGCAGCGACAGCGAGCTGGCCGTGGCCCGGGGGGCCGACGGCAGTGTGGTGGTCGCCTGGGTCAACGACAGCCCGACCGGCCAGGTGTTGTACACCGCGCGCTGGAACGGCAGCGGCTTTGACACGCCGACCGAAGTCACCCGCGCCGCCGCCGGCAGCGGCCTGTCGGGGGTGACGATCGCCATCGCCGGCACGCAGACGCTGCTGGCCTGGAACCTGGACACCGACACCGCCTCCGACAGCGACGCGCTGCAACTGCACACCGCCACGCTGGACAGCGGCGCGGTGGCGACCGGCGAGTTCCAGACCGCGGCGCTGGCCGCGGCCTACGACAAGCTGCTTGAGGCGCCGGCGCCGGTGGCCAACCCGGCTGCCGGCACCGCGGCGGTGGCGCCGCAAGGCGGCTGGCCGCTGTTTGCGGTGCCCGAGGATTGCAAGAAGTGCACGCCCGAGAAGCTGAAGAAGATCACCGAGGCGGCACCCGATTGCCGGCCCGGCGGCGGCTCGTCGACGACGCTGGACTCCAAGAAGTGCGAAGAAAAAACCATCACCTACGCGCCCTGCGTCACGCGCCCGCGTGACCCCAACGACATCCTGGGTCCGGACGGCTTTGGTGAGGAGAAGTGGATCAAGGCCAGCGACGCGCTGGGCTACACCATCCGCTTCGAAAACGCCGCCGACGCCACCGCGCCGGCGCAGGTGGTCACGGTCACGCAAACGCTGGACGCCGACCTCGACCCGCGCAGCTTCCGGGTGGGCGAGTTCGGCTTTGCCGACACCCGCGTCACGCCGGCGCAAAGCCGCGCCTACTACAGCGGCCGCCTTGACCTGCGCGAAAGCCAGGGCATTTATGTCGACGTCACGGTCAACATCGACACCACCACGCGGGAGGTGACCTGGACCTTCACCTCGATCGACCCGGCCACCGGCGACGTGCCGGTCGACGCCAACCTCGGCTTCCTGCTGCCCAACGACAGCAGCGGCCGCGGCGACGGCTTCGTCAGCTACAGCGTCAAGCCGCTGCGCGCCAGCGCCACCGGCACGGTGATCGATGCGCAGGCGCGCATCGTCTTCGACGCCGAGGCGCCGATCGACACGCCGCCGATCTTCAATACCCTGGACGCCGGCACGCCGAGCAGCCAGGTCGAGGCGCTGCCTGAGCTGGTCGACGGCAATCTTTTCACCGTGCGCTGGTCGGGCACCGACGCCGAAGGCGGCTCGGCGATCCGCGACTACGAGGTCTATGTCAGCACCGACGGCGGCGCCTGGACGCTGTGGCAGATGGCCAGCGCCGACACCGAGGCGGTGTTCGAAGGCGCGGGCGGCCACCGCTACGCCTTCTACAGCGTGGCGCGCGACAACGCCGGCAACGTCGAGGCCGCGCCCGCGGTGGCCGACGCCAGCACCCGCGTCGCGGCGCAGACCGCCAGCGTCGAGGGCACGGTATTCAACGACCTCGACTTCAACGCCACGCAAGACGCCGGCGAAGGCCCCGCCGCGGGCTGGACGGTGTATGTCGACGCCAACGCCAACGCCACGCTGGACGCCGGCGAGGCCTCGGTGCTGACGCTGGCCGACGGCGCCTGGCGCTTTGACAACCTGCAGCCCGGCGACTGGCGCATTGCCATCGCCGCGCGCGACGGTTTCGAGGTCACCACGCCGCAGGCCGCATACATCGACGTCCACCTGGCCGCTGGCGACGCGCAAAGCGGCCGCAGCTTCGGCACGCTGGCCTTGGGCAGCATTGCCGGCACGCAGTTCAACGACCTGAACGGCAACGGCCAGCGCGACAGCGGCGAGGACGGCCTGTTCGGCTGGACGGTGTTCATCGACGACAACGCCGACGGCCAACTCGGCGCCAGCGAACGCAGCACGATGACCGGCGCCGACGGCAGCTACCGCTTTGCCGACCTGCGCCCCGGCACCTACCAGGTGACCGCGGTCACGCCCGAGGGCTGGGTGCAGACCCGGCCCGGCGCCTCCGGTGCGTCGACAAGCACCGCGGTGGCGGTGACGCTGGGCGGCTCGCTGGCGTCGATCAGCCTGCCGGCGTGCGCCTGCGGTGGCACCGTCACCACGCTGGCCGCGCAACAGGCCGGCTGGGACGAGCAACTGGTCGAGCTGGATGCCTTGCGCGCCGACCCCGGCTACGCCGGCGTTGACGGCAGCGGCGTGCGGGTGGTGGTGATCGACACCGGCATCGACGCCGCGCATCCGTTCTTCGACGGCCGCATCGTCTACCAGTACGACTTCGCCGACAACGATGCGGTGGCCAGCGACCGCAACGGCCACGGCACGCACGTGGCCGGCGTCATCGCCGGCAACGACCCGATGTTCGGCGGCGTCGCCCCGGGCGCCGAGCTGATCGTGCTGAAGGTCTTTGGCGACGACGGCAGCGGCAGCTTCAGCAACCTGGAACGCGCGCTGCAGTGGGTCAACACCAACGCCGAGGCCTGGCACATCGGCGTGGTCAACCTGTCGCTGGGCGACGGTGGCAACTGGGCCAGCGCCGGGCAGCGCTATGGCCTGGGCGACGAGTTCGCGGCGCTGGCGGCGAAAAACATCATCACTGTTTCGGCCGACGGCAACAACTACGCCACCACCAACGCGCTGGGCGTGGCCTACCCGGCGGCTGACCCGGCGGTGCTGGCCGTTGGCGCGGTCTGGGCAGGCGACTTTGGCGGCCCGTGGCGCTTTGGCAACGGCGGCATCGACGAGGCCACCGGCGCCGACCACATCGCCAGCTTCAGCCAGCGCGACCCGCTGCAGACCGACATCTTCGCGCCCGGCGCGCGGCTGACCTCGGCGGCCATTGGCGGCGGCGTGCGCACCATGCAGGGCACCAGCCAGTCGGCGGCCTATGTCTCCGGCGTGGCGGCACTGGCGCAGCAGCTCGCCAAGCAGCATCTGGGGCGCAGCTTGAGCGTCGAGGAGTTCCACCAACTGCTGACCAGCACCGCGCAGACCATCAACGACGGTGACGACGAACGCGACAACGTCGTCAACACCGGGCTGGACTTCCTGCGCCTGGACGTCAAGCGCCTGGCCGCGGCGATCGTCGCGATGGCGCCGGGCGCAGGCGGCGGCGCGGGCGGCGGCGCCGGCGGCAATGGCGGTGGCACGGGCAGCGGCACGCTGCAGCCGGCTGGCGCCGCGCTGACGCTGACGCTGGCCGTCGGCCAGCAGCTTGACGGCGCCGACTTTGGTGCCTTCCAGCTTGGCCGGCTGTCCGGCATGGTCTACGACGACTTCAATGCCAACGGCCAGCGCGACGACGGCGAGGCCGGCATCGCCGGTGCCACGGTGTTCGTCGACGCCAACGGCAACGGCCGGGCCGACGCTGGCGAGACCACCGTCACCACCGCCGCCGACGGCCGCTGGACGCTCGACCGGCTGGCCGCCGGCAGCATCACGGTCGGTGAGGTTCTGCCCGACGGCTGGGGGCGCGGCAGCGCCGCCGGCAGCCACAGCGTCACCGTGACCAGCGGCCTGGAGCGCAACGGCCTCGACTTCGGCCGCCATGACCTGGCGCCGGTGGCGGTCGACGACAGCGCGGTCACCACCGCCGGCCGCAGCGTGTCGGGCAATGTGCTGGACAACGACAGCGACCCCGGCCGTGCCGACAAGTCGCTGCTCAGCGTCAGCCTGGTCAGCGGCCCGGCGCACGGCAGCCTGACGCTGGGCGCCGACGGCGCCTTCACCTACACCCCCAATGCCGGCTTTGAAGGCAACGACAGCTTCCGCTACGGCGTGGGCGACGGCGCCAACGTCAGCCAGGCCACGGTGGCGGTCGCGGTCGGCCACGACGTGCTGGTGGTCACCCAGCTCGCCGGCCGGCATGACGGCTTCGAGGTGGTGTTCTCGCGCGCGGTGGCCAGTGCCGGCCTGGACGTCGGCGGGCTGGGCGGCGACATCGTCGTCACCGATGGCGCCGGCCAGGCGGTGGCGGGTTCGCTGTTCCTGGCCGCCGACGGCCGCAGTGCGCGCTTCCTGGCCTCGGGCGGGGTGCTGGCCGATGGCCAGTACAGCGTGCGCCTGCGCGCCGGCGCGCAGGCGCTGCGCGACCTGGACGGCGTGGCGCTGAACGGCGCCAGCGACCCGGTCAACGGCGCCGACCACCTGGCGCGCTTTACCGTGGCGCGCGGCAACGCGGTCTCGGTCGGCTTGGCCGACAGCGCGCGCGGCCCGGGCCAGACGCTGGGCGTGGCGATCGGCGACCGCGGCCTCGCGGTGCGCTTGAGCGACGGCAGCGGCGTGACCTCGGTGCGCTTCACGCTGAGTTGGGATCCGGCGCTGCTCGGCGTGGCCACCGTGGTGCGCGGCAGCGGGCTGCCGGCCGGCGCGGTGTTCACCGCCAGCGCCAGCGCGCCCGGTCGCGTCACGGTCGAGCTGCAGGCCGCTGGCGGCCTGCCGGCCGGCGCGCTGACGCTGGCGCTGCTGCAGGCGGTGGTTCCCGACAGCGCGGGCTACGGCGCGGCGCAGGTGATCGACGTCTCCGATCTGCAGGTCAACGGCGGCGCGCGCGCGGCGCTGGACGACGACGCGGTGCATGTGGCCGCCTTCCCGGGCGACCTCAACGCCGACCGCCAGCTCACCAGCGCCGACGTGACGCTGATGCGCGACCTGCTGGCCGGCAACATCGCACGCCTGCCGGCCTGGCCGCGGCTGGATGCACGGCTGCTGGGCGATGTCAACGGCAGCGGCAGCTTCGACGCGGTCGACCCGCTGCGGCTGGAGCAGGCCTTGGGCGGCGTCAGCGGCGTCACCGTGCCGGTGCCCGGCGTGACCATCACGCCGACCCCGGCGCCGACCGTGATCGTTGGCGCACCGCGCGTCGTCACGCCCATCATCCGGCCGAAATTGGCGACAAGCGCCTCAGCTTCGGTGCTGCCGCTGGTCACCGCCTCGGCGACAATTTCGGCCAACGTCAGCATCCGCGTGACCCTCTGACCGTGGCGCAACGGCACCTTCGGGTGCCGTTGTTTCGCGGCGGTGGTGCCGGCGGTGCGAAGGGGCTGGTCGCTGACCCGCCTTGCGCGCCGCGTCGCCGGCTGCCGCCCGCGTGGCTCGGGGCTGTCCGCGGCCGTGGCCGCGGTGGCGCTGCGCGCGCGGCAGGCGGCGGGCCCGGCGCGTCGCCGTTTCCCCGCGTCGGCGCCGCCCGGCAACGCCCGCCGCGCGTTCTGTCCCGCCGAGAGTGAGCCGCCTTGTCTGCCGTCGAACAACCCGCCTCCACCCCCAGCCCGGCCGGCACCGCCGGCGCGGTGATGCCGGCCGACGCCTGGTCGGCCTTCACCCAGGCCGACTCGGTGCACGGGTTTTGCGCCGCCTGGCTGGCGCTGGTGTGCGACCAGGTCGGCCGCGCGCGCCGCGCGATGGTGCTGCTGCGCGGCGACGATGGCAGCTTCACCCCGGCGGCGTTCTGGCCGGCGGTCGACACCGACATGACCGATCTGGCCGAGCCGGCCAGGCGCTGCCTGAGCACGCGCGCGGCGCGCACCGAGGCCATCGCGCCGCCGCTCGGTGCGCCGGCGCAGGCGCCCGGGCTGCTGCTGGCCTGCCCGGTCGACCTGCGCGGCGAACTGCGCGGCGCGGTGCTGCTGGACGTCGCCGGGCGCAGCGAGGCGCAGGTGCAGCAGGCCTTTCGCGCGCTGTACTGGGGCATAGGCTGGCTAGACGGCATGCTGCGCGGCGAAGAGGTGGCGCGGCTGGCCGAGGGCGCGCAGCGCAGCCGCCAGGTCATCGACGCGCTGCTGCAGGTGGCCGAGGCACGCGCGCTGGACGAGGCGGCGCAGCGCGCGGTCGACCTGCTGGCCGAGCGGCTGGGCCTGTCGCGCGCCGCGCTCGGCCTGGTCGACGCCGACCGCGCCGCGCGCGTGCGGCTGCAGGCGTTGTCGGCCACCGCCTGGTTCGACAAGCGCAGCGCGCTGGTGCGGCAGATCGAAAACGCGATGGAAGAAGCCTGGGACCAGCGCGCCAGCGTGGTCTGGCCGGCGCAGGCCGAGCGGCCACCGGCGATCGACCTGGCGCACGCCGCGCTGGCCGGCAGCGACGCGCCGCCGGCCGCGCTGGCCTCGGCGGTGGTGATGGCGCGCAGCCAGGCGCTGGGCGTGCTGACCATCGCGCGCAGCCACGAGCGGCCGTTCGACCGCGCCGAGCTGGCCTGGCTGGAGGCCTGGGCGCAGGGCGTCGGGCCGGTGCTGGCGCTGCACCAGGGCGACGACCACTGGCTGGGCGGGCGGCTGCGCCGCCGCCTGCACGCCGCGCGGGCGCTGGCCACCGACCCGCGGCGGCCGGCCTGGCGCGTCGGCGCGGTGCTGGCGGCGGCGGCGCTGCTGGCGTTGTTGGTCGTCGACGGCGCGTGGCGCATCAGCGCGCCGGCAACCATTGAAGGCGCGGTGCAGCGCGCGGTGGTCGCGCCGTTCGAAGGCTTTGTCCGCACCGCGCCGGTCAAGGCCGGGCAGCGCGTCACGGCCGGCCAGGTGCTGGCCACGCTGGACGACCGCGACCTGCTGCTCGAACACCAGCGCCACGCCAGCGAGGCCGAGCGCCACCAGCGCCGCTACCGCGACGCCTTGTCGCGCCACGAGCGCGCCGAGGCGCGCATGGCCGCCGCCGAGATGGCCGAGGCGCAGGCCCAACTGGCGCTGGTCGACGAGCGCCTGGCGCGCAGCCGCCTGCTGGCGCCTTACGACGGGCTGGTGGTCTCGGGCGACCTGACGCAGCAGCTCGGCAGCCCGGTCGAAAAGGGCAAGACGCTGTTCGAGGTCGCGCCGCTGGACGCCTTTCGCGTCATCCTGAAGGTGCATGAAGCCGACATGCGCGGCGTCGCGGTCGGCCAGCGCGGCGAGCTGGTGCTGGCCGGCCTGTCCAGCCAGCGCCTGCCATTTGCGGTGCGCAACATCGCGGTGGCCGCGCCGGCCGACGGCCGCAACGCGTTCGAGGTCGAGGCCGCGCTCGACAGCGCCCCGGCCAACCTGCGCCCGGGCATGGAAGGGGTGGGCAAGATCGACGCCGGCCAGCGCCGGCTGTGGTGGATCTGGACCCACCGCCTGACCGACTGGCTGCGCCTGAAATGGTGGCAGTGGCGGCCATGAGCCAACGCCGCGCCTGCCGGTTGCGCTCGGCGCGACCGGCCGCTGGCCTTGGGGCGCAGGCGTGAGCGGCGCCGCCTTCCACAGCGAGTCGTGGTACCGCGTCGAGCACCTGGTGCCGCGGCTGGCGCGGCAAGTCCAGGTCCATCGCCAGCGCTACCGCGGCAGCGCCTGGTATGTGCTGCTTGACCCGGCCAGCGGCCGGCTGCAGCGCTTTACCCCGGCGGCCTGGCTGCTGGTGTCGATGATGGACGGCCAGCGCAGCGTCGACGCACTGTGGCGTGCCGCGCTGCAGCGCCTGGGCGACGATGCACCGTCGCAGGACGAAGTGCTGGGCCTGTTGTCGCAGCTCTACCAGGCCGACCTGCTGCAGGCCGACGTCGCGCCCGATGTCGCCGACCTGCTGGCGCGCGGCCGCCGCCAGCGCCGCTCGGTGTGGCTGCGCAACCTCGGCAACCCGATGTCGCTGCGCTTCCCGCTGTGGGATCCGGACGCCTTTCTCGGCCGCACGCTGCCGGCGCTGCGCTGGCTGTTCTCGCCGCTGGGCGTGGTGTTGTGGCTGGCGCTGGTGCTGCCGGCGTTGGTGGCCGCGGCCCAGCACTGGGGCGCGCTGTCGGCCAACCTGAGCGACCGCGCGCTGGCGCCGGGCAACCTGCTGCTGCTGCTGGTGGTGTTTCCGCTGGTCAAGGCGGTGCACGAGCTGGCGCACGGCTGGGCGGTCAAGAGCGGCGGCGGCGAGGTCCACGAAATGGGCCTGATGCTGCTGGTGCTGGCGCCGGTGCCGTATGTCGACGCCTCGGCCAGTTCGGCCTTTCGCAGCCGCTGGGCGCGCGCCGGCGTCGGCGCCGCCGGCATGATGGCCGAGCTGGCGCTGGCGGCGCTGGCGATGGCGCTGTGGCTGCTGGTCGAGCCCGGCCTGGTGCGCAGCATCGCCTTCAACGTGATGCTGGTGGCCGGTGTCTCGACGCTGCTGTTCAACGCCAACCCGCTGCTGCGCTACGACGGCTACTACATCCTGTGCGACCTGATCGAGATGCCCAACCTCGGCCAGCGCGCCAACCGCTGGTGGGCCTGGCTGGTGCAGCGCCATGCCTTTGGCAGCCGCGACGCCGAGCGGCCGGAAGAATCCCCCGCCGAGCAGCGCCTGCTGCTGGTCTACGGCGCGCTGGCCTGGGTTTACCGGCTGATGGTGGTGTTCGGCATCGCGCTGTTCATCGCCGGGCAGTATTTCTTTGTCGGCGTGCTGCTGGCGCTGTGGGGCGTGGCGGCCGGCGTGGCCTGGCCGCTGCTGAAGGCGCTGCGTTTCGTCGCCACCGCGCCGGTGCTGGCGCGGCGCCGGGCCCGGGCGGTGACGGTCAGCCTGCTGGCGCTGGCCGCGCTGGCGCTGCTGCTGGCGCTGCCGATGCCGCTGACCACGCTGGCCCAGGGCGTGGTCTGGGTGCCCGAGCAGGCCGAGCTGCGCGCCGGCGCGCCCGGCGTGGTCGGCAAGCTGCTGCTGCCCTCGGGCAGCCGGGTGGTGACCGGCCAGCCGGTGGCCCAGCTCGAAGACCCGGGGCTGTGGACCGAGTACGACGTTCAGCGCGCTCGCGTCGAGCGGCTGGAGGCGCAGGTCGCCGCCGAGCTGGGCCAGGACCGCGCCCAGGCCGCCGCCACCGCCGCGCTGCTGGGCCGTGAGCGCGGCGCGCTGGCGCGGCTGGAAGAACGCATCGACCAACTGGTGATTACCGCGCGCAGCGCCGGCCGGCTGCTGCTGCCGCGCGCCGCCGACGCCGAGGGCCGCCACCTGGGCCAGGGCGCGCAGCTTGGCTTTGTGCTGGATGATGCGCTGCGCAGCGCCCGGCTGGTGGTGACGCAGGACGACATCGGCCTGGTCCGCGAGCGCCTGCGCCATGTGCGGGTGCGGCTGGCCGACAGCCCGACGCAGGAGCACGAGGCGCGCATCGTGCGCCAGATTCCCGGCGCCAGCGACCGTCTGCCCACGCGCGCGCTGGCGGTCGAGGGCGGCGGCGAGCTGGCGGTCGACCCGACCGACCGCGACGGCACGCGCACCCTCAGCGGGGTCTTCAGCTTCGAGTTGGCGCTGCCGCCCGAGGTCGGCTCGCCGCTGCTCGGCACCCGGCTGTACGCGCGGCTGGAGCACGCGCCCGAGCCGCTGGCGCTGCAGTGGTGGCGCCGGCTGCGGCAGTTGTTCCTGTCGCGCTTCGACCTGTAGGCGCGCCGGTCCACCGATGTCGCGCCGCCTGCTTGAGCAATGGCACGCCCGCCACCTGCGGCCGGGCGCGGTGGTCGAGCGCGACGACGGGCGCGAAACCGCCTTCGACCGCTGGCTCGACGGCTGGCGCGGCTGGGCCGCGTCGGGGCTGTCGGGCTGGCGCTGCCGCCGGCTGGGCGCCGACGTGGCCGCGGTGCTGGCGCAGGAGGCCGCGCTGGCGGCGCTGGACGAGGCCGCGCTCGATGCGCGCATCGCCACGCTGCGCGAGCGGCTGCGCGCCCAGGCGCTGGACAGCGCGGCGGTGCGCGAGGCCTTTGCGCTGGTGCGCGAGGTCAGCCGCCGCCTGCTGGGCAAGGCGCATTACCCGGTGCAGGTGACCGGCGGCCTGGTGCTGCTGGCCGGCCGGCTGGCCGAGATGCAGACCGGCGAAGGCAAGACCCTGACCGCGCTGCTGCCGGCCATCACCGTGGCGCTGACCGGCGCGCCGGTGCACGTGGTCACGGTCAACGACTACCTGGCCACGCGCGACGCCGACACGCTGGCGCCGGTGTACCGCCGCTTCGGGCTGACGGTGGGCGTGGTGGTCGAGGGCCAGGCGCCCGAGCAGCGCCAGGCGGCGTGGCGCAGCGCGGTGGTCTACACCACCAACAAGGACCTGGTGTTCGACTACCTGCGCGACCAGCTTGACCAGCACGGCCGGGCGCTGCACCGCGCGGTCGGCGCGCTGCTCGGCGAGCGCGACGGCGCCCAGCCGCGGCGCCTGCGCGGGCTGTACTTCGTGCTGATCGACGAGGCCGACAGCGTGCTGGTCGACGAGGCGCGCACGCCGCTGATCCTGTCGGCCGAGCGCCCCGGCGGCGACGAGGCCCCGGCCTGGCGCGCCGCGCTCGACGCCGCGCGCGCGCTGGAGCCGGGGGTGGACTTCCGACTGCGCCCGCGCGAACGCCAGGTCGAGCTGCTGGCGCCGGCCGAGGCACGCATCGACGCGCTGTGCAGCGGCATGCACCCGCTGCTGGCGGCGCGCCGCGCGCGCCAGGCGCTGGTGCAGCAGGCCTTGTCGGCGCTGTACCTGTTCCACCGCGACCAGCAGTACATCGTGCGCGAGCACGAGGGCCGCCAGCAGGTGCAAATCGTCGACGAGAGCACCGGCCGCGTGATGCCCGACCGCAGCTGGGAGCGCGGCCTGCACCAGATGGTCGAGCTGAAGGAAGGGCTGGTCACCAGCGTGCGCCGCGACACCATTTCGCGCCTGACCTACCAGCGCTTTTTTCGCCGCTACCTGCGGCTGTGCGGGATGAGCGGCACGGCGATGGAGGTCGCCGCCGAGCTGCGCGCGGTCTACGGGCTGGACGTGGTGCGGGTGCCCACGCACCGCCCACCGCGGCGGCGCCAGTGGCCGGGCGTGGTCTACCGGCGTGCGGCCGACCGCTGGGCCGCGGTGGCCGCGCAGGCGCAGGCGCAGGCCGAACGCGGCCGTGCGGTGCTGATCGGCACGCGCTCGGTGCGCGCGTCGGAGGCGGTAAGCGCGGCGCTGGACGCGCGCGGGCTGGCGCACGCGCTGCTCAACGCGCGCCAGGACGCCGCCGAGGCCGAGGTGGTGGCGCAGGCCGGCCAGCCCGGCCGCATCACCGTGGCCACCAACATGGCCGGCCGCGGCACCGACATCCTGCTGCACCCGGCGGTGCGCGACGTCGGCGGGCTGCACGTCATCCTGACCGAGTTCCACGAGTCGGCGCGGGTTGACCGGCAACTGTTTGGCCGCGCCGGCCGCCAGGGCGACCCGGGCAGTTGCCAGGCCCTGGTCAGCCTGGAGGACGACTTGTTCAGCGCCTTTGGCGGCCTGGCGGCGGCGCTGCTGCGGCGCCGCGCCGGCGCCGGCGACGCCGACGCAGCCGCTGGCGAAGGCGGCAGCGACGCCGCGCGGCTGCCGGCGCCGCTTGGCGCGCTGCTGCGGCGCTGGGCGCAGTGGCGCGCCGAACGCCACTTCTCGGCGGTGCGGCGGCGCACCGTCGACCAGGACCGTGACCTCGACCGCCGGCTGGCCTTTGGCGGCCGACCGCTTTGAACCTAGAAACGGCAGTTGACCGCTTTCCTCCGCAGGCAACACCGCAGCATCGCTCAGATTTATGCCCACGGCGCAATTCACCACAGGGGTGAGCACGCTACGCACCCGATTGAGCCGCGCTGGACCACGCTGGCCGCGTTGCGAATCCGCGCGATGCCACTGGGCATCGCTGTGGTTCGCGCCTTGCCAGCCCGGCCCATCGCAGCCCACTCGGGCGCGTCCAACTGCCGTTTCTAGGTTGAACCCAACGCCTGTTTGCACGCCGCCGCTTCGACTTCCGCCTACCGCCTCACCGACCACCGAGCTGTTTGCCATGCCCGACGCCGACCTTGCCCGCCCGCCTTGCTCCCCGCCCGCCGCGCCGCCGCCGCCGCTGCGCCGGCGCCCGTGCCGCCCAGTGCCGGCGGCGCTGGCCGCCGCCGCGCTGGGCTGGCCGCTGCTGGCCGGTGCTGGCGAGCACGACTGCGTGCTCGAACCGCGCATGAGCGTGGACGTGCGCGCGCCGGTCGAAGGGCTGATCGAGCAGGTGCTGGTCGACCGCGGCGACCGCGTGCGCGTCGGCCAGACGCTGGTGGTGCTGGACTCCGGGCTTGAAAAGGCCAACCTCGAACAGGCACGCTACCGCGCGGCGATGGTTGGCGCGGTCAAGTCGGGCGAGAGCCGGGTCGAATACGCCACCATCAAGCTGCACCGGCGCGAGCAACTCGCCGAAGGCCGCTTTGTCTCGCCGCAGGACCGCGACGAGGCCGCCGCCGAAAAGCGGCTGGCCGAGTCCGAATTGGTGCAGGCGCGCGAAAACCAGCGTCTGGCCGCGCTGGAGCAAACCCGCGCCGCCGAGCAGTTGCGGCTGCGCAGCGTCAAGAGCACGCTCAACGGCGTGGTCACCGAACGCATGGCGCACCCCGGCGACCTGGCCGACAACCGCGACATCCGCAAGCCGTTGCTGCGCATTGCCGACACCTCGGTGCTGCATGTCGAGGCGCTGCTGCCGGTGGCGGCGTACCGCAAGCTGACGCCCGGCACGCCGCTGGAAGTGATTCCCGACGCGCCGATCGGCGGCCGCCTCAGCGCCCGACTCAAAAGCGTTGACCCGGTGATCGACATGGCCAGTGGCACGGTGCGCATCCGGCTCGAACTGCCCAACCCCGACCTGCGCCTGCCCGCCGGCCTGACCTGCCGGGTCGAGGTGCCGGGCATAGAGCGCGGTGCCGGCGGCCTGGCCGCCGGGCGCAGCCGGCCGCCGCCGGCCGGTGCACGCTGACCGGCCGACCGCATACCGAGCCAACCATCGATGGCCACTTTTCCCGCACCGCCGCGGCGGCCCAAGCGCACCCGCCAGCGCCCGCCGGTGTTGCGCGGCCTGGCCTGGCTGGTGCTGACCGCGCTGGCCGCCGCCGCGCTGTGGCTGGGCAGCGAGCTGGCCGGCACGCTGTGGCGCGCCCGGCAGGCGCAGCAGTGGCAGCCGCGGCCGGCCCAGCTTGAACACTGGGACTTGGTCGCGGTCGGCAGCGCCGGCGTGATGCCGCGGCCGGGCCCGGTGGCCATGCGCGAGCTGCGCGCGCGCTACCGCTGGCGCGTCGGCGGCGCCGAATTCACCGGCCAGCAGGTGGCACTGGCGGCGCTGCGCGACAACGTCTCCGACCGCCACCGTGACCGCATCGCCGCGCAACTGCGCCAGGCCGAGGCCGACGGCGGCCGGCTCACCGTGTGGGTCGACCCGCAGCGCCCCGAGCGCGCGGTCATCGACCGCCGCCTGCCGGTGCTGGCCTGCCTGTTCCAGACCTTGCTGCTGCTGCTGCCGTGCGGGCTGGCGACGCTGGTCGGCGTGTCAGCCTTGGCCGCGGCGGCCGGCCGGCCGGCCGCCGCGCTGCCGCTATGGGCCTTGCTGCATGCGGCGCCGCTGCTGGCCATTGTTTGGCTGGCCGAGCCGGGCGACCTGTACGGCGCGGCCGCCTGGCTGGCGGCGGCGCTGGGGCTGCTGCCTGGCGGCGTGCTGGTGGCCGGCCTGGTCAGCGCATTGCGCGCACCCCGCCGCTGAGCGCGGGCTCGGGCGGCAGCTACAACCAGCCGGCGCAGTTGACCGCGCCGCAGCGGCAGGCCAGCTTGCCTTCGTGGTGGGTAACGCCATAGTCGACGGTGATTTCCTCGCCCGGTTCAATCGGGCGCAGCGCGTAGAACTCGATCCGGCCGTCGCGGATCTGCAGCCGCGCGTTGGGCGTGCAGCAGTGGTTGGTGAAGCGCATCGCGTCGTCCGACTTCGACGCGTCGATGGCTTTGCGCGCCGACACCTCGACGATCATGATGCGCTGCAACCCGGCGGCGCGGCGCCGCGCTTCGGCAACGCTGATCGACTCGCCGCGGATCTCGCCGATCTTGCGCCGCGCCGGAATCGGCTCGGCGGCAAAGGCGCCGAAGCCGTCGATGCGGCTCTTGCGGTTGACGACGTCAAACTTCTGGTACGGCGGGCGGTCGGGGGTCATGCGGGCAGTCGTTCAAGCGCGGACGGGGTTGCGCCGCGTCATGCCGAAGGCGGCAGCGCGACGCCGGCGCAACCCTGGGGCTTGAATACGCGCTGGGTTGACGCCGGGTGGCTGGCCAGCTTGGCCGCCGGCCGGATCGGCCGGCGCAGCAGCTCGCCGCCGCAGTTCGGGCAGCGCTGCCCCAGGCGGTGCTCGGCGCAGTCGGCGCAAAACGTGCATTCGAACGAGCAGATGCGGGCCGCGGGCGAGTCCGCCGGCAGGTCGCGGTCGCAGCATTCACACGAGGGGCGCAGTTGCAGCATGGCAAGTCCAGTCGGGGTAGCGTTTCAAATTTGATCCGTGGCCGGCAAGCGTCAACGCACTCAGGCGCCGGACGGCGCCGCGCGTGTGTCACTGCGCGCCAGGGCCAGCAGCCGGCGCTCGTCGCGCCACGCCGCCAGGCCGAGCAGGCAGCCCAGCAGCGCGGCGGCGGCGGTGACCCAGCGCGCCGACGACCAGTGGCCACTGGCCGAGACCACGCTGGCGATCAGCGGCGTGCCGATGAACTGGCCGAGCTGGGTGCATTGCATCACCAGCCCCTGCACCGCGCCGATTTGCTGCGGCGTGCGCGCCAGCAGCGCCGACGCCGACAGCGCCGCCGCCGGAATCACCCCGCCGACGAAGGACAGCGCCACGCACAGCGCGTAGCGCGGCAGGTCGGGCAGCGCGTCGCTGAACGCGCCCCAACCGCACAGCCCGGTGACCACGCTGGCCAGCGCGATCAGCCGGCCGCGCGGCACGCCGCGCTGCATCAGCGCGCCGCCGAGCAGGTTGCCCGGCACGTTGGCCAGCAGCATGACGCAGGTCAGCAGCGCCACCGGGGCGTCGGCCAGGCCGCGCTGCTCGCGCAAAAAGGTCGGCATCCAGACGATCAGCGCAAAGTGCTGCAGGCCCCAGCAGCCAAAGCCCAGCCCAAGCAGCCAGGGCAGCGGCTGGCGCAGCACGGCCAGCGTCTGGCGCAGCGGCGGGTTGGGCAGGGCGCTGGGCGCGGCGCTGGCGTAGTGCCGGCGCTGGCGCCACAGCGCGGCGGCCGACAACAGCAGCCCGCAGGCCGCGGCCAGCCACATTGCGCGCCAGCCGCCGAGCGGCCCGCGGGTGGGCAAGAGCAGCGGCGACAAGGCCATCGCGGTGCCGGCGCCGGTGGCCATGTAGCAGCCCCAGATGGCCAGCGCAAAGCGCCGGCTGTGCGGTGGCGCGGCGGCGCTGATCAGCGTCGGCGCGGCCACCACCACCGACAAAAACCCCGCGCCCTCGACGATGCGCGTGGCCAGCAGCGGCACAAAGCCGTTGACTTCGGGCGTGCCCAGCGCCGCCAGCGAGGCCAGCGCCGACAAAAGCAATCCGCCCAGCACCATGCGCAGCGCGCCAATGCGGCCGGCCGCCAGCCCCAGCGCCAGCGCGCTGAACACCGCCAGCGTGATCAGCACCGACGACACCCAGCCGGCCTGCACCAGCGTCAGCCCGAGTTCGCTGCGCATCACCGGCAGCGACAGCGGCACCTTGCCGACGTTCAGCGACACCGCCATCCCGGTACACGCCGCCGCCAGCACCGCCGGCCACGGCGTGGGCGGCGTTGTGGCCGCTGTCGCTGCCGAGGGCGCGGCGCCGCCGCCGCCGCCCGGCTGGGCGACGGGTCGGGTCGACGCGGCGTGCTCAGCCAAGCAGCCCGCGCTCGGTCGCCAGGCCGGCCAGGCCGGCTAGGACCACCACCGGCGCCGGTCGCCAGCCCTTTTTGCGCTGCTCGACCACCAGGTTGGTGTAAATGCCGCCGCGCACATACCAGCGCGCGGTGATGCGCACAAAGCGCGGCGCGCAGGCGCGCACCAGGTCGTCGAGGATGGTGTTGGTCACCTTTTCGTGGAACGCGCCCTGGTCGCGGTAGCTCCAGAAGTACAGCTTCAGGCTCTTCAACTCGATGCACAGCCGGTCGCAGACCATCTCGATCGTGAAGTGCGCAAAGTCGGGCTGGCCGGTCAGCGGGCAGTGGCAGGTGAATTCGGGCACCTGGAACTGGATCAGGTAGTCGCGCTCAGGCGCCGGGTTGGCGAACACCTGCAACGCCTTTGACGGCGCGGTCGGCGGCTTGGCCGGCGCCAGGCGCTGGTTCAGCGGCGGCGCCTTGGCGGCTGCCTTGGCCGCCTTGGTCGCAGGCTTGGGCCGTGCGGTCGCCGGCTTGGCCGCGGCGGCGCCGGGCGGCGCGGTCGTGCGGCGTTGGGTGCGTGGGGTCGGGTCGGCCATGGCGCTGCGCCGGGGCGGGCGCGGTTTTGCGGGGGCCGGATGCTATCATCCGGGCTCCGCCAAGCGCCCCGAAGAGCGCACAAAGTCATTCAAAATCAAGCACTTGCGAGCCGCGTTGCGGCACTGCATCGCGGTGCATCCGGGCCCGCTCGGGCCGTTCCCCGCAGCGCATGCGCCTGAACCAGATCAAGCTCTCGGGCTTCAAGTCATTCGCCGAGCCGACCACCTTTTCGCTGCCCGGGCAGCGCGTGGGCGTGGTCGGGCCGAATGGCTGCGGCAAGTCCAACATCATGGACGCGGTGCGCTGGGTGCTCGGCGAATCCAAGGCCAGCGAGCTGCGCGGCGAGAGCATGCAGGACGTGATCTTCAACGGCTCGGGCCAGCGCAAGCCGGCGTCGCGGGCCAGCGTCGAGCTGGTCTTCAGCAACGAAGACGCGCGCGCCGGCGGGCAGTGGAACCAGTTTGCCGAGATCGCCGTCAAGCGCGTGCTGACCCGCGACGGCAGCAGCAGCTACTTCATCAACAACCAGCCGGTGCGCCGGCGCGATGTGCAGGACGTGTTCCTCGGCACCGGGCTGGGGCCACGCGCCTACGCCATCATCGGCCAGGGCACGATCAGCCGCATCATCGAGTCGCGCCCCGAGGAGCTGCGGCTGTTTCTCGAAGAAGCCGCCGGCGTGTCCAAGTACAAGGAGCGCCGCCGCGAGACCGAAAACCGGCTCAAGGACACGCGCGAAAACCTGACCCGCGTCGACGACATCCTGCGCGAGCTCAACGCCAACCTCGACAAGCTGGAAAAGCAGGCCGAGGTCGCCGGCCGCTACCGCCAGTTGCAGGACACCGGCACCCTGAAGCTGCACCAGTTGTGGTTCCTCAAGCACCGCGACGCGGCGGCCGAGGAAAGCCGCGTCGCCACCGCGGTGGCGGCGGCGACCATCGCGCTCGAATCGCGCCACGCCGACCTGCGCGCGGTCGAGGCCGAGCTGGAGGCCGTGCGCCAGACGCATTACGCCGCCGGCGACGAGCTGCACGCCGCGCAGGGCACGCTGGCCGAGGCCGCGCTGGCGGTCAGCCGGCTCGAAGAGCGCATCCGCTACGTCGTCGACAGCCGGCGCCGTGCCCAGCAGCGCCAGGCCGAGCTGCAGGCGCAGTCCGACCAATGGCAGCGCCAGCGCGCCGAGGCCGAGGCCGAGCGCGAAACGCTGGCCGCGCAACTCGCCGCGGCCGACGAGCAGGCCGCGCTGCTGGCCGCGCAGGCCGAGGAACAGGCGCTGCAACTGCCCGACGCCGAAGACGCGCTGCGCGCGGCGCAATCGCGCAGCAACCAGCAGCGCCAGCTGGTGACCCAGGTGCAGCAGCAAATCCAGGTGCTGGCCGCCGACAGCCGCCATGTCGACGAACAGTCGCGTGCCGCGCGCACCCGGCGCGACCGGCTGCACGCCGAAAGCCGCGGCCTGACCGCGCCCGACCCGCGCCACCTGGACGACTTGCGCGGCCGCCACGCCGCCGCCGCGCAAGCCGTGCAGGAGGCCGACGCGCGGCTGCACGCGCTGCAGGAAGATGCGCCCCAGCTCGACGAGCAGCGCCGCGCCGCGCAGGCCGAGGCCAACGCCCAGACCGCGCGCCACGGCGAGCTGGCGGCGCGGCTGGGTGCCTTGCGCGCGCTGCAGGACAAGCTGCAAACCGAGGGCAAGCTCAAGCCCTGGCTGGCGCGCCACGGGCTGGAAGGCCTGGCCGGGCTGTGGACCCGGGTACACATCGAAGCCGGCTGGGAAACCGCACTTGAAGCCGTGCTGCGCGAGCGGCTGAACGCGCTGGCGGTCGGCCGCCTGGACACCGTGCGCGCCTTCGCCGCCGACCCGCCGCCGGCGCGCCTGGCCTTCTACACCGCGCCGCATGGCGCGGCCGACGCGCCGCCGCGCGGCCTGCCGCGGCTGGCCGACCTGCTGCGCTTTGGCCACGGCATCGACAGCGCCGGGTTGAAGGCCTTGCTGCACGACTGGCTGGAAGGCGTCTACACCGCCGCCACGCTGGACGACGCGCTGGCCCAGCGCGGCCAGCTCCAGCACGGCGAGGTGGTGATGACGCGCGACGGCCACGCGGTCAGCGCCCACGCGGTGGCGTTTTATGCCGCCGACAGCGAGCAGTCGGGCATGCTGGCGCGGGCGCAGGAAATCGAAAACCTCGACCGCCAAAGCCGCGCCCAGGCGCTGATCGCCGACGAGTCGCGCACCGCGCTGGTGCGGCTGGAGGCAGCCTGGACAGACGCCTCGCAGCGCCTGGTCAGCGTGCGCCGCGAAGCCGCCGAGGCGCAAACCCGCGCCCACCAGTTGCAGGTCGAGCTGCTGCAACTGACCAGCCAGGCCGAGGCCGCCAGCAGCCGGCGCAGCCAGTTGGGCGACGAGCTGGCCGAGGTCGAGGCGCAGTTGGAGGCGCTGGAAGAACGCCGCGCCACCGGCGAGGCGCGCTTCGAAGAGCTGGACCTGCAACTGGCCACCACCCAGCAGCAGCACGCCGAATTGGATGACGCGGTGATCGCCGCCGAACGCCGGCTGGCCGACGCGCGCGAGCAGTTGCGCGCGCTCGAGCGCCGGGCCCAGGAGTCGCAGTTCCAGACCCGCGCGCTGGCCGCGCGGCGCGACGAACTCGGCCGCGTCATCGACACCGCGCGCGCCCAGGCCGCCAGCAGCGCGCAGGCCGGCCAGCAACTCGAACTGGAGCTGCAGGCGCTGGACGACAGCAGCGCCGAGGCCGGCCTGCACGACGCGCTGGCACTGCGCGTCGAGCGCGAGCAGGCGCTGGCCGCCGCGCGCAGCCGCTACGAGGCGCTGTCGGCCAAGCTGCGCAGCGCCGACGAGCAGCGGCTGGGCTTTGAGCGCAGCCTGCAGCCGCTGCGCGACGACATCACCCGGCTGCAGTTGGAAGCGCAGGCGGCGCAGCTTGGCGGCGCGCAATACCTGGAGCAGTTGCACGCGGCGCAGGTCGACCTGGCCGCGCTGGGCCAGCGCGTGGCCGACGACGGCGTCAAGCTGTGGGGGCTGCAGGGCGAGATTGACCGCATCAACCGCGACATCGCCGAGCTGGGCGCGGTCAACCTGGCCGCGCTGGACGAGCTCAGCGCGGCGCGCGAGCGCAAGACTTTTCTTGACGCGCAAAACGCCGACCTGAACGAGGCGATAGCCACGCTGGAAGACGCCATCCGCAAAATCGATCTGGAAACGCGCGACCTGCTCGGCCAGACCTTCAACCAGGTCAACGAGCACTTTGGCCGCATGTTCCCCAGCCTGTTTGGCGGCGGCAACGCGCGGCTGCAAATGACCGGCGACGAAATCCTGGACGCCGGCGTGCAGGTGATGGCGCAGCCGCCGGGCAAGAAAAATTCCACCATCCACCTGCTGTCGGGCGGCGAAAAGGCCTTGACCGCGATCGCGCTGGTGTTTGCCATCTTCTTGCTCAACCCGGCGCCGTTTTGCCTGCTCGACGAGGTGGACGCGCCGCTCGACGACGCCAACACCGAGCGTTATTCGCGGCTGGTCACCGAAATGTCGGCCAAGGGCACGCAGTTCCTGTTCATCAGCCACAACAAGATCGCGATGGAAATGGCCGAGCAACTGGTCGGCGTGACCATGCAGGAGCAGGGCGTGTCGCGCATCGTGGCGGTCGACATGGACGCCGCGCTCGGCCTGGCCGAGGCGGCCTGATCCACACACCGCCTCGCACAATGCGCTGCTCTGCTTGAAAGTGAAAAAGCAATGGATGCAAGCCTGTTGACCGGCCTGGCCGGCGTGGCCGGCGTGGTCTTGGTCGGGGTGCTTGGCCACGGCCTGTGGCGCACCCGCCGCGCCAGCCCACGGCGCGCCGAAGGCGCCGACGCGCCGCGTGTCGAACCGCGGCTGGACGCCGCCGGTGTGACGCCCCACGCCGCCACCGCGGCCGACCCGCACGCCGACGCGCTGGCCGACGCCGCCGCCACCAGCGCCCCAGCCGCCGCCGGCGACGCCGAAGCCGGCGCCGCCGACGCCGCGCTGCCGCTGCCGCGCCCGGCCGCGGCGCGGCGCACGCTGCGGCTGGACCCGCTGATCGACGCCATCGCCACGCTGGCGGCCGAGGCGCCGGTCAGCGGCGAGCTGGCGCTCAGCCACCTGCCGCCGTCGCGCCGCGCCGGCACCAAGCCGGTGCTCATCGAAGGGCTGAACCTGGAAACCGGCGACTGGGAAACCCCGGCCCCCGGCCAGCGCTACCGCGAGTTCCAGGCCGGCGTGCAGCTTGCCAACCGCACCGGCGCGCTCAATGAAATCGAGTACTCCGAGTTCGTGCAAAAACTGCAAGCCTTCGCCGAGGGCCTGGGCGCGGCGGTCGAAGCGCCCGACATGCTCGACGTCGTCGGCCGCGCGCGCGAACTCGACACCTTTGCCGGCGCCCACGACGCGCAACTGACGCTGACGCTGCGCGCCAACCAGGCGGCGTGGACCACCGGCTTCATCCTGCAGGCCGCCGGCCGCCACGGCTTTGTCGCCGGCGCGCTGCCCGGCCGGCTGGTGCTGCCAGCCACTGAAGAAGGCGCGCCACCGGTGCTGACGCTGTCGTTCGACGCCCAGGCCGCGCTGGCCGACGACCCCAACGCGCACAGCGTGTGGTCGGTGCAACTGGCGCTCGACGTGCCGCAAACCGCCGAAGCCAGCGAGCCCTTCCCGGCCTGGCACCAGTCGGCCCGCTTGCTGGCCGCCGACCTGGACGCCACGATGATGGACGACCAGGGCCGCGCAGTCACCCTGCACGCCTTCGCCAGCATTGGCGAGGACTTGAACCTGCTGTACCGCGCGCTCGAAAGCCGCGACCTGGCCGCCGGCTCGGCCGCCGCGCGGCGCTTGTTTAGCTAACGTGAGTGCAACCGTTCTGAATCCATCGACACCACCTACATGGCAACCCAGATCGTCAGCAAGCGAGACTTCGGCGAGTACCTACAAGCAAGCGGCACTGAACTGTGGCAGCACGCGCTCTCCGGACCTGGTCAGAACGAGGATCCATTGGTTGTCGCGCGGTGCTGCTTCCGAAGCGTGTCCGATCTGGCTCGCGTCGGCGAGGTCGCTGATGGCGGCAAGGGCCAATTCGAACTTTGGTGGACCAACTGTCCGTCCCAGGGCCTGCCAGTCCTGCTTTGGGACCGCTGGGAGTGCCGTGGCCTGACTCGCGCCGAGTACGAGGGTTACCTGCAGGAACTGAAGGAATCACCCTTGTCGCTTGATCGCGTGGTGGACGACGCCGAGTGGCTCGGCGATGCGCCGCCACTACGACCGCAGCCTACCTGGAAGTACCACCCTGAGCGGCTCAAAGCCGTCATGCCGTTCGCCCAGCGCATCGCTCAGATCGGCCGCCAGTGCAGAGGGAATCCCACCGGAGAAACCCTCAACGAGTTGGTAGGAGCCTGGCAGGATGCCGACTCCCATGGCTTCGCGGCCAGATCGCTACGCGCACGAATCCGTAGTCCGACCCGCAACTCGCGTCGCATGTTCCGCATCATCGACATGTTGATGTTCTACGCGGTGTTCAGTGCCAACGGCCGCCAGATATTCGACATCCCCACCCAACTCATTGAGATGTTTCGGCGAAGTGATGTCGACGACATCACCGCCGAGAGCATCAGGGTGCCTTATCCTGGCATCTACCTGCACTTCGGTCCGCAACCTGATCTTGCACTGGAGCCGGGCTGGGCGCCTGAAGGCGCATATGTCTACGACATGCGAGTGGCCGGGGACGGAGACCGAGTGCTCCAGTTCTGCATCGTGTCTGCTCCCAGCAATCTGGAGGACTACCGCGATTTCGACATCAACATCGAGC
>WBZS01000424.1_pt1 | contig 56714 bp, 43 predicted proteins | sample 5204201 | NCBI WGS metagenome assembly WBZS01 (sample SAMN12344357, study PRJNA552823) | activated sludge metagenome | biome: Activated sludge suspended growth; feature: Nitrification reactor; material: Wastewater; isolation source: activated sludge from nitrification reactor of wastewater...
TCACCTACCAGGTGCCTTCCCGCTGGACTACTTGTTCCGTCGCAAGATCAAGTATTCCGTTGCAGGACAGGCACCTTGGTGCATCCAGAGGGCGTGTCAACCCCTCAACCGTGAACTGGCGAGGTTAGCCCAGATCCCCCGACCTCAGGGCCACAGTGACGTATTCACCTCTCCGAACGTTCCCAGCACGCTCACATTTCGCTCACATTCGCCGCATCGTGTGTCTTTTCGACGTGATCATTCCCACCTTGACCGGCCGTCCGGATGCGGATTCGGTATGCCGCACCCGCGGCTAGCCGGGAAATCCTCCGCGGAATCGGTCACGGACGCAGAAATCCGTCGCCCGCACGGCGACCTCCCCGCACACAGCGACCTCCCCGCACACAGCGACCTCCCCGCACACACTGGGCGAGCCGACTCCGCCGCCAGGGCCACCAGCGCGCCGGACGTCGTCGGAGCACTCTCGATAGACGATCAATCTCCTTGTAGCACAACGTGATTGCCGCACCGACCTGCCCGACGGAGAGACGTCGCGCGAGGAGTCCTTGGCACCGACCCCGCCAGCGGGCCCGAAGTGACGACGATTTCTCACCTGTAGCGGCGGCAGGCATCGCCGGCGACATGCATCGCGACGACCGGTCCACGGCAGCGCGCGCTGTTATCAATGCAATTGGCGCACGGAGAATTCGAGCGGGCGTCGCACGGCAGCCTCTCGGGGAGGCCGAGAATGCGCCGCTGAATCAGAGGCACGCAGAAATCTTCGCCTGGACAACACCAAACCCCCGTGCGCAGTCCTGCAACGCCTCCGGGGCCGGACCCGGTTGTGTGTCCAGGGCGGGAAGATGAGTGCTCCGGGGGACGGCGGCAGGCGGGACGGCGGCAGGGGGGCGGGCGGCATACCGGATGGGGTCGGGACCAGCCGACCGCGGGAACGCAGACACGCGAAGACACCCCGCGTACCTGGAAGAGCTCACCTGCCCTTGCTGCATTCCTGCCCTGGGGGAGTTCAGTGAGGTACCACCACGCGGGGTGCCGACCCCCAGTGTATGCCGTGCGCGCCCACCGCCTCACCTGTCCCGTCGCGGGGACGGCCGCCTCAGGTCGGCAGCGTCGGCCGGCCCGGCAGCGCGGGCTCCGGCACCGGTGGGGGCAGGAGCCCGTTGGCACTGGCCGGGATCCGCCGCTCGACGAGCAACGCCAACCCGGCCATGACGGCGCACCCGGCGACGAGCAACCCGATGTAGCCCGCTCCCAGCCCGCGGTCGATGAGCCACGCCGCTTGGATCGGCGCGACGATCGCCGAGACCTGGAAGCCCATCGCCATGAGCGCGTTGTAGCGACCGCGATTGGCGTCGGTCGCCAGATCGTTGGTGATCGCCGGGATGGTCGGCTGCAGCAGGGTCTCCCCCAGCCCGAAGATTCCCGCGCACGCGGCGAAGAGCACTGCGGCCGCCACACCGCCCGGGGAGGCCCCGGTGAGCCCGAGCGCCACCCATGAGACGGCCCAGATCACGCACATGAGCAACAGCACCCTGGTCCGGCGGCGCCCTTCGATCCGCTGCAAGACCGGCAACTGGAACAATACGATGAGCACCGTATTGACGGTGAACGCATAGCCGATGGCTTGCGTGGACACCAAGCCGACCTCGCGTGCGAACGCGACCGCTCCGGCGTTGAGCTGGGCGTAGCCGACGAACGCCGACACCATCGTCAGCGCGAACAGTGGCGCCACCCGTGGGTCGCGCACGAGGCGCCAGTAGGTCGGGTCGGCCCCGCCTGCGACCTCGGTCGCCGACCGCTCTCCGGTCGCGTCCGGGGTCGCCTCGCTCCCCTGGTCCGCTGCGGGCCCCGGCCGCGGATCCGTATGCCGCAGCGGCCCGAGATAGATGGCCAGCGGGGCCAGGAAGGTGGCCGCGTCGATGAGGTAGATCGCCATGAAGGTCTCGGGCCGGGCCACGTCGACGAACGTCCCGCCGAGCATGCCGCCGATCCCGATGCCGAGGTTGAGCAGGCTGAAGCTCATCCCGAAATAGCGCTGCCGGATGTGGCTGGGCATGATCGCACTGACGAACGACTGGACCGCGGGCCAGATCACGCCGCCGGCGAAGCCCATGACCACCAGGGCGCCGGCCGCCGACGCCTCGGTCGTCGAGAATGCCAGCCAGATGTTGCCGACGATCGAGCCGATGAACGAGGCGAGGATGACCCGACGCGCGCCCACCCGGTCGATGACGTGCCCGGTCGGCCCGAGGACCAGCAGCCCGACGATCGCTGGGATCGCCGCGAGGACGCCCACCCGATCGAGCGGGAAGCCACGCACCTCGTGCAGGTAGATCACCGCGAACGGGAGCACCAGCCCGGTGCCGATGAAGTCGACGATGATCGTGCTCAGGAGGAACTTGCCCTCCCGGGGCAGGTCAGTCCAGAACTCGCGCAGCCGTGGTCGACCCTGCTGGGTGTCGGAGTCGGCGGTGGTCACAAGGATCGAGTCTGACACCGCCCACTGACAGCCCTCTACCGGATTTCGGGGCGGCGGGCTGCTCCGGTACCCTCGCCCACGGAGGATTCGCATAGTGGCCTAGTGCGCACGCTTGGAAAGCGTGTTGAGTGAAAGCTCTCAGGGGTTCAAATCCCCTATCCTCCGCCAGCCGGCCGCCCGTCGCCTCACGCGCGGGCGGCCTTCTTGTCCCGGTATGCCGCGTACGCCGCCGCCTGCTTGGCCCAGACAGCCGAGAGGTCGGCGCGCGGCATACCGGCCAGGTCCAGGCCGAAGACTCCCCGCAGCACGCCCTCGAAGTCCGCGGCGCTCTCCACCACCCGCTCGCGTCGGCCAGCGCGGTCGATCCGGGTCAGCGAGACGCTGCGCAGCAGGTCGACGCCGTCGGCGTCGCGGCGCTGCACCGCGAGCACCTTGACGAACATCGACGCGGGCGAGGTAGACAACTCGGTATGCCGTGTGGTCGCCTCCCCGAGCGAGCATGGCGCCAGGTCGAGATCCATGCCGACGAAGGAGTCGGCCAGCAGGTCGTGGTCGAACCGCCAGCCGCCCGGCACGACCTCCGACGGTCGGATCCCGTAGTCGAACGGCCCCTGTCGATAGCGCCCCTCGACGAGTGGCACCGGCTCGTGCAACGCACTGCCGAGCCCGACGTCGACCAGCCAGGTGTGGCCGACGAGCTCCACGGTGAGAGCCAGGTGGTTGCCGTTGGCGCCGACCGGCTCTGGATCACGCGCGCCCTGGACGCCTGCGCGGTGGTGGTGCACGGCATACCCGAGAGCGGACAAGAGCCACGAGAAGGCGCCATTGAGGTGGAAGCAGTAGCCCCCGTGCCCGCGCAGGACCGAGGCAACGCTGGAGGCGGAGTCGGCGTCGGGCGGGCGACCGAGGGCGATCTGGAGGGATTCGTAGGGCACCCGTTCGACGTGTGCACGGTGCAAGGCGACCAGGGTGGCCAGGTCGGCGGGCGCGCCCGCCAAGTCCTCGCGCCCCAGGCGGGCCAGGTATGCCGCGACGCTAGGGGCTGGCGACGACGTGGCGGACTCGATGGGTTCACGTGACTCGCGAGGTTTGCGTGGCTCGTGGGGCTGGTGTGGCCGCATGCCATCCATTCAACCGCGCCTGGAACGGCACCGTCCGAACTGCCCCCGGCGTGGGGGAATGCGGCGCGAGCGGGCCCGTAGCCGCGGATAACTCGATGAGGTGATGGGGGTTAACACGCGTGTTCTCGAAATGCTCACGGTGCGCCGTGATGGCCCTACCCACAAGCTGCGTCTCTATCGCTGAAGTGAGTCGAGCCTTACCATAAGCCCTGGGCACAGGGGTGCTGGTACGGACGAGTCAGGGGCAAGATGGGGACCGTACTTTTTGCTGTCACCGATGCGGGTCGGATGCGAGAGCTCACCGAGGGCCTGACATCGGACGGACATGACGTCGTCATGGCCGCGGATTGTGAGCGCTCGTTGGAGGCCGTCGTCTCCTTGGCGCCGCATGCAGTCGTCGTGGATGCCTCGCTGGCCGCCAAGGACGGCTTCGAGGCTTGCCGGACCTTCCGCGACATGTCGGTCGCACCGCTGATCGTCCTCGCCGACGATGCCTCCGTCGATGAGGTCGACGAACTTCTCGCCTTTTCCAGCGGCGCCGACGATTACATCCGTATGCCGTGTTCCCCCCGAGTCCTGCGGGCCCGGCTTGCTGCGGCGATGCGCCGAGTGGAGCGGGCGAGCGGGAAGCCTTTGGCCACGGCATACCAGATCGGTCCGCTCGCCGTGGACACCGGAACGCGACGAGCCACGGTGGGCGGGGCTCCCTTGCATTTGACCCGGATCGAATTCGAGTTGCTGGCCGCGTTGGCCGAGAACCGTCAGCGGGTCCTCACTCGAGGCGAATTGCTCAATCGGGTGTGGGGTCCGTGGCCGGGGGACGACCACGTCGTCGAGGTGCACCTGAGTCGGCTGCGCCGCAAGATCCTCGCGGCTGGCGGGCCCCGGATCGGCGAGCCGGTGCCCGGGGTCGGCTATCGCTTGGGCGGCGAGGCCGCCTGACTGCTTCCGCCTTCCTGACTGCCTGCGCCGAGATTGACGTTGCGACCGTGTGGCCAGGCGTGTCCTGCAGCTAAGGTCAATCTCGGCGGGGGGGCTGCGACTGGCATCATGTGGCCATGAGCATCCGCGAGCCCGAAGCGATCGATGAGGGCCTCGTCGAGCTCGTCGAGAGCCTCGACCCCAACCCGGCCTATGTCGCCGGCGGCCGCTGGGACATCCTGCACGCCAACCGGGCAGCGCACCTGCTCTTCGCCGACTTCGACAGCCGCCGCGGGCACGAGCGCAACATGCTCTGGTACTACCTCGCCGAGCCAGCCGCCCGCGCCCTCTATGTCGACTGGGAGGCCGAAGCGATCGCGCAGCTCGGGCACTTCCGCGAGGACTACGAGAAGTGGTCCGCCGACCCCCGGTTTGATGACCTGCTGGAGCGGATCTTCGCGGTCACGCCCCAGGCCCGCACCTGGTGGGAGGAGCGACGCGGCGTCGACACGCCCCGCAACGGGATCAAGGAGATCCGCCTCGCAGATGGTCGCCTGGTCAGCCTGCGTCAGTTGGTGATGAGCACCCTCGACGACCCGGACATCCAGGTCGTCTGCTATTTCGCCGACATCGACGACAGCGACTATGGCGACGACATCGAGGGCCTGCTCGAAGACTGAGCCGGGCAGTGCCAGCATGAGCGCATGAGTCGCGGCGGCACGGCATACCCCCCGGGCGGCGGCGGCCACCCACGGTTGGCGCGGCGGCTCGGGCTCGCGGACGCGGTCATCATCGGGCTCGGCTCGATGATCGGTGCGGGGGTCTTCGCGGCGTTCACCCCGGCGGCGGCCGCGGCCGGCTCGGGGTTGCTCGTCGGGTTGACGCTGGCGGCCGCGGTCGCGTGGGCCAACGCAACCTCGTCTGCGCAACTCGCCGCGCAGTTCCCCGAATCGGGTGGCACATACGTCTATGGCCGCGAATGTCTAGGCGACAGTTGGGGATTCGCGGCTGGGTGGGCCTTCGTCGTCGGCAAGACCGCCTCGTGTGCGGCGATGGCCATCACGGCCGCGACCTACGCGCTCGGCGGCGAAGCCCGGGCGGCGCAGGCCGTCGGCCTGGGGATCGTGGGCGCGCTGTCGGTCGTGCTCACCCGCGGCATCACCAAGACGGCACGGTTGGCTCGGGTGCTGCTCACCGTCACCCTCGCCTGCCTCCTTGTCACAGCGCTCGTCGTGGCCGGCTTCACCCGCGAGTGGTCCGCGCCGCTGGCGGGCGTGGGCGACGCGACTGCATACGGGATCCTGCAGTCGGCCGGGCTGCTCTTCTTCGCCTTCGCCGGCTACGCCCGGATCGCCACCCTCGGTGAGGAGGTGCGCGCCCCCGCGGTGACCATCCCGCGCGCCATCACCCGAGCGCTCGGCCTGGTCATCGCCCTGTATGCCGCCCTCGCCCTCCTCTTGCTCGCCACCATCGGCGCGAGCGGGATTGCGAGCTCGGCCCTGCCGCTGTTGGCGGCCGCCCAAGCCGCAGACGTGTCCTGGGTCGGAGTCTTCGTGCGGGTCGGGGCGACGGTCGCCGCCCTGGGCGCCCTGCTCGGGCTGCTGTCCGGGGTGAGCCGGACCGTGCTGGCGATGGCTCGACGAGGCGACCTGCCGCGGCGGCTGGCGGCAGTCGACGCGGCCAACCAGGTGCCTGCGGTGGCGCAGTGGTGGGTGGCGGGGGCTGTGGTCGCGCTGGTGCTGCTCACCGATCTGCGGCACGCGATCGGGTTTTCGTCGTTCGGGGTGCTGCTGTACTACGCGATCGCGAACGCCTCGGCGTGGACGCAGACTGCGGACCACCGGCGCTGGCCGCGCTGGGTGCAGGGCGCGGGGCTGGCCGGGTGCCTGGTGTTGGCCGCGACCCTGCCAATGGGATCAGTGTTCGCCGGAGCGCTGGTCGTCGGCGTCGGAGTGGTCGGTCGTCGCTCGCTCCGGGTGCGTGGCTGAGGGGGCTCGCAGGCTGCTGGGGGGACCTGCGGAGCCGATCGGGGGTCTCGCAGAGTCGATCGGGGGATTCAGAGAGGTGATGGGGGGTCGCGCATGCTGAGGCGCTGCTCACTGAGAGTGAGCAGTGCCTCAGGTTGCCGAACCCCACACGCCCGACCCAAGCCACAGCGAGCACGACCCTCCACCGGACGCGGAGTCACGTCGGGCGCCGAACCACAGCGGACCGGGACTGGATCAGCGACGGCGGGACGTCCCGAAGATCGACCGGGTGATCTCGCGCCCGATGACTGTGCCGGCCGAGCGCATCATCGACTTGAACACCGACGATCCCACGACCTGCTCGACGACGGTCGGCTCCTCCCGAGCGGCCCGAGGGGCAGCCCGCTCGGCACTGGCCTGCTGCTTCGCGGCGGCGGCCTCCGCCTTGGCCTGCTCCTGCGCGGCCGCGGCCTGCTCCTGCGCTGCCGCGGCCTGCGCCGCCGCAGCCTCTGCAGCCGACGCAGCCGCGGTGAGCTTCTCGTAGGCCGACTCGCGGTCCTGGGCGACGGCATACCGGGCGGTGTTGGGTGACGCCGCGACGATCTGGTCGATGAGCGGCTCCGGTGAAGGCGCCATGAGGGACTGAGGCGCGCGCATCCGGGTCCACGCCACAGGGGTCGGCGCGCCGCGCTCGGACAGGACGGTGATGACCGCCTCGCCCGTGCCGAGCTGGGTGAGCAACTCCTGCAGGTCGTAGGCACTCTTGGGATAGGTCGACACCGCCGCCTTGAGCGCCTTGGCGTCGTCCGGGGTGTAGGCGCGCAAGGCGTGCTGGACGCGGTTGCCGAGCTGGGCGAGCACGTCGGCCGGGACGTCCTTGGGCGACTGGGTGACGAAGAAGACCCCGACGCCCTTGGACCGGATGAGCCGGACCGTCTGGGTGATCGCCTGCAGGAAGTCCTTGGACGCATCGGCGAACAGCAAGTGCGCCTCGTCGAAGAAGAACACCAGCTTGGGCTTGTCGAGATCGCCCACCTCGGGCAGGTCGTGGAACAGGTCGGCGAGCAGCCACATGAGGAAGGTCGAGAACAGCTGCGGCCGGTTCTGCACGGCCGGAAGCTCAAGCATCGACACGACGCCGCGCCCATCCGCCCCGACCCGCAGCAGGTCGGCGGTGTCGAACTCGGGCAACCCGAAGAACACATCGGCACCCTGGTCGGCAAAGGTGATGAGCTCGCGCAGGATGACCCCCGCCGTCGCCGACGAGAGCCCGCCGAGGTCCTTGAGGTCGGCCTTGCCCTCGTCGCTCGTCAGGTGTTGGACGACCGCCCGCAGGTCTTTGAGGTCATCGAGCCACAGCCCCTTGGCGTCGGCGTAGTGGAACACCAGACCCAGGCTCGACTCCTGGGTCTCGTTGAGCCCCAACACCTTTGCCAACAACGTCGGCCCGAACGAGGACACCGAGGCGCGGATCGGGATCCCCTTGCCGAGGCCTCCCAGCGCATAGAACTCGGTGGGGTATGCCGTGCCCACCCACTCCTCGCCGATGTCGGCGGCGCGGGCGGTCACCTTGTCGTTGGTCACCCCCGCCGAGGCCATCCCCGACAGGTCACCCTTGACGTCGGCGAGGAAGACTGGCACGCCGCCCTGAGAGAGCTGCTCGGCCATGAGCTGCAGGGTCTTGGTCTTGCCGGTGCCGGTGGCCCCGGCAACCAGGCCGTGCCGGTTGATGACGGCCAGGGGAATCTTCACCTTGGCCTCGGGATAGGCGGTCCCGTCCAGGACGGCCGCGCCGAACTCAAGGGCACCGCCGGCGAACTCATAGCCGGCCTTGATCTGCTGGATCTGCTCGGGCATCTCGGTCACGGACGCACTCTAGACGCCCGAACGGGAGGTGACCACGCGGCATACCGCTGACATTGCCCGCCACCCGCCCCGCCGCCCACCTAGACTGACGGCGTGATCTTCAAGGGGATAGGCGAGCACCGGCCTTATCCCGACCATGGGTTGGTCACGACACGCGACTGGGCCGACGTCCCCCCGCGGCAGGTGCGCCTGCAGGATCTCGTCACCACCAAACGCACCCTCGACCTGGCACAGCTGCTCGCCGACGACTCGACGTTCTATGGCGACCTGTTCGCCCACGTCGTCGAGTGGCGCGGCGTCCTCTATCTCGAACAAGGCCTCCATCGGGCCTTGCGCGCGGCCCTCGCGCAGCGGGGGACGCTCCACGCCCGGGTGCTCGTGCTTGACTAGGGGACAATCTCGGGTGTCGGGGTCGCAGCAGATCACTGCGGAGGTATGCCGGTGAGCATCACCGTCGAGTCAGCGTCGGTCGCGCGAGCGCGTCGACGGAAACGCACTGCCATCACACTGCTCGTCGTCATCGGGCTGCTCGCCGCTGCCTTCTACTATGCGTCGTCCTATTGGACCAGGGGTCCCAGCCGCGCAGGCGGGGGGTCGGCCTGCACGGTCACCGCCGATCCGTCCGGCCCGGTCTATCCGACCCAGGTGACCGTCAACGTCTTCAACGCCACGAGTCGCACCGGGCTGGCAGCCAGCGTGGGGCGGTTGGTGTCGGCCCGCGGTTTCGTCCTTGGCACGGTGTCCAACGACCCGTTGCGAAAGTCGATCCCCGGGACGGCCGAGGTCCGCTACGGCCCGGCCGGCGAGCGCGCCGCCAAACTTGTCCAGAGCCTCGTCCCGGGGGCGACCTTGCTCAAGGACACCCGCGCCGACGCGTCGGTCGATCTCGTGTTGGGGACGGCATACAAGGATCTCGTGACGGCGACCGGGACGGCCAGCCTCCCGACCGCGCCTCCGGGCTGCTAACTGCCCCGGGCCCAGCCGGTCAGGCGCGCGGGCGGGTCATCGCACCGAGCAGGACCGGCAGCATCCGGGTCGCCAGGTTGTCTCGGGCGTTGGCGTCGCCGGAAATGATCGACGAGCGGACGCTCGCGTCGAACAACGCCTCGAGGGTGTCCAACGCGTCGTCGGCCGGCACGATGAGCTCGAGCTGCGCCTGGGCCAACCCCTCCCGCAGGAAGGGCACGAACCGTTCGCGGAACGAGCGCCGGGCCGCGAGGTAGGGCGCCGCCAAGTCGGGATCGCGGACGGCCAGCAGGGTCAACTCGGCCCGCAGGGCGTATTTGGACGCACCGAACGGCTGCAGGTCGAACAACCGCCCGGCCACCGCGGCCAACGGATCGGGCTGCGACAGCGCCCCGTCCAACGCGGCGCTGAGCCGATCGAGCAGCAGGCCCTCCTCGCGGTCAAGCAGGGCGACGAGCAGCGCGTCTTTGGTCGCGAAGTTGGAGTAGAACGCCCCGCGTGTGTAGCCCGCCCGTTCGCACACCTCCTCGACGCTCGCGCCGGCCACGCCCTGCTCGGCGAACACCTGGGCCGCCGCGTCGAGCAACCGTTCGCGGGTGACGCTGCGGCTGCGCTTGGGAGCGTCGGCGGTGTCACCCGACTCGACCGGGCCAGGTGATTCGGAGACGACGCGGGACGTGGGCATGGCGTTCATCAGCGTATCCGCGGGCTCCTCGACGTCGATGTTGGATACATCACTGTATTCAGTACGCTAGCGCATCCAATACGCTTGTGTATCGAAGTTGTCTTCTGCCCGGGGAGTCCGCATGTCGTCAGTCCTCTATGCCCTTGGCCACTGGGCGATCCGACGTCGCCGCCTCGTCGTGGCGATCTGGGTGGCCCTCATCGTGATCCTCGGCGCCAGCGCCGGTCTGCTGCAGCGCGGCATGGCCGACGTCTTCGAGATCCCCGGCACCCAGTCGCAGCGGGCCATGGACTCCCTCGCCTCGCGTTTCCCCGAGTTCGCCGGGGCCAGCGGCCAGGTCGTCGTCTCCGCCCCCGCCGGCACCAAGGTCACCGACGCCGCCGTCACCGCCCGCATCGAGGACCTCACCACCCGGTATGCCGCCCTCCCGCACGTCCGCAGCGCGACCAGCCCCTTCAACGAGCACGTTAAAGGCACCGTGTCCCCGGACGGCTCGACCGGGATCATCGCCGTCCAGCTCGACATCGACGCCGCCGAGGTGACCGACGCGACCCGGGAGCCGCTCATCACCCTGGCCAAGGAAGCCACCGCCTCGGGCCTGACCACCTCGGTCGGTGGAGCGCTCTTCATGCCCACCGCCCCAGAAATGGGCATCACCGAGGGCCTGGGGGTCGTCGTCGCGTTGATCGTGCTCGTGCTCACCCTCGGGTCGGCGATCGCGGCCGGCATACCGCTGCTGACGTCCCTGCTCGGGGTGGCGATGTCGATGTCGTTCATCCTGCTCGCGACCCGGTTCACCACGATCACCTCGACCGCACCCTTCCTGGCCCTGATGATCGGGCTGGCGGTCGGGATCGACTACGCGCTGTTCATCATCTCCCGGCATCGGGACCTGCTCGCCGAGGGCCTGGACCCCGACGAAGCCGCAGCGCAGGCCACCGGCACCGCGGGCTCGGCCGTCGTCTTCGCCGGCGCCACCGTCGCGATCGCGTTGCTGGCGCTCGGGGTCGCCCAGATCCCGTTCCTCACCGTCATGGGGATCGCCGCGGCGGTCGGCGTCGGGTGCGCTGTTGTTGTCGCCTTGACTTTGCTCCCGGCGCTCATCGGGGCTGCCGGTCACCGGCTCACCCCCAAACGGGTCGCCGACGCGCACCATGCCAGACGGCATACGAGCTGGTCGGCCTCGTGGGTGCGGTGGGTGACCAAGGTGCCCGCGCTGACCGCGGTGCTCGTCATCGGCGGCCTCGGGGTCGCCGCGCTGCCAGCCCGCGACCTCGCGCTGGCGCTGCCCAACAACGGCACGTCCGGCGTGGAGTCAACCCAGCGGCAGGCCTTCGACACCATCGCGCGGGCCTTCGGACCGGGCGCCAACGCACCGCTCGTCGTCACCCTCGACATCGTCTCGACGACCGACCCGCTCGGTGTCGTCGCCGAGGTCGAGCGGATGATCCGGGCGACGCCCGGGATCGTCTCGACCACGGTCGCCACGCCCAACCGTGGGGCCGACACGGGTGTCATCGTCGCGGTGCCGGTCGGCGGCGCCGAGAGCCAGGTGACCAAGGACGCCCTCGCAGCGGTCCGCGGGCTCGCGCCCGAGGTCCAGCGGCGGTTCGGGGTCGAGCTCGCCGTCACCGGGCACACGGCCGCCCAGGTTGACGTGTCCAGTCGGCTGTCTGATGCGCTGCTGCCGTTCGGGATCGTCGTCGTCGGGCTCTCGCTCATTCTGCTCGCGTTGGTCTTCAGGTCCGTGCTCGTGCCGGTGACGGCCGCGGTCGGCTATCTGCTGTCGCTGGGCGCCTCGTTCGGGGCGGTGAGCGCCGTGGCGCAATGGGGGTGGCTCGCTGGGCCGCTCGGCGTCACCCAGACCGGGCCGGTCATCGCCTTCATGCCGATCATCGTCATGGGCGTGCTGTTCGGGCTGGCCATGGACTACCAGGTCTTCCTCGTGTCGAGCATGCGCTCGCGCTATGTCCACGAGGGCGACGCGCGGGCCGCGGTCGCACATGGCTTCGTCGACGCGGCCCGTGTGGTCACGGCGGCGGCGATCATCATGGTCGCGGTCTTCGCGGCGTTCGTTCCGCACGGCGCGCTCTATATCAAGCCGATCGCGCTTGGTCTGGCGGTCGGGGTGTTCGTCGACGCCTTCCTCGTGCGGATGACCCTTGTGCCCGCGGTCATGCGGTTGCTCGGCCGGGCCGCCTGGTGGCTGCCGCGGTGGCTCGACCGGATGCTGCCGGTGCTCGATGTCGAGGGTGAGAGCCTGCACCGGCGGATCGTGGCCGACCGAGAGCGGGCTGCGACGGGCGGCGATGCCTGGGCCATCGACGCTCGCGGGCTCGGGCTCGCTGATGGCGTGGGCACGGTGTTCTCCGATGTCGACGTGCGGGTGCCGCGGGGCGGCATCCTCGTCGTCCACGGTGCTCCCGGCGGCGGAAAGACCTCGCTGCTGCTCACCCTGGCGGGCCGGATGGCCTTCACCCAAGGACGGCTTGAGGTCGCCGGGCGGTTGTTGCCCGATCAGCGGCACGGTGTCCGCAGCGCGACCGCCCTCGCCGAGACCGCCGGGGTCAACGACCTCGACCCGCTGCTCACCGTGGGCGACCACCTCACCGAACGCCTCGCCGGCCGCACCTGGCTGCCCTGGGTGAGCTCCGCCGACCGCGACCGGGCCCAGCGGCTGCTCACCGACCTCCTCGGGTATGCCGGGTCCGCCGTCCCAGCCGCCCACGCCTCCGCTCGGATCGGGTTCGCGACCCGGGTCCGGGAGTTGGCGCCGCTGGAGCGCTGGGTGCTCGGAGTTGCCCTGGCCCTGTTGGACGACCCCGCGATCCTGCTCGTCGACGACGTCGACGCCTTGCGCGGACCGGACGACCGGGCCGCCGCCTGGGCGGTGCTTGCCTCGCTGGCCGGGTCGCCGGTGTCCAGGTCTCGGCAGGGGGCCGCAGGGCTGGTGCTCACGGTCGTCGCATCCTGCCGCGATCTGGGCGAGGCCAGGGCAGCGTTGGCTGTGGCCAGCGCCGACGTGCGGGAGGGCGGCATACCCCTGGTGGAGTTGCCCCTCGCGAGCCGTGGCGCGGACCCCGGGGCCGTCCTCCCCGACCCCTCACCCGACCACTCCGGCGACCCGTGGACCGACCCGGTCGCCGACCTGTCCGACGGACTCTCCGAGAAGGTGCACTGATGTCCCGCCCCGCCCTACCTGCGGCTGAGCTGCGCCGCTTCGCCGGCAGCCCGCGCGCGCTGCTCGCGCTGTTCGCCCTCGTCCTCGTGCCGCTCGTCTATGGCGGGCTCTACACGTGGGCCAACGAGAGCCCGACGACGCGGGTCGACCAGATCGCGGCCGCCGTCGTCAACCTCGACCAGCCGGTGACTCTTAAGGGTGCCGACGGCAAGGACCAGATCGTGCCGCTCGGTCGGGTGGTCGTCGGCAAGCTCACCTCGTCGGCGTCGCCGTCGAACTATTCGTGGACGCTCACCGACGCGGCGACCGCCGAGAGCGGGCTGAGCGACGGGCGGTTCGGTGCGGTCCTGACGATCCCCGCGGACTTCTCGGCGTCGGCGACGTCGACCAACGGGGCGCCGGCTGATGCTCGCGCAGCCCGGCTGCAGTTGCGGACCAACGACGCGGTCAACTACCTCGACGGGACGATCGCCAAGGCGATCGCGACGACGACGAGCGCCGAGGCGGCGCGCACTGTGACGGAGGGCTACCTCGCTGCGATGTATGCCGGGTACGGCACCTTGCACGACCAGCTCGCCTCGGCAGCGGACGGTGCGGGGAAGCTGGCCTCGGGTGCGGGCGAGCTGACGTCCGGCGCCCAGAAGGCGGCCGACGGGGCCGGGTCGTTGGCATCCGGCGTCGACCAGATGGCTTCTGGCGCAGGCGATCTGGCGTCTGGCGCCGGGAAGCTGGCCAGTGGGGCCGACCAGGCTGCGGCCGGGCTGTCCCAGTTGTCCGGTGGCCTGGCGAGGATCGACACCAACGTCGCGACTCTGCCCGCGGGGACCCGGGCGTTGGCCGATGGCGCCGCACAGGTCTCCGGCGGGTTGGCGTCGCTGTCCGCCGGGGCCGGGCCGTTGGCTTCCGGGTTGAGCCAGCTCTCGTCCGGGCTCTCAACGCTCTCGGTGGGGGCAACTCAGACCAAGGCTGGAGCAGCGGACCTCGCGAGCGGGATCACGGCATACACCCAGGGGGTGGACGGGCTGGCGGCGGCGTGCGCGGGCTCGGGTGCGGCGGCAGCGTTCTGCGACCAGCTGACCGGCTTGGCGGCTCAGGGCGCTGGGCTGCGCGCCGGTGCGGCGGGAGTCGCGACCGGGACCGCGCAGGTGGCCGGGGGCCTGGCGACGTCGAGCGCGGGAGCGGCGCAAAGCGCAACTGGCGCAACGCAGCTGGCCGCGGGCCTCACTCAACTGCAGCCCGGCGCAACGCAGTTGGCTGGAGGCGTCGACCAACTGGCCGACGGGATGCCCGCGTTGGCGGACGGCATACACCAATCTGCAACTGGCGCAGCGACGTTGGCGAGCAAGCTCCCGCAGCTCGCCACGGGCGTGCACGGCGTGGCCGATGGGGCCGACCAGCTGGCTACTGGCGCAACGAAAGCCGCGACCGGAGCCGACGAGCTCACCACGGGCCTGCAGTCGCTCGCCGACGGCAGCGCCAAACTCGGCACCGGTGCCGACGACCTGAGCACCGGACTGGCCGCGGGGGTCAGCAAGATCCCGACCTATTCGGAGACCGAGCGGGCCCAGCTTGCCGCTGTCGCCGCGACGCCCATCGTGGCCGACATCGCGCGGGTCAACCCGGTGAAGAACAACGGCGCGGGCCTCGCCCCCTACTTCATGGCGCTGGCTCTGTGGGTCGGCTCGCTGGCCATCTACCTCCTGCTGCGGCCGCTGTCCCCGCGCGCCCTGGCCTCCGGGGCGCCGTCGCCGCTGGTGGCCCTCGCCGGGTATCTCCCGGGCGCCCTGCTCGGAGCCACTCAGGGCGTCGCGCTGGCGGCGGTCCTGCAGTGGTGGATCGGGATCGGCGCCGCCTCTGTCTGGGGCCTGATGGGTGTCGGCGCGCTCATCGGGCTGACCTTCGTGGCGCTCAACCAGGCGCTCATCGGGCTGCTCGGTGCGCCCGGACGGTTCGTCGCGGTCATCCTCGCCGGGCTGCAGTTCGCGTCATCGGGAGGCACCTATCCGGTCGCGACGGCGCCCGGATTCTTCGGGTGGCTGCACGACGCGCTGCCACTCACCTACGCGGTCGACGCGTTGCGCCGGGTCATCGCCGGGGCCACCGACGGGATCGGCCGCGACCTGGCCGTCCTCGCCATCACCTTGGTGGGGTCGCTGCTGGTGAGCATGTATGCCGCCCACCGCCAGCGCACCTGGACCGTTCGCCGACTGCGCCCGGTCACCGCCATCTGAGGCCGGGGTGCAGGGCGCCCGACGCCTGGCAGAGGGCGCCCCAGGTCAACTCGACGCCGCAGGACGGCGCTGATGACGGCGCGGCTACTGCTGTTCCAGCAACAGTGACGGCGCCGCCATCGGCGCCGTCACTGGCGTGGACTTGCCCGACGATCGAACGCGGACGTGCACCGGCGCCAGCGTCACCCGTTCTGCGCAGCTTGGCGCCATCTCGCAGAGGAGGGCCCCATCCGAGGTCCATCCGGCCGCTAAACGACCGACAGCCCGAACCACGAGGGCTCGGGCTGCTGTCGATATCTGAACAACATCACTGGCGGTGGCGCAGGGATTCGAACCCTGGGTGGACTTCCGCCCACACACGCTTTCGAGGCGTGCTCCTTAGGCCACTCGGACACGCCACCGCGGACGAGGGTACCGGAGCCGACACCCCGCCCCGAAATCGGCGGCCCCGGCCCCGCCGTGCGCCTCGCCTCCGCCGACCCGGACGCCCGCCGCCCGGCCGCCTCCCGCCCTCACCGGACCAGCAGGGCGACGGCCGCCACGGCCGACCCGGCCAACGCCGCCCGCTCGAAGGTCACCTGGCTCAGCCGGCGGATCAACAGCACGCCCAACCCCGTCCCCACCAGCACGACCGGCACGAGCGCCGCCACCAACCGCAGGCTCTCCGGGTGAAACAGCCCAAGCCCCGCCGAGAACGGCACCTTCGACACGTTGACGATGAGGAAGAACCACGCGCTGGTCCCGATGAAGCGCAGCTTCTCGACCCGCATCGCCAGCATGTAAAGCGTCATCACCGCGCCTGCCGCGTTGGCCGTCATCGTCGTGAACCCCGCCGCCACGCCCGCCGCGATCGCCACCAGCGGATGCTCCGCCCGGCCTACCTCAGCCCCCACCTCAGACCCCACCTCAGCCCGCGCTGCCGCCGCCTCCCCCGCAACACGCCGCGACCGCCGCCGCTGCCAGACCTGCACGAGCACCATCGCCGCGATCAACCCGCCAATGGTCCGGCGCAACGCAAGATCCGACACCGCCCACATGAACACCGCGCCCAGCGCCACCCCCGGCAGCACGCTGGGCAGCAACCGCCGCAACAACCCCCAGTCTGCCGACCGTCGATAGCGAGCCACCCCGACGACATCCCCGGTGATGAGCAGCAACAACACCGCGGCCGTCGACTCCTTCGCCGGCAGCACCGTCGCAAACACCGCGACCGCCATCGCCGCGAACCCGCCGACCGACGTCTTCGAGATCCCGATGACCAGCGCAGCCAGCCCGACGAGCCCGAGCTCCCAGCCGGTCACCCGCGGCGCTCGCGGAAGAACGCCCGCAGCACGTCGCCGCACCCCGCCTCGTCCAACGCCCCGATGACCTCGACCCAATGGTTGGCCCGGCTGTCTCGCACGAGGTCCCACACCGAGCCGCACGCCCCCGCCTTGGGGTCCCACGCCCCGATGACCAGGGTCCGCACCCGCGCCGCGATTATCGCGCCCGCGCACATGACACACGGCTCCAACGTCACCACGAGCGTGCAGTCCGGCAACCGCCAGGCCCCCGTATGCCGTGCCGCCGCTCTCAGGGCCACGATCTCCGCGTGGGCGGTCGGGTCGCCAGACCCCTCCCGGGCATTCGCCCCTTCCGCGATGACCTGTCCAGCAGCATCGACCACCACCGCCCCCACCGGCACCTCACCGACCCGACCCGCCGCTCGGGCGAGGTCGAGAGCGTGAGCCAGCCACGCGGCATACGGCGGATCGGGGACCGGGCCGGACGAGGAGGTGACCGGCGACGGGGGTGTGGGGCTCACGCGGTAAGTTTCGCCCATGCGCGTCCATGTCGCCGACCACCAGCTCATCTCGCACAAGCTCACCTACCTGCGCGACAAGCGCACCGACAGCCCGACCTTCCGGCGGCTGGCCGAGGAGCTCGTCACGCTGCTCGCCTACGAGGCGACCCGGGACGTGCGGGTCGAGCCGTTCGCTATCGAGACCCCGGTTGCGCCGACGACGGGGATCAAGCTGGCCAACCCCAAGCCGCTCGTCGTGCCGATCTTGCGCGCAGGTCTGGGGATGCTCGAAGGGATGATGCGGCTGTTGCCGTCGGCCGAGGTGGGGTTCCTGGGGATGATGCGCAACGAGGAGACCCTCGAGGCGATCACCTACGCCAACCGGCTGCCCGATGACCTGAGCGGACGGCAGTGCTACGTCCTGGACCCGATGCTGGCCACCGGCGGGACGCTTGTCGACGCGATCCGCTACCTCGTCGACCGTGGGGCCGACGACATCACCGCGATCACGCTGATCTCCTCGCCAGAGGGGATCCTGCACGTCGAGCGGTCGCTGGCCGACCTGGCCGTGCCGGTCGCGCTCGTCACCGGCGCCGTGGACGAGCGGCTCAACGACAAGGGCTACATCGTGCCCGGCCTGGGTGACGCGGGCGACCGCCTCTACGGCGTCGTCTGACCGCTGCCGGGAGGTATGCCGCCTCGGCGCGCCTCACGGGTCACCTGCGACCTATCAGTCACACTGAAGGTTCATCGGGGCGCCGATCCAGCACGCCCCGGCTCAGGCCGCCCGAAGGAGCAAGGACCGTGAAGAAGTTCTGGGACATCTTCAAGTGGTTCCTCCTTGCCTACTTCATCTACGCCGTCGTCAAGTCGCCCGACGCAGCGGCTGGCTTGGTCAAGACCCTGTTCCAGATCATCGCGGACGCCTTCCGCGGGATCGTCGGGGTCTTCGACGCCCTCCTGAACTAGGCCGGGCCAATGGCCCGCCTTCGGTTCGAGCGATCCTTTGAGCGCTACCTGCTGGACGGTGAGCGGCCCATCTTCGCCATCCACCGGCATTGGGCTGTCCTCGCGCTCCCGGTTACGTGGGTGCTCGGCCTCATCGGCGTCTTGGTCATCGTGTTCATCAAGACTGCCGGTGCAGCACAACGCGCGCTCGTCCCGCTGGTCCTGATCGCCTTGAGCTTCGCCGTTCTGCACGTCCTGTGGGAATGGGTGTGCTGGCGCCTGGAGTGGTTCATCCTCACCGACAAGCGCCTGCTGCTCACCAACGGCGTCATCGATCGGCGCACCGGAACCATGCCGCTCATCAAGGTCACCGACATCGCCTATCACCAACCACTCATCGGTGACCTGTTGGGGTTCGGCACCTTCGTGCTCGAGAGCGCGGGTCAGGATCAGGCCATGCATGAGATCCAGTTCGTGCCGTGGTCGGTCAACTACTACCGGCTCATCAACGCGGCCGTGCATGGTGTCGAGCCGGACGAACGCGACCTGCACCTGGTCCTTCCCGGCAGCCCGTGGTGGCAGAAGGTCCAGCTGGTTCGGTTCGCCGATCCCATCCCGGCAACCATTGGCCAGCCCACCGCCGAAACCATCGATTCGACCGACTCTCGGGCCATTCCGCTCGTCCTGGGCGACACCCCCGCCCCGAAGACGCCTCGTCATCGGCCGGTCGCCGAGGCAGAAGTTCTCTTCGAGAGCGAGGACATCAAGGCCCGGCGCCGCGCAGCCGACACGGGGCCGATCCCGCACTACCCGCCCAGTTCCCTGGACTAGGGCCCCGCCCCTCGCATCACCGCGCGCTCGCCGCGCCCTCACCCTCACCCAGCGTCACCTCACGCAACCACGGGCTCACGGCCAAGGCCCCGGTATGCCGGGTGCACGGCATACCGGGGCCTTGTGGCCTTGCGCGGGTGGTGAGGCTAGAGCGCCTTGACGATGTCCTCCACGCGGTCCTTGGCGTCGCCGAACAGCATCGCCGAGTTCTCCTTGAAGAACAGCGGGTTCTGCACACCGGCGTAGCCGGTGTTCATCGAGCGCTTGAAGACGATGACCTCGCGGGCCTTCCAGACCTCAAGCACCGGCATGCCGGCGATCGGGCTGGTGGGGTCGTCCTGGGCGGCCGGGTTGACCGTGTCGTTGGCGCCGATGACGAGCACGGCATCGGTCGAGGGGAAGTCCTCGTTGATCTCGTCCATCTCCAGGACGATGTCGTAAGGAACCTTGGCCTCGGCCAGGAGCACGTTCATGTGCCCCGGAAGGCGACCGGCCACCGGGTGGATGCCAAAACGGACGTTGACACCGCGGTCGCGCAGCTTGCGGGTGAGGTCGGCGACGGCATACTGCGCCTGCGCCGTGGCCATCCCATAGCCCGGGGTGATGATGACGTCGCTGGCGTTCTTGAGCAGGTCGGCGACCTCGACGGCGCTGGTCTCCCGGTGCTCGCCATAGTCCTTGGCCTCGCCGACAACGGCGCCGTCCGAGCCGAAGCCGCCCGCGATCACCGAGATGAACGACCGGTTCATCGCCCTGCACATGATGTAGGACAGGTAGGCACCGGAGGAGCCGACGAGCGCACCGGTGATGATGAGCAGGTCGTTGTTGAGCAGGAAGCCAGCCGCAGCGGCCGCCCATCCGGAGTAGCTGTTGAGCATCGAGACGACGACCGGCATGTCGCCGCCGCCGATTGAGGCGACCAGGTGCCAGCCGAGGAACAGGGCCAGCACCGTCATGATCCCCAGCAGCAGCTGGCGCAGGAACACGCCATCGTGCGGCACGAGGACATAGACGATCGTCATGACGACAAACGCGATGATGATGCCGAGGTTGACGACATGGCGGCCCGGCAGGACGAGCGGGGCCGACTTCATCTTCGCCGACAGCTTGAGATAGGCGACGATCGAGCCGGTCAAGGTCACCGCACCGATGAAGACGCCGACGAAGACTTCGACGTCGTGGATCGCCGGATAGGTCGACGTCTCGTAGGAGGAGTTCCAGCCGACGATGACCGCAGCCGCACCGACGAAACTGTGCAACATCGCGATCAGCTCGGGCATCCCGGTCATCTCGACCTTGCGGGCCAAGGTGATCCCGATGAGGGCACCGATGGCCATCGCCACGGCGATGATGCCCAAGGCGTCGAACCCCGCCGACTTCGTGGCGAGCCACAGGGTCGCGGCCAGCGCGATCGCCATGCCGACGATGCCATATTTGTTGCCCATGACCGCTGTCTCGTGCTTGGACAACCCGGCCAGGGCGAGGATGAACAGCAGACCGGCGACGATGTAGGCGCCCTGGATGAGGGTCTCGTTCATCGGACCGCGTCCTCTCGCTTGAACATCTGCAGCATCCGCGCGGTGACCGTGAAGCCACCGAAGACGTTGATGCTGGCCACCAGCGCTCCGATGAAGGCGATGATCGTGATCGCCCACCTGTTGTCGTAGCCGATCTGCAGCAGGGCACCGACGACGATGATGCCGCTGATCGCGTTGGTCACCGACATGAGCGGTGTATGCAGCGCGTGGTGGACGTTGCCGATGACGTAGTAGCCGATGACGACCGACAGCATGAACACCATGAAGTGCCCGAGGAACGGCGCCGGCGACGCGTTGGCCAACAACAGGAACAGCAGCGCCCCGACGAGCATCCAGGTGAGTCGGCGCTTGGGGTTGGGCGGTGGCTTGGGTGCCTTGGGCGCGACCGGCGCTGCCACAGCGGCGGCCGGTGCAGCCGATACCTGGACCGGCGGCGGCGGCCAGGTGACCGCACCTTCCTTGGCCACGGTCATCCCGCGGACGATGACGTCGTCCCAGTCCAGCACGGCGACGCCGTCCTTGCCCGGGGTCACCAGCTTCATCAGGTTGACGATGTTCGTGCCATAGAGCTGGCTGGCCTGGGTGGGCAACCGGCCCGGCAGATCGGTGTAGCCGATGATCTTGACGCCGTTCTCGGTGACGACCATCCGGTCGGCCACCGACCCAGCGACGTTGCCGCCGTTGGACGCGGCCATGTCGACGATGACCGAGCCAGGCTTCATCGAGGCGACCATCTCCTCGGTGATGAGCCGCGGCGCCGGTTTGCCGGGGATCAGGGCCGTGGTGACGATGATGTCGCAGTCCTTGGCCTGGGCGGCATACATGACGGCGGCCGCGGCAGCGTAGTCCGCGCCGACCTCCTTGGCATAGCCGTCCGTGCTCACCTCCTGCTCGGCGACGTCAGGCTTGACGAACTGCGCGCCCATCGACTCGACCTGCTCGCCCACCTCGGGCCGCACGTCGGTCGCCCGGACGATCGCGCCGAGGCTGTTGGCCGTGCCGATCGCCGCCAACCCGGCCACGCCCGCGCCGGACACGAAGACCTTGGCCGGCGGGACCTTACCCGCGGCGGTCACCTGCCCGGTGAAGAACGAGCCGAATTCATGCGCCGCCTCGATGACCGCCCGATAGCCGGCGATGTTGGCCATCGACGACAGCACGTCGAGCGCCTGAGCGCGCGAGATGCGCGGCACGGCGTCCATCGCCATCGCGGTCACGCCCGACGCGGCGAGCTTCTCGACCAATGCCGGGTTGAGGGCCGGCTGGGCCAGGCTCACCAGGATCGTGCCCCTGCGCAGCAGCGCGATCTCCTCGTCGGAGGGGGCGTTGATCTTGGTGACGATGTCGGCACCCCAGACCGTCGCGGGGTGCGCGACGGTGGCGCCAGCGGCGGCATACGCAGCATCGTCGAAACTTGCGGCGGCACCTGCCCCCGCTTCGACGGCGACCTGGTAGCCGAGTTTGAGCAGCTGTTCGACAGTCTTCGGGGTGGCGGCGACCCGGGTCTCACCCGGCCGCGACTCCCGAGGGACACCGATGAGCACGTGTTCTCCCTGCGTCGGCGTGTGTCCCCGCAGCGCGAGCGCACTACGGCATAGCGGGTCGACCCGGCTATGGCCACAAACCTAGGGGGTGGCCGGGGAGGCGGCAAAGGGACCTAGGTCAGTGGCAGGTCTCACATCACTCCCAGCCGCCTCGTCCCCGCGCCTCCCGTATGCCGTCCCCACGCCTCCCGTGTGCCGCCCCCACGCCCGTCCACCCGTCAGGTGGCACTTGAACCGTTCTTGTGGCACATACATCTGCCACAAGAACGGTTTAAGTGCCACCGGTCGCCAGACGGGGAGGGGACGACGCTCGGCACCCCGACCAAGGGGACGACGGTCGGCCGACCGGGACGACCGACGATCGGCTATCGCCCGACCGAGATCCAACTACGCGTGCGGCAGCGGCTGACCGAGTCTCCCGGCCTGATAATCCTCGAAAGCCTCGACAAGCTCCGCCCGGGTGTTCATGACGAACGGCCCGGCCCAGGCGATCGGCTCTCGGATCGGAGCCCCGCCGAGGACGACGACCTCCAGGCCTGCGGCATACCGGCTCTCCTGGCGGAGGTCGGCACCCACGGTGACGGTGTCCCCATCCCCAAGCACGGCGAGCTGCCCGGTCGTCAGCGGGGACCCTTGAGCGCCAACGGTCCCCGCACCGCCCATAACATAAACGAGGGCGTTGAAGTCGGTCCGCCACGGCAGGTCCAGCCGCGCACCCGGCGCGAGCGTTGCGTGCAGCATGGTGATCGGCGTGTGCGTGGTGCCCGGCCCGCGATGCCCGCCGACCTCCCCCGCGATAACCCGCACGAGCGCCCCGCCATCCGGCGAGCGCACCAGCGCCACATCGCCGGGCCCGAGGTCCTGATAGCGCGGCGCGGCCAGTTTGTCCCGCCGCGGCAGGTTGACCCACAGCTGCAGTCCATGGAACAGCCCACCGCTGGTGACCAAGTCCTCCGGCGGTGCCTCGATGTGCAGGATCCCCGAGCCGGCGGTCATCCATTGGGTCGCGCCGTTGGTGATCGTCCCGCCCCCGCCGTAGGAGTCGGCGTGCACGAACGTTCCGTCGATGATGTAGGTCACGGTCTCGAAGCCGCGATGCGGGTGCCAGGGCGTGCCCTTGGGCTCCCCCGGCGCGTAGTCCACCTCGCCCATCTCGTCCATCATGATGAACGGGTCGAGCAGCCGAAGGTCCACGCCTGCGAAGGCCCGCTTGACTGGGAAGCCCTCGCCCTCAAGCCCGTGCGGCGCCTGCGTGCGGCTCACCACCGGCCGGACCCGTGCGTCCGGCGGGGGTGCCGCGAGCGCGGGCAAGACCGTGAGGTCCGGGACGGTGACAGCGGGCATGGTCGCCTTCTCCTCGTGATAGTTGCGAATTCAACTGTATGCCGTAACGCCTCGCCGCTGCCACCGATTCCCTTGGGCGCAGTTCCAGGATCGGGCGGGTCGGCGGCATACGGTGGGGGTCATGGAGCCCGTGACGCACCTGACCGACGCCGGTGACGCCCTGCTCGCGACCGCTCGCGAGTCTGCAACGGGGCGCGCGGCGAGCACCCTATTCACCTCACCCGTGCTGCGGGCGGTGCTTATCGCCCTACGCGAGGGCGGCGCACTCGCCGAACACAATGCGCCACCCGCGGCCACCCTGCAGTGCCTCTCCGGCCGCGCGCGCCTCTGGGCGGCGGACCGCGAGTGGTTCCTCGACCCCGGCGGGTATGCCGCTGTCCCACCCGAGCGGCATGGCGTGGACGCCCTCACCGACTGTGTTCTCCTGCTCACCGTGGCCGCCGGTCGCGCGCCGGTGCCGGTCGAGGTCGCCCTCGGCGAAGCGGCGGGAGTCGACCCCGTCGCGGGGTAGGGCCCGGCATACGATGACGGCGTCGGTTCCCACCGGGGTGGCGAGTCGCGTCGACGACACGGATCAGGGGGTATGCCGTGAGCGTTCCTGCCGGGTGGTATCCGGACCCGAGTGGGCGCCCGGGCTCGCGCTATTGGGACGGCGCCGGGTGGTCGGATGCAGTGGCCCAGGACCTGCCGGGCCAGCCGCAGCAGGTCGCCGACGCCGAGACGGCATACTCGCTGCCTCCAGTGACACCGGGCGGTGTGCCGGGCGCGTTCGGGCACCCGGACCTCGGGGCGGGGTTCAGGACGCTCGGGCGGTGGCTAACCGGACTCCTGTTCAGTTACGCCGGGGTCGGGGCGCTGGTCGGGCTCGGTGCGGCCATCGTCCTGCTGATCGGCCGTGACGGGGCGGTCGATATCACCTCCCTGCAGTCCAGCGAGGTCATCGTCCAGGTGTTCGCCGTGCTCAACGTCATCGGTGGCATCTGCAATCTGGCTTCGATCGTCCTCTGGCTCGTCTGGCAGCATCGGCTGGCCAGCAACGGGCGGGTGCACCCCACGTACCTGCGGCGGTCTCCCGGGTGGCACATCGGGTCATGGTTCATCCCGATCGTCAGCCTGTGGTTCCCCTACCAGAACGTGAAGGACTTGGCGCGCGGGCTGATGGCCCCCGTCGATCGATGGGGTGTCGGCCTGCCCGACGACGGGCCGGAGCGAGGGGTCGCCACTCGGTTGCTGCCGTGGTGGTGGCTGGCCTGGTTGGCCTCCTCCGTCGCCGCTCAGATCGAATCGGGCACGGGTGGCGGAGTGAGTGGCTCCAGCGCTGGCGCGTCGAGCCTCGCCGTCACCTCGATGAGTTGGGTGACCGTGGCGAGTGGGCTCGATGTCGCCAGCGGGGTCCTCGCGGCGCTCGTCGTGTTGGCCATGACTCGGGCCGCGCTCTCTCCCCCCGGTCAGCCGCAGTTTCCCACCCGCTGACCCCCGCACCGCTCCTCGCTCTCCCACCCGCTGGCCCCCCGCCGAGATTGACGTTGCGGACCGTCGGCCCGGCGTGTCGTGCAGCCAACGTCAATCTCGGCGGGGGGAATGGGGGTTGGCGGGCGGGGGTGGAGCAATGAGTGGGGTGGAGCAGTGGGTGGGGTCACATTTGGTCTGGTGTCGCAATTCCGAGCAACGCCAAACCCTGCTCCATCACCCGGAACGTCGTCGCACACAAGCCCAACCGCGACTCCCGCGATTCGGCGTCGGGCGCCTTGAGCACCGGGCACGCCTCGTAGAACGCCGAGAAGGTCTGCGCCAAGTCGAACAGATAGGCGCACAACCGATGTGGCTCCAGCTCCGAACCCACCCCGCGCACCACCGACCCAAACTCCAACAACGCCAGAGCCAACGCCCGCTCGGCCGGGTCACCGATGACGATCCGGCGCGCCTCATCTCCCTCGCCGACACCGATCTGCACCCCCGCGGACCGGAAGATCGAGCGGACCCGGGCGGCGGCATACTGCACATAGGGACCGGTGTTGCCCGTGAGTGACACCATTCGCGCGAGGTCGAAGACGTACTCCGAGTCGTGAGCGACGGACAGATCCGCGTACTTGATCGCCCCGACGCCGATCTGCCGCGCGAGGGTATGCCGTGTGCCCGGGTCGAGGTCCGGCCGCGCCTCGTCGAGCACCCCCCGAGCCGCATCCACCGCCTCGTCGACCAAGGCGCCCAGACGCAGCGCCTTGCCCTCGCGGGTGCGCAGGATCTTGCGGTCCTCGCCCAGGACGTTGCCGATCTGGACGTGGACGACCTGGACGTCATCGGGCAGCCAGCCAGCCACCCGAGCGGTGGCAAAGATCATCTGGAAGTGCAGCGACTGCGGCGCCCCGACGACGTAGAGCACGCGGTCGGCTCCGAGGTCCTCAACCCGGTGCCTGATCGTCGCGAGATCCGTTGTGGCGTAACCATATCCACCATCGGATTTGCGGACGATGAGCGGCACGGGCTTGCCCTCGCGGCCGGTGAACTCAGGCAGGAAGACGCACAAGGCTCCGTCCGAGACGGTCGCAATGCCCTTGGCCTCAAGCTCGGCACACACCCCCGGCAGCGCGTCGTTGTAGGTCGACTCGCCAGCGAGGTCGGCGTCGGTCAGCGTGATGTCCAACGCCGCATAGATGCCGTTGAAATAGTGCTTGGCCAGGTCGACGAGATAGGTCCACAACCGCACCGTCTCGGGGTCGCGCTCCTGCAGGGCCAGCGCCCGGGCCCGCGCCCGCGCCATCACCTCGGGGTCCGACTCGGAGGCGTCACGCGCCGCTTGATAGAACGCGTTGGGGTCAGTCTCCACCAGCCGAGCGGCCTCCGAGCCCTCGCCCACCGCCAACAGGTGCTCGACGAGCATGCCGAAGTTGGCGCCCCAGTCGCCGACGTGGTTCTGCCGAATGACGTTGTGCCCCAAGTGTTCCAGCGTCCGGGCAAGCGCGTCCCCGACCACGGTGGTCCGCAAGTGCCCGACGTGCATCTCCTTGGCAACGTTGGGCGCGGAGTAGTCCAGGACGACGACCCGCTCCTGCTCGGCCGCGACCCCGAGGCGCGGGTCGTCCGAGACCGCCCGGACAGCGGAGGCGATCCACGAGTCGGCCAGCGTGAGGTTGACGAACCCCGGCCCGCTCACGTCAACCCCGCTGCACACCCCCGCCAGGTCGAGCTCGGCCACCACCCGTGATGCGATCTCGCGCGGCGGCATACCGAGGCGTTTGGCAAGCGGCAGAGCGAAATTGGCTTGCAGGTCGGCGAACTGGCTGGGCCGCAACACCGGGTCGGCGTCGCGGTGCTCGTCGCCGAACGCGGCCGCGATGGCGGCCGAGAGCAGTGGCGCAAGCGTGTCGTGCGGGGAGGGCATCCCCCAAGGGTAGTGGCGCGCGGCAAGCGTGTTTCCCGACCGGCGACAGGGTCAACCGCACAGGTGTGGGACCTCGCGGAGCCTGCCCCGACGTCAGCGCGGGACGGCGAGGGCCAACACTTCCGCACCCGGCAACCCGGCCAGGTCCGCGCCGTCCACGAGCAGCTTCGCTCCCCTGACCCCGCCGCCGATGACGACCGGCCCAGCCGCCACGACCGCGGCGTCAACGAGGATCGCCCAGTCGGTCGGCAGCCCCACCGGCGTGATCCCGCCCTGCAGCATCCCCGTCAGCTCCTGCGCCGCCTCGGATCCCATGAACGACAGCTTGCGCACGTCCAGGTGTTTGCGGACCACGGTGTTGACGTCGGCCCGGTCGATGGCAAGCACCATCACCGCCGCGCGCACCACCCGCTCGGCTCGCCGCCCTTCGACGATCACACAGTTTGCCGACGCCGCTGCAGGCACCTCGTATGCCGTGCAGAACGCCGCCGTGTCGGCCAGCGTCGCGTCCATGGGCGCCACCAAAGCATCGGGGACCAGCCCGGCCGCGGCGGCCACCGGCGCGGCGACCAGGTCCAGAGCATCGGCCAGCGGACGCCAGTCGAGCGTCCCGAGCGGGAGGGGTGCGGGCGGCATACCTCGGAGGGTAGTGGGTCGTCCGAACGGGTGGATTTCGCCGGGAAGCCTCGATCCGGGTCGCCCGCCGCGACGAAACTGAGCGGCATGTCGACCGCGCCCTACGACCCGACGGCGACCTTTCCCGTTGGCGCTCCGCCCGGGTGGCGCCCGGACCCGGCCCGCACCGACCTCGAGCGCTATTGGGACGGGGTCCATTGGACCGACCAGACCCGACCGCTGACCGGTGCGCCCGGTGCCCCCGGTGCTCCCGGGGCCTACGAGCAGGCGCGCCAGGCCGCGGGCTCCGGCGGGCGACATGGCTCCCGAGCCTTGGGTTGGGTGGTTCAAGGGTCGCTGGGCCTGACCATCCTGCTGGCCGCCGCCCTCTTTCTTTACACGATCGTGGTCTTCAACGCCCTGTCGGTGTGGCGGCTGCAGCCGACCGATGCCGCCCAGCGCGAGATCGACAACCTGCTGCTGCTTTCGACCCTGGCCGGCTGGGCAGACCTAGGGCTCCGGGTGCTCACGGGGCTGCTCTTCCTCATCTGGTTGGGCGTGCGCTACACCGACACTCGGGTCGACCCGCGGGTCCTGCGCCGCTCGACGGCGATGGCGATCATCTGCTGGTTTCTCCCGATCGTCAATCTCTGGTGGCCGGCCCAGACCGTCAAGGACCTCTGGCATGCCTCCCGCCCGGACGCGCCACGGTTGGGTGGTCGACTTGCCTTCCCGCAGGTCTTCTATGTGTGGTGGCCGGCCTTCCTCTTCGCCGGGTCGGGGTCCACGGTGGCCATGACCGTCTTCGCCGAGCCGGAGTTCGACGAGAAGTTCCTCGTGTGGGCGACGATCTCGACCGGAGTCCAACAGTTCGCCACCCTCGTATCCGCGTGGGCTCTCATCGTCATCATCAGGCAGATCGAGGATCATCTCGTCGACACCGACCCCTTGTCGGTCTACGACTCGAACTGACCACCACCAGTCGGCCCGGTCGCCCCGGGGTCAGACCAGGTGTTCGGCAGCCGCCAGCACCTGCGCCCACGTCACCTTGCGCGGCTCTGGGCCCTCCGGCACCGGTATGCCGGCCAGCGCTCGCCGGCGCTCGACCCCCCGCAACTCGTCGCCGAACCGGTCGACAAGGAGCAAGACCCGGGGTCGGGCCAAACCGCCGAGCGACTCGCGAACGCTCCGGCCCAGATCCCGAGCGACCAGCGTCGGGTCGGCGGACACCCCGTCAGCGGTGAGGACGACGGCCGCCGCGATGACCCGACCCCTGAGCTGATCGCGCCGTTCGACGACATCCGCGGCCGCCACGAAGGGGTGCTCCAGCAGGACATCGCGGACCTCACCGAGGGAGACCAGCTGCCCGGACACGGAGGTCACCTCATCGGTGCGGCCGAGGAACTCCAACCCGCCGCCGGGCTCGATCCGGGCGACATCCCCGGTCGTGTAGGACCCGGGCAACCGCGACCAGTGCGCGCTGTCCAAGGTCTCTCGGGGGCCGATGACCTCGACCAGCGTGCCGGCCCAAGGACGGGTCAGGACGAGCTCGCCGGGGGCCCCGTCGGGTGCGTGCTCCCCGGCCCGGTCCACGAGAGTCTCGCCGAGGTCAGGCATCCGCGAACCATCGATCGGGTTGTCCAACAACACGATTCCGCCGAGCTCGACCTGGCCCCAGCCGTCCGCGACCGACACCGGGTGCCCGGCCAAGCCGGTCGCGGCCCAGTCCCGGATCTCGGGGTCCATCGGCTCACCGAAGGCCACCACCCGACGCAGCTCGGGCAGCGGGCTGATCGGCTCGTCGCCGATGGCCAGCTCGAAGGACCACGAACGCAAGGCGCGAAGGACCGAGGGCGTCGTGACCAGGGTGGTCACGGCATACCGGCCAAGCAGCTCCCACGCGCGGGCGTGCGTGGGGACGTCAACGGTGCCCTCATACAGCACTGCGGTCTCGCCGACCACCAGTGGCCCGTAGATGCCGTGGACCTGGGTGCCCAGCCAGGAGTTCTCGCCCGCACACCACAGCACCGACCCGTCGGCGATCCCGGCTCGATGCAGCGTCGAGGCGAGGGCCAGCGAGCGCGCTGTCCCCAACGCGACCGCCAGGGGTCGGCCGCGTCGGTTAGCCAGGCTGACCAACTGGAGTGGGTGATCGGCTGGCAGGTCGGCGGCGACGTCGGCCTCCGTGGTTTCGCGGCGCAGGCCCGGTCGAGCGCCGACGAGCAGATCGTGATACCACCGATCGCCTTCATACCAGCCGACGTCGATGCCGGTCCGCCGCACGACGACCGTGTGCTCGATGCCTCCGAGCGCCGACAGCGCCTCGTCGGCCCGGGCTTTGAGCGGCAACACCGTCCCCCGGCGCCAGGCCCCGTCCTGGGTGAACAACAGCCGCGCCCCGAGTGCCCGCAAGCGGTCGGCCAGCGCCTCGGGAGGCAGTGGCGTCGGCACCACGGCGAAGACCGCGCCGATCCGCGCGCATGCAAACATGGCTACGACGGCCTCGGGGATCCAGCCCAGATGCAACGCGACCACATCGCCGACGCCCAGCCCGAGACCACGCAGCGCCCGCGCGAGCGCCACCACTTCGGCGTCGAGGGCGGCATACGTGAGGGTCCGCCGGTCACCGGGCTCGCCCTCCCACAGCACCGCAATCCGGTCCGGCGTGCGCTCGGCGTGCACCCTGACGCAGGCGGTCGCAGCATTGATCCGGCCGCCGGGGAACCACGTCCCTTGACGCGGGCCGTCCTCCCACAAGCGGTCCGGCGGTCGGCTCCACGGGAGGGCCGCAACCACCGGCTCCCACGCGCGCACGTCCGGAGGGGCGGTGGCTCGCCGCCCGATCTCCGGTATGCCGTGCCCCATCGGGTCCCCGTCAGCCATGGCCGAGGGTCCGCACCGCCGCGTCGACGGCTCGGCTCAGGTGGGCGACGGCCGTTTCGAGATCGGACGGCGAGGGTCCCGGACCCACGTCGGCCACCAGGGCCGCGAGCGGCATACCGGCTGCGTTGACGACCGGGACGCCGACCTCGATCGGCGAGCCGGGGAAAGGACCCACGCCCTTGAGCCAGGGGCTGTGCGCCCAGACGTCCCGCTCCTGCTCGGCGAGCGCCCGGGTGGGTTCGTCGGCCTCGGCGAGGGCTAACTTCCACCGCTCGTCATCGGAGCGGGAGATGAGCAGGCGGCCGGACACAGTCGTGAGGGCCGGGCGCGTGCCGTGTGGGTCGCGGTAGAGGCCACCGCCTGCCACCGCGCCGTCAAGGTGATCGATCGACACGACGGTGGTCCGCACGATGACGTCGACCCGGACGGTGCCACCGACCGCATCACGGACCTGGCTCAGATAGGGCGACAGTGCTCCCAGGACGGGGAGGCGGGACAGGTAGCGGTGCGAAAGACGCGTCAGTTCAGGGCCAAGTCCATATCGCGAGGAACGCGGATCCTGCTCGACGAGCTCAGCGAGGACCAGGCTGCGCAGCAGCCGGTGCACCGTCGGCAGCGACAGTCCGGAGCGGTCCGCGAGGTCGGTGAGGTGTTGGTATGCCGGCCCTTCGGCGAGCAACTGGAGGAGCACGACAGCGTTGCGCACGGTCCCGAGCGAACCGGGCGCTTCCTGAAGGGCATCGCTGAGGGGCGGCACCGTGTCGGCTCCTTCCCAAGCCGTGCTGCCAGCGGGTGAAGGTCGACTGTAAGAGCGGGTAGCGATTTCCACAAGGAGCATTGCGTTTCCAGATAGTGGAAATGTAGTCTCCGTCACAGCACCCCGTCGTCGTCGACAAGGAGGTTGCAGTGCTGGGCCGGGCCTATGTGCATTCGCTCAATTCCTCCACGGTCCCCGTGGGTAGTCCCATCCTCAAGATCTCCGACATCGAGTTGCGGTTCGGCGGTGTGGTGGCCCTGCACGATGTCGGGTTCACCGTCACTCAGGGCCACATCCACGCAGTCATCGGACCCAACGGAGCCGGCAAGTCCAGCCTGCTCAACTGCGTGAGCGGGCTTTACCACCCGCAGAAGGGCAAGGCCGTCCTGCACACCGGTGACGGCGCGGTGACCCACACCTTGACCCAGCTGCCGCCACACAAGATCGCCCGGCTCGGTGTGGCCCGGTCCTTCCAGAACATCGAGTTGTTCTCGCACCTCACCGTGCTGGAAAACCTCATGTTGGGGCGGCATACCCACATGAAGCATGGCGTGCTGCAGTCGCTGCTGTGGTTCGGGCCGGCGCGCAACCAGGAGCTGGCCCACCGCGGCATCGTCGAGGAAGTCATCGACCTGCTGTCCCTGCAGCCGTTCCGGCACAAGCCCGTCGGGTCGCTGGCCTACGGCATCCAGAAGCGCGTCGAGCTTGGCCGGGCCCTGGTCCTGCAGCCCGCGTTGCTGCTGCTCGACGAGCCGATGGCCGGGATGAACTCCGAGGAGAAAGAGGACATGGCTCGCTATGTCCTCGACGTCCACGAGTTGGCCGGCGTGACCGTCATCCTCATCGAGCACGACATGGCGGTCGTCATGGACATCTCCGACCGGGTGTCGGTGCTGGACTTCGGTCGCCTCATCGCGGACGGGACGCCCGACGAGGTCAAGGCCAACCCGGCAGTCATCGAGGCCTACCTCGGGGCGGAGGAGCACTGATGGCGGCCGACACGACCGACGCGACCTTCCCGCGCCTGCTGCGCGGCCTCGCGGCCAAGCACCCTGACCAGACCGCGTTGCAGGAGAAGCGTTACGGCATCTGGCAGCCGATGACGTGGAGCACGTATGCCGCCCGCGTCCAGGACTTCGCGCATGGCCTCGCGGCCCTCGGCGTCGAGCGCGGCGACATCGTCGCGGTGCTCGGTGACAACCGGCCGGAGTGGCTCATCGCTGAGCTGGCCGCTCAAAGCATCGGCGCCGCCGTCGTCGGCATCTATCCGACGAGCATCGGTGAGGAGCTGCTCCACATCCTCACCCTGGCCCGGGTCAAGGTGGTCGTCGCCGAGGACCAGGAGCAGGTCGACAAGCTGATCAAGCTGCGCGCCGACGCTGACGCTGCGGCTGCTGATCCCACGGCCGACGGGTCGGCCGCCTTCGCCGACATGCCTCCCCTGCTCGTGGAGACGGTCGTCTTCTACGACCCACACGGCCTGGAGCAGTACACCGATGCCAGCCTGCGCGACTTCACCGCCGTCGAGGCCCTGGGGCGCGAGTGGGGAGCCGCCCACCCGGGGTGGCTCGACGAGCACGTCGCCCGCGGCACGACCGAGGACATCGCGGTCATCTGCACCACCTCGGGCACAACGAGCCGACCCAAGTTGGCCGAGTTGTCCCACCACAACCTGCTGGCCATGGCCGATCACCTCACCGCGATCGACCCGATCAGCAGCAAAGACCGCTACGTCTCGTTCCTGCCCTTCGCCTGGATCGGCGAGCAGATGCTCGCCGTCGCCTGCGGGCTTTCCCGCGGCCTGACCTTGTCCTTCCCGGAGGACTCGGCGACCCAGAAGTCGGACATGCGTGAGATCGGCCCCGACGTCATGTTCTCCCCACCCCGGATCTGGGAGGGCATGCTCTCCGAGGTCCAGGTCCGCATCGACGAGGCCGGCTGGCTCAAGCGCAAGGTCTTCGGCTGGGGTTACGACATCGGTGACAAGGTCGCCGGTCAGCGGGTCAAGGGTCGGGGCGCGGGCGGGCTCACCCCGCTCTACTGGCTCGCCGACCAGGTCGCCCTGCGCCCCGTCCGCGACCAACTCGGGCTCGCCCGCAACCAGCACGCCTACACCGGAGGCGCGCCCCTCGGGCCGGACGTCTTCCGGTTCTTCCACGCCATCGGGGTCAACCTCAAACAGATCTACGGCCAGACCGAGATCTGCGGCATCGCGGTCGTCCACCGCGACGACGACATCGCCTTCAACACGGTCGGCACCCCGATCGCCGGCACCGAGATCAAGATCGACGACAACGGCGAGATCCTGCTGCGCTCGGCGTCGGTGTTCAAGGGCTACCACCGCAATCCAGCGGCAACGGCCGAAGCGGTCGACCCTCAGGGCTGGCTGCACACCGGCGATGCCGGCTATCTGGACGACAAGGGCCATCTGGTCGTCATCGACCGCCAGAAGGACGTCCTCACCACGGCAGACGGCACGCGCTTCTCTTCGGCGTTCATCGAGAACAAACTCAAGTTCTCGCCCTACATCGAAGAGGCGGTCACCTTCTCGGCCGACCACGGCATGACGGCGATCATCACGATCGACCCGATGACGACGGGATCCTGGGCCGAGCACGAGCGGCTGTCTTACACGACCTATACCGACCTGGCCGCCAAGACCGAGGTCCAGGACTTGGTCGCCGAGGAGGTCCACCGGGCCAACGAGGACCTGCCCGAGAGCATCCGGGTCGAGCGGTTCGTGTTGCTGCACAAGCAGTTCGACCCTGACGACGACGAGATCACTCGCACCCGCAAGGTGCGCCGAAACGTCATCCAGGACCGCTACGGCCTGATTATCGACGCCCTCAACCGCGGCGATGACCGGATCGGCATCACGACGACGGTCACCTACCAGGACGGCACCAAGGTCGACCGCACGATCGACCTGCGCATCTACGACCTGACCAGCTACCGCGTGCCGGAAGGCCGCGGACGACGCCCCGTGTGGAGTGGCCGCCGATGAGCAACTTCCTCCTCCTCACCGTCTATGGCCTGGCCGACGGCGCCATCCTCGCCCTAGCCGCCTTGGGGTTCGTGCTCATCTACAAGGCGACCCGAGTCATCAACTTCGCCCAGGGCGAGTTCCTCCTCGTCGGCGCCTACATGTTCTATACGGCGTTTGTCATCTTCGGTCTGCCGTGGATCCTCGCCAGCGTCGTCGGGGTGCTGGGCGCCATCGTCCTGGGTGTCCTGGTCGAGCGGTTCGTCCTGCGGCCGCTGGTCGGTGAGAACGCCATCAGCGTCATCATGGTGACCATCGGGCTCTCCTCGGTCCTCAAAGCCTTGGTCCAGATGTTCTTCGGCACCTCGGTCCGCGAGCAGCCCAAGATCCTGCCGACCGGAAGCATCGAGCTCCTCGGCGCGACGATGCCGGTCAACCGTCTCCTTGTCATCGTCATCGCCGGGGTGGTCCTGGCGGCCTTCACGATCTTCTTCCGCCGCTCCCGGCACGGCATCGCGATGCGGGCAGTCGCTGACGACCAGCAGGCCGCCCTCACCATGGGCATCTCGGTCCGGCAGATCTTCGCGATGGCCTGGGCTCTGGCCGCAGTGAGCGCCCTCATCGCCGGCGTTTTGCTCGCCGACCTCTCGGCCGTCGAGCAAAACATCGCGGCCTTCGGCCTCATCGTGTTCCCCGTCGTCATCCTCGGTGGCCTCGACTCGGTGCCCGGCACCATCGTCGGCGGCCTCACCATCGGCTTGCTCAAGCAATACGTCTCCGGGTATGCCGATCCCGGCCTCGCCGAGGTCATCCCCTACGTCGTCCTCGTCGCCATCCTGCTCGTGCGTCCCTACGGCATCTTCGGCGAGACCCGGATCGAGAGGGTCTGACTCATGGCAACCGCAACCGGAATCCACCACCGCACCTACCGCGCTGAGCTGCGCCTGCGGCATACCAAAGCCGAATGGTTCCGCCTCGGTCTGGTGATCGTGCTGCTCCTCGTGGTCCCCTACGTGCTCAACACCTACTGGCTGGGGATCGCCAACTCGATCCTCATCGCCGTCGTCGGTGCGGTGGGCCTCAACATCCTCGTCGGCTTCACCGGCCAGATCTCCCTCGGCCAGGGCGGCTTCCTCGCCGTCGGTGCCTACACATCCGCGATCCTGTCCACGCGGGCCGGGCTCCCCGTCCCCGTGGCGATCATCATCGCCGTCCTCATGACCGCCTTCATCGGCGCGCTCTTCGGCCTGCCCGCGCTGCGGCTCAAGGGCCTCTATCTCGCCATTGCCACGCTGGCCAGCCAAGAGATCATCATGTTCATCGTCCGGCGGTGGGGCTTCCTCACCGAAGGCAAGGGCTACATCGAGGTTCCCCGGCTGCCGTTCATCGAGCGGGAGACCTTCGAGATCCAGTGGTATTGGATCCTCCTGCCGATCACCTTCCTGGCCGTGCTCATGGCCCGCAACGTCTTCCGGACCTCGCTTGGTCGATCGTTCATGGCCGTCCGCGACCAGGACATTGCCGCCGAAGCCATCGGCGTCAACATCACCCGGGCCAAGGTCACCGCTTTCGCCCTGTCCAGCGGCTTTGTCGGCCTGTCCGGCGCCTTGTCCGCCTACTACACCGAGACGGTGACCTGGGAGCGGTTCACCCTCGACGTCTCGGTCCTCTACCTCGCGATGATCATCGTCGGTGGCCTGGGCAGCATTGCCGGCTCGGTCTACGGCGCGATCTTCATGATGCTGTTGCCCGCCCTACTCACCGAGGTCGGTCAGGCGGCCGGCAACTCGATCCCGTTCCTCAACGACCAACTGCCGGCGATCAAGAACGCCATCTTCGGCATCGCCATCATCACCTTCCTGCTCATCGAGCCTCGAGGGCTAGACCGGATCTGGAGCCGGATGAAGGACTACGTCCGGTTCTGGCCCTTCCGCTACTAGCGCCATCCCGTATGCCGTCCACGCGGCATACCGGGGACGCGCACCTCCGCACCCCCTGATCGCAACCGAGAACACCCGCCGGGACCTCCGGCACACCGCAGGAAATGGAGTCACACCTATGAAGCACATTCCCAGGCGGGCCTTGCTCGCCGCGTCAGCGTCCGTGCTCCTCGGCCTCGCCGCCTGCGGCGGGGGCGGCGGCGGGAGCTCGGCGGACAGCGGGCCCATCAAGATCGGCATCATCGCCGACCTCACCGGTGCGACCGGCGACGTCGGCAAGCCCTACAACGAGGGCATGCTGGCCTACATCGACTGGATCAACTCCAAGGGCGGGATCAAGGGCCGCAAGATCGAGGGCATGTCCAACGACTACGCCTACGCGGTCCCGAAGGCCGAGGAGCTCTACAAGAAGTACGTCACCGACGGGGCCGTCGCGATCCAGGGTTGGGGCACGGGTGACTCCGAGGCGCTGCGCACCAAGGTCGCCTCCGACAAGCTGCCGTTCATGTCGGCGTCCTATGCCGAGGTCCTGACCTCGCCGAAGGACTCGCCCTACAACTTCGTCGTCGCCCCCACCTACTCCGACCAGATGCGCGTGGCGCTCAACTGGATCGCCAAGGACTCCGGCGGCAAGGCCGAGGTTGCGGTCTTCCACAACGACAGCCCCTTTGGCATCGCACCGGTCGCCGACGGCCAGAAGTGGATCGCCGAGAAGAACCTCGGGCTGGGCTACAGGGCCTACCCGATGCCCAAGACCCCCAACTTCGTCGGTCTGCTCTCGCAAGCACAGGCCCAAGGCGCGAAGTACATCGTCATCCAGAACGTGTCCTCACCCGCCGCCCAGGTCGCCAAGGACATCAAGGCCGGCAATCTCGACATGAAGATCGTCTGCCTCAACTGGTGTGCTGACGAACTGATGATCAAGACCGCAGGCGCGGAAAACGCCGAGGGCCACGTCATGATTCAGCCGTTCGCCCCCGGCACCGCGGCCAAGGAAGGCCACAAGGCCATTGACGAATACCTCAAGGCCAAGGGCTCCTCGCTCGAGGCCAAGGGCCTGCACTACGCCCAGGGCTGGTACACCATGGACGTCATGGCCAAGGGCATCGAGAAGGCCCTCGCGTCCGGCGCCAAGCTCACCGGTGAGTCGATCAAGGCGGCACTGGAGTCGATGGACGCCATCGACACCGGCGGCGTCGTCGGCACCGGCAAGGTGAAGTTCAGCGCCGACTCCCACCGTGGCTCGACCGGCTCTGGCATCTACAAGGTCCAGGGCGGCAAGCTCGTCGAGATCGCGGCGAACCAGGTCCCGTGACCAACACCCAGGACGCGTCGGGGGTGGCCGGTTCGCCGGCCGCCCCCGCAGCGGGGGCCTCGCCCGCGGCCGGTGTCTCGGCCGGGGCGGGATCTGCAACCGCCACTGCCACGGCATCGGCCGACCTGTTGACGCTCAACAACATCGAGGTGATCTACGACGACGTCATCCTCGTGTTGCGCGGACAGTCGTTGTCGGTGCCGCAAGGAAAGATCGTCGCGCTGCTGGGCTCCAACGGCGCCGGGAAGTCGACGACCCTCAAGGCCATCTCCGGCCTCCTGCCGACCGAGCACGGTGAGGTCACCGACGGCTCGATCATCTTCGACGGCCAGAACATCACCCACCTCGACGCTGCGGCGCGGGTCAAGATGGGCCTGGCGTTGTGCATGGAAGGGCGGCACGTCTTCGAGCACCTCACCGTCGAGGAGAACCTCCGCGCGGGAGCCTACTTCCGCGGTGGCGGCGAGCCGGGCGACCTCGAGCAGGTCTACCACCTGCTCCCCAAGCTTGGTGACATGACCGCCCGGATCGCCGGCTACCTATCCGGCGGCGAGCAGCAGATGCTCGCGATTGGTCGCGCCCTCATGGCCAAGCCGCGGCTGCTCATGCTCGACGAGCCGTCCCTCGGCCTGGCCCCCTTGCTGGTCAAGGACATCTTCGCCTTCATCAAGCGAATCAACGAAGAGCTCGGGTTGACCGTCCTGGTCATCGAGCAGAACGCCCGACGCGCCCTTGAGGTCGCCGACCACGGCTACATCATGGAACAGGGTCGGATCGTGCTTGAGGGGTCGGCTCAGGAGCTTCGGGAAAACCCTGATGTCAAGGAGTTCTACCTCGGCCTGGGCGACTCGGGCAGCCGCAAGAGCTTCCGCGACGTGAAGCACTACAAGCGCCGCAAGCGCTGGCTCTGACCGCCGGCTCGCTCGCATCACCGGAAAGGACGCGCTTCGCATGACTGGGTCACTGGACGCTGCCGTCAAGGGGTATGCCGCCGGGCTGGCCGACCGGGTGGCCGCCGCGGTCGCTGCGGGCCGGGCTCTCGTTCCCACCCTGGCCGAGCGCCTGGCCGCGAACGGGCTGACCACCGACGGGAGCCTGCGTGACGGATTGGCGACCCTGCCGATCCTGTCCAAGGACGACGTCCTGGCCCTGCAACAGGCCGACCCACCCTTCGGCGGTGCCCTGTCCCCGTCCGCTCACGTCCGGCGGGTGTTCCAGTCGCCGGGGCCCATCTACGAGCCTCAGCTCGACGGCGCCGACCCGTGGCGGTGGGGCCCGTCTCTGCAGGCTGCGGGCATGGGGGCCGAAGATCTGGTCCTCAACTGCTTTGGCTATCACCTGTCCCCCGCCGGCGCGATGTTCGAAGAGGCCGCGCTGGCGTTGGGGGCGCGAGTGCTCCCAGGTGGTATCGGCAACCAGGACCTGCAGGCGAGGGCGGTCGCGGACCTGGGTGTCACGGCATACACGGGGCTGCCGAGCTATCTCAAAGCGATCCTGGACCGTTACGACGAACTGGGTCTTCCCCGCGAGCGTTGGCGTCTGCACCGCGCGCTGGTGACGGCAGAGCCGCTGCCCGATTCGCTGCGGGCGCTGTTGCTCGAGCGGGTGCCGACGGTGCTCATGGCCTATGGGACGGCCGAGACGGGGCTCATCGGCTACGAAACCGAGCCGGGTGGTGGCTTGGTGCCCGCGCCTGGGGTCCTCGTCCAGATCTGCGACCTCGACACGGGGGCGCCGATCACCGAAGGTGAGGGCCAGGTGGTCGTGACGTTGCTGCGTCCGGACTACCCGATGGTGCGGTTCGGCACCGGTGATCTGTCAGCTTGGCGGCTTGGCCCCGATGGCAGCCCGCGACTGGTGGGTGTGCTCGGGCGCTCAGGGGCGGCGGTCAAAGTCCGCGGCATGTTCCTGCATCCACGTCAAGCGGCAGCGGTGCTGGCTGGTGTCGCCGACGTGCAGCAGTGGCGGTTCGTCATCGACCGCGTCGATCACCGCGACGAGTTGGGTTGCGAGGTTGTCGTCCGGCCCGGCGTGGACGCTGCCGCAGTGGTCGCCGACGTCACCGAACGGGTCCGGTCGGGCTTGCGCTTCTCCTGCGCCGTGTCGGCCGTCGAGTCGTTGCCCGACGACGCCGCCCCGATCACCGATCGGCGGGACTGGGCCTAGGAGGCGTCCCCCACCGAGTCGGCTCGACGTGACTTGGCTCGGCTCGGCTCGTGGCCCCGGCCCGGGCAACTCGCCTCACTGAGGTGACCGGACGGCATACGGGCTGCTCGGGGTCAGTCCTGGCTGAAGCCGAACCGGCGTGCGGTCTCGGCGTCAACGAACCAGACATCGGCCTGCATCTGGTCGTACCTTCCGTCTGCGGGTTCCTGGAACTTCATCCACTGCCGGTTAGCCTTGACCGGATGCCCCAACGGCATCGCCCCATCCCAGACGGGCGCGGCCGACCCCCAGCCATAGCCGCCGTCGACAACCTCGTCGTATTCCGACACCCAGCGGCGTCGCGATTGTGCCGCCCGCGTCGCTGAACTCTCCCCCACCCCAGTTCCGAGTTCGGGCTCAGTGAGTTCGGGCTCAGTGAGTTCGGGCTCGGCAACCTCGGACAGGACCAGGCTGGCCTCAGGCTCTGCCACGTCGCCCTCGACAGCCTCCCCAACGGCGACGTCCGTCATCGTCGGCGCGAGCACTTCGCTCGCCTCGTCGTCGCTCGCCTCGTCGTCGCTCGCCTCGTCGTCGCTCGCCTCGTCGTCGCTCGCCTCGTCGTCGCTCGCCTCGTCGTCGACTCGCCGCGTCGCCGCGTATGCCGCTGCTCCACCACCCGCGACGGCCGCTCCGGCCGTCAACGCCTCACCGAGACCAACCGAGGGTTCCCCGACCGGCTCTCCCGCAGCAAGAGCGTCACGATCGGCCGTCATGGCGTCCAAGGCCGCCTGGAATCGGGCTTCGGCATCGTCTACCACAGGCGCCCCGGCGAGGGCCGCCTCATCAGCTTCCAAGGTCGCGGCCGCTTCCTCGTGGCTCGCGGCCACGGCAGCCGCGTCGGCGGGCTCGGCAGCCGACTCTACGACCGTGTCCGCCGACGTCTCGACCACCGGCATCGCCGCTCCCGAGAGTTCCGCGGCCTCGGCTTCGGCCTCGTCGTATGCCGCTTCTGCAGCGTCAGTCTCGGGCGAGCCGGCCAACGCCGCCTCGTCGCCCTCCAAGAGCGTCTCGGGCTCGGGCTGCGCCTGGACGACCTCAGCCTCAGGCTCCTGCGCCTGGACGACCCCAGCCTCAGGCTCCTGCGCCTGGACGACCCCAGCCTCAGGCTCCTGCGCCTGGACGACCTCAGCCTCAGGCTCCTGCGCCTGGACAGCCTCACCTTCAGGCTCCGCCTCAAGAGCGCCGCCCTCGCTCTCGATGCGAGCCCTGGCGGCGGCAGCAGCCGCATCGGCAGGCGACGGCCGCACCGGGCCCTCAGACGGCGTCCACACATCCATCGACTCGCCCGCGGTTGGGGCGGCCGGGGCCTCGCCAACCAGCTCGGCCGCAGAGCCACGATCCTCTTCGCCGTCGGACTCGACCATCACGGGAAGGGCGGGCGGTTCTTCCACAGCCGGCTCGTCGGCTGAGTCGTCTTGGTCCGGGGCGCCGGAGGCCGACGTTCCCCATAGGTCATCGAACGCATCCGCTGACCCTGATTCCTCCTGCGGCACCTCGCCCGGGTCGACGACCTCGCCAACGCCTCCGGCATCCAGGATGACCTCTTCGCTGTCATCGTGCAGTTCGGTGACAGGCAACTGCGCCTCCTGTCCCGGGACGGCCTCGGGGACTGCGGGCTCCTCGGTGACTGGCGGCCGAGCAAACACCGAACCGGCAACGCCAGCAGCAGCACCGCCAGCAGCGCCAGCGGCCGTGGCGGCCGCACCAGACCACCCTGACGGCTCCATCGTCGCAGCGGGCACCTCCGGTGACGGTGCGGCATAGGGGGCGGGTGCGGCATACGGAGAAGGCGGCGTGACCGACCCGGGAGGTGCGGGCCACCCGGCCGCGGTGAGATCCGCCCGGGCCTGCTGCTCGTCGACGCGCAGGGTTGCCCGCCCTGTGCGGCGACGCAGGGCCCACAACACGAGCAGCGCGATGAGCACGGCGAAGAGCGCGAGCACAACCCACACGACGGTTGCCAGTTTCATGGTTCCACCTTTGGTGTCAGGAGTGGGACGCGCCGGGCGAACCCCCACGCGGAAACATACCGGTCAGCTCCTGCGATGTCGCAGCGGATCCGTCAAGCGCAACGACCACGGGCCGGGCGCGGGCTCGCCCGTTCCCGACCCGAGTCGTCACCAATCAGTATGCCGCCCGCCGGCCTCAGTGGCTGAGCAGGCCCAGACGAGCTGCCGACTGTTCGCGCATCTCGACCTTGCGGACCTTTCCGGTGACCGTCATGGGGAAATCGTCGACGATCTCGACGTAGCGCGGGATCTTGTAGTGGGCCAGCTTCCCGGTGGCGAACTCTCGGATCGAGGCGGCCGTCACGGGCGTCGTGCCCGGCTTCATCCGGACCCAAGCGCACAACTCCTCGCCGTACTTCTGGTCCGGAACCCCGATCACCTGGGCGTCGAGGATGTCCGGGTGGGTGTAGAGGAACTCCTCGATCTCTCGCGGATAGATGTTCTCACCACCGCGAATGACCATGTCCTTGATCCGGCCGGTGATCTGGACGTAGCCGTCCTCATCCATGACGGCCAGGTCACCCGTGTGCATCCAGCCGTCGACGACCGACTCGGCCGTCTTGTCGGCCTGGTTCCAATAGCCGAGCATCACCGAATAGCCCTTGGTGACGAACTCGCCCGACTGACCTCGCTCGACGAACGACCCGTCGCTGGGGTCGATGATCCCGATCTCCAGGTGCGGCATACAGCGGCCGACCGTCCCCACCTTGCGGTCGAACGAGTCGTCGGTGCGAGTCTGGGTCGAGACCGGGGAGGTCTCCGTCATGCCGTAGCAGATGGTCATCTCGTTGATCCCCGCCGCGATGACCTTCTTCATCAGCTCGGCGGGGCACGGCGCGCCGGCCATGATGCCGGTCCGGACCGTCGCTAAGTCGCTCTCCTGGGCGGAGCCGTCCTCGATGAGTGCCCACTCGGCGACGAACATCGTCGGCACGCCATACAGGCTCGTGCACTTCTCGTCACGGACCGCGGCGAGCGTCAACGCCGGGTCGAAACCGGGCGCCGGGATCACCATGCACGCCCCATGCGAGGTTGCCGCAAGGTTGCCCATGACCATGCCGAAGCAGTGGTAGAAGGGCACCGGGATGCAGATCCGGTCCTCTTCCGTGTAGCGGCAGATCTCGCCGACGTGGAAGCCGTTGTTGAGGATGTTGACATGGCTGAGCGTCGCGCCCTTGGGGAATCCCGTTGTCCCCGAGGTGTATTGAATGTTAATCGGGTCCTCGGGCAGCAGCCCGGCCGCGATCGCGTCCACCTGCTCCTGGCTCACCGTGTCAGCCGCGGCCCACAGCTCGTCCCAGGAGTCGCGCCCCAGCAGGACGACCCGCTCCAAGGTCGGCACCTCGCTGCGGACCTCCTCGATCATCCCTGCATAGTCGCTCGTCTTGAAGGACGGTGCCGCGACGAGCACCTTGATCCCCGCCTGGTTGAGGACGTACTGCAGCTCGTGCGTCCGATAGGCCGGGTTGATGTTGACCAGGATCGCGCCGATCTTGGCGGTCGCATACTGCACGAGCGTCCACTCGCCACAGTTGGGCGCCCAGATGCCGACCCGGTCGCCCTTGACGACGCCGATGCCGGCGAACCCGCGGGCGAGTCGGTCGACGTCGGCCGCGAACGCGGCATACGTCCACCGTTTGCCAACCGAGCAGTCGACCATTGCCTCACGCTGCGGGAAGCGGGCGACGGTCGCATCGAGATTGGCCGAGATGGTCTGGTGCAGGAGGGGGAGATCGGTCTCGCCGGTCGTGATCGACAAGGTCATGGGAGTTGCCTTCCGTGCGTGGTGTCACAGGAAGTCCACCCCCTGCCCCAGCCCGCGCGCAACCCGTCAATGGTCCCGTATGCCGTTCCGCGGCATACGGGACAGGTATGCCGCGCGAAACGACCGCGGCGTCCACGGCTTGCCAGGTTCTCGCCGAGACCACCGGCTCGTCCACCATGCGAGCTGGTGCGATCACAGCGTTTCCTGGTGGGTTGTCCGTGGAGTAGTTTCATCGACACCATCGCGCGCAGGGGGATCGATGACGACCGTCGGCCAGACAATGATCGGAGCGGTGCCGACCTTCTGGGTCGAGACCGGCCGGGACACGTTGGCGGCAACGCTGGTGTTCCGGGCGGGCATGGTCGATGAGACGCTGAAAACCCGGGGGTGGATCCATGTGCTGGAACACCTCGCCCTTCATGATCGGGAGTCCGGCACTCTGCACGTCAACGGCAGTGTCGGTCTGCTCACCACCCGCTTTGATGTGCACGGTCCGGTCCATGAGGTGGTGGCCGCACTCGCCGGCATCGCCGACTGGCTAGCCAACCCGGTCCTCGACAGACTCGACCACGAGGCCCGAGTGCTGCGTGCCGAGGCCGACCTCCGCCAGGTCGGCGAGGTCGGAGCGGCGTTGCCGTGGCGTTATGGCGCAGCAGGACCGGGGTTGGCCGGCTACGGCGAGTTCGGGTTGAACAACGTCGATCCCGACCGGCTGCGCCCACTCCTCGGGCGTCTGTTCACCGCAGGAAATGCGGCGCTGGTTCTCGACGGGCCTCCGCCGGACGGCTTGACCTTGCCGCTGGCCGGCGGCGAGCGGCACCCCCTCCCCACCGCCCACTCGTGCGCCCAAACCCTCCCGCTCGGTTACGTCATCCGTTCCGGCATCACCCTGTCGGGCGATCTCCCTCGCACCGATGCGGCCATGCTGGTGCCGATGGTCCTTCGGGAACACTTCCATCGAACCCTCCGCGAAGAGGCTGGGGGTGCCTATGCCCCGTGGGCTCATTACGAGGCGGTAGACGCCGACCGCGCCATCGCCTTCGTTGGCTCCGATCTCGCGGCACACCTGAGACCGACCGTAGTGTCACAGGTGGTGGAGGATCTGGCGCGCCTCAGTAGCGGCGACGGGCTTGAGGAGTTGCTTGACCATGTCCGCGCGGGCTATCTCCAAGCGATTCGCGATCCATACAACCTCGTCGGACTCGCCATGGGGAGTGCGGCGGCGAGCCTCCATGGCCGCCCGATGTCGTCGACCCTGCAAGAACGGATCGACGAGGTCGCGGCGGTCACCGTGACCGAACTCGCGGACCATGTCGCCATGTTCCACTCTTCCTTGCTCTTGGGAGTCGAAGGAAAGGTGAGTTGGCCGGCCACCATCCCGATGGCCCAGATGCCGACCCGGCCGCTGGAGCGCTCTCGCCGCTTCCGCTTGCGGGCCTACCCCCAAGGGCCCGAGCGGTTGGTCGTTTCGGATACGTCCCTACAGCTGGGTCAGGTGGGCACCGAACTCGGCGCTCAAACCATCGAGTATGCCGCCGTTGCCGCAGTTCTTGCAGTTCCTGACGGCGGTCGACAGCTCATCGATCGAGACGGGTGGGGACTGACCGTGGAGCCGACGTTCTGGCGAGACGGAGCTCGTGCCGTTCGGGAGCTCGATGCGCGCCTGCCGCCGGCGGCATACGTCCGCTTGCCGGAACGCACCACCGTGCCGCAACCTGACCTGCCGACTTTGGGCACGCACGTCTTGGGCTATCTCACCGTCCCGTGGATCTACCTGCCGGTGTCGCTCGTGGTCGCTCTCCTGATCATCGCCGGATTCGTGGCGATGCGGTTCACCAGCGGTCAACCCGCGCTCATCATTCTGCTCATCGCGATGACGATCGGTGGGCACCGGTGGGCCGTGAGGGAATACCGCCGTCGACAACGCCAGTGACGTGAACGGCGCACGCGACGGGTGAGGCCACCCCTGAGGGGCATACCGGCTAGGTATGCCGTGGCCCCCGGCGAGGCGAGTCAGCGCGGCGGGCCGTGCGGTCCCGGATCCGGCGCAACTGGCTGACGATGGGGCGGCCGAGATAGACGCCAAGGCTGGCTCCGGCGGCGATCCCCAGGGCGACGCCAAGGGCGACACCCAGCGTGGCCTGACCGGCGGCGAAGCTCCCCGGGGTGTCGTGCGTGCCGACGATCTGCATGAGGCCGTTGTAGAGCGACAGCCCCGGCACGAGCGGCAGCAGCGCCGCCGAGATGAGCGAGAAGCTCGGAATCGTCGTGCGGCGCAGCAACACCGTGCTGACGAAGGCGACCAACCAGGCACCGACGGTGTTGGCCGGAACCTCTCCGAGGCCCACGCCGATGGCGACGAGATAGCCGATCCAGCCCAGCAGCCCCATCAACCCGGCCAGCAGCGCCGGGATCGGCCCGGCATAGCAGTACAGCGCCCACGCCAACGAGAGCACGAAGGCGCCGACGAGCTGAGCGGGCACCGGCCCCAGGGCGATCGGATCGGGATCGACGTGCGTGCGGATCCCCAGGGCGTTGGTCACCTGCAAAGCCAGGACGATCCCGACGACGATGCCGGCCGTGCGCATGACGACCTCAAACAGTCGCGCAGTCGCGGTGACATAGAACTGGTCGATCGCGTCCTGGACCGCGCCGACGACGAGCATCCCCGCCACGAGCATGACGATGCCGCCCACGACGATGAGGGTCGGGTCCAGGTTGGCGAACAGGGGTGTGCCGCGTTGCCCGATCGCGCTCACCGCCGCCGCGACGAGGGTGATCGCGAAGGCCGCGAAGGTCTGTTGGAAGAAGGGCGGCACACCCTCGTCGTCGAGCCAGGCGATGAGCCGGTCGATGAGGCAGCCGACGACGAAGGTGATGAGGACGATCCGGATCGACGTCGTGAACAACAGGGCGACCCCTGCGCTGACCCCGGCGTTGCCGACCATCGACACCCACCAGGGGTAGCGCCGCGGGCTGTCGCGGATCTCGTCGAACGCCGCGACTGCGTCGTCAATCGGCAGGCCCCGGACGATCCGCTCGGTGAGCATCGACGTCCGCTGGGCCTTGTCGTAGTCGGGGAAACCCGGCTGCACCACCCGCAAGATGGTGAGCGGGGCGGCATACGAAGGCGGGTGGTAGCTGAGGGTCACCGACGTCGAGGTGAGGTCGATGTGGACGCCGACCAGCCCGTAGGCGTGGGTGATCCGCAGCATCCCACCGACGATGTCGTTGGCGGACATCCCCGCGTCGAGCATGAGGTCAGCGACGTGCAGGCACAGCAGCGCGACCCTCCGGGCCGTCGCCGGATCCGGTGCCGCGGGTGGCGGGGCGGGAGCCACCCGGCCTTCAGATGACCTCGACAGCCGAATACTGCGGCTGCCACATCCGGGTGTAGATCTCGTTGATCGGATCGGTCAGCGGGTGGCGCGCCACGCCCTCCTGCGCTGCGGCCGCGGCGACGGCAAGCGCGACGTGCGAGGACACCGGACGCAACTCACTCATCGAGGGCAACAACGCCGCGCCCGGCCGATAAGTGTTGACCCGAGCAGCGAGCGCCTCGGCGGCCGCCGCGATCATCCCGTCGGTCACCGTGCTCGCCTGGCAGGCGGCCACCCCGAGACCCAGACCCGGGAAGATGAGGGCGTTGTTGGCCTGAGCGATGAAATGCCGCACCTCGCGGTGATCCACCGGTTCGAAAGGGCTGCCCGTCGCGATGAGCGCCCGGCCGTCGGTCCACTCGATGAGGTCGGCCGGGGTGGCCTCGGCGCGAGAGGTCGGGTTGGACAACGGCATGATGATCGGCTGCTCGCAGTGAGCCGCCATCTCCTTGATGATGGCCTTGGTGAACGCGCCGCCCATGGTCGAGGTCCCGATGAGGATGGTCGGCCGGACGTTGCGGACGACGTCGGCCAGGCTGACCCCTCGCGCGGTGCCGTCGACGATGGTCCAGCCGTCCACCTCGGCGCGAGTGCGCGCGTAGGGCCGCTGGAACTCCCGAAGCAGCGGCATGTCGTCGACGAACAATCCCTTGCTGCCCAGAGCATAGAACTGCCGGACCGCCTGCTCGCGGGGCACCCCAGCCCGGACGAGTTCGTCGCGCAACAGGTCGGCGATGCCGATGCCGGCCGTCCCGCCACCGAAGATGACGATGCGATGGTCCGCGAGCGGCATACCGGTGACGTTGACGCCCGCGAGCACCGCGGCGAGGGCGACGGCGGCCGTGCCCTGGATGTCGTCGTTGAACGTGCAGTGGGTATGCCGGTACTTCTCCAGAATGCGGTGCGCGTTGCCGGCCCCGAAGTCCTCCCAGTGCAGCATCGCCTGCGGGAACAGGCGGGTGGCCGTCTTGACGAAGGTGTCAATGAACGCGTCGTAACGCTCGCCGCGCACCCGGGCATGCCGCTCGCCGAGATAGAGGTCGCTGTTGAGCAGGCCGAGGTTGTCGGTGCCGACGTCGAGGACGACCGGCATGACCCGGCGCGGATGGATCCCGGCGGCCGCGGTGTAGACCGAGAGCTTGCCGATGGCGATCTCGATGCCGCCGATGCCCTGGTCGCCGATGCCGAGGATGCCCTCGGAGTCGGTGGCGACGATGAGGTCGACGTCGTTCGGGCCGAGGCCGTGGTCGAGCAGCGACTGCTCGATGTCCTCTGGCCGGTCGATGGAGACGAACACCCCACGGGGGCGGTGGTATTCGACGGAGAACCGCTCGATCACCTCCCCGATCGTCGGGGTGTAGATGATCGGCAGCATCTCCTCGAGGTGGTCGGCGAGCAGCCGATAGAACAGCACCTCGTTGCGGTCGCGGACGCTGGCGAGGTAGTTGTTCTTGGCGAACGGGGTCCGTGCCGACTGGTATTGCTGGTAGACCCGCCGGACCTGGTTGCCGATCGGGGTCACCTCGCTGGGCATGAGGCCGACCAGCCCGAGGTAGCGGCGTTCCTGCACCGTGAAGGCAGTGCCCCGGTTGGTCATCGGGTTGGCCAGGACGGCACGACCGCGGGCCGAGATGCGCAAGGGCGCATCACGCCGAGTCGTGTCCAACTCGTAGTCGTTGTTGATCATCGAAATGCCTCCAGGGGGACTGGAGAGTCACTCTAGAGCCGCTCGACCACCGCAGTCAGCAGGGTGGACCGCAGCGCAGGCGGGCAAGCGGCCAGCAGGGCGTGGATCGGCGCCATCCGGCGCGGCAGCACCAGACCGCCGCCCGCGGCCGAGTCCAGACCCGCCGCAGCGAGCAGACCCGAGAGAGTGGCGTCGTCGAAGGTCGCCGGGTTGAGGGTGCCCAGCAGTCCGGCGAGGCCCGGATCGACGCCGACCGGGCCGGTCGACTGAGCCGCCGTCACCGAATCCCGCAGCGCTGCAACAAACTCCGGGATCTTGGACGTCGTCGCCGCTGAGATGGTCAGGTGCAGGCTGGCCGGACCACCGCGGAACGGCAACTGTGGCTGGGCGAACCAGCCCCGCTCGAGCAACTCGTCGCAGACGGTGTAGGGGTCACACGAGTCGTCGGTGCCGACCGCGAGCAACGTCGAGTCCGGGGGCACCAGGACCCGCAGCCCCGGTATGCCGTCCACCTCCTGTGCCAGCGCGAGGGTGCCTTCGCGAGCCTGCCGAGCGAGCGCGGCATACCCGATGTCGCCGAGGAGGTGGATGACCGCCCAGGCGGCGGCGAGCGGCCCCGCCGACTTGGTGGACTGGAGGGTGGAGTTGACCACTCCATAGCCGGGCCAGTCGGCCGTCGCCCAGAACTGGCTGTGCCGCAACGCCATCGAGCGGTGCAGGAGGATCGACGCGCCCTTGGGGACGTAGCCGTACTTGTGCAGGTCGGCCGAGATGCTCGTGACGCCCGGCACCGAGAAGTCCCAGGCCGGGCGGTCCGCGGCGACGCCTCGCGACGGCTCGTCGGCCAGGAACGGCAACACCCACCCCCCGATGCAGGCATCGACGTGGCAGCGGATGCCGCGTTCGGCCGCGGCCGCGGCGATCGGCCCGACCGGGTCGACCACGCCGTGGGCATAGGAGGGGGCGCTGGCCACGACGAGCACGGTGCGCTCGGTCAACGCCGCGGCCATCGCGTCCGGGTCGGCCCGGAAGGTCGACGGGTCGACGTCGATGAGCACGAGGTCGAGGCCGAACAGGTGCGCGGCCTTGTGGAAGGCCGCGTGAACCGTTGTCGGAGCAACGAGTTGGGGCCTGCCCACGTCGGGCCGGGCATCCCGGGCGGCCAAGACCGCGAGCAGGCAGGACTCGGTGCCGCCGGAGGTGACGGTCCCGGCATACCCCTCGGGGGCGGCGAGCACGCGCGCGGCGAAGCCAACGACGTCACGCTCCATGGTCGCGACGGAAGGGAACACGGAGGGGTCCAAGCCGTTCGTCCCCGCGTATGCCGCGACCGCCTCCTTCGCGATGGCGTCGACCTCGGCGAGCCCCGAGTCGTAGACGTAGGCGAGGGTCCGGCCGCCGTGGGTCGGCAGGTCGTGCTCACGCAACTGGGCAAGCCGAGCGCGGACCTCGTCGGCGGTCAGTGTCATCGTCGGTCCTCCTCGCGCGCGGGGCCGTAGCTGGCGAACCCTCGGGGGATCGGCCCGACGTAGCCCCGCAGGAAAAGCAGCGAGCCCAGCGTGAGCAGTGCCGGCACGAGCGAGAAGCCGAGCACGATCGCAGTCACGGCCGAATCTGGCTGCACGGCAGCTGAATCCGTCGAGGACACATATCCGCCCGCCGCGAGAACCAGGCCGTAGACGAAGGGCCCGAAGGCCATCCCCAGGGTCTCCCCCGCCGTCCAGACGCCGGTGTAAACGCCGATACGGTTCTCGCCCGAGTCGGCCGCGTCGCCGGCCGCGACGTCGGGGAGCATCGACAGCGGGAGCATCTGCGCCCCGGCATACCCGACGCCGACCACCGCGACCGCGAGGTAGACGACCAGCGTCGGCATGACACGCGCGGCGACCAGGGCGAAGGCCCCGGCGGAGAGCACGAGGCTCGCGGCGGCATACGCCCAGCGCTTGCCACGTCGCGCGGCGAGGCGCTCCCACAGCGGGGTGCAGACGATGGCGGGCGCGACGAAGCAGACGAACAACACGGACCCCGCGCCCGCACTGTGCAGCACCTGTCGGGCGATGTAGTCGACGCCCGCGAGCATCGCGCCCGTCGCGAGGGCTTGGGTGATGAAGGTGAGGATGAGCGCGCGGAAGTCAGGGTTGCCCGCGACGAGGGCCAGTTGGCTCCGCAAACCCCCCGGCGCGGCGACGACCGCTCGGGTTGGGGCTCCCCGGGTCCCCCACCACGCCCCCACGGCTCCGAGCGCGATAAGGACGGCGACGAACAGGCCCATCGCGGCATACCCGCGCTCCGGGCCGACCATGGTGCGGACCATCGGGGCGAGCCCGCCGCTGATGAGGATCGCGAGCGCAAGGACCGCCACCCGCCAGCTCATGATCCGGGTCCGCTCCCGCGCACTGTCGGTCAGCTCGGCCGGCATGGCGACGTAGGGCACCTGGAAGAATGCGTATGCCGTCGCGCACGCGAGGAACAACACGGCCACCCAGCCGGCGGCGAGGGCCTGTGGCGAGGCCGGTCCCGCGAAGAGCAGCGCGAACGCGACCGCGAGCGTGAGACCGCCCCGCAGCAGGAACGGCCGCCTGGGCCCGTCAGGGTGCTGCGATCGGTCGCTGATCCGGCCCGCGATGGGGTTGAGGATGACGTCCCACGCCTTCGGCGCGAAGACGATAACCCCGGCCAGGGCGGCCGGCACGCCGAGCCGCTCGGTGAGATAGGGCAACAGCATCAGCCCGGGGACCGTGCCGAAGGATCCGGTCGCCACGCCGCCCAGCGCGTAGCCCCGTAGGACCCGTCCGGGAAGTCCGGTGGGGACAACCGGCCCAGGTGTCGTCGCTGACATGACCGCAGGCTAGCGGCGCGGGGGCGGCACGTGGGCGGGCACGTGGGCGGGCGCGTGGCTCCCTCGACCCCCGGACCCTTTGGAGAACCTCACACCCGCCGATGAAACCCGCGCCCGATCGCCCCACCGAGCCCGAAAACCTCACACCCGCCGATGAAATCCGCGCCAGCCCACCCCACCGCGCCCGAAACCCTCACACCCACCGACAAAGTCCCAGCCAGCCCCATCCGCGGCGCCGCCTGTCCGTCAGAACTCGGTGACGGGCGTGCGGAGGGGCGTCCGCCGCACGACGGCCGGGTGGGCATGGCAGGGGGGCCCATCCGGTCGGCCCGTGTCACATGCGGCGCATGGCCGTCGTCAGGAGCACGAGTTCACCCACCGCGTCGCTGGCGTCGAGGTCGACGTCGGCCTCAATGACCCAGTCGCGATCGCCCGCCGGGTCGGCCAGCGTCTGGCGGACCGCCCAGCGTCGCCCGCCGTCGGGGTGGGCCTGGATGCTCAGGTAAGCCGGTCCGCGGGCGTCCGCGTCCAACCCCACCTCGGCGTGGTCGGCCCAGTAGTCCCCGAGCGCCGCGTCCCAGGCGGCGGCGTCCATGACGACCTGCCCAGGCGGATCGGTGAGTGCGGCACAGACTCGCTCGACGGCATACAGGGCCTGGATGTCGTCGCGGGCGGCGAGCTCGACGCGTCGCCACATCGCCCGGCGGATCATCGCGCGGAAGGCGCGGTCGTTGGCGGTAAGTGGGCGCGGCGGCGCGGCCGCATCCCGAGACGTCGTGACCACCGTGCCGTCGGGGTGGGTGAGCGCCTCCCACTCGTCCAGCAGCGAGGAGTCGGTCTGGCGGATCGTCTCACCGAGCCAGTCGATGAGCTCGTCGAGCTCGGGGTCGCGGTGGGCGTCGGGGACGGTCTGGCGCAGCGTGCGATAGGCGTCGGACAGGTAGCGCAACACCACGCCCTCCGACCGGGCCAGCTTGTAGCGCGAGATGAGATCGGTGAAGCTCATCGCCTGCTCCCACATGGTCCGCACGACGGACTTGGAGGCCAGCGCGTCCTCCGGCAGCCACGGGTGGGACTGCCGATAGGCCTCGTATGCCGCCCCCAACAGTTCCGCGAGCGGCTGCGGCCAGTGGACGTCCTCAAGGGCGTCCATCCGGTCCTCGTAGTCCATCCCGTCGGCCTTCATCTCGGCGACGGCTTCGCCGCGGGCCTCCCACTGTTGAGCCAGGAGGACGGGTTTGGGCGAGTCGAGGACCGACTCGACGACGGACACGACGTCGAGCGCGTGGGTCGGAGCGGCCGGGTCGAGCAGTTCCAGAGCAGCCAGGGCGAAGTGAGCGAGCGGCTGGTTGAGCGCGAAGTCCTCGGGCAGCTCGACGGTGAGGGCGAGCGTGCGACCCTCGGCATCGGGCTCCGGGAGACGGACGACAACCCCGGAGTCGAGCAGGCTACGGCCGAGCCGAATCGCCCTGCGTGCCAACCGCGCTCGCCCGGCGGCGTCCTCGTGGTTGTCCCGGGTGAGCCGGGACAACGAGCGAACGGCGTCGCCAGGGCGAGCGATGACGTTGAGGATCATGGCGTTGTCGACGTGCATCCGGGAGACCAGCGGCTCGGGAGCAGACGCCACGAGCTTGTCGAAGGTCGCCTCGTTCCAGACGATCTGGCCTGCCTCGGGCTTGACCCGTTGCACCCGTTTGAGCTTGAGGGGGTCGTCACCGGCCTTGGCGACCCGACGAGCGTTCTCGATGAGGTGCTCCGGGGCCTGGACGACGACCTCCCCGACCGTGTCGAAGCCGGCCCGCCCGGCCCGGCCGGAGATCTGGTGGAACTCTCGGGCCCGCAGCAATCGCTCCCGGGTGCCGTCGAACTTCACCAGCCGGGTGAGCAGCACGGTCCTGATCGGGACGTTGATGCCGACCCCCAGGGTGTCGGTGCCGCAGATGACTTTGAGCAGGCCGGCCTGGGCGAGCTGTTCGACGATCCGCCGATAGCGGGGCAACATCCCCGCGTGATGCACCCCGATTCCCTTGCGTAGCAAGGCCGACAGCACCTTGCCGAAGCCCGCGGCGAAGCGCACCGGCCCGATCCGACGGGCGATCTCGTCGCGCTCCACGGGGGTGAGCAGGGCCAGGCTGCGCAGCGACTGGGCGTGCTCGGCGGCAGCCGCCTGCGACGGGTGGACGACATAGACCGGTGCGCGTCGGGTCGTGACGATCTCCTCGACAACCTCGGCCAACGGGGTCAGCGACCACGTGTAGGTGAGGGGCACCGGACGTTCCGCGGTCGTCACCTCCGCAACGGGCCGACCGGTCCGCCGACCCAGGTCGGCGACGATCCGGCTCATGTCGCCGAGGGTGGCCGACATGAGGACGAACTGGGCGCTGGTCAACTCCAGCAGCGGCACCTGCCAGGCCCAGCCGCGCTGCGGGTCGCCGTAGTAGTGGAACTCGTCCATGACGACCAGCCCGATGTCGGCGGCCGCCCCCTCGCGCAGGGCGATGTTCGCCAACACCTCTGCGGTGCAACAGATCACGGGGGCGTCGGGGTTGACCGAGGCGTCGCCGGTGAGCAGCCCGACCTGCTCGGCACCGAAGATGTCGCAGAGAGCAAAGAACTTCTCGTTGACCAGCGCCTTGATCGGCGCCGTGTAGAAGCTGATCCGGTCCGCCACCAGGGCCGCGAGGTGGGCGGCCGTCGCGACGAGGGTCTTGCCCGACCCGGTCGGTGTCGCGAGGACGACGTGCGCGCCGGACAACAGCTCGATGATCGCCTCGTCCTGGTGGGGATAGAGGGTCAGCCCTTGCTCGGTCGCCCAGGCGAGGTAGGCGGCATACACCTCATCGGCGTCGGCGGACGCGGGGAGGTGAAGGCGCGGGACGGCGGGCATCCCACCCATCCTCGCAGGCCACAACAGACCTGTATGCCGCCCCCGCCCGCTCGCGATTTCGCCGCAATATCCCCATTCCGGATACGCGTCTCTCGATCCGAGATCACAATGAGTGTGATGCCGGTCACACTCACCGCGCCCGCGGTGGGTGTCTCCCCTGACTGGCGTCTTTGGCAGCCGCAGCTCGGGAGCGATTGCCCTCGACCGTGAGGAGCTCACGATGGCGACCCAACGCACGGCCAATGTGTTCATCACTAACCAGACCGACGGCAACACCCAGATCTCGCTGTCCCACCAGAACGACAGCAACGGAACCCAGTCCGGCGCCTGGACCGCCGCTCCGGGACAGACCGTCGGCCCGCTTCTCGTCCACTTCGAGACCGGCATCGGCAGCCTCGGGATCCTGGACTGGTGGTCGGTGACGATGACCGTCGAGAACGGATCGACGCCTGGGATCTACCAGAACACCGGGACCTCGGCCTTCCCCCACTGGAAGGAGTGCCAGCTCCAGAGCGGGGACGTCAACAAGAACCTCTACTTCACCGTCAACACGACCGACTTCTACACCGACCTTGCCTCCGGCGGATGCCACGACGGCATGACCCGGCTGGCGAACTACTCCCCGATCCGCAACGTCTTCGTCCTCATGCTGGAGAACCGCTCCTTCGATCACATCTTCGGCCAGTCCTGTATCCCGGGCCTGACGATCCCCGCCCCAGGCACCTCGAACACTTACGCCGGGACGGCATACCCGGTGGGAAGCCCCGCGCCGCTGACGATGACCGCCGACCCGGGACACGAGTTCGGTGACGTGGTCGAGCAGCTCGCTGGGGTCGGGGCGAGCTACCCGCCCGGCGGGCCTTACCCGCCGATCAGCATGAGTGGCTTCGCCGCCAACTACGCGACCGCCACCGACGAGAGCACGGCGCCGCCGACCGCCGCGCACATCGGCGACATCATGCTGGGCTTCCAGACCGCCGCTCAGCTGCCGACGTCCTATGCGCTGGCGACGTCGTTCGCCGTGTGCGACCACTGGTTCAGCTCCATCCCGGGACCGACCTGGCCCAACCGGATGTTTGTCCATGCCGCCTCCTCGGCGGGGCTGGACCACAGTCCGTCGACGGCCCAGATCGTCCAGTGGGAGTCGGTGTCGGGCTTCGCCTTCCCGCACGGAAGCATCTACCAGGCGTTGACGGCGGCCGGGCTGCAGTGGCGCATCTACAACGACAACACCGACGCCTACAGCGACAACCCGCAAAACGGCTCGGCCCTCGGCGCGATCCCGCAGGTGTCGGCACTCAAGGGGGTCACCCTCCTGGACGTCAACTCGCTGACCCACTTCGCCAGCGACCTGCAGGGGCCGTACCCCTACCAATACACGTTCATCGAGCCGAACTACGGCGACATCACCGACAACACCTATGCCGGCGGATCGTCGCAGCACCCGATGGACGACGTCTACGGCGGTGAAGGTCTCATCAAGGCCGTCTACGAGGCGATCCGCAACTCTCCGCTCTGGCCGACCAGCCTGCTGGTCGTCACCTACGACGAGCACGGAGGCTTCTTCGACTCCGTCGCCCCGCCGTCGGCCATCCCACCGGGGGACGGAAGCGGAACGGCATACAACGAGTCGGGCTTCACCTTCGACCAGCTCGGGGTGCGCGTGCCTGCGATTGTCGTCTCTCCGCTCATCCCGGCGGGCGTCGTGGACCACACGGTCTACGACCACTCGTCAGTGCCGGCCACGCTGGAGCGGCTGTTCGGCTTCCCAGCGTTGACGGCGCGTGACGCCGCCGCCAACGACGTCCGACACCTGTTCGCCGCCACGGCTCGAACCGACTGTCCCACAACGCTGCCCGGGCCGGTCTTGCCGGTGGAGCACCCCCGGTCCATGCCCACGGCAGTCGAGCCTGCCGACGACGCCCGTCCGCTGAGCGACGGCGGCAACCTGCCGGGCTTCCTCGCGACCGCGCGCAAGGCGGCATACGACACCTATGCGAAGACACCGCAGGAGCGGGCGACGGTCGACGCCGAGTATGCCGCGGTGTCCACCCGAGGGGAGGCACGCGCCTTCGTCGCACGGGTCATGGCCAAGGCCGAGCGCGCCCGCCCGGCCGCCGTGGGACCGAACCCGCCCCACGCGTCGCAGACGACTCGCCGCTAGACGCGGGTATGCCGCCCGCGCTCACCCGACGTTTCCGACGCCCCGCTGGTCAGCCCTTGAGGCTGTCCAGCGCGGTGCCGATGCGGGTCCGGGCGTCGGCGGCCACCTCGTCGAGCTCCGCCTTGCCGGTCACCTCGACCATGAAGCGCGGGTCCATCGCCTCGACGAGCGTGCGGCCCTCGCCCAGGTCACGGACGACGACGTTGCACGGCAGGAAGACGGCGATCGACGGCTCGGCTTGGAGGGCGGCATACGCCAAAGGTGGGCGACACGCGCCGAGGATGACCTGCGCGGGGATGTCGACGTCGAGTTTGGCCTTGAGGGTGGCCTTCATGTCGATCTCGGTGAGCACGCCGAAACCGTTGTCGGCCAAGGCGGCTCGCGTGTCAGCCAGCGCTGTGGCGAAGTCTCGGGTCAGTTCGCGGGTGATCGTGTAGCCCATGGGTGCGCTCCTTCGGCGTCGATCCGACCAGTGTCGCACCCGCGCCCCGCAATTCG
>WBZS01000425.1_pt1 | contig 56693 bp, 53 predicted proteins | sample 5204201 | NCBI WGS metagenome assembly WBZS01 (sample SAMN12344357, study PRJNA552823) | activated sludge metagenome | biome: Activated sludge suspended growth; feature: Nitrification reactor; material: Wastewater; isolation source: activated sludge from nitrification reactor of wastewater...
AACCTTTAATTCGTTTTACAAATCAGGGGGTCAGCTTGGCGCCATTAAGGGGGTCAGCTTGAGCGCCATTTTGGGGGTCAGCTTGGTAGGAATAAACAGACAGAATCTTCCCTTTTCAAATTCGGAAATATTCAATGTTCAAAGGTGAAGCAGAACTCAATATTTTTGAAAGTGATAGTGCTTTATTAAACCTAATAAATTTATTCTCTGAAGCAAAGCATTATGATAAATATTCTGATAAGGGAGCATTTTTGAGAGAAAAAGCAGAAAAAGCAGTTGAAGATTCTTCAAAACTTGATAAAAAGAATGAAGCACTTTATAGAGGTCTTGAGAGTGACATTCTTAAATTTGAACTGCAAAAGGAAAAATACAAAAATTATTTAAATGCTACAGAAGACGAAATCAAGAAAATTGAAGTAAACTTGCAAGATGCAGAACGACACGTAAATAATGCTGACGCCCTTGAAACACTCAACATTAGGATAAAAGGAATTGAAGAAAAAATCAAAAACAATAGTGCTAAGATTGATGAAAATTATACCACTAATCTTTTTGATGAAAATTGGATTCTAATCAATTTCGAATCCTTTCATAAGGAGTTTGCAGAAAAAATATCTTTACATAGCAAAGTAAGAAGAGATATTCAATCACAATTTGATGAACAAAAGGGAATTATCAAAGGAGAAAAAAAAGCAAAAGCGGAACTATTGAACAAAGCCATACCACTTCCAAACAATATTCCTTCAAAAGCGATTATGGAAGAAATGTTGAATGATGAAATTTGTAAAGTATGCAATCGGGAAGCTAAAAAGGGGTCCGATGCATACGAGTTTATGATGCAAAGGTTAAAAATCTATTTAGAAAGTCAGGTTGCAGAAGATAAAGAGACAAATAAAGACGAAACACTTTTTAAATATGATTATACAAATAGGCTCGACAATTTGAGTATTAGTCACGAAGACAATCTTAAAAATCTCAGATTAATAAGGACCAAAATTAAAGAACTATTTGAATTTAATGAAAATCGCAAAAAAGACATTGAAGAACTCGAAGAACAATTAGATAAAGAAAAATCAGAGAGAGACCGAATTTTAGGAAATTCAAGTATTGCAGAAGAAAAATTGATTGATGTTCTTAAAAATTACAATGCTTGGCAAAGAGACCTTAAACATCAGAATCAAGTCCAAGTGGACTATAAAATGAAATTGAAAAATCTTGAATCTGATTTAAAAGCGAAGAAAGAAGAAAAAGATAAAATCGATACGAGTTCAGCTAACTCTTTCTTGATTAAGACAAGAAACATCTTGCGTGATATTGAAACTATTTTTATTGATACCAAGATAAAGAAATTTGATGAATTTATTGATAAACTTCAAACCAAATCCAATAACTTTTTCAAAACAATAAATATTGATGCTTTTACTGGTACAATAGTTTTTACAAGAAGAAATAAAGTCAATCGTACATTTATTGAAGTTGAATTGCAAGAAGATGGTAGGACTTTCTATAAACCAAACCAATCATTGTTAACTTCAATGCATATTTCAATCTTATTTGCAATTTCTGAACTGGCATCAGAAATTAAAGAAGAAAATTTTCCAATGATTTTTGATGCACCAACGTCATCGTTTGGAGAAAACAAAACAGCTCAATTTTTAAATCTAATTTTTGCAACTGAAAATCAGAAAATTCTTTTAATCAAAGATTTTTTGCATACAGATAAAGCTACAAAAACACTTTCTATAAAAAAAGAATTTGAAAATGTTAGAAGAGATAAGGCGTTTTGGGTAAAATTGGAAAGACCTTTTGATCCAAACAACTTAAAAACAATAAACTCACAAGTAATTACTTTATAAGATGAAAAATTTATTTGAAAAATGGAAAACTAGAATTCCAAAATACAGTGAGACACATAAAGACTTATTTTCTTCACTATCTCAAAAGTTTGGTGCAGAAGGTGAAAAGAAAATAAACCTTGGAAAACATTTCAGCACCAATTATGAATTATATACTTATGCTTTTTTCTTAGGGCTCTATAACAATGAATTTGCCCCAATTCCTGACGGAGAGAGGAAAATAGATTTTAGCCACCATATTCAGCATTGGGGTAGCAAGTCAACGGTATCAACACGAAAAGATTTCACCAACTTACAAGAAAATATGTTTATTGCTCTTTTAGCTAAAACAGATATTAACCTAATCGCTCTTGAAAAAGGAGAATTGGACGAAGATGATGCTATAAAATCCCTTATTAAAACAATGGAATCATATACCAATGGAGGTTTAATTTTAATAAAGGAAAAATTGGAGGAGAACCCGAACTATTTTTTACAGCCAACATCGTTTTTAAATATGATTTTAGAAGCTGAAAATTTATAATACACTATGAAGTTAAATCAGCAAATTCATCAACAAAATATGTTAATTCATTTCTTCTATCTTTTTTGTATTGTATCATGTTCGAAATCAATCTATAAATTGATTTATTGCCAATCTCAAAATCAGAGTATCTAACTTGACCAATTGGTATATTACCCTGAAAAATAAACCAAATAAGTTTGCCCAACTGAAAAACATCTGATTTTTTATCAATTTTACAATCATATATATTTTCAAGGTCAGTTCCTTCACATAAAACCTTATTCGTTACTTCGGGTGAAAGCCAACCATAAGGGCCAATTTTTTCTCTAAATTCAAATTTTGTCAAATCACGATTCCCTTTTACACTCAAACCTAAGTCACCAACTTTATATTTAAATTTATCATTTTCTATAAATATAAAAATATTATCGGGCTTTATATCCCGATGATATAAATTAATGGAATGCAATTGATTGATACCCTTAAGTATTTCATAGCTTAGTAGTATTTTTTGATTTATTGGTATTGTTTCTTTTTGAAGAAAAGTATTCAAGTCATAATTCGCTTTTTGCATTACATAATATCTAAATTCAAATCCGAATACGTTCTTTACTCCGTCAAAGAGTATGCTTATTACATTTTCAAATTGATTTGAATTAGCTTCATATAGGGCATTTATTTCATTTTCAAATCGAATATTTTGCTTTATGTCAAATGGTTTTTTCGAGTTAGAAGGAAATTTTAAAAATTTAATTACAAATTCTCTCTGGTTATTTGGGTCTATCAATTTGAAAACGGAAGAATTCCCCCCTTTAGTTTTCTTGCTTTTTGGATCTAAATATTCAATTTTATAATAAACTTTGTCATAGTTTATTATATTTCTATTATCATATCTTTTACTTGAAAGTGATAGGAAATTATTAGTATACTTCATTCTAGTTTTCCTTAAATTTATTCAAAATCTTTGTTGGGTCAAATAATAAAAAGCTGCCCAACTTAATTAAATCAGAATTTTTAAGTCCATAATATTTCATTATTTGTGATTGAATTTTATTAGGTTTTTCTGATTTATTTAAAAACAAAGAATTAAAAAATTCTAATCTTTCTAATCTTGCGCTTTTGGAGTTTGTTTGAGAAACACATCTATATGCATAATATTGAAAAGGTTCACAATCTTCATTAGATGGACTAATATCATCTTGCATTTTAAATAATATTGAAAAGAAATAATCAAAAGTTTCTTGATTTAAAGAAATGTTATTTTTAATAAAACCAAATAATGTATAAAAATCATTTCTTTGAGAATATCGAGAGCTTTTAAAGTCAAATTTTGAATTTGTACAAATATTAATTATTTTTTCAAAAGTTGATTTAATATCTGATATTTGATTTGCCGAGATATTATCATTGTAGAGTGTTTTTATAGCATTTTTCTTGTCTCCGATACCGTAATGAATCTGCACAATTAATTCTTCAACAAATTCTCGATCAATCATCCTATCTTCTTGTTTATCTGTAAAAATACCAAGATTTTTAAAATCATTATTTTCCGTTAAAATTTCTACCAGTTTTAAAATGTCGCTGTCAAAATAGGTTGACTTTGTAAGTTCTGGGGAATTTAATCTTAGTCCAGTATTATTAACCTTCACATAAAACTTTCTAATTTCGTCATCTGTAACATCTTCATTTATAATAACAACTGGTATAAGGTAGTTTAAAAAAAATTTATCATTATTATAATACTTATTGTTATTGTCTGATATCTCTTTATTTGTGAATGCGAGAATTGCTCTTGTTCTTTGTTGCCCATCTGCTACATCAAGTTTTTCATTTTCTCTCTGATGAAAAAAAAAGTTTGGTATTGGGAATCCACTTTGGATAGAATTTATTAAGTCCTTTTGTGCCTTCTCTGTCCAAATATCATTTCTTTGATAAGGAGGATTTAAGTTTAATTCTTTTCTTTTATGCTTAGCTAAAAGTTTCTTTATTGTCCAATTTTGAATTTTAAATCTCATTATGATTTATTTTATATAAAACAACTAGCACAACCTTCCGTCTCAGCTTCAGCTAATATATCTAAAAGATATGGAGACTGGGCTTTATCTTTATTCCGTTGTGTTTTTTTAATATATTCTTCTTTGATACGCGACATTCGTTCCGGTTTTATAAGATCTGCTAATGATTCTTCCTGATTCCAAGTATAGCCATCTTTTTCGTATTCTACAGCTTTAGCATATAATTCAGGGTGCTGCTCATACAGCCATACCCATTCTATTTTCTGCTGATAGAAGCAGAAATAACAGCCTGATCTGCTCCGGGCATAAGTACCCGACTTGCCGTTATGCTCAAAACCTATTTCTTTATAATATTCCGGGACACCTACGCCAGATTCTTCTAGTATTCGGAAGATATCGCTTCTTACTAAGACTTCATCATTTTCCAATAGTGGGAAATATGTCTCCTTTGCAAGCGGATATTCAGTGGTTTGTAAATATTTGAATACCATCTGATTGAAAGCTGCTGTATCAATATCTAAAAGTGACTTCAATTTGGAAGTTTGGTTAAAACTCATTGAAACCGGTGTAGTCAAGATGGTCAGGTATTTTTCAAATTGTTTTTTGATTTCTATATCTGCCATGTAGGCATAACATTGATCTACATGTTGATTAGCCAAGACTTTCCTAACCACATCTTCACTCCAAATATTTTGTCTGAAGGGAAAGATCGACTGTATATTATTTTTGGTAGAGATGTATCCTTCTCTATCCTCATCTCCCCTTATGCCTACATATGACACAACAGGATCTGAACCTACATACTTTTCAAAAGGTTCTAGTTTTAGTTTTTTGGTACACCATCTAGCATTAGAAGAAGGCAGATATCCGCCGTACATCTGTAGGAAATGGTCAAAAGGATCTTCACTACTGTTCTCAGCCCCTTTTAAAATGTTTATTTTGATACCCAAATATATTTCAAGATTGTCAATGAGCTGATAGGTCTCATCAAGTTCTTTGCCTGTATCACTTGAATAAAACTCCAACTGCATATCAGGATACTTCGTCTTCATATATATCGCCAAAGCAGCACTATCTTTTCCTCCCGATATACCTAATACGTGTCTGACCATGATTATTGAATTAATTCTTTTAGCAATTTGGTAACAGCAGCTATATTGACCGCCTTATCATTGGACAAATATTTAGTGATATTTGTTTTAAGCATATCAATATCGTTTTCCTTTGCCTTTGATATTCTAATGATTTTATGCTCCATTTGTTCATTAAAACTATCAATTTTAAGACTTATGACGTCTTCCTTGGTGTCATCAATATCCTTTTTGGATATCTCCGTGAGACTGTCCAATTCAAAAATCATATTCTTGAACTTGTCATAAAAGACCAATTCATCTTCATCAGTAAACTTATCTAAGGCTTTACCTGTCAATGCTTGTGCTAGCGAACTCAGCCATGCTTTTTTATCATCCAACTTTGAATCCAACCTAAGTACAAACGTCTTTTGAGTGTTTACAAGAAGGTACTTTTTCAGGAATACAAATCGTTGTTGCAAACATGTTTTGTATTCATCAAATTCTAGTTGTTCATATAGTATTTCATCTTGTATATAAGATTCCACCCTTTGTATGAGTTGGTCGTAAGCCGATCTGATATCTCGTACCGCTTCTTGCAAATCAATGGTATATTTCTCTAGTTTTGATTTATCTTCCTTAAGTTCTACAATGTTATATTGAAGCGCTGCAGGAAAGTTTTCATAAAATGTCTTTTCGGGATCCACTGATTTTGCTATAGCCTCTCTTATTTTTAAAGCTTGATTTGAAATTCTTTTTGTGTTTTTGGCATAATCAGGAAGTGTTCGATAGAATACCAAAAATGGTTTTATAGTTTCAATAAAACTGTCATTCTTAATTTCCTCTCTAACCTCCTGCTGCAAAAACCTTCTGTAAGTATTAAAAATATCTAGCTTAATTCCGTCGATATCAAAAGCTTTGATAGAAAACTGGTCCGGATATTTTGAAAGCAATTCTGTATTTTCATAAGAGAATTGAGGTATATAACCCTGGCCCTCTTTATACAGCGCAAAATCATCTCGTTTTAAAAACAAATAAGTAGGAACCCACAAGTCAATAAATCCTCTTTTAAGCTTTAAAGGTCGTTGTTCAAGCAAGTTAACCAATTCAGAAATACGTCTTTCACCTTTTTTGGTAGATGTTAAAAAATGATCACATGCTTCCCACAAAGGTTTAAAAGAGGATTTTTGAAAATCATCAGAATGTCTAAAAGCATTAATATTTTTAGGATCAATTTTATTTTCTTTGAGTAAAGATAAGTAAATCGTTTTTTCAGGGGGAAATTTACCTTCATCAAAACCTAAATCTGGTTTATCCCAATACTCAATCAAAGTTTTGAAATAATTTCTTTTAGCTGTATGTATAGATGTTGATATCTTATTTTTATTGACTAATTCGTTTTTAAACTTCGGTGTATCAGAATAGACTTCAAAACAAATTTTTGACAACAATTTAGTAAATTCCTTTTTGGTATTTATGTCTTTTTGCTCGCCATTCCATAACCAAGTAACATCTTTACCTGCAAATAAATTTTCATTGATAAAGTGGTTAAGCAATGCTTCCTGATGTTGTATAATACTTGTTAGCTCTTTGGCGGCCACCTTATCATCACTATTTTCAGAAAGAACCTGTTTTGTTTTTTCAATGTCAATGATGTAGTTTTTTATAGCAGCGGATTTATTAAAATAGCAATATATTATGGCTTCCTTTTGTTTTGATGAAATGCTAAAAAGCATCGCTTCATTCAAGTTTTCATTAAAAATAAGATTTATGAAGCCGTCTATTTCACCTTTCGGCGTTTGGTTATATGGTTGTTCGGACAGTTTGAATTCAAAATATCGAGGCGTTCCCGTTGCGAATGAATAATGATTTGCCAAAATTGGTTCATGTGTAAAATACTCTTTAAGCTTTTGAATCAAATCAAAACTTGTAGTCATTTTACTGCTTGCTTCCATCAAAGCAGTCTCAATATCCAAATCAGTTCCATCAAATAAAATATATCTCTTCGAATGATTTCTATATCTTATAATGTGCTTTTTGTCTAACTGGTCTAAGATGTGAATGCTATTATTAACTCCACTTGCTACCTTTAAATATATTTGAATAAAACGATCACCTAAATTAGCTCCTTTACTTGCAAAAATATTTAGTAAACCAATAGTCTTTACGACCTTTGAATAATCTTCAATTTGATCGGTAAAACTACGTTCTACATTTTCTAATGCAAATCTTATTGAGGCCCAATGTGAGAAATCAGGGTTATACTTTGAAGTGATAAAGGAATAAAAATTAAAATGTATGTAGTCATAAACACAAGCTAAATTATAAAAAGGATTTGAAGTTCTATTAAACTTTTCAAGCCCAGTATGGTCAGTTGACTCCAAAAAGGAAAATAATGATCTTTCGTTTTGGCCGTATCTTTGTAGCCCAAGAGTCAATACTCCTGCCGAAATGATCTCCATGGGAACAATCTTTGTGGCTATTTCTCTGACATACTCTGCATTAAAGTCAAATATTTTAGCATCAATATTTAAATTATTGATGGTTTCCACATCTTTAGAATTTATTTTCCCTTTCTGCTCGGCTGATAGATGTTCCGAAAGGAAAAATAAAAGTTGTTCTACAGGTTCATTAAAAGTTATTTCTCTAAAACGACCTTTCACTTTGGACCACTCCTGTCTTTGCAATGTTGTAAGACCATACGAATAAGAATCAACATTTTGATGAACTGTAGAAATTAAGACAATATTATACTTTGGGTTATTGCAAAACTCTGCCAATTGTTGGAAAAAATAAATTTCCTGTTCAGGATTATTTTGTGAAGCGTACTCCAAAAATTTACCAAACTCATCGACGAAAATAAAAAGTGCAGATTTTTCTTTTTCTCCTAATCCATGATAGTTAGCATATAATTCTGCAAAAAGCTCTTCATCTGTGATGTTTGCAGCTACATTTAAAGCATCAGCAAGTTTTGATTTAAGTGATGCATAAGAACCAATAATTTTCAGAAAACCATAATTTGAATTCTTGCCTAAAAAAGATGTTTCAAAATATCTCTTTTTACCTGTGATACTTTGTTCAATGGCCCACAAAAATGAAGACTTTCCTGTGCCATAAGAACCAATGATATTAAAACATCTTAATCCTTTTTTGAAGTCACTTACTAATTGCGTGACTACCTTTTTACCATTTGGAGTCGGTAAATAGTTGAAGTTTTTGTCAGTATCCCGAATGATATTAACTGAAGTTGAAAAATTATTTTGCATAGTAATCATTTAAAACGTCAAAAGGATTTAATAATTCCTTGAATTGCAATTCTTTTATACCTGCTAGGTCATTGTACACAATATCTTTATATAAATCTGTGATTTCAATTATTTTTTGAATAAGACCTTTGTTGGTCAAACAAAAAATAAGATATGGACTGTTTGCTTCCGTCTCTATCTCTCTCACACTGATCGAAACATTTTCATTAAATTTATCCAATATTCCAAACAACAAAATATGCTCAGGAAGCTCTTTTTGCTCCTTTTCTATAATTTGAAATCTATCTTCAAATTTCTTAGTATCCATTTCTGAAGGCACCTTAATTGTATTCAAAAGATTCAATTCAGAAAAAAACTTTGAGTTTACCTCTTCTAAATTTGCACCATCATTTTCTGAAAAACTTGAATACATTCTAGCAAATACGCTAAAATCTGATGTTATTGTATTATCATTTAAAGTACCTAGTTCACCATTTTCATTCCACTTATGTAGATACGAAATATAGGAATCTTTATTGAATAAGGGTTTTTCCCTTCTGAAGCTTCCAAAAATGATATTATAAATGGACGCATAGTTCGTTTTTACCAATTGATAGTGCAGCAACCACAACGTCCCCAGATCTTCCAAATAAGGATCCCAACCATCATCAGCCAATAAAAGCTTCCCAAAATATGTGATTTGGTCATCAATAGTCAGAATATTAAATGCCTTCATCCAAAATCTGATGGCACCCACCATATTCTTACCTACTCCAAGCTTCACTACAGCATCTTCATCTTTAAATTTCTTGCCTGATTCTACAAAATCATATCCCTTCTTTAACCATAAATGCCTGCAAGCAAAGGTTTCGTGGCCTGAGAAGGTGTATTTTATAGTAGTATTTATCATGAAAATTTAGTTAATAAAATGAATGCTCAAAGTTAAATTATATTGTCTAAATATAAATGAATATACAATAAATTTCATTAATATATTCAAATACCCTTTTACAACCAATAAATAGTATTTTTTAATTTGTACATGTTATGCAGTTTTCGACGTTGAATATCAAATATACGGTTTTTGATTCTCTAATTCTGGCAATGAAATAATAAAAATCAAGTCATTATGAGCGATATCAAACTATTTGAGCTCAAAAAAGTCCGCAGACATTGGAATATTTGGTTTTTCTAAGTAATCGATGTGATTGAAATACTAACAGGATGCAGTATTCCTAAATGTTATTAAAGCCTCTTAAAAAAGACGCTTACAAAAAAAGGAAGTCAAGTATAGGAAAAAAAATCGTACGGTTGAAACTTGTGGCTGAAGACGGAAAATTCCCGAAACCGATGTGGCAGATAACGAAACTTAACTCCGTTTAATTCAGTCCATCTATTCTACCAATGCTGAGCCCATCATATAGTGGGTAGCGAAAGTTGGCTATGAACATAAACAAGAAATTCAGTACGCGAAAATGAGTCCGAAAAAATCCAGAGAAAACTGGTAAAAAGGTCATTACCAATAAAAATTTCCTGCTGCTTCCCACGGATAAAAAAAGCTATTAAAGCTGCCTATTTTGCGGTTAAAAGTGCTTTGATCTGTTGGATTTCTTTCTTCAGGTCGGACAACTGCGTGCGCAATGCTTCCAATTCCCGGGTATTTGCTTCGAGCAATTTTTGCTGTTCCTGGATGCCGATGAGGGCTACGCCTGCCGGGTCGATGGTGCTAATGGTTTTGTTGTTTGTACCCACAGCAAATAAGGTGTAAAAATCCTGGGCCATGGGTCCGATGTGGTATTCTTCCGTATTTTTGTATTTCCATCTGGTGACGGGCAATTGCATGATGCCTGCCAGGATTATGCTGCTGTTCAGGGTTGTGATCTCTTCCTTGAGGTGGACATCGCTGGCATTGGTCCATGCACCACCAGTCGTGAGCACTGCGGTTGTGTTGGCAAATTCCAGGATACTGGCGGCGCCGGGGTTGGTACCGTATCCCCATTTGGACACCATATTATTGCCGAAGACCATGCTGTTGCTTTGATTCACCGTGGCAGTATATCCGATGGCTGCCGCATTTGTCAGGTTTATGGATGCCATATCCGCTTTATAACCCAAGGCCAACAGTCCTTTGCCTGTGGTATTGATTGTCAATGCTTTATAACCTAATGCCGTATTGGCTGACCCATCAATGTTATCGCGACCGGCGTGGTAACCTACTGCTGTATTTTCATTGCCAAAGGTGTTGGACCGCAGCGAAGCACCCCCTACGGCTATATTGCCCGAACCCCCTGTATTGCCATCAGAGTCGAGGCCGGCGTTGTTGTAGAGGCTGGAATCGCCTACGGCGGTATTAAAAGAGCCCTGACGTGTGTTTGTCAAAGCCAAGCTGCCAACGGCTGTATTTGATGTTCCGGTGTTGAGCAGGTTGTTGCTGTTGCCCATGAGGGCTTCGTATCCCAGCGCTGTGTTGTGTGTGAAACCGGGGGTGGCGTTTGGATCTGCGTTGTACATAGCCCGGACGCCTATGGCGGTCAGGTTGCTTTTGGCCACATTGGAGAACAGGCTATGTTTGCCTATGGCTACGTTGTTGTCTCCGGAAACATTGTGAAAAGCTGCCCCGGACCCCATTGCTGTATTTTCGGCGCCCAACATGTTTTCAAGCAAAGCGGCGTATCCCATTGCCGTGTTTCCGCTGCTCAAGGTACTGCTGCGCAATGCTTCGGTACCGATGGCCGTATTGTAAATGCCATTCACATTTGAAACCAAGGCTGTAGCGCCTACGGCGGTATTGCCGTATCCATCTTCATTTGCCAGTAGTGCTGCTCTGCCGACGGAGGTATTGTAACTGCCGGTTTTGTTGTTTCGCAAGCTCACATCGCCGATGGCCGTATTGTACTGTCCGGTATTGGCAGCCGGAGTGCCGCTGCCCATCAGCGATTCAAAACCTACCGCGGTATTATAGGTTTGCTGACCGAGGGTTCTGTCGTCGGAAAAATACATGGCTGCAAAACCGATGGCTGTCGACCTGGAATTGCCCTGATTGCTGTAGAGAGCAGTGGCACCAAAGGCGGTGTTCGTGTTGCCATTGAGGTTCTGATGCAATGATCGTTCTCCACAGGCCGTGTTGTTTTGTCCGTCTTTATTTTTCTGCATGGCCCCGGAGCCCGATGCGGTGTTGTTTAAACCTAACGTATTTTCTTTTAAGGCTTCATTGCCCACTGCGGTATTTCCGAATCCGCCTGTGATATCGCGGAGTGCATAGCTACCAAAAGCCGTATTGAAGCCAGATGTCGGATTTTGCATAGAAAAATATCCAAATGCCGTGTTTTCTGTTGGTGTCAGCTGAATCAATCCCGATTTGTTGCTGTTTACCCGAAATGTCAGGTTCTGATTGTCGGTAGTGCCAATAAAATCTGTGGAGGCATTGGTGCCGGCATTGCCTGTTGTATTCCAGGAAAGATTGGCTCACTGGATCAGGATCCAGGTGATGCCGTTAAAATAGTAAAATCCGGAAGGCGCGCTGGTCTGGTAAACCAATAAGCCGGTGGCCGGAGCCGATATGGCCGAAGTCAAAACCACTCTCGGTATAAGGACACCCTGATTGGTGCTTACCATATCCAGCATGGCGCTCGGATCGGGGGTTGGCGTGCCAATACCTACATTCTGTGCGCTTATTGTAAAAGAAAGCCATAACAGTACAAATACAATAATTGATTTCATATTGCGGTGTTTAATAAGGGTTAAAAAATACTCCAGGGGAAACCGAAAAAGTGTAAAGAAGGGTGTAATTTTAATTTGTCATGGTGTCTTTATATTGAATTAAGAAGACAACGAAACAAATAAGTAAAAACAAATATACTGTTGTTGGAGCAAAATATCAAATATAAAGTAAAATAATTCAGGGTTTAACAGTTATCAGTTATCAGTTATCAGTTATCAGTTTTTAGTTTTCAGATATCAATTTGAAGTGGGCATTTTATTGTTTACTGTTTTTCAGTGATCAGTTTTCAGTTGTCAGTTTTCAGTTGTCAGTTTTCAGTGATTTGTTTTCAGTTTTTTGATCAAGCCGAATATCATCTTTTTAATCTCTAGAATTTGAGCTATTAGTCCGTTATATTTTTCAGAATCCATGAACTTTAGCTCATAAGATAAAAATAATAGGTATTCTACTTCACTTGCTGAACCAAAAGCAATCTGTAAATATCTTGAAAAATCATTGTTGGACCTTTTACCAGAACCTTCGGAAATATTTGTGGGAATGGATACGGCTGCTCTTTTAAGTTGAGAAGTAATTTCAAATTGTTCTGTAGATGGAAAATGACTTGTGACGATGTACATATCCAGCACTAGTTTATGGGCTTTTTTCCAGACTTCTATTTTTTTATAGTCTTGCATGGGGGTTAGTTTTCAGTTTTCAGTTTTCAGTGATCAGTTTTTAGTTGTTGATGTCTAATTTTGTGGTGACAATTACCTGCCACTGATTGTCACTGGAAAATCCGGCATCTTTATAAATGCTTTGAGGGTTATCCTGTATGATTATAAGCCGGTGCCAAACAACATATCGTACAATACTTTTGCCTGTGACAGATTAGAACAGACAAATTCAAGTATGTACATCTGTCTTTGAAGGGCAGTAACCGGTGCATTTCCTTTGGCAGGGTCTCTATTACTGCATTTTTTTCCTCCTGGGATTGCGTGCAGGAATACGGTACTGACCCTTGTTGTACTTTGCGAAGGTGATGGCAAAACTGAAATCCCCGAATACATTATTATTAACAGAATCCGGCGGGAAGGGCGCTATCGTACTATATACGTGGCAAGTGAAACACGTGTTGGTCTTCTGGACATAACTTTCGAGTGTGGTGTTGGCTACGACCGATGTTCCACTGGTCATGGAGGATAAATTGAGATTCCTGGGTGCCTGTATCGGTGTCGCAGGGTCAGGTTGCAGGCTTTGAGACCAGATCACATCTACCAATTGATAATACTGCCATACGGAACTGGAATAAAACTGGCGGATGTTATTTTGCATCATGGTATTGATCGGTGTGGCATCGATCGGGTCTATCGGATTGTTGCGGGTGATTTGGATGGGGACAGGTTTGTTTTGCATGAGGTAGAAAGGCGGTGATGTATTGGGTGTGCAGGTGACTGTCACTGTGGAGTCGCCACTTTTTGTTTTGACCTGTACGTTTCTTGCTGTGCACTGACTGTTGTAAAAATTGTAACCAAATGGGGGCGTCGGGCTACCTGACACTCCGGGAACATTATCAATCTGTTCGAATGTTGCCCATACCCAGGTGGGTTGATTGTGCGTTTTGTGCAGGATATGCAATCCGACTAATGCTACAGTGGTATTGCGGAGTTTATTACTACCGGGATCGAGCACCGTTGCTGTCGAAAGTTTGTACCTGCTCCATTGGGGTGCGGTGGGGTTGGGTACTTCCATCCAGGCAGCTTTCAGTTCGATCGCTCCCACTGCTCCCTGATATACGCCTTGCGGGAAATTGACAGGTATGCCTGCTTTGACGGAGTCGTGTTGTGTTTTTGCATTGTAATATCCGTTTTTTACTACAAAATTATAATAGTCTTCATTGAGCATGATCTCATACCAGATATTGGTGCCGTTTTGAGCGCCGAGCCAGTTGGGTTTGCCTTGTGGCGCTGCCTGATGTACAGACAGGTCAATTAGTGTGTCCGTACTATTCACTTTGCTGGTGAATGTCAGCAGCTTGGTTTTTGACCGGTGAAAGACCAATTTTTGGCTATTAAACAAACCGGCATATTGGTCAGAGACCAAGGTGCCCCACTGAGGTGGCGCTGTGCCGCCGGGCTGAAAAAGTACTTCCCGCGGAATGTAGGTTTCCCATTGCACCGGATTTTGGTTGTAGGGTGTTCCAAAACTATCCGACGGGTTTGTTGGCCAGTTGAGCGATATAAATTCCTGCCATGCAAAACAATCGGCCTGAGACTGGTTATTAAAAGATAACAGGTCACCCGGAACCTGAGCATTAAAATTTATGGGTATGTTGTACAAGGAGCTGGTGGAATAGCAATTGCATGTTGGCGAAGTCGCCGTATTGGCCAGTGTTTCCATTTTGCCTGCGGGATTTTTTGCCTGGTTGCAGGAAATTGCCGTGACGATCACAGCAATCAGCAATAATTTTGCCTGTATTGTTTTCATGGTTTTTTTTGTTTGCTTGTTAAATTAATAAGGATACCTCCATTTTCCGATACGGGCAGGATGCCTCCTGAGGGCCTGCCACACATTAGCGTGGGTTCGGGGATAAAGATAAAAATTGGTGCTTTGATTTTCCCTGTTGAAATTCCCGGACTATGTTGCAGACACCTATTACCTGTCTTTAACATAGCCGGGAAACTTCATTATTTATTCGCCAGTGGGCAATACTAAAAGATCAACCTATCTGTACTACTATACTGCCTTTGTTGTCTTTAAAACCCGGGCCATATATACCATTCAGATCGTCATTAATACAGAGCTCCAACTCGCCGGAGAGACCGGAAGGGGTTGTTACTCCCATGCCTACCAGAAAAACGGTATTTCCGATTTTCCCAATGAGGGCACCTTCGTTTTGTCCGGGCATGGTATAACCTGGTTTTGCCGGGATAAATGTGGGGTTGCCATTGGCGTTGTACAATTGCCCGTTGTTGTCATTCGGATTGGCCGTCCAGAGTCCGCTTAAGTAGGTGATATTTACCGTTTGCGAGGCTGTTAGGTTTACGCCTGTCTTTTGCCACTTGATATTAGCCTGAACGGTAGTCGGTGCAACCATGAGAAGCGCGGGCATCGCTGCGCTCATTGCCTGCCCCGGATTAGTGACATATACACTTCTGGCTCCGAGGGCCGTGTTTAAGGCTACAGATACTGTGATGAAGATTGCTGTACTGGTACCTGGCATGCTGTTGCCGGGAACGGCATAGTTTATATTATTCTGTACGGATGTTACAACGGCTGTGATGCCGGGATCATCGAAGCTTACTTTGGGCCAGGTGGCAGGATTGCCAGCAACGGCGGTACAAGTGGCGCACGTGACGACCATTTTAGCCCCGTTATTACTTCTGAAAATTACCGGAGGTATAAATGTACTGTTGCTCAACAGCGATATCGGATTATTGACCGGATTAGGCACCATAGTCTTATACATTGCATTAAAATAATCCGCATAAAACAACTGTAGCGGTTGAGCAAATGTATTGGCAGGTGTCGGGCTGCCTACTGCATCATATCCTTGTGGCTTAGTACCGGCATAAGCGCTGGCTACTATCTGCATTTTGAATGTTGCAGCTACCTGCGATCCCCAGGTGATCGGCACACCGCCTATACTGATATCACTAACGGTGTATCCTTTGGAGGCAGGGACTTCAAATACAGCATGCAGGATAAAATTACCGGGAAGCTGTGAGCCATCCTGCGAATTGAGTGTGAGTGAACCCCGTTTTATGGTCCAGAATTGGGAAGGATCATCTCCGTTTGGTGCCACATAGGTAGAGAAATTGGGCATCTGAATGTACAATCCCGGCGGGTCAGCCAATGTAACCACATTTGCCATTGTGACAAAACTGTTTACGGTACCCCCGATATTCGGGTCGCTGTTGCGGTTTTTCTGACCGTATTGAGCATCGCAAAGTAAATTGTTGTATTGACTGGATGGCCAGGATGTATTGCCCGTCGTGCCGGGTGGGTTATTTCGTTGGACGGTGGCCGCCGTAGCGAGTCCTATTTCTGTCTGTATGGTATTGGGTGTACTGGTGAGATGGATGGCGCCACCCTGGGTATCATTGGATACCGGTCCGCTGTTCCATTTGTTCAAAGGATTGTATACCGGTCCCTGGGTAATGGGATCGGTGACACCCGGCAGGCTAAGGTCGGCCAGGGTTATCTGTGGTTTACCAAGTATTGTCTGGTATAATGTGACTACTTTATTGGGGTCACAAATCCAGAGACTGTTCCAGTATTCCGGATTTTCACAAGTAAAGTCAATCCTGATGATCTGACCCTGCGCATTTCTGGTGACTGCCCATTCGCAGTATTCATCCTGCCATCCTCTCGGGCCATACGGGTAGTAAGGAATGTTTTGTGTTGCTGTACCGCAGGGATTATTGGAGATCGGCGCCGGCATCACGCCTGTATCCGCCATCTGGTTTAGCTGGCTTTGTGTTGCAGAAGGAAAATTGTAGGCTAATCTGCCCGGAAATGCCGACCATTGTACATTGGCCGCACTGCTTGGGGGGTTGTTGTCTATCGGATTGTAGTAGTTGGTCGTAGGTGGAGTATTGGTAGAATTCCACGGATTGCTTTGCATACCCTGACGGGTAAATCCATTCAAGTTTGAATTCCATAATTGACGCAATTCCGCTTGTTTGGCAGCATCATTTGGGAAGTCCTGAATGTTTGCAGGCGTTCTGAATTGAAACGTTCCTCCAGCACTTTTAGCGTTGGTTTTTTTAACCTGAGTATTAGCAGGTTTTTTAGAGATTGGTGACATGGTGTTTTTGATTTTGTGATAATACAAATGTGCGTCAAACACAAATACCATTTTCACGTAATAATACCCGAATTAAAAGTAAGTATAAGTTTGGAGCTATTACCCAATACACTATGGCTGTGCCCAATTACAGATGGAAAATATTATTTTTAATGGCGTATAATACCAGCCCAACACGAGATTTTACTTCCAGTTTTTCAAATAGTGATTCGCGGTAGCCATCGATGGTTTTGGGGCTGAGGTGCATTTCGTCGGCAATTTCCTTGTAGGTTTTTTCGGTACAGGCCATTTTAAGAAAAAGCATTTCTTTGTCTTTAATATCGAGGATCTGCGGACGATCGTGATGGAGGGAGCCAATGAGTGCTCTGGTCACTTTTTCCGTATGAAAAAAGCCAAAATGGAGTGTATCGTCCAGGGCTTTCAGCAGCAGTGCAGGCGTAATGTCTTTGAGCAAATAGCCTTTGACCCCTTTTTTAATCATTTCCAGCATGAGGTGGACATCGTCCTGCATGGATAGCACGAGGACCGGAATATCCGGGTAGTTTTTAAACAGCCAATCCATTGTTTCCACCCCATTCATCACCGGCATATTGATGTCGAGCAGGATGATATCGGGGGGCGGAAGCGAAGTATCCTGCAAGCGGAATATGAGGTCTTTGCCATTCTGACCACAAAAGCCCACGGTATAGTTTTCGTAATGGTTGATCAGTACTTCCAGGGATTTACTGAACAGGGCATGGTCGTCGATGATATAGACAATTTTTTTCATGGTGCGGCAATGTTAGTATTGGTTGGGAAAGGATAGGCGATGGTTGTTTGTAATCCGCCACCGGCTTTATTAACAAAAGAGGCTTCTGCCTGCAACAGGCCTGCCCTTGATACAATGTTTTTTAATCCCAGTCCAAAACCGGAAGGTGCTGTCAACATACCAATACCATTATCTTCGCTGATGATGACGAGTTGGTGGGTATCGAAGCGAAAGGTGAGGTTAAACTCCGTAGCCCGTGCGTGTTTAATGACATTGGAAATGATCTCCTGAATCATTCTGAATAAAATTATTTCATGATCCTGAGGCAAGTTGATTGCTGTGCCCTCCACGCTGAAGGCGGCTTTTATAAAATTGAGCCGATTAAGCCGATCGATTTCAAACGAAGAAGCCCTCAGCAAGCCCATAAATATGATAGACTCGGTATTGAGTGACCTGCTCAGGCTGCGGACGTCGTCCAGCACCTGGCCCAGAAGGCCAATTGTATCCCCGAGCATTTTACGGTCGGACGGAGTGGCCGGTTCAGACATCATGGCTAGCTGCATTTTGCTGACGGACAATAACTGGCCGATGTTATCGTGTAATTCCCAACTCAGGCTTTTCAGGAGGTGCTCCTGGTTTTCTATTCTTGCTTTTTCGAGTTCCCGTTCGGCATTGCGGGCAGATTCCTGTTTTTCGAGGATGTAGCGAATTCTTTTCTGATTAAAAAAATAAAACAGGGTAAAGATTACCGTGATCAGAACCAACAAAATGGTTACAAATGAGATGATTATGACTGTCAGATCTTCTCCGCCCATAGGTAGGATATTATAAAACAAACGTGCATGATGATGTTGAGTGACAGAATTAGCGTCGTTTGTACATTCAAATCAAAAAGTTCATAATTGTAACTGACTAATATCGGGATAAACGGAACATAGAACAATAAGAGGCCCATGCCCACCCAAAATGAACGCAGTTTGTAAAAATAAATGATGCGATCGGAATCAATAATTTCATACAGATAGCCTGAAACCGTGAGGATAAGAAAAATAGCACCCGGTATGTAGGTATAAAACTGCATTTCGGTAAATAAATTACGTAAGTACAGGTTTTCAGCAATAAATATCAATACCAGTAAAACAGAAAAAACGTTCATTCGTTTTTTCCATTTTACTGAATTGGTATGCCGATAAAAAAGTTGTATAAAAAGGATAAAAATTATAAATGAATATATGTTGTACAAAAAAAAGTTGGAATAGGGCGTGTACAACTGAACGATTATACCCAGGGTTTCATTGACCATTATGTAACACAGGATATACCTGAAAAATACATCAAAGCTGAATGAAGAAGAACCCCGCCAGATTGCTGTAAGGAGGGTGATTGCGGGCAATATTATTCCGATATATTCAAACATAGGTAGTATTATTATTATTCACCGTCAGAGGGGTATTCTTTTTTGGGTGGTTTGCCAGCATTGATATAATTGAGCGGCGCATACGTCAGATCCGGATCGTCGGCAGGGTCAGATCCGTCTGATCCCTGAAAATACCCTGCTTTGACATTGTCTTTGCCGGTTGGGGATATAAAATACGTCAGATTGCCTTTCATGATGTTCTCCGGATATTTTGCATTATAAATGCGGAAGCCAGAAATTTCTTTTTTATTCTTTTTAGCGTATTGTTTGGCCAGAGCAATGTATAGTTCCAGGTCTTTCAGCGATATCCATCCGTTATTGGCCAAGGTGTCTTTTAACTCCTTGTCCGGATTGCGAAATACAATATATCGTTGCTGATGCTCTATGGCTTTGGCTACGGTAATGGTGTCGTTGTAAGTGAATTTGCCTTTGGTCAGGTCTTTTCCATCTTTGGGATCGCAGCTAAACATCCACGGGATGAGCAATAAAAGATACAATTTCTGTTGCATGATAGTTGGTTTTAAAAGTTAAATAATAGCAAAGGTAGTTTTACAAAGCGGATGCAATATAGGAAAAATACCAATGTACAGGGGGGATTTTTCCCCTTTTTCATGTGTGCGTCTTCCTACATTGGTATAGGGAAAGCCGGTTTGCAAACAGCATAAAAAAGGAGGTTAAAAAAACAGGAAAAGCCAGTACATAAAACAGGAAATATGCTGCCGGGCAGGGAAGACCAATGACCTAATTTTGCCTTATCAATTTGCGCAAAAAAATGATACAAAAGGAGGACCCCGAAAAGCCTGTTATAGAGTAGGGAAAAACTAATTAATTACTATAATCATGAAAGATGATAATTTAACCTTCGAATCCGTCAACAAACATTTCGAATCAGCCAGTTTGAAAAAAACCATTGAAGAAACTGAAAATTTTGTAAAAGCAAATGCTGTGTCTGCTGCAGCTGCCCCCAATCCAGCCGCTGTTCTGGCGCAGGTGTGCAGAATCTATAGAGTGGTCCGTCCGTTTTTAAGAATGATTCTCAACGTGCCTTTCATCCCTTCGGCCTGGAAAACTGCACTCCGTACCTTTATGAACCTGATGGATACGTTGTGCCCATAAATTAATCATCCCGGTTTAACCCGAATTATGCATTAGAAAATCTATTACGAAGCTAACTTGCTGCAAATCAGAAGCTTCGCCTATTTATCTTCTGTAAATGTAGCGGTGCTACACTTTTCGAATATAAATAGCTGATTTATTGCATTTTAGCTTCTCACTACGAAATTCTAACACATCATCCGGGTTTAATGCAGCTTGCATGATCTGCTTAAGCGGGGTTTGATGGTGTGTGCAATACTTCCCGGTTCAATATACATGCCGGGAAGTATTCTCATACCTTAGGCGGAATCCGAAAAGCCTGACCAGAGTAGGAAAAAACTTATTAAACAATAGCTTATCATGTCAAAAATAAAAACTGAAAACAATAACAAAATAGAATATACCGGCAGGTATCTGGTATTATTGCCCGAACAATCCAGCTCGGCTGTATCGATTTCCAATATTAATACAGAAAGCGGACTAAAACTTAAAAATTCTACTGAATTTGAAAACGAAGTTTTTTCAGATAAAGATCTGGAAGCCTGCGACGGTATCCTTCTTGATAAAATCGGAGTAGCCATTGTCAACAAAAACCCCAATTTTGAAAACTCTATAAGTGCTTTAACCAGCTCATATCATATGATAGTAGAACCGGAGCGGGTGGTGTACGCCATTGGAATGCTGGAAGAAAGCACGGAGCACTATGTCAGGGGATACAGAGACGCGGTAAATACTTTTTCGGAAATCCTGGTCGGTGATGAAAGTATTGATGATCACGAAGTGAGTACCGCCGACGATGAATCGTCTGTGGCTGTATCCGGTGCCACATGGGGTCTAAAAGCTACCAATGTTGTTCCCGGGTCGCCTTTGTTCACCAACCCTTATTCCGGCGCGGGTATAAAAGTTGCCATACTGGATACCGGATTTGACTTTAACCATCCTGACTTTGCCGGCCGGCCTATCGTACAAAGAAGTTTTGTCGCCGGTCAGACATCACAAGATGTTTTTGGTCACGGCACCCATTGTACCGGAACGGCATGCGGACCAAAAAACCCTGCCGGCAATGTGGAAAGGTATGGCGTAGCGTACCAATCGCTCATACATATCGGCAAAGTGTTAAGCAATTCAGGTAGTGGCGGTGACGGGCAGATACTGGCGGGCATCAACTGGGCTTACAGCCAGGGTTGTTCTATCATCAGCATGTCATTGGGCGGACAAACTAATGCAGCCGGCTTTTCTGCGGTTTTTGAAGCTACTGCTTCCAATCTATTAAGTCGTGGTGTACTGATTGTGGCCGCTGCCGGAAATGATTCGGGCCGGCCCGGCGTAGTAAGACCTGTGTCTCACCCTGCCAACTGTCCGTCCATTATGGCTGTAGGTGCTGTTGATGTAAATATGAATATTGCTTCCTTTTCAAACGGAGGGTTATATCCGACATACGGAGCCGTTGATATAGTTGGTCCCGGGGTTGGTGTATTTTCCGCCTTGTCCACACCCCATGACCCGCGTATGGGTGCTGCCGGAATCATCAGAGGCAATGCCAACGGAACCAGCATGGCGACACCCCACGTAGCCGGTATAGCTGCACTCTGGGCGGAGGCATCCGGGCTTCGTGGCCAAAGCTTGTGGAATAAGTTGCTGACAACAGCCAGAAAACTGACCCAACATGCAAAAAGAGATGTCGGTGCGGGGCTGGTTCAATCGCCGTTAAAACGAAGATTGCCTTTTCCAGTGCCTCCAATAAAAAGGGCACCAAAACCTGTTGCATAAATCCAACGGAAATTGAATACGGGTTAGCCCATTATAAAGCTATGACGAGGATGCCTTGTTGATTATGATATCAAACCAGATCAACTTAAAATTCTATTGGTTTTACCGGGTTAAAATGAGGCCGGTGCCCATATGTGGGTACCGGCTTCATTACCGGATATGGAAAGTAAATTAGATTTATATCAGGTTTTACAGGGGCTAATTAAAAATTCCAATTAAAACGGATTATGCCTTAAACGTTATTTGGGAATATGCCCAATATCTATTATTATAAAAACAGAAAATAGAAAAAGATGAAAACAAAATGGATAATGGCTATCAGCCCAGAAAGCTATAAAAATGTAATTGAGATGCTGCAACAAAAAAACATTGCGATTGTGGACCAAATGGATCTTATCCATGTGTTGCTGATCGAAACCAGTCAAAAAAAAGCGAATGCGCTAAAGGGTGTTCCCGGCGTTATCAGCATTGAACCGGAAGGAACAGTGACTGCGATTTGATTGTATTAACTTGAGTTCGACTGAATTATAGATCAGAAGCGCATTGCCTTAATTAAATTGCAGGGTATGTTTACACCGGATATAAACGGTGGCCCCAGTTCAAATTAAATTGTTAAGGCAAGATAAGACTAATTCCAATCAACAGCCAATATGACACATATCATATCTTTCGGGCAACGATTTGCCGTATTTTTACACATCATTTAATCATATTACCATATTATTATACTTTCATCACCGTGCACGATACGTCGCAAATTGACCATACTTTTCAGGAGCTTCAACACGAGTTTATCGATCAGTATGCTACTATTTTTAATGACAATCTGGCTCCGCGGTCGATCATCGTTATCCCCAGTCTTACGCTCGACCATCAAATTCTGACCAAGGTAAAAGGACATTTTTATTACGAAGAGCGTATGTTGTGTATGCTTATGTTATTAAAAATGCCGGAGACCCGGCTTACCTTTGTCACCAGTATACCGGTATCTTCGCTCATTATAGATTACTATCTGCACATGTTGCCCGGCATTACGGCACAACACGCCAAAAAGAGGCTGACCCTGCTGAGTTGTTACGATGCCGGCAATATACCACTGACAGACAAGGTATTGCGCAGGCCCAGGCTGATAGAGCGGATAAAAAAAAGTATCATCAATAACGATCCTGCGCATCTGGTATTTTTTAATGTCACTGATGCCGAAAAAGAACTGGCTGTAAAGCTGCAGCTGCCTATCTATGGTTGTGACCCGGCTTTAAATTATCTTGGCACAAAAAGTGGCAGCAAGGCTTTGTTCCGGGAAAGTGGCCTGCAGACTCCCGAAGGTTTTGAAAATCTATATTCCGAAACGGAAATTCATAAAGCGTTATATACATTAAAAACCAACGATCCGGACCTGCCCAAAGCGGTCATCAAGATCAATGACGGTTTTTCGGGCGATGGCAATGCGGTATTTTCCTATAAAAATGCACCTTCCGATCAAGCATCCTTATTTGAGTGGATTGGTACGCATCTGAACAGCAATACCAGGACGGTGGCTAAAAAACTGCCTTACCGCAAGTTTATTTCCAAATTTGAGAGTATGGGTGGTGTTGTTGAAAGCTTCATCAGTGGTAATGGCTTTGTGTCCCCATCGGTGCAGATCAGAATCAATCCTTTGGGCGAGATATGTATTATTTCCACACATGATCAGGTGCTTGGAGGTGAAAGTGGTCAGGTTTTTATGGGAGCCACATTTCCTGCTAACCGGGAATATGCGACCACTTTGGCTGAACTTAGCTATCGGCTTGCCGAAAATATGCGCGATAAAGGGGTAACAGGAAGGTTTGGCATTGACTACATCAGTGTCAAAACAGACGCCGGCTGGCAACATTATGCCATCGAGATCAACTTGCGAAAAGGGGGAACGACACATCCATTTCTGATGCTGCAATTTCTAACCAATGGAAAATATGAAGCTGAAAAAGCCTGTTATCTGCTACCTGATGGTTCGGAGCGCTTTTATTTTGCGACTGACAATCTGGAGAAGGAGCGATATAAAGGATTGACCCCGCTGGATCTGATCGATATTGCCATGCACCATGGTTTGCATTTTGACCATGCCAAAGGTGAAGGAATCATGTTTCATTTAATCAGTGCCCTATCCCAATTTGGGAAAATAGGTCTGGTCAGTATAGGAAAAACACCGGAAAGTGCTCTTGCATTTTACAAGGAAGTCGTTAATATACTGGATAAAGAAACGGCAAGTTAAGCCAGGTTGGTATACACTGCCTGAACGTCATCGTCGTCTTCCAGTTTGTCGAGCAACTTTTCAATATCCACCATCTGGTCATCCGAAAATTCAACCGGCGTTGTAGGAATGCGCTGCAGGTTGGCTCTGGTAATGGCGATGCCTTTTTCTTCAAATCCTTTAGTCAGGGTACCAAAATCGGTATAATTGCCATAGGCGTACACAGTGTGTCCGTCCACCTCATAGCTTTCGAGACCATAATCAATCATTTCCAGTTCAAACTCCTCCAGGTCCAGACCTGCCGGTTTTTCGAACTCTACAACAGTTTTACGATCAAACATAAACTCCAGTGAGCCGGAGGGTACGAGGGAACCCCCTACTTTATTAAAATAAGATTTGACATTGGCTACTGTCCTTGTTGTGTTGTCGGTGGCACATTCCACAAAAACCAAAACGCCGTGCGGGCCTTTGCCTTCGTAGTTTACTTCGGTATAGTCTTCCGCATCTTTTCCGGCGGCCCGTTTGATGGCGTTGTCGACATTATCTTTGGGCATATTGGCAGCTTTGGCCGCCTGAATAGCCAATCTTAGTTTCGAATTGGTTTCGGGATCCGGACCACCTTCTTTGGCTGCCATAGTAATGGCTCTGGAAACTTTGGGAAATATTCTGGACATAGTAGCCCATCTTTTTTCTTTGGCAGCTCGGCGGTACTCAAACGCTCTTCCCATGACTGTAAGGTATTCTATTGAGAAAATAAAAATGAATGATAAAAAAAAAGCATCTTATAAGATTTACTTACAGGATGCTCTTGGTGTGCGGAAGAGGAGGGATTCGAACCCCCGGTACCCTCTCAGGTACGCCGGTTTTCAAGACCGGTGCAATCAACCAGCTCTGCCACTCTTCCTGGTGCTCTCTTCTAAAGCGTCGCAAAAGTAATCATTATTTTTTAATTGAAAAATTATTTACAATTAAAATCAAAAAACGCCAGCATGAGGCAAAAACCAGGTTACTTAAATCCAGACTAAACCAGAGTATGGATATTATAATTATTCATAGGGTTATGCAGGATTATATCAGACTCAGGCTCATTTTTCTTCCGGCTTGATGTTTGGTAACCATTAAAATCGCTCATTTTTTTTGTTTTACTCCGGTTATGTTCTATTTTATTTTAGAAGTTTATTGTCCTGCTGATTCCTACATGTGCAGGTCAAGATGGTATTCTAAAAAAAATTGACCATTCAGGAATGCGAATCAAAATGGCTAAAAATAAAAAAAGAAATAGATTCACTTTTGAATCTACTTCTTAACTAAATTTCAGGTATAACTAAATATGAGAAAACTAACTATACACTAACATAGCGCTTTTATATCCCTGATGAGAATAGATTTGCGTCTGAAGTGTATTTTATTATTCTTTTTTAAGTCATTCAGCACTGTGGTTACCGTCTGGCGGGATGTGCCTGTAAAATTGGCTATATCCTGCTGGGTAAAATCGTGTTTCAGGAGCAATTCAAAACCGACTTGCTGGCCGAAAGACTGTGCATTTACTTTGAGAAACTGTACTATTCTTTCTCTGGCATCATTAAGTACCAGGGATTCCAGTCTTTCTTCGGAATATTTAAGTTTTTTACCGAGGAAGTTGACTACACAGAAAACCAGTTTGGGGTTACTCAACATCAGGTTTTTGACAATATCGACATGTACTGCAAGGACAGTTGCATCGTTGGTCATTACTGTCGCGTCATTATTTCGGATTTCTTCTCCGGCAAGGCTATGTTCTCCCAAGATGGCCTGCGGATGCAGGATCATTTTGATGACCTCTCTATTGTCGGACGTGCTGGTTGTAACTTTGATCACCCCTTTAAGCAAAAAAAATATTTCATCGCTTTTCTGCCCTGATTCAAATACTTTATGGTGTTTTTCGATGATCCGGAGATCGCCACTTTTAATGAGATGAATGATTTCTTCTTCAGTAAGGCATGAAGAAAGGGTGAAAGATTGTAAAGCGTTTATAATTTCTGATAGTTGCATTAGGATAGGTTTATCGACCATTCAGAAATAAGACACAGGTTTTACAAAATCCCCCTATTGTTCGTAAATATTTTTACAAACTTATCTAAACAATGACCTGAAATGTTGCATTTTTACCGGATACGGTAGGTGCGGAAACTGGTGTGCAGGGCACTGAAGGTACCGACTGCTTTATCCGTTTTAATATTAAAACCTGCAATAGCCGGAATCTGGGTTGTTTGACCGGGATCGGTTGTCAGGTTAGACAGGTAGGTATTAAACTGATAAAAGGGTGCTGTGACATGGCTGACTTCCAACTTAAGTTCGTCTATGGCAGTCGTGTCCGTCACTGTGATAGCAAACCGCATTTCGTCATCATTGAGACGGGAATAATCGACCAACAAACCTGGTCGGTGCTCCAAACGTTTAAATGCATTGTGGTCCTGTAAAAATGACGTTACAGTCCAAACCTTATTATTTCCTGTGGTAGGAACGATATACAGAAAACCGGGCGCTGTTTCTGTTTTATGCAATTTGATCCTGCATTGCAGTGAAGTTGTAAATGTGTTATTGTTGTTTTGATGGGTTATATTTTCAAATAAAACCGTATCCTGCCTTACTGCTGCCGGAATTACCAGGGAGGGTTCAGATTTATTCTGATTGTCGCCAATGCCTCTAAACTTATACTTAACGCCTTCCCGGAGGGGAAGCAGCTGTTTATCAATATAAAATTGACGTTGTAACGGATCGTATTCAAAAGGTACACCAAAGTCCTTATCTCCTTCTGTAATGGAAAAAAAGAATGTATCCGGTCTTAATAAAGGTTGGGGTAAATTGCCCTGGGTCGTGCCGGTGAAAGAGATATCTGCCTTAATATTATCACCTACCCTCATTTCGCAAACTACATATAGTGGCTTGTCCTCTGTCGCTGAGGGAATCGGAAGCACGTCCACACAAGATGAAAGTGTGCAAAACAGTAATGATATGAACAGATAAATTCTGATTGCCGGTCTTTATTTTAGCCACAAATATGCCAATAAAATAGATCAAAAGCTAACATCACAGCCACAAAATAACAAATATAAAATATTAATTATATATATAATTGTTTCAGAAAGATATAGAATAGCTTAAAGTGGGCAGCATTGGCAACAAGCTGACAAGCCGAAACTCAAACTTGCCGTCGTTTTCTCTATTGCGCACCACTTCGGTGTAAAAAGGGTTGTTTCGGTTATAGGCATTATATACGCCAATAAAAAATTTAGCTCTGCCCCACCGGTAAGAATTGTAAAAGCTGAATCCCACGTCAAGGCGGTGAAATGCTGGAAAGGTAGCATTGTTTTTTTGTGGAAAGATAACCACCGGCTTGCCATTAACATCAATAGTGACATTGATGGGCTGAGAGTAGTAATTTCCGGACATATTTGACCAGTTTAACAGAAATTCCGAAAACTGAGAAATGCGGTAGGTAAAGGACAGTTTAAAACTGTGTTGCCTGTTTAATCCAAACGGGAACTTGATGCCGTTATTCAGGTCATTAAACCTTCTATCGGATATCGAATAGGTGTAGTTCAGCGCAAACAACGTTTTACCCAGCACTTTTTCGGCATATGTCTCCAATCCATAGGCATACCCTTGTCCCACCGGAATTTGTGATTCCCAGTCGGTACCTGTGCTGATATCCAGTCCACCGCCCTCATTAAAGCTGCTGATGTCTTCAAAAGTTTTAAAATATACTTCCGTTCCAAAACGGAACCCGGAATTCAGCCTGTACCCAAATGAGGTATTGAATATCCAGGAGCGCTGGGGGGCAATAATTTTGCTGACAGGAAGCCATACATCCGAAGGAAAGCCAAGGCCACTGTTGGATAACAGGTGCATATACTGCATCATACGCGATGCGCCCAGTTTGAAATGCAGGTGTTCGCTATCGGCCAAAAAGGCGATTCTGGGTTGGAAAGCGTTGTATTGTTTTTTATCCTGCGTCTGCATCAGGGTATAGTTGAGACCGAGGTTGACGTTCATGCCTTCTCCCAGAACAATCAGGTCTTCTGCAAAAAAATTCATTTCGTTGCCTGAAATATCCGGTTTTTGGGTCATGCTTTTTAACAGGGCTACATCCACTATTTGTTGTTCCGGGTCCAGATCATTTTCATTGACGGTGATGACACCCGGGCTAAAACGCCTGTACTGCATATTGGCTCCTACTTTGATGGTATGGGTCGGATTCAATAGCCAGTCTACTTCCTGTTTCACACCCGTTTCGGATATCTCTGACTGGTATAAGGAGGCGTCCAGTAAAAGGGAGGTATCCGGTGCAGATGTGCTTTCAATTAATTTATTTCTGAAGCTTTCAAATTTATAACCGGTTTTATATATGGTTGTATTTGAAAATACGGATTTGCTCAACTGGCTGTGCAATCTAAGCGAATACAACTGGTTTCCCCATGAAAGTCCGCTCGTATTTTCGTCGCGAAGCTCCCCTTCTTTTTCCGCTGAAAAGCTATTAAAGTCGTCGTTGCTGTATAACGACTGCACTGAAAGTCTAGTTTTTGAACTCAATTTGAAGTTCAGTTTCGTATTGAAGTCGCTAAAAAAATAATTGGATGAGCCTCTTCTGTTTTTTTCTTTATTCTGAAATTTAGTGAACTCTCTGATCCAAACGTCCATAAAAGTCCGCCGGTAAGAAATGATGAAGCTGCCTTTGTCTTTCACAATTGGTCCTTCCAGTGACCCTTTAAATGCAATGGTACTTAAGGTGGCATCTCCGCTCAGCTTATTGTAATTTCCATCTTTTGTGTGTACATCAATGACGGAAGAGAGCCTGCCTGCGTAGCGCGAAGGAATGCCTCCCTTATAAAAAGAAACATTTTTGATAGCATTGGCATTAAAGACTGAAAATATGCCCATCGCGTGTCCAATATTATATACCGGTACGCCATCCAGTAATACCAGATTCTGATCTGCGGAGCCTCCCCGAACATTCAGGCCACCGATTCCCTCTGCGGCAGTGCTCACTCCCGGCTGAGAAGCCATATATCTGAATAAATCTGCTTCGCCAACAAGGTGGTTGGACGATCGTATTTTATCTATATGGAGGTTTTGCTGACTGGCGGTCTGTTCGTGTTCTTCCTCCAGCAAGTCATCCATAATTATAATTTCATTGAGCAGGCCGTCCGGTTCAAGGTATATGGTCAGCAAGGTATCTTTCAGAACAAAAATGTCGCGAATTTCTGATTTATATCCCAGATAAGAAAAGTGAACACGATGCTCCTGTTTGCTGACTAAAAAACTAAAAAATCCATTTTCGTTGGAAGATGCGCCTTTAGATTTATCATGAAGAAAAACATTGGCACCAATAAGGAACTCGCCAGAAACTTTATCCCGGATGTATCCATAGATACGGCCTTCCCCTTTGATCAGTTTATTTTCGTTTTTTAGCAAAACGAGTTGATTGCCTACCAGTTGAAAGGTGAAGCCAAAGTCGTCGAGTATAACGGTGAGGATGCTGCCTAATTTTTCGTTGCTGGCGTTGATGGTAATGAGGTTATCCACAGGCATTCTTGATTCAGCATATACCAGATTTACTTTGCTTAACGATGCCAGTTCTTTTAGTACCGTTTTCAGTTTTTTATTGTATGCGTTGTAGCTAATAATTACCTGATCCGGTCTGGATTGTCCAAAACTGAATTGACTGAAACACAACAATATTGATACAAGAATTATATTCCTCAATACTAAAACAAATTATACCTCCTGAAATCTTGATCAAAGGTATAAAAATATTGCAGAAAAAGACTTAATGCCTTTCTATTCTTTGGTAAAATTGATGAAGATGCAATGAAGTAAACAGGAAATTACTTACACTTTACGCGCTTAATCTGATAGTCAGATGCTGATGTTTTTGTATATTCGAGTTCGTAAGTCAGCTTAAGCATTACAAATATTTCATCGAGGCTGTTATTTTTTAAAGCGCCTGAAGTGAATGTACAACCGGACCAGTCATTTTTTTCCGGTATCTGAATGTTCACTCCGAAATTGACAGACAGGTCTTTAATCACCCTGTCAAACGGGGCATTATCGAACCTGAGTTCTTCATTAAACCATAAGTCTGATGCATTAAACGGGATATGACCGACAGGTGAAAGTGTTTTACCATTCAACACGACAGACTCATCTGCCGTAAGAATAACTTCTTCCTTTCCTGCATTTACAGCAACGCGGCCATCCCTTACATTAACAGATGTTTTTCTTGAATCCACTGTGAACCGGGTACCCAATACTTTTACTTCAAGCCCATCTGCATGAATCAGGAAGGGGGCATTTTTATCCGGAGCCACATCAAAATATGCTTTTCCTTCCAATTCCACTTGTCGCTTACTGCTACTTATTTTAATGATTTTCAATGTCGAACCTTCCTGTAACCAGACTTTAGATCCGTCTTCCATAGCTACCATCCGACTAGTGAGGGCTTCTATCTTTGTTTCGTTAAAATTGTTGAATACCAATGTAAAAGCAATCAGAACAACAAAAATGGCAGCCGCCACTCTAAGCCATGACAAATGGAAAATCCCAGTTTGATCTTTTCCTTTAATGGGGATCACTTTCGTATTTGATTCATCCTGTAATCTGGCAAGATGTTTTTTAAATGCTTTATCAGCATTAAATTTTATTTCGGCGGGGGGAACAGCGCTTTCCCAAATTTGAGAAATCTGATTAAAGAGTATTTTATTTTCAACATCCGCATCTACCCATATTAAAAAAGAATGCTTTTCCTCCGCGTTCAATTCGCCATTGAGGTAACTGTGAATGTAACCAATCTTTTCGGTATAAGTCATTTATATCCTATTTTATATATGACACAAATAAATACGACTACCCTTATCCATTTTCACTATTTTTATATATTTTTTCTCTTAATATTTTCAGTGCCTTAGATATTTGATTTTCAACGGTTTTAACAGAAATGCCCAAGTCTTTGGCTATTTCATTATAACTCATTTCTTCGAATCGGCTTAATGAAAAAATGATGCCACATCTTTCCGGCAAATTCGCTATCACATCATGAATAATGGCATTGAGTTCTTCTGCTGAAATCATCTCGTCCGTCGTGTACCCATGATCTTCCATTTCTGATAACACGGCATCTTCTTCCCACTTAAAGTTATTATCCCTGATGTAATTGAGTGTTTTATTTCTGCATGCCCTTTTAAGGTATGCCAACACAGACTGCTGAATTTTAAGTTCGTCCTTTTTTCGCCATACCTCATAAAATACATCCTGAACTATATCTTCCGCAGTCACGGAGTCTTTTAAAATAGAATAGACCTGACTGCATAAAATAGAATAATAGTTGCTGTACATCATCTGTAAAGCTTCTTCCGGATTTGTTTTTATCAGAATTGAAAACTGATCTGTACCTATTACCTGCAAAATTTAAATCATATTGTTTTTAAAACAATTTAATACGTCATAAAAATACTTTAACTCCCTGGTTATATTATGCAAGCAATTAAATGCAAAGCGTGTATTTTGCGGTAAAGATACATTTTATAATAGTACATATAAAAATTTTCTATTTTAAAATAACGTTACTTTATAATGTGATTTAACGATACGCGATTAAAAAAATATTTAAAAAATAAAAAAGAAGTTCGATGTTTAAAAATTATTCTTAATTTTGCACTTCATTTTTGAAACGGAGGTTATAGCTCAGCTGGTTAGAGCATCGGTTTGTGGTTCCGAGGGTCGTGGGTTCGAGTCCCATTAGCCTCCCAAAATAAAAAAGGTGACGCAATTATTGCGGTCACCTTTTTTATTTTCCTGACTTCAGTATTTTCCTATCCAACATTTTGGGTTAGATTTGTGCTTATACAAATCTACAATTATGCGTTTCAGTAAAATATCGCTTTGGTTTTCCTGTCTATTACTATCTGTCATTGCCCTCTTTTATTATCCGAAATGGAACAAAGAAACGACAGAAGCTACTATCAGCTGGGATGTTTCCGGGTATTACTGGTACCTGCCGGCATTTTTAATTTATGAAGACGTGCGGCAGCTTGGTTTTTCAGAAACGATTATAGAAAAATACAGGCCAACCCCAGCCAATCTGCAATCTTTTAAACATAAAAATGGAAATTACGTGCTCAAATACAGCAGCGGTCAGGCGATACTGATGTTACCGGGATATCTTGCAGGGCATGTTGCCGCTAAAGTTTTGGATTATCCTCAGGATGGTTTTTCCAGACCTTATCAGTTTGGCATCTTTTTATGGGGTTTATTGGTATCACTCCTCGGTTTGATTTTTTTACAGCGTATTCTGATCCAGTATTTTTCAGAGACTGCTACCGGGCTTACCTTACTTACAGTGAGTTTTGCAACCAATTTTTTGGAGTACGGGGCCATCACCAATGCGATGACCCATAATTTTCTATTCACTTTATACGCCATACTGATATGGCTTACCATGCGGTTTTACAAAAAATCTACTTTTGGGGTTGCCGTGGGTATAGGTTCCGTAGTTGGTCTGATGGCTTTAACCCGACCCACTGAAATTCTGGCTGTTTTGATTCCCGTTTTATTTGGAATGACTTTAGGCGTTGAGCAGATACGTAAACGGCTGACTTACTGGTGGCAGTCTTATGAAAAACTGATTGTGGCCGTGCTGGTTACGGCTGTAGTTGGAAGCCTTCAATTGTTTTACTGGAAGTTTGTATCCGGAGACTGGCTGGTATATAGTTATGAGGAACAGGGTTTTAGCTGGCTCAGGCCTCACCTTTACGATTGTTTATTCAGTGGACGTGCCGGATGGCTGATTTATACGCCAGTCATGTTTCTCAGCCTCATCGGATTTGTACCATTATGGAGAACAAGGAAAGAAATTGCCCTGCCGTTTCTGCTTTTTTGTCTGCTTTTTTTTTACGTTACATTTGCCTGGGATATATGGTGGTATGGAGGAAGTGTAAGTCAGCGTGCCCTGGTACAAATTTATCCTGTACTTGCCTTCCCGTTGGCTTCTTTTTTTAATACTTTCACCCGGGTAAATATAAAAGCATTGCTGGTAACCCTATTCGGATTATTTTGTGTGCACTATAATTTCTGGATGACCCATCACTGTCATTATGGAGGTCTTTTTGTTGCGGGTGATATGACCAGTGAATATCTGCAAGCTATTTTCCTAAAAAATAAAATGCCAGATGAGGCCAGAAAATTACTGGACACCAGGAAAATATACAGGGACGAAATAAAAGACCCCATTTATCTGATGACCGAAAATGACAGTCTGAATTATATCGGTCATGTTTGCCTGAGCGATACTGTACAATTCAGTCCTTCGCGAAAGTTCAAATTGCCCTCCAAAACAGGCTGGCTGCGTGCCTCTGCTGATTTTGTCACCGAACATAAGGAATGGGAAGTATGGAAGATGACTCAACTGGTATTAAAATATTACAAAAACGGCAAAGACCTTCGCAGTGATGTACTCCGAGTTCAGCGGCATCTTGACCAAGGTCAGAAAGTGCATTTATGGCTTGACTCAAAATTGCGTTATGAGCCTGACGAAGTTGAAATATATTTATGGAATGCAGACAGCAAAACCACTATATGTGCCCAAAATATTCGTCTCTTATATCACAAAGGAAAGTGAAAATAGTATCAGGAAGTTACTCTTCCAATCATACAGCTAACAAATGAAGTTGCGGTGGTGAGCCCTGAACCCTTACCCGGCTCGGGGTATCCCATTGAATGAAGTTTTGAGACAACCTGTTCTTTATTTATAGAGGCATCTCCTTCAATGTGAATGGTACCTTTTTCAATATCGACACTAACCTCTTTTACTCCTTCCAACTTTAAAAGGCCGGCTTTAATTGAATTGGCGCAACCATTACATTTTATATTTTCAACCTGAATATCCATTTTATTAAGTTTAAATTACAGTTATAACAAAACTGGTGATAAAATGATTTCTGTCTGCGGGTAAAAAAATCCAAATAAAAAAAGGAGCTTCCAAATACATGAAAGCTCCTTCATAAACCGCAATTTCGGGTGCGTATATTTTATCTTACAGAATCAACCACTGCTTTAAAAGCATCAGGATGGTTCATAGCAAGATCTGCGAGTACTTTTCTGTTGAGACCCACTTCTTTTTGACTTAAGGCAAAGATAAACTTGGAATAAGACAAACCATGCATTCTGGTTGCTGCATTGATTCTGGCTATCCAAAGTCTTCTAAAGGCTCTTTTTTTGTTTCTTCTGTCTCTGTATGCATATACATAAGATTTCTCCAACGCATTGACTGCGACTGTATATACTTTACTTCTTGCTCCAAAAAAGCCTCTGGCTGCTTTTAGGATTTTTTTTCTGCGTGCCCTGGAGGCAACGGCATTCACTGATCTAGGCATAATTATTTGGTTTTAGTGCAACAAAGGGATCTGAATGATACTTAACTCCTTTGTTCTCGTTAAAAAATAGAATTTACTTACAAAGAAGATTTTTTACTTTAGCATAATCCGCATCACTTACCAATGCTGATCCAAGTAATCGGGTCTTTGCTTTGTTTGATTTTTTTCTCATCAAGTGACGGGCATTTGCCTGAAATCTTTTCAGTTTTCCAGTGCCTGTAAAACTGAATCTTTTCTTTGCACTTGAATGGGTTTTCATCTTAGGCATAACAATATTAATTTTAGGGTCGCAAAGGTATAAAAATCAAATTAATAATCATAAAATATCGTTCAATTATTTCTATGAAATACAATGAACTTTATTTTAAGAAACTAATTAAGGAGGGAAAGGCGCAAAATCAGTCGAATCAGACCTTCTTTTTCTTTGGAGAAATCATAACAATCATACGTTTACCCTCCAATTTGGGCAATTCTTCAGCTGCACCTAATTCTTCCAGTTCTTTAAGAAAGCGCAGTAAAATCAACTCTCCTCTGTCTTTAAAAACTATAGCCCGTCCTTTAAACTGAACGTATGCTTTAATTTTATCGCCGTCTTCAAGGAATTTAATAGCATGTTTTACTTTAAAATCAAAATCGTGGTCGTCCGTATTAGGGCCAAACCGGATCTCTTTGATCACTGTTTTGGCTGTTTTGGCTTTTAGTTCCTTTTCTTTCTTTTTCCGGTCATAAATAAACTTTTTATAGTCTATAATTTTACAAACCGGAGGATCAGCATTGGGGCTGATCTCTACCACATCCAACTCGAGTTCCTCGGCCCATTGTAATACGTGATAGGTATTATAAATGCCGGGCTCGATTGTTTTCCTGGCTACTTCACTGATTTCTTCCAGATTATCTCCTACTAAACGTATCCTTGGGGATGTAATTTCTCTGTTTAATCTGTAATTGTACTTATCGTCCTGTACTTTTGCTTGTGGTTGAACTCTACCTTTTGCCAAATGTTTTTCGTTTTTGTTTTAAAATATGTGCAAATATAAAAACAAAAGTGCATTAATTATTTAAAATCAATGCACTAATGTTTTTTATAATCATTATTTAATGTCTTCGTGCGTATTGGCTTCTGAAAGCAACGATATTTTTAAGCCACTTTTATCGTCATTAATATCCGCCAGAAGTCGGGTGCCTTTTTCCGGGTTTTCATTTAATATAAACTCGGCGAGCGGGTCTTCAATGTATTTTTGAATTGCCCTATTGAGCGGGCGGGCACCAAACTGCGGATCGTATCCTTTTTCAGCGACAAATGTTTTGGCCTCATCGGTCATAGACAAATCGAATTCAAGGTTATTCATTCGTTTGAACAAATGTTTGAGATTAATATCAATAATCTTGAAAATATCAGATTGTTCCAGACTGTTAAAAATCACCACATCGTCAATTCTGTTCAGGAATTCCGGCGAAAAAGTCTTTTTTAATGCTCCCTGAATAATGGCTTTTGTATTTTCTTCGGTATTTTCCTGACGTGATGAAGTTGCAAAACCAAGACCCTGTCCAAAATCTTTCAGTTGTCTGACACCGATATTTGAAGTCATGATGATGAGTGTATTTTTAAAATCCACTTTTCTACCCAAACCATCGGTCAATTGTCCGTCATCCAGCACCTGAAGCAAGATATTATATACATCAGGGTGCGCTTTTTCGATTTCGTCCAGCAGTATCACGGAATACGGTTTTCTTCTTACCTTTTCCGTGAGTTGTCCGCCTTCTTCATAACCCACGTAACCCGGAGGGGCACCAATTAACCTGGAAATTGAAAATTTCTCCATATACTCGGACATATCAATTCTGATGAGAGAATCTTCAGAGTCAAACATATAGCGAGCCAAAGCTTTAGCAAGTTCGGTTTTACCCACACCTGTAGGTCCGAGAAAGATAAATGAGCCGATAGGCTTGGAAGGATCCTTAAGTCCTACCCGATTTCTCTGGATCGCTTTTGTAACTTTCACTATGGCTTCACTCTGTCCAATGATCATACCTTCCAGATCTTTGGTCATTTTAACCAGTTTATTGGATTCGCTCTGAGCCACACGTTTAACGGGAATGCCCGTCATCATAGAAACTACTTCAGCAATGTCGTCTTCGTTAACCGGATATTTTTTTGTTTTTGCCTCTTCTTCCCACTCTTCTTTATTTTGTTCGAGTTTGCGCAACAATTTTGACTCCTGGTCACGTAAATCAGCTGCCCTTTCATATTGCTGACTTTTGACAGCCTGATTTTTTTGTTCTTTTACAACCTCGATTTCACTTTCGAGATCTTCTATATATTTAGGAACATGGATATTTTTTAAGTGTGTTCTGGCACCCACTTCATCCATCACATCGATGGCTTTATCCGGGAAAAAACGATCGGAAATATATCTTTCACTTAATTTAACACAAGCTTCAACGGCTTCATCCGAATAATTTACGTTATGAAATTCCTCATATTTACCTTTAATATTATGCAGGATATGAATCGTTTCTTCCGGAGATGGCGGATCAACCATCACTTTTTGAAACCTCCTGTCCAAGGCTCCATCCTTTTCTATATATTGTCTGTATTCATCCAGCGTTGATGCTCCTATACATTGCAGTTCCCCTCTGGCTAAAGCCGGTTTAAATATATTGGAAGCGTCAAGTGACCCTGTGGCTCCACCTGCACCAACTATAGTGTGAATTTCATCAATAAATAAAATTATATCTCTGGCTTTTTCAAGTTCCGTCATGATCGCCTTCATTCGCTCTTCAAACTGCCCTCTGTATTTAGTGCCTGCAACGAGTGCTGCCAAGTCGAGCATAACCACCCTTTTGTTAAACAGCGTTCTGGAAACTTTGCGCTGAATGATTCGCAAAGCAAGTCCTTCCACAATTGCTGTTTTACCCACGCCAGGTTCACCAATCAATATCGGATTGTTTTTCTTACGTCTGGAAAGGATCTGAGATACGCGTTCAATTTCTACATCACGTCCGATGATGGGATCCAGTTTGCCTTCTTCAGCGAGTCTGGACACATCTCTTCCAAAATTGTCCAAAACCGGTGTCCGAGACTTTCCTGACGATTTTCTTGTGGTGCCGTACTGATCAGCGGCATCATCATCATCCATGGGCGCATCGGAATCGGAAGGGGTTTGACCTATAAAATCGGGCGCGTTTGGATCCTGTTCCTGTTTAACATAATCCAACTCTGCTTTAAAAGCATCATAGTCAACGTTAAAATCGTGCAATATTTTATTGGCCAGATTATCTTCATGTTTTAAAATTGATAACATGAGGTGCTCAGGTCTGATTTCATCACTTTTATACACTTTTGCTTCCAGTGATGTCACTTTCAAAACTTTTTCAGCATGTTTATTTAATGGAATACTGCCATAATTATAACCTGCTTCCTCGTCTTGTCTTGGCACATTTGTTCTTTCAATTTTACTTTTAAGATCCTGCAGATCCACTTCCAATGAATCAAGCACTTTAACAGCCAAGCTGTCTTTTTCATGCAGTAATCCCAATAAAAAATGTTCAGTACCAATAAAGTCGTGGCCCAGTCTTATTGCCTCTTCTCTACTGAGCTGAATGATCTTTTTTACTTTAGGGGAAAATTTTCTGTTATTCATTTATGTTGGACTTATACTTTATTCTAAAATAAATATACTTAATAATTCTACTGTATACCTACACAGTTAACAAAAAACTGACGACTGTGTTTTATATTACCTAACAAATTCGTGCCATATGCAAATATCGGCAATTATGGCATATCTCATTCATCAAAGGTTTATTAAAAAGCACTATTAAATAAGTGTAAATATAAGACTAAATATACTTACGCTGATTTATTAATCTTTTAAAACATTACTTTTAACCATTCATTAACCATAGTCAAAGCAAAATTTACTCCTAAGAATAACAAAAATATGCAGGAAAAACATTATATTATAAATTTTAGTAATGTTTTTTTAGTTATGTTTTGGAACAAAACAGAATTGATCATAGAAAAGTCAAAATAAATTATACCAACTTCTGCGATGTTTAATAAAAAGTTGCTTATTATTCCAAAATAAAATGGCCAACTTAACTATAAAACCATGCTTAGAACTTTAATAAATGCGGGCTTTTTTTGCATTTTAATCAGATTAAAGTAAAGTTTCAAAAAATATAAAATAAAAGTACTGATTCGAATTGTGTTCATGTCTTTTTATATACGTGATATGTAAAATTTTCAATAAAAATTGTATTTTTGCCCCACTTTAAAATAATGCTTATCTAATACCGTTAATTAAGCTGTATTGGCCATATAATAAAAATTTGCAAAATGAAATTCACACTAGATAAAACAGAAAGATATACGATTTTCAGACTACATGAAGAAAATCTAAATTCGATACTTGCTCCTGATCTGAAATCTGAATTTGTTTTTTTCAGCAATGAAGGTGTACGAAATTTGATTTTAGACCTTTCCGATGTGAAGTATGTCGATTCGTCAGGTTTGAGTGCCATATTGACTGCTAACAGGCTTTGGAAAGATTATGGTTGTTTTGTACTTACCGGTGCAAATCATCCGGCAGTTAAAAAATTAATTGAAATATCCCGTCTTGAATCCATTCTAACGATCATACCTACCAATGAAGAAGCCATTGATTACGTTTTTATGGAAGATATTGAAAAGGAACTTACTGCTGAAGAGGAATAACTTTTATTGCTCCGTCATTGAGTATAGGTTAATACAATCCTATTAATATTAATTAAACTGGTTATTCACTATTTGTGCACCATTTAAAATTGCATAAATATTCCCATCAATTGAGGTAAAACATACACTTATCCCCAACTGTATCCGAATGATAACAAATCAGCCATCATTATCAAAAAACAAATAGTTACATCCTCATACAAACAAGGATGGTAATTATTGTGCGAACTAAAGGAATAGCATGCTATAGTATGCCTGATTACCTTGGCCTTAATTGTTCTAACCAAATGGTATCAAATCAATCTGAAGTTCTGACAGAAGTATTTTCCTGAATCCAGCAAGGGATAAAATAATTGTCCCCTGCTTTGATATTTCTAAAAAATATATCTTCCTTATTAGGCATGTACTGCCGATACCTGCTAATCAGCGCATTGGCTTCAGATGTCACTTTCGGGTCTGTCGTTTTAGCTTTTGTCCACATATCAATGGCCGGCCAGGTTACAACCTGGCTTTCCCAGCCTCTGCCTGTACCGCAAAGCGGGCCACTTGATGCATACAAATTTCCAATTAAGAGATAGGGTTCACCCCATCCGGGTTTCAATTTGGCAGCATCCAATGCAAATTTTCTTGACCTAGGGTAATTGCGAAGGTCGCGGTAATAAATTTTTGCTATCAAAAGCATGTATTTTGCTTTTTGTTCATTGTCGTTGCTTTGTTCAATACAATTTAAGTAAGCATCTATGGCTTTTGAGTACTTTCCGTTTGAATAGTCTTCGTTGCCTTGTGCTGCACAACTCAAAGCCGGAGGTGGAGTGTAACATTTGGACGCTTTTGCCAACTTCACTTCCTTCAGTTTTGCATCTGATTCGAGGCACTGGCCCCTCAACATTCTGGCATATGCCAGATTTATTACCTCGCAGCTATCCGGATTGTTTTTAAAGAGGGTATAGTACTTATTGGTATAGTAAGTACAATCATAAAAACCATCCACTCCTTCAAGGCCTTCCAATATTACTGGTGCATACTCATTAATAATATTCCAGGTTTCGCAAGCTTTTCCTTTACAAGAAGACAAACCATTTTCAATAGCTTCAAAAATAATCCCTGCGTATTTTCTGCCCTCTTCATTAGAAATTTTACCCTCTGTAACCATATCGGAGAGCAATTTTGTAAATGGGTTAATAACAAAATAATCTGCATTTTTTCCTTTCACATCTATATTGGATTTTAATAACCGGAAAATATTTTCAGGCGTAGTGAAGGCTGAATAATAATAATAATAATCAAAACCCTTTAAACCGTTGACGTATGCTTCATCACCAAAACACTCTTTTCTTTTATCGTAGATCATCATAATCGTATCCACATACGTCTTTTTTAATATGACGCTTTCTGTATTGGTGAAATAATATTTATAGATATTGGCGCCGTCTTCAAAATGCCCTTTTACGCGACCGTTTGAACCGGGCGCCAAATAATAAGCTTCTTTCCAATGCTCCAGTGCCTCGGCATAATTTTTCAACTTCAGGTAGTCTTTGTATAACACAAAAGCGGTTTCAGCGCGTTCGCGATCATGGCCGGTCAGGTCAGTGAAGCTAACACAAGGGCTTTTGGGATTCTGTTTTGTTGTATCAGGCATTACCTGTTCTGTTTTATCTGTAGCGATAACTTCAGAAACTTTTGGAGTACATGCCAATACCGTCAGTCCAAATAAAAAAAACACTCCCCTATACCACATATACATCAGATTATTTGATTATAAAATTAATTTATCGAGTAAAAACCTAAAATTGAATTGTAAAATTACTTTAATCCATGGATAAAAACAAAAATGGGCGTATTCAATATTGAAACGCCCATTTTTATTATTCTACTTTATACTAATTCTCTATTTAAACCTTAAACGAACGCTCTCACCAATCCAACAACCGACCGAAGCTGACTGCCCTTCAGAAACTCCCCGCATGAATCCTTCACTTTTGTCAGGCAGAGAGCCATAATAGTGAGAAAGTTTTTCGTTGACCTCAGAAGTAAGACTACCATCTATTGATTTAGCATAATTATATTTGTCCATTGCCGCTAAAATAGCCAGACGCTGATCCCAAGCATCACCACATGATCTGGCGGTTTTACCGTACATATCCCCGATTAATATATATGGTCTACCCCATCCTGGCTTGAGTTTAGCTGCATCATAAGCTGTACTTCTAGCCTTACTATACAGGTTTAACTTTCTAAACTCAATAGAAGCCACGGCAAAGAGCATAGTTGCCTTCTTTTCATTATCGCTCTCATCTGCTATCGCCTGCTTATATTTTGATATTGCTTCCTGGTATCTGCCTGCATCATATGCCGCTTTAGCAGCAGCAGCTGGGTTATTTGCTTCAAATTCTGCCTGTAATCTCGCATTTTCCACTGTGGCATATTTTTTCCAGTCCTCGGCCAATCTAATCATATCCGGATCCGTATCAGAACAACCCTGGCCTTTCAGTGTAGCAATCACTCTTTTAAGAACCTGAGGATCATCTCTGTTTTCTTCATATTCCGGGATTAATTTTTCTTTGAAATAAGCACAGTCAAAAATTTGTTTTTCAATTTCTCCAATCGTTCCATCCATTGCTGCCTGGGCTTGCTGGTAGCCTTCAGAAAGTTTTTCATTGTTGGCAATATTGTATTCCGCGATTTGATTTAATTTTTTAATTAAGTCAACTGCTTTTTCTTTAGGCATTCGACCTTCTTTAAACTCCCAAACAATAATTTTTGAGTATGGATCCATAATGATGTACTCTGCTTTATCTCCTGCATATTTAATGCAATTGTCCAAAGCCAGGATATTGTCTGCATAAGGGGCGTTGATCGTATAAAACATGTCATACGCTTTCCTTCCATATAAATAGCCCAGTTTTTGGTTCAGTGCCTCTTCCGTATCCATTTTTAATGAAATACTTTTAGATTTGTAGCACTCTATTGCCTGATCATACAGCTGAACAATTTTGGCCTTATAATTTTCTTTTACAGTTTCATCTGTTGTCGTTGCCAACATATGTTTGTATATGGTCACTCCGTCAGTGAAATGATAATCTCTTTTACCATCTGCAGCCGGTGCCAGTTTGTAGGCAATTTGCCATTGTTCATAAGCGGTAGTATAATCATTGGCCTTTAATGCCTGTCTATAAATGGAATGGGCATTTTCAGCATCTGTCTGGGTTGGTTTACCTACCCAATTTTCACATTGTGCATTTGTTTGCATTAAATTGGCAGTTGCCAAAAAAACAAATAAAGCTGAAAAAAAACGATTGTTCATGATAAATCCGGTGTTTTAGTTAATTGTTTTTGTAAAGTAATATTAATTGTATTTTCTCTTTAAGAACCATTCATCGTCATTAAAAGTTACGCCCAGCGAAATTTTAACAAATTTTTCTGATATGGGCGTATTCTGACCGCGTATACCTAAGTTAAATCCGAGGTTGATGTGAGATACTTTTCTTTGAAAAACGAAAGGCATTCCAAAGCCGAAAGTCAGGCCGTATGTATTAATTTGCTGGTCATTTATTACCCTTGGGTCAGTATGGTAATAAACGCCGTAACGGTAATAAACCCGTTCGAAAAAATTGTCAAAGGATTTATAGTCTGGTCTAAAATATCCTCCCACACTAAATTTAGAAGCGTTTTTTAATGAGCCTTTTAATTCATTTGAGGCATCATTAAAATATTCTGACCATAAACTGGCTGCATAATTGACTCCCAAACAAAATTTTTCGCCCGAGTAAAATGTAGCGCCTAAACCAAATTCTGCTGGCAATCTTCCTTTACCAGATATTGAATCCTGAGTCAATATCGTATCCACATTCTGAACTCCTCCGAGTAATTGCTGGACGAGGCGATGGTTGATATTGTAGGTAGTGGAAAAATTTGTAGCCGAATTGGCATTAAAACCTATTGATATTCTTTTAATTGGTGTGGTTTTATTGTTTTCAATTTCTTTTTTATTGAGTATATTCGTGTAAATCACTCCTACATTCCAAAGAAAGCCTCTGACATTATAGTCTGTTGCATAAAAATCATTATATGCAAAATCATTGGCATCAAATAAAATACGTCTTTCATATTTTAACTTACCAAACAAGTAACCAATATTGGCTCCAACTGAAAATTTCTTATATTTATAAGAATTTCCCCACATGAACTTGTAAGTACCCCCGGTTCCCAGGTAATTACGGGTAAAAGCTCCTGTTGAGGCCGTAGAGTCTCTGCTGGCGATATCATAACTTACATTTGAGTGTGGCATTAAGGTAAATGCCATTGCAAGTTTGTAGTCTTTTTTAACCCCGTCATAAATTTCATTGATTGGGTTTCTGAGTGGAAATGCGAGGGAAAAATACTCCAGATTTCCACTCCAAATTTTATTGGTGTTACTGGCATCCGTAAGCCATGTTCTTTTAGCAAAAACGCCAACATCAAAAGCGGTGGCGTTTAAAAAACTTAATGTAGCCGGATTTACAATATTGATATGATAGCCATCAATATATGAAGAGCCTAACCCTGCCATTTGCCTGGTATGGTTAAAATTATTGTCTGACAAATCTCCAATACCAAACCTTGAATAAGGGCTATTATCATTTTGCTGTGTCTGTCCGACTACGCTGAATAATAATATTGAGCACAGTAAAAAGTAAACTTTATTTAACATTATACTTTAAAATTTCGTTTAAACCCTCCAACACCAGGTTTGGGGCGACAAATATCTTATTTTTTGTGTAACTTTCAAACAAATAGGCATCTCCGCCGGTTAAAATAACGTTAATTGTACCATATTTTATTATAGTTTCTTCTATAAACGAATCAATTTCCCGAAACGCGCCTTTTACAGCGCCGTTTTGCATTGCCTGAATTGTATTGGTGGCAAAATAATCCTCCGGCAGGTTAATCTCCGCTAAAGGCAGCCGTGCCGTAAACGTATGCATGGCTTTCAGTCTCATCTTTATGCCGGGACTGATGTTCCCTCCCAGAAATTCACCTGCAGCGGAAAGATAATTCATGGTGATACATGTGCCGGTATCAATGATCAGGCATGCCTGATCAGGAAACAATTTCCGGGCACCCACTGCTGCAGCAAGCCTGTCCATACCTAATGAAGCCGGATTTTTATACCGGTTTTTAACCGGACAAGGTGTTGTATAATCCAAAAGAATGTATTGCGGGATATTCTTTAAGCATTCCAGCAAACTGGCTGGTATTGTTGCAGTACTTGAAATTATTGCTGCCCCGAGGGGTTCGGTTATGGTCAATTTATTTAATATCAAATGTGCGTATCTACGCAAGCATGCTCCATTTGAAACAAGTGTGTTGTCTTTAAATAAAGCATATTTTGCCTTTGTGTTGCCAATATCAATAATCAGATACAATTCTTAATGCTTAAAGTGGCGTATTCCGGTGAAAACCATCGAAATATTATGTTCATTACAATAATCTATGCTTAACTGATCCTTTATAGAACCACCGGGCTGAGCTACCACTTTTATTCCTTCCTTATTGCCCAGCTCTACACAATCCGGAAACGGGAAAAACGCATCAGAAGCCATTACCGCTCCATTCAGATCAAACCCAAATTCTTTTGCTTTTGCAATGGCTTGTCTGCAGGCATCCACTCTTGAAGTTTGGCCACAACCCATTCCGAGAAGTTGTTCATTTTTTGCCAATACAATAGTGTTCGATTTTAAGTGTTTGGCGCATTTGATGGCAAAAATAAGATCTTTGGACTCCCTGCTATCCGGCATTTTTATCGTTTTAACTTCAAGTTTATCCGGCTTTTCTGTTTCTAAATCGGCATCCTGGACTATTACTCCATTAAGCAGGCTTTTAAACATGGTTTTCCGGACCTGGAATGACTTTAATCTGAGTAAAACCCGTTTTGGTTTGGAGGCAAGCAAAGATAAGGCATCATCAGAAAATCCGGGAGCGAGCAACACCTCGTAAAAGATTTTATCAATCTCGTGTGCCGCTTCAGCATCAATCATGGAATTGCTTATTAAAATGCCGCCAAAAGCCGAAACAGGGTCTGCTGCCAAAGCGTCCTTCCATGCCTGTGAAATTGTTTTACGGGTAGCAATACCACAAGCATTTGTATGTTTCAATATAGCAAAGGTTGGTGCTTCTTCTCTAAATTCAGCCATTAACTGTATAGCGGCATCGATATCGACCAGGTTATTATAAGATAGTTCTTTGCCACAAAGTTTTTCGAAAACCTCATCCAGCTGACCAAAAAAAGCGGCTGGCTGATGTGGATTTTCACCGTAACGCAGATTTTCCTTACCTATAATACTTTCTTTAAACAGGGATGATCGTTGCTGATCATTTGCTAAATACTTAAAAATAGCTGTATCGTATGTGGAAGAAATATTAAATGCCTCCGCTGCTAAAAATTTACGTTCTTCTATATTGGTTACTCCTTTTTTTGCTTTCAGAACATTTAATAAATAAGTGTACTGATCTCTTGATGGAACAACAACCACATCATTAAAATTTTTGGCTGCCGCTCTAATTAAAGAAATGCCTCCAATGTCAATTTTCTCTATTATTTCATCAGCGTTATTTGTTTTTGAAACAGTTTCTTCGAAAGGATATAAATCCACAATTACCAAATCCAGGGGAGGAATTTGAAAATCATCCAATTGTGCCAAATGATCATTATCTCTAATGGCCAGAATGCCTCCAAAAACTTTGGGATGCAAGGTCTTAACACGACCCCCAAGTATCGAAGGATATCCGGTCAAGTCCTCAACCCGATGTACCTCTACACCTAATGACTCAATAAATTGTTGCGTTCCGCCGGTAGAATAAATTTTGACGTCCAAAGTGGCCAACTGCTCAATTATTTCATCCAGTCCGTCCTTATAATATACGGATATCAGCGCTGATCTGATCTGCTTCTCCATTCCCCTGTTTTAAAATATTTGTAAAAATGATTTAATAATAAAGTAGTTTAAATAAAAATGGGAAGTTATTACAAATAACTTCCCATTTAAATATTTCGTTACATATTAATATTCCCAAAGATCGTGTTCAAAATTAAGCAACTCATTTTTGATCTTTTCTGAATACAACAACATATCTATACCAGATCTGTTAGAAGTATCTTCAGGTTCAGGAACAAAAAAGTCTTTTAATCTGAAGTCTAAAACATTGGAGCGTTTATAAATATAACTAGCAAAAACTCTGGTATCAAATAAGTCAGCCCAGGTCATTGGAGCAATATCATTCTCTTCATTAAACACTCTGTATTTTGAAAGTCCAGTTCTTGCTTCAGGATAATACACCCAAAACAACGGATAAGGCGTCAGTCCATTTTCTTTGTCTTTGTCGCTTACGTATAATGGTGCAATACCTAAAATACGTACATCCATTACTGATCTTTGTTTGTCAAAATACCACACCTCTTTGATACGATACTGTTCAATCTTTTCCCAGTTGATATCATTTTTTACAATCTTAATGACCTCTTCGTACGTCTCCGGATTCAGATCTATCAATGTATCCAATTTAGACATTTTTTTAGCCAAATCTTCTTTAGTCATGACTGCTTTAAAGTCTTCACTTGAAAACGCAGTTATGTCTCCATTTTCAATCATTGTTTTAAATGTTGAAAATAAATTAAGCTCCTGGCTTCTAAATGGCAAATTGAGTTTTTCACGGGTGTCAATTACGCGTTGAATCCGCTTTTCCCATGAAATATCTGCCTCTCTGATTGGCTGTTGTGGCATGAGTTTGTTCTCCACCACTATTCTTTTACGAACAATATCATCAACAAAAATATCCTCAGAGGGAGTTGAAGATTCAGTTTTAACTTCCTGTTCTGCAACAGCCCCCGGCTTTTGCTCCTGAGCCATACTTTCACTGGTTGAAATCATCGTAAAGATGAAAACCAAAGCTAAAAAATTATGAAATGTCTTCATTAGATTGTAAACTATTATTATTATTGAATATCAAAAACCAACTGTCCGAGGTTTCTGTCGGCAACATCACCAGGGCATTTACATTTGATGTCCTGAAAGATAAATTTGTCACCCGGATTCGCCTTATTCTGTAAGGTACTTGCCTGGCCTTCGAGTCTTGCACCCCTGTTTGCAGCAAATTCAGGGTCCTGTCTTTTTGCAACTCTAACTAGTGTGAAGCCAGCCAGATTACATTTTGCCTCAAAGTCGAAATTTTCAAGAATTGGAATAAGTGCACTGTAGCCTTTGAAGGTACCGTTACCGACTTTTCCACCTCTTTCTTTACCTCCCAACATTGGTGAAGGGTCAGGAATTCTTTTAATACGGAATTCTTTAGAACCGCTCATACCAGGTGCAGAAACAGTAACAACAGCTTTTGTTCCAGGTGCTCCAGTAGGTTTAACTGTATATGAACCGTCGCCATTTCTACTGATATCGCCACCAGTCATAGATACTTTGATCTGAGCTGAAGGTACACCCGCTGCAGATACCTCCACCGGATTCTCCACACCCAAATAAAATACATTCATTTTAGCTGCAGAAATCGTAACAGAACGCTCACCGACTTCATATTCGAAAGCTTGTCTGTACTGATTTGTTTCTCCTGTAACCGGATTGGTTACTGAAGCTACAGCCTCATATTTTTTTATTCCGACTTCACTTGCGGTTTGTGACCATTTTGCAGAACCTTCTGCATCTAACGGCAATGCAGCACCATTTACAGAAATCCTGATTCCTGTGTTACTGGAATTATCTGCAGCAGCTGAAAGGAAAACCTCTGTTTCAAATTTTTCACCTTTGATCACATATGATTTTTTAGGTGCTGAAACAACTCTGAATTTATTTAAAACCACATCATCTGTAAGACCTACTTTACCTGCTAGGTAATTCAGTACAGCCGCTTCAGAGCTTTTAACGTCGTTTGTAAATTTGGAAAAAATAGGCATACAAGCCCCTAAAGGCATGTGACCGAAAGTAAAATCGGACCAGTTTGCTCTTTTGGTTGTTGATTTTTTCCAGGTTTCTTCGTCAATATTAATAGGCAGTTTTGTTGCAAAATCTTCTCTGTCTTTACCCTCATCTATTAAGGCTAAAAACTTGTCTCTGATTTCGAGCATTTTACCTTTCAATTCTTCGCCTTTACCGGCATTAACCAACAATCTGGTTGTTGCGTCATAGTCACGGAGGCCTTTTAACTGTTCTTTTCCTTCGACAGTTTCATATCCACCCGTTTGCTCAACCAGATAATCCCTGATTCCAACAATAAAATCGCTTCCCTCTTTAGAGATTGCGCTTACCTGATCCACTCTTTCTGCATATTTTGCAAGATTCGCTGATTTTTTAGCACTATCTTTTATACTCTGAGGTAAGTCTTTATTTGCGGCATCCAATGCATCATTTGCTTTTACGAGACCTTTATCCACCATTTCAAAGGCGTTAAAAATTTCAGCAGATACATTTAGTGCCAATAACGCGGTCAGTACGAGGTACATAACGTTGATCATCAACTGCCGCGGTTCCTTAGGTATTGACATTTTATATCTATTTTAAATTTGTTTAAAAATAAAGTTTATCCGAAATGAATTATCCCTTAACATTATAAGCAGAAAGGATATTTCCATACACTGCATTAAGTGAAGTAAGGTTTTTGCTTAAGCTTGACATTTGTGCCTGATACTGTTTAGTATCTTCTACGCTGCTGTTCAATGCCGCCATAGCATCATTCATCTTAGTATAAAAATTATTCATTGCTTTCAACTGGTCACCTGTCTGGCTGAAATCAACTTCCTGAAGAGCTTTCAATGAACCCAAACTTTTTGACATAGATTGCAATTCAGTAAGCATACCACCAAGTTTACCTTCTACTACATCAGCATTTAAAGCTTTAGGAGCTGAAGATGTACCTCCTGCTGTAAGGGGTGCAATATTTGAACCATATTTGTCTAAACCCGGATAAAGCTTTTCCCAGTAATAATCCTTTTCAGGTCCTAAAATACCAAGCATTGCAAATAAAAATGCTTCAACAAGAAGACCTGCAGTGATTGCCATTCCTCCCCAAGATGTACTGTTCAATTTACCAAGGGCGCCTATCATTACTACAGATGCACCAAGACCGATCAGCAAATTTTTTAAATATTTAAATGAAGGTGATTTGAAAAAACTCATTGTGAATTAATTTTGTGATTTGTTAAATAATAAATTGATATCCTGTAAGAGTCAAGCCTTAATACTTAACCCCGACTTTAGCCTTAAATAAAATTATTAGAAATCGTTTATTGATCTTCCAAGATATGTAATTACACATCTGAAACCGATATACGATTTACTTGTGTCCTGAAACTCCCAGTTACGCGTACTTGTCTGACAGTAATATGAAATGTCTTTCCAAGATCCCCCTCTCAGTACTTTTCTTTTGTATGCTTCAGGATCGGTGTCAGCTGCATCGTATCTGTAATCAGAATTCAAATCATGCTGATGGTCGTAGGCATTTTCATGGAAAGCGGAAGAAGTCCATTCTGCCACATTTCCTGCCATACAATAGAGACCATAATCGTTTGGAAAATAAGCATCTGCTTTAACCGTATGAAGACCACCATCTTCAGGATAATTTCCACGACCTGGTTTAAAGTTTGCCAATAAACATCCTTTAGCATTTCTTATATATGGTCCTCCCCAAGGGTATGGAGAAATATCGTGGCCTCCACGCGCAGCGTATTCCCATTCAGCCTCTGAAGGCAACCTGAATACTTCTGTATTTGGTTCATCTGCTTTATACTGGTTCCACAGTTTGGTTCTCCAGTGGCAAAACGCTGTTGCCTGTTTCCAGTTTACACCTACAACCGGATAGTCATCAAATGCCGGATGCCAAAAGTAATTACGGGTAGAAGGTTCATTATAGGAGTATGTAAAATCTCTGATCCAACACAAAGTATCCGGAAATATTTTTACTTCTGCTTTGTTGATTATTGATTTTCGATTTGCTGTTTTGTCGTGGGCTGCTTTTTGCCAGTCGATCCACTGGTATTTATATTTAAGGCTGGCGTAATCCAGTTCCCTTTTACCTTCGAAGGCCATATCGCCCTGGTAGTACATTTCACCAAGGGTTTCATCAGCATAGTCCAATGGAATCTCCCAATCTATGGTTTCATTATCAAAATCGTCTGTTTTTTTATTTCCCATCAATTCGTGGGCAGTGGAGTCTCTTACCCATTCTACGAACTGGCGGTATTCGTTATTGGTGATTTCAGTATCATCCATAAAGAATCCAGAAATGGAAATATTTTTTTGTCTCTGCGCATAAGTGGAAAAAACATCCTGATCACTTTGCCCAATCGTCAATGTTCCTGAAGGAACGTAAACCATACCGAAAGGGTTAAATCCGCCCCACTGAGGTCTGTTGGCAGAACCCGTCAACTGGCCGGTTTCCTGCTTCCCGCAGGAAGAGAAAATAACAATTAAACAAAAAAATACACTTAAAACTGATAAACTTTTCATTTCTTTTAGCGATTTTACCTATAAAATAAGGGCTTCGGAATAAAGCGCCGTAAAGATAATTGACTATTTTAAAACTGCAACTATTTTAAATTCGTTTTTTAAAATATTTTTATCCCGGAAAAACTCTTTAGCTGGTTTATAACGAAGATATTACCCAAATATTGTACCAATTACAAAATAATATTACGATACATATTTAATAAATTAACATATATTATTTACCTGAAGAATCAATAAAAAAACCGGACCACAACCAACGCATTTAAAACCTGAGATGTCAGACAATTGGTTAAGCCATGTTATAAATCCCTGGGGTTATAAATGATTTTAGGCGGCAGTCCGATCCCTATCAGCTTTTGCAAATTATAGCTCAACATGATTTCATGAGTCCCCTGACTGGCTAATCTCAATGCGGACAATCCGAAATCATAACTGTATACTATTCTGTATTTTTTACCCAGATTTGTTCCTACGATTACCGAAAATGCATCCCATGATTTGGCATTATATCCCCTCAGATTTATACCGGCAATCAGATTTTCTCTGAATTCGCCTACAAATCCAATATCTGTTTGCAATACGGCGGCATCTGCTTTCAACATTATGCTTGAAGATAATTTTACTACATCCATCAAGTTAAGCCGGTATAATCCAAATAAGCTGCCGCCGAAGGATTTTTTATATTTTGCATTTCCCAAAGAATACGCGTGAGACGGAATTTCGGAAATAACAATTCCTGCTTCGACGTTTTTACCCATAAAATAGCTTCCAAGTTCCCAAGACAAACCTGCTCCGCTAAAAAAGGTAGTTTGTAGTGTTGGGTCGTTATGATCAAACACGCCTTCGTAGTTGCCTTCAGGGGTAATGATATTATAGCCATCAACAGCCATGATGTCAATTCCTGCTCTTCCTCCAAAGGATAAAAAACCATACGGCGTGCCCATTACATAATTATATGAAAACCGAAAATTGGTGTTATTAAACAGCCCGGCTTTCTGGTTGTACAGGTTAAAACCCAAGGCCCCATTCCACAAGTAAAATGGCATATCTGCTCCAATGTAGAATGTTCGGGGATTACCAGGAAAATTACTGTATTGATCTCTAAAAGAGGTAAAGATACTCAGGGAGCGTTCCAAGCCACCGTACGCCGGGTTTTCGTAGTATTTGTTCAACATGTATTGTGTAAACTGAGGTTTCTGCTGTCCTTGTGAGGAATAGCAATAAAATGAAAACACCATCAGTAGAACATAATACCGCATAAGCCGGATTTTGATTCGCACTACAAGGATAATGAATATTTGGGGTAATTCAAAATATACCGTGTGCAATTGTCTGGTGTACTACAAAAACAGTTGCTACAAATTTAAAACCAAGCCATCATATGCGGGGAAAATGGATGTCGGGGCATTTACTTCCATATCTTCATGCAAGCCCATTTCGTGTGACATATGTGTAAAGTAGGTTGTTTTTGCCTTTATTCTAAAGGCGTAATCCACGGCCTGCTCATAATTAAAATGAGAATAATGTTTTCTGAATTGCAATGCGTTGAGCACTAAAACATCCAAGCCTTCCAAATCCCCGATAGTCTCATTGCTCAGATAGGATGCATCTGTGATATATGCAAAATTTTCGATTCTAAATCCTAAAATGGGTAAGGTGCCGTGCAAAACATCGATCGGGCGTACCTGAACTTCGTTAAACAGTTCAAAGTTATCACCCGGAATGACGGGATAACAAGTCACTCTTGGAGCCCCGGGATAAGGATGCTCCTCAAAAATGTAACAAAATTTCAACCTTATTTCACCGAGTACTCTTTCCAAGGCGTATACCGGCATATCGCCGCCTTGTCTAAAATTAAACGGGCGGATATCATCCATTCCAATAATATGGTCATTATGTTCGTGGGTTATCAAAATGGTGTTCAAATGCTTAATCTGGTGGGTTAACATCTGTTGTCTGAAATCCGGCCCGACATCAATCAGGATATTATGATTGTCGATATTGACCAGCACCGATGACCGCAACCTTTTATCCCGTGCATCGGAAGAGGTACAAACCGGACACCCACATCCAATAACCGGGACTCCCTGTGATGTACCTGTACCTAAAAAAGTAATCTTCAAAGCCAAATTTTTTTTATATCTCAATTAGATTTGAACAAAACCTGTTGATTTTTAACTAAATTCCTGTAGAAATTCCGCGATTTTTCGCTCAGGATGTTTTCATCCGGCAGAATATCATGGAGTATATCCAATAAAACATTCACTCTGCCGTCTGTATCAAAAAACTTATTTACAACTACTATTTTTGTATTTTCTACCAAACAGTAGCCGGAATTAAAGGTACCTTTTTCAAATCTGACCAAATACCCCAGTTCTCTAAATACCTGTTCCAATTTTTGAAGCGTAGGTTTGGTATGTTTATTCATTAATTTAGTAATAAATGCTAATTTTGCATCACAAATATATTAAAAGTAATCAAACATGACATTATGAAAGGCAAATGAATTCAATATCGGATGCCTGTTTCTCGTTTTTTGTCTAATCTAATTCACACATTCCATGTTTAAAACATATTATTTACTAATCTTAATTATTACTGCATTTCAGTTTCCCGGGCACAGTCAGCGGTTTAAAGCGGCAGCTATTCTTGGGGCCAATGCTTCACAGATAGACGGGGACAATCTGTATGGTTTCCACAAGCTGGGCTTAAGTGTTGGCGGAAGGTTATCCTATGAAAATAAAAAAAGTCTAGATTATGCTTTGGAAATGTTGTATAGCCAGCGGGGTTCGGCAGTAAAAATATTTAATAATAACGCCGGTGACCGGATTTCATTAAATTATATTGAATTTCCTTTACTGATCAGCCTCAGAGACTGGTACATGGAAGATGGAGCATATTATAAAGTCCGTGCTGAGGGTGGTTTTTCCTATGGTTATCTATTTGGGGCGGATGCGGTTGGATTTCAGGAAAGCTATTTCCGAAAACATGATGTGAGCTGGATTCTTGGTGTTGGCTTACACCTTACCAGGATGTGGGGACTTTCGCTGCGGTATACGTCATCGCTCTATAACATGTACAGAGATCCAACGGCAGATAAAAGTACATTAAAAGGTTACTTCATTACATTGCGTTCAGAAATACATTTTTAAAAATAATAAATGAATTAAAGTCCATGTCAAAACTTTACACACTCACTTTTATTGCTATAAGCATGCTTGCGGGATGCAAATCAGAACAAAAAAACAAAACGGAAACAGCAGTAACTCAGGCAGATCCGGCATCGTCTTCACAGGCTGCTGAAGGACCGGAAATACCCGGTGTACCCAAAGACGTCATGGTCAAGTTATTAAATGAATGTACCTATGTAGATTACATATTTCATGAGCTACCCTTTAGTTTGAGTCAATCCGAAGACCCCAGCATTGACCAAAATATTTCATTTATTGATTTTAACAAGCCTTTGGGCAGGATACCAAAAAATTGCAAAGCTATAGCCCGAAAGTTTTTTCAAATCAAAGGAGAGATCGTATATGATGTGGATGTGTATCTTACCAATGAATGTAAATTTTACGTATTTGTCGATAAAAAAAACCAACCACTGTATGCCAATTATATGACTGAAGCAGGTGTTAAATTTTATTCTCAGATTGCACAACAAGCCCGCGGAGCCATACAGCAGAAGCAATGAGCAGGATTGCGGTCATAGATTTAGGTTCAAATACATTCCATATCCTGATTGCCGAAATGGAAGCTGAGGGCATTTTTAATACCATATTCAGGAAAAGGGTATTTACCGGCTTATCAGATGGCGGAATAGACATAATCAAGGAAGACAGAATTAAATCGGGATTACAGACGCTGACTGAATTCAGACAGATACTCGATGCTTACGAAAGTCCTGCATTAAGGGTAATCGGGACTGCTGTATTGCGCAAAGCTTCAAACCGTCAAATCTTTATTGACCAGGCTTCAGAAATATTAAAAACTCCAGTTGAAATTATTGATGGAGAAAAGGAAGCTCATTATATTTATAAAGGTATTACATTGCTTCCGGAAATGCAAAAAGGTTGTCATCTCGTGATGGATATAGGCGGTGGAAGTACCGAATTTATCCTGGTAAAAGAGGGCTCAAAAATCTGGTCCAGAAGTTATACACTAGGCGTTGGTGTCCTTCATCAGCTGTTCCACAAATCCGAGCCCATCAGTAAAGAAGACTACCTTGCTTTAGAAAACTATGTTAACGACACTATCGTTGAATTAAAAGAGGTCATTATTAAATATGCACCTACTACATTGGCGGGCGCCTCCGGATCTTTCGAAGTGCTTCAAAGTATGGTTGGTATGGATGCCAACCTTACCGGAATGACCATTGTTAATCCAGAAAGTTTTTATATCATCAGTGAAAAAATACTTACTGCGGATTATGCCGAGCGGGAAAAACTACCTGGTTTGCCCAAGGAAAGGGTTAAACTGATCGTTGTTGGGATGGCGTTAAAAAAGATCATCTGTAATCTGGTAAAACCGGAACAAATACTCGTTTCTCCCTATGCCCTTAAAGAGGGTGTGATGTCAGAAATGCTATCAAACAAATGATGATCTTTATCATTTACGAATTAATTTAAAGGAATACATTTATATTTACACATTAAACAACAAATGTATGGATCATCCTAATCATGTTACTGAAAAAGATATATGGGTAGACAGGATCAGAAGAAACAGTAAAGAAATTTTAAAAAACACCGTCCTTGCCGGTATTCTCATCTTTTTGGTCAGTTATGGTGGTTTATTTGTGGCTATCCGTATCAGTCCCAGTTTTTTTACAGATTACATCAACCCTATATTTAACTCCGATGGAAGCCGGGACCTATATTTCTATTTACATCCCTTTGTACTGGCGCTTTCTCTTTCTGTATTCTGGAACAGATTTCGAAAAATGTTTGGTGGCAACAAAATTAAGATAGGCATTGAATTTGGAATGGTGTATGCGTTTGTGGCATTATTACCAGTGATGTGGATCACCTACAGCGCCATGGATGTCACCTTACAAATGATCGGCTCCTGGCTGATGTATGGCTTGCTGCAGGCATGCATTGCGGGTATCGTGTTTGCATTGATTGATCCGTACCATGGTAAATAAGCTATTGGGAGTTGCATTAAAACTCATATTTTATCCTTGTAAGACAATCGAACTTTCATTTCAAAAATAAAAGGCTTAATCTTAAAGTGCCCGAAAAAATTCAATAAGTTTTTCTTTTCCTTACTTAGTGCTTTCAATCTCATCATCGAGTCACTAAAAACCTAAGATCAATAAATCGGTTCATCCAGCCCCATGGAAGCTTGTTTGAAAAAGAACAAGGTATAAGGTAAGTTTTTTGATTGTATTCAGACCATGGTATAAAATTATTTTAATCTTAACAACCAGCAATTTTACAATTAACAGATAACATAGAATTTGTTCATCAAAATTTGTCCGGTTTAAAAAATACGTATTTCAAATTCCACGCAAAGGTTTGGATGGAATTGTTCATTAAAGTGTGTCTGGGTTAAAAAATAAGTTTTACAATTTCCAGGCAAGGGTTTGGATGTTTCAACTTGTAAACATTTATCATTCCTT
>WBZS01000426.1_pt1 | contig 56680 bp, 48 predicted proteins | sample 5204201 | NCBI WGS metagenome assembly WBZS01 (sample SAMN12344357, study PRJNA552823) | activated sludge metagenome | biome: Activated sludge suspended growth; feature: Nitrification reactor; material: Wastewater; isolation source: activated sludge from nitrification reactor of wastewater...
ATCCGCAAAAGAAAAATTGGGCGAGACAAACTTCGAAAGCAAATGGCGGCAAGCCGTGCACGATGGCTTTGTTGCTGATTCGGCTGCGAAACCGCTGACGGTCACCACCCAGTCCGTTGCGATGCCAGAAAATGACGGTGCTTGGGCCAAGGAATGGGACGGCACCACCAAATCGCTTGAGTTGGTTTTTGCGCCCAGCCGTGCCGTCTACGACGGTCGCTTTGCCAACAGTGCCTGGCTGCAAGAATTGCCCGACTTCATCACGAAGATTACTTGGGACAACGCCGCTTTGGTCAACCCAGAAACGGCGAAAAAGCTCGGTTTGAAACAAGACACGCTGTACACTTTCTCCTACAACGGCCGTGAAATGACGTTGCCGGCCCACATCCAACCGGGTCAGGCGCAAGGCTCGATCGCGGTTTCCATCGGTTACGGACGCAAAGCGGCTGGGGCTGTTGGTGGTGACGCCAACCGCAAGATTGTGGTTGGCTTCGACGTGGCTCCCCTCCGCGATTCCACAAACTGGTTGATTAACACGGGAGTTGAAGTTTTCCCGAACAGTGGTACCTCCTACCGCTTGGCGGTGATTCAGCCTAATTGGGAAATCGATTCGACCGGTCGCAACGAAATCCAGAACCGCATGTTCATGAATGAGAAGGGCGAACGCAGTGCCCTGTTGCGAGAAGGCAGCTTCGAGAGCTATCGACATTTTCTCGAACACAATGCCAAGGACGATCATCAACCGGGTCACGCGAAGTCGACTGCGTTGCCGATCTTGAGCAACGTCGCTTTTGAAAAGAAAGACGAGACGAAATCTGAAAAGGACAAAGGTCATGCCCATGGTCATTCGTGGCCAACTGCCTTCCATGAGCATGAACTCTTTGATTTGACTCCCGGCATTCGCGAGACCTATCGCGCCGATAATCCCAATATGAAGAACGCTTGGGGCATGTCAATCGACCTCAACAAGTGCACCGGTTGCAACGCCTGTGTGGTTGCTTGTCAGGCCGAGAACAACATCCCGATCGTCGGTAAATGGCAGGTATTCCGTGGTCGCGAAATGCATTGGATGCGATTGGACACCTACTACGGCAACAACCTCTTCAACACCGAGGCGGCGAAGTCGGACGACAAGCAACTGATTCATCAGCCGATGGCCTGCCATCATTGCGAAAATGCTCCGTGCGAAACCGTTTGCCCAGTCGCGGCGACGGTGCACTCGTCAGAAGGCTTGAATGACATGGTGTACAACCGCTGTATCGGCACCCGATATTGTGGCAACAACTGTCCGTACAAGGTTCGTCGTTTCAACTATTTGAACTACTCCGATGCGGTCACTTTCGTGAAGTATCCCGAGAAGTACGCCGACCGTTTGACGGCCGGTGATCGGGCATTGCAAAACCTGGTGATGAATCCCGAGGTCACGGTCCGCAGTCGCGGCGTGATGGAAAAATGCACCTACTGCGTGCAGCGAATCCAGAACACAAAAATTTTGGCGAAGACCGAAGGTAACCGGCCCGTAGGCGCCAATGAGATCACGACCGCCTGCCAAGATGTGTGTCCGTCGGGCGCCATCAAATTTGGCGACTTGAATCATCTGGAGAGCGATGTCCGTCGCGAACAAAAGAACCCTCGAGCTTACGCTCTGCTGGCGGAACTCAACAACATTCCGCGAACAAAATATTTGGCTCGTGTTCGCAATCCTCATCCGGCATTGATGGACCAGGATGATCGAGGTCCCCAAAGCGATACCAGCGACGAATTGCTGGCTCCCAATATCGAAATGTAATATCGAAAAAGAATAACGCCCCTTGAAACCCTAACTGTTACAACACTAAGAGAAATCGAGATCATGGCAACATCGGTTGACCTTCCATTGGACAATACCTACGAAGACCCAAGTCGTCGTGCCGATTTGGTATTGGGCGGGATGAGCTATGGCGACATCACAGACAATGTGGCCGCGATTTGGGAAGCCGATCGTCCGCCGCGAGCTTGGTATGTCGTGTTTACCATTTCGGTAATTCTATTGGCAGTTCTGGGTGCCTGCTTGTTTCACTTGGTCATGCAGGGTATCGGGATTTGGGGCAATAACAACCCGGTTTACTGGGGGTTCCCGATCGTCAACTTCGTTTTCTGGGTCGGTATCGGCCACGCCGGAACACTGATTTCGGCGATTTTGTTTTTGTTCCGACAGAATTGGCGAACGAGCATTAATCGTGCTGCGGAGGCGATGACGATCTTCGCTGTTATCTGTGCCGGTTTGTTTCCGGGCGTGCACATTGGTCGACTGTGGGTATTTTATTGGCTGTTCCCCGTGCCTACCGAGCATCTGGCGATGTGGCCTAACTTCCGCAGTCCGTTGCTGTGGGACGTGTTTGCGGTCGGTACTTATGCCACGGTGTCGTTGCTCTTTTGGTACATGGGCATGGTGCCCGACATCGCAACGTTTCGTGATCGGGCAAAAACCAAAATTGGCAAAATCGTTTACAGTATTCTTTCGCTAGGCTGGACCGGTTCGGCGAGAAATTGGCATCGCTACGAAATGGCCTATACGATTTTGGCTGCGTTGGCGACGCCGCTCGTTTTGTCGGTGCATACGATCGTTAGCTTTGACTTCGCGGTCTCGCAATTGCCTGGTTGGCACACGACGATCTTCCCTCCGTACTTCGTTGCCGGTGCGATTTTCTCCGGGTTCGCCATGGTGGTGACCTTGCTCGTTCCCTGTCGATCGCTGTTCAAGCTGGAACGACTGATCACCATTCGGCACTTGGAAAACATGAACAAGATCATCATGGCCACGGGTTTGATGGTGGGTACAGCCTATGGGATCGAGTTCTTTATCGCCTGGTATGGCGGGGTCAAAGCCGAACAATTTGCCTTCTTCAACCGTGCGTTCGGGAACTATTGGTTCGCCTATTGGATCATGGTGACTTGCAACGTGTTTATCCCGCAGTTGTTTTGGTTCAAGTGGTTCCGCACGAATCTGGTGGCGATGGTGATCATATGCATCTTTGTGAACATCGGGATGTGGTTCGAGCGGTTCGTTATTTTGATGTCGCTAACGAGAGACTTCTTGCCATCAAGCTGGGGCAACTTTATCCCCAGCCTCACGGACTACTTGATGTTGATCGGCAGCTTCGGACTGTTCTTTACGCTATTTACTTTGTTTTGCCGGTTTTTGCCGGTCATTGCGATATCTGAAGTAAAAAATGTTTCTCGGCAACCGCATGACGAAATCGAACATCATGGTTCGGAAGGTCATGCTCACTGATTGTGGATCGATCAAGTCCTTTAGTTTTTAAAATCATTTGTTTTTGAATCGACAAATCCATGGCACATTCCCACAAACATGACAAGCCTGTCGATACTGGCCCGAAGTCGAAATTGGTTTCGCTAGTCGCCCAGTTCGATGATCCGCATTCGCTCGTCGCCGCTTGTGATCGAGCTCGCGAGGCTGGCTACAAGAAGTTTGACGCCTATTCGCCGTTCCCGGTACACGGGATTGATGATGCGATTGGCATTCGGCGTACGCGACTACCATTCTTTGTTTTGGCCATTGCGTTTTGCGCCTGCGGTTTTGGCTTGTTTCTGCAATATTACACAAACGCAACGGACGAATCGCTGATTTTTCCGGGATACAAGTTTGCGATTTCGGGCAAGCCTCTGTTCAGTTTGCCTGCGAACATTCCGGTAACTTTCGAAATCATTGTTCTCTCAAGTGCGTTTGCGACTTTCTTTGGAATGTGGATTTTGAACGGCCTGCCTCGGTTTGCGAATCCACTTCATCGTCTGCATCGTTTCCGCCGTGTTACTAACGACAAATTCTTTTTGGCGATCGATGCCTCGGATGAGAAATTCAACGAGAGCCGCAGCCGACAACAACTGGAGGAATGGGGCGCCCAGGCAATTGACGAATGCCAGATGGACCTGACCGATCAAAAGATCCCCCAGGTATTCAAGTTGGCGGGGATTGTCTTGGCATTTGCGTTGCTGTTGCCGCCGGCCTTGGTTTATCGTGCTCACGGCATGACCTCGCGCGCACCGAGACTGCATTTTGTGCCCGACATGGACTGGCAGGATAAATTCAAAACACAACGAACCGGTCCCAATATTGGTACCGCTGACGCGCCTGTGTTGCTTTTTCAAAACAATCAAGCGATGCGGCAGCCGGTTGCTGGCACGATCGCCCGGGGAGATTTGACGGAGAGCGACGAGTACTTTCGTGGCTACAAGACAGGAACGTTGCCACCGGCAAAAACTTCTGGACCGAACGCTGAAGCTCAAGGTGGCCAAGCGACCGCTCCAGGAGCGCCTCCGGAACCAGAGTGGTTGGCCGAGTTTCCTGAAGGGATCGTGGTCGACGATGCCTTTTTAAGTCGAGGTAAACAGCGGTTCGAAGTTTATTGCGTGGTTTGTCACGGCTACAGCGGCAATGGTGATGGGCTGGTTAACCAGCGGGCATTGGCGTTGAGTGCCACGGGAGATGCAGCGTGGACTGCCGCGAAATCCTTACATGACCCCACGGTAAAGCCTCAAGCAATTGGTCGAATCTTCGACACAGTCAGTAACGGTCGTTCCACGATGGGCCCGTACAAGAGCCAAATTCCCGTAAAGGACCGATGGGCGATCGTCGCCTACGTTCGAGCCTTGCAGGAAACGGGGATTAAGCCACCGGAAGGGACGGCCCCGGCAGCCACATCCGCACCGGCGGCGGATGCCACGAAGACGAAATAAGCATTTTGTTTTGACAGAAACACTTTTACTTTTTTGATATCAATCACATGCACGCGCGACGACCTGGAAAAATTACTTCGCCTATTGTTTCGCTCAGCACCAGCTATGTGAAGCTGATTCCCTTGGGACTTCTCATTGGTGGAATCGGTTTGGCAATCGCCTGGTTTATGTCCAATACGGAGGGCGGCTGGAAACGATTTAGCTTTTCCTACCTGGTCACGTATTGCTCGTTGCTTTCGATGACGCTGGGCTGTCTGTTTTTCGTCACCGTTCAACACTTGACGCGCGCCGGTTGGAGTGTGACGATTCGGCGGATCGCGGAGATCTACGCGATGTGCGTGCTCCCTATGTTTTTGTTGTCGTTGCCCATCGTGATTCCGGTCCTCATGGGCCAAGCGATCGTTTACCCTTGGGTAGATTCGCAATGGCTATCGGGGGACGCCGAGAGTTTTCGAGAAATCAAGAACGCCTTCCTGAACAAGACCTGGTTTGGCGTGCGAGTGATTACCTATTTCGTAATTTGGACCATGATGGCTTACAGCTTTTTTGGCAAGTCACTGAAACAGGACAAGACTGCCGATCCGCAACTGTCTCGACAGATGCAAAAGTCGGCGACTTGGAAGATGATTATTTTCGCGGCCACGCTGGTGTTTGCTTCATTTGACTTTGAAATGTCGTTGTCGCCTCGCTGGTTCAGCACGATGTTCCCCGTGTACTATTTTGCCGGTGGTGTGATGAGCGCATTTGCGTTGATTATCCTGACGGCGTTGTTGTTGCAACGATCGGGACGCGTAACGGACGAAATCACTGTCGAGCATTATCACGATCTCGCCAAGTTGACCTTCGGATTTATTTTCTTTTGGGGATACATTGCGTTCAGCCAATTCATGTTGATTTGGTACGCCAACTTGCCGGAAGAAACGTTTTGGTTCAAGCATCGCATGGGCGAGTCGGCATCGAAGGGCTGGATCTATTGGTCTTTGCTGCTGTTGTTCGGCCATTTATTCATTCCATTTCTGGGCATGATGGCCCGCACGGTTCGTCGCAATAAGACCTATTTGTTTTTCGCGGCCATTTACATTTTGGCGATGCATTGGGTGGATCACTACTGGATCATCATGCCGCAATACAATGTTGAGTTGGGTGGCACCGATGCCACGGCACCGAACCCCTTGACTTTCAGTTGGCTGATCGACGTTCCTTGTGCGATTGGTATGGTTGGTCTTTACGTTTCACTCTTTTCCTTTATCGCAGCCGATCGGCCATTGGTTCCGCTGCACGACCCGCGTTTGGAAGAGTCCTTGAATTACCGCAATGCTTAAGGTTCCGGATTTGAGTCTGGTAAATACAGGTTTTAAACATGACAACGACGACCCATAACGACCATAGCCATCAGACTGTGACTGAAAAGCCAAGTTATGATGACGTAAACACTTCGGCTATTTTCTTGGTGGGGATCATTAGCTCCATCGTTACGATTTTGATCATTTCAGTTGTCCAAGGGCTTTGCTATCACTGGCAGAGTAGCGTGACGGCGGAACAAAACAAAAAATACAGTTCGATTTTGGTCAAACCAATTATTGACGGCCAAAAGAAGGTCTTGGAGGGCGGCGACGGTGTGTTGCCGATTACGGAGGCGATGAACCGAGTCGTTGCCAAGTACGGCAAAGGTCAACCGAGCATTAGTTCTGAGACGCCCAAAAGCGGACAGTAATACACGCATTTCCCCTTATTGCAAATTGTCGCATTGCTTTTCAATGCGTGGAGTCGAAAGAATAGTTAAGACATGACATCCCACATTGTGGCAACTCGATATTCGTCGCGCTTCTCGGATTGGTTCCGAGTTGTGTTGCTGATGTTGTTGCTCGGGATTACTGGCACCTCGTACGCTCAACTGCCGAACGAGATTCCGGAAGAGGAAAAGGGAACTGGAGTTGACGCTCGTGAAGGTCAAATGATTTCGCCGGACTGGACCTTCCACGACGAGCAGAATAACTTCGTTCGCATGGGTGACTATTTCGACGGCAAGCGCCCGATCGTTCTGTCGTTTAACTACTCAACTTGTCCGAAATTGTGCAGTGTGCAATTGGAGAAAATGGCCCTTGCCCTCCGCGATGTGCAATTGCTTGTCGAACAGGATTTTCAGGTGATCAGCGTCAGCATCGATCCCAATGAGCAGGCCAGTCGGGCCCGCGAAATGAAGTCCAAGTTCACCAATTTTTATAACAAGCCTGAGTGCGATGGTGGCTGGCATTTTCTGATTGGCGACGACAAGCAAATTCACGGCTTGGCCGCCGAATGCGGAGTGAAATACAAGTACCTCCCCGAACAGAAATTGTATTCCCATCCTCCAGTGTTTTTGCTGATCTCTCCCACCGGAAAAATTGTCCGTTACATCTACGGACTGGAGTACGAATCGCAGACCATTCGCCAGGCACTGATTGAGGCTGCTGCGGGCAAGATCGGATCTCCCATCAATCGCGTCGAGTTTCTGATTGGGTGTTACATGTTTAATGACTCGACCGGGCAATACACATTCCAGGCCATGTCGCTGATGCGATTGGGTGGTCTATTGACAGTGGCTGCTTTAGGAGTCTGCTTGGTGCCCTATTGGTTCTTCCGCCGACAACCGCGGCAAGTGACCTCCATGAAAACTGATCCACAAATGAGTCCTTTGGAACCGTAACGAGTTAGCGATATGACCTCGAAACTTTTTGATTTGATGTTGGCCCAGGTGATTGATCTGCCCGAGGCAGAGAAGCACGCGGCTGGCGCGCACTATTTTTTCCCTGAGCAGGCCTCAGAGTTTGCGCCTCGTATCGACAACCTGTACATGGCCATCTTCTGGATTTCGACCGTGTTTTTTGCGGTTATCGTCGGGCTGATGTGTTACTTCGTGGTGAAATATCGACGACAAACGGGAGTGCGCCCGCTGCCAAGTTCTTCGCACAATACAACCATCGAAATTCTCTGGTCGGTTTTGCCAAGCATTATTCTCGTTTGGATTTTTTACGAAGGTGCAGCAGGCTATTTTGCGATGCGGATCATTCCCGAGGGCGCGGAAGAAATCCAGGTTGAAGCAAGCCAGTTCGCTTGGACCTTTACGTATCCCAACGGCGACACGACGGACAGTCTGCATTTGGTACAGAACCGCCCGGTTAAGTTGATCCTTCGCTCGCGCGATGTCTTGCATAGCTTTTACATCGCGGCTTTTCGGCAAAAAATGGACGTTGTTCCCGGCAGGTATACGACGGCATACATTGTTCCCACTCGGATTGGCAAATTCCGCGTTGCTTGTACCGAGTATTGCGGCGACGGCCACTCCATTATGCGCACCTATTGTCAAGTCCATGAGACGGCAGAGGCTCGCGTGAAGAATACGGAGTGGAAGAAAGAACTCCATCCACCCTCGATCAATGGCCAGCGAATTTTCAAGATCTATTGTGCGGGCTGCCACAATCTGAATGGCACGGCCAGTACAGGCCCGGCACTGAATTTGATTTGGGGGAAGACCGAAGAATTCACTGATGGCAACTCGACACTGGTTGACGAAAACTACGTTCGGGATTCGATCTACGATCCGAACAAGCAAATTGTCAAAGGCTATGAACCAAAGATGCCAACCTTCAAAGGCAAACTCAACGACAAAGATATCGATCACCTAATCGCCTTTGTTAAACTGAAAGACGGAATGGCGACCTTAACCGAAGCAACCGCTGCGGATAAGCCTGAGGGAACGACTCCCCCGGCAACCACTCCGGCCCCGACGACGACTCCTCCGGCAGCCTTGCCGGAGACCAAGACTGGTGATGCAGGCGATAAGTAGTCCGCACCCAAAAAAGCATTTGAAATAAAACCCAGATAATTCAGGTTATTGATATGGCAACTGCAGAAGTCAGAAAAGAGTTATTCGGCCATGCCGAACAAACGAACTACCTCACCCACAGTCGCGGTTTCTGGTCGTGGGCTTTGACCCTGGACCATAAACGGATCGGGATCATGTACCTGATTGGCGTCTGTACTGCCCTGATCATTGCCGGCGTTTTCGCGCTATGGTTGCGTACCCATTTGTATTTCTCCAATGGGGCATTGGCGGGTGAGCAATGGGGGATCCTGCAGGTCAACAATGCGCGCTACAACCAGTTGTTTACGCTGCACGGTGCCATCATGGTGTTTTCGTTCATTATTCCCAGCGTTCCGGCGGCTCTTGGCAACTTTGTGTTGCCAATGATGTTGGGTGCGAAAGACGTGGCCTTTCCTCGATTGAATCTGGCGAGTTTCTATTTGTGGATAATTGGTACAGGACTATTGTGTGCCGCTCTTGCTTCGACGGGACTCGATACGGGTTGGACCTTCTACACTCCCTACAGTATTCGCACGACAACCAGCGTTTTGTTTGCCACGTTTGGGGCGTTCGTTCTGGGCTTCAGCTCGATTTTCACGGGCATCAATTTTCTGGTGACTGTGAATACGATGCGACCCAAGGGCATGGGCTGGTTTGATATGCCGCTGTTCTTGTGGGCGCTTTACTCGACAGCCATCATCCAGATTCTGGCGACTCCCGTGTTGGGGATCACGTTGTTGATGTTGATCGCCGAACGAATCATGGGCATTGGAATTTTCGATCCAAAACTCGGGGGCGACCCGGTTTTGTTCCAGCACTTTTTCTGGTTCTATTCGCACCCGGCGGTTTACATCATGATCTTGCCGGCGATGGGTGTCATCAGCGAACTGATCTCGGTATACAGTCACAAGAAAATCTTTGGTTACACGTTTATTGCGTTCTCATCCGTCGCGATTGCCCTGTTGGGTTTCCTCGTTTGGGGACACCACATGTTCACCAGCGGCCAGTCGCAGGTCATGTCATTGATTTTTAGTGCGATCACGTTCTCCGTTGCCATTCCCTCAGCGGTCAAAGTATTTAACTGGTTGGCGACGTTGTACAAGGGCTCCATTCTGCTGCTGACGCCGATGTGCTACGCCTTGTCCTTTATCTTCCTGTTTGGGATCGGTGGTTTGACGGGGTTATTCCTCGGTGCGCTATCGACCGACATCCATCTCCACGACACCTATTTCGTAGTGGCTCACTTTCACTACGTGATGGTAGGTGGCACTCTGACTGCTTTGTTGGGAGGATTGTTTCACTGGTGGCCAAAGATGTTCGGCCGGATGTACAACGATTTCCTCGGCCGCATTGGCTGCTTTCTCGTTTTCATGGGCTTCAACTTGACGTTTTTCCCACAGTTCATCATGGGTTCACGCGGGATGCCGCGACGATATGCCACTTACGACCCTGAATTCGAATTGTTTCATCAGTGGTCGACGGTGGGCGCATTTGTATTGGGCATCGGAATTGTTTTGTCCTTTGTCGTTCTCGTTTACGCCGCCCTGTACGGTCGACGTGTTTCGGGCAATCCATTCGGTGCAGCATCGCTTGAATGGCAATCGAGCTCTCCGCCTTCATTCCACAACTTCGACCACAAACCGATCATGCACGACCCCTATGATTTTGACGCCTTGGTTTACGACGAAACGTTGGATTCATTCGTATTGCGTGAATTTACCGATCCGAAGCAAGTGCCCGAGCGTCATCCCGTCAGCCATTAGGCGGTTTAGGTTCAGGTCAGTTAGTTTTTTTGAAATTCAATTTACTTTTTGAAATATCTCGGAGCCGAAAATGGCTGTGGCAGAAACTGCACACGATCATCACGAACATGGCGAATTTATCGCCCATCACTTCGACACGCCAGAGCAACAATTTGATTCCGGTAAGCTCGGCATTTGGGTGTTCCTGGTAACTGAAGTTCTGTTCTTCAGCGGTTTGTTTGTCGCCTATACGTTATGGCGGTTCCATCACCCTGAAATTTATGAACAAGCCCATATCCATCTCGACAAGTACTTGGGCGCGCTCAATACAATCGTCCTGTTGTTCAGCAGCTTGACCATCGCTTGGGGTGTTCGCAGTGCTCAGCTTGGAAACAACCGAAATGTGGCAATCCTAACGTTGATCACGATGGTCTGTGCAGCGATGTTCATTGGCGTTAAAGCCGTTGAGTACAGCCACAAATGGGACCAGGGGATCCTTGTTCGGAGTGCGTTTACCTATTCGCCAGGACATGACCACCATACCGCCGCAACAATGCCGATGGCGGCTTCATTGGGCATTTCTGATTGGTTACTGAAACTGAGCATTGTTCCCGCATTCCTGTTGGTTGGATTTACCGTTGCCTCGATCGTGACGGCATTGATGCAGAAACCATTGGCCGGCAAGTTTTTTGCCGGACTAGCGGTTACAGTCGGCGGCTACTTTTTGGGAGCAGTGGGTGGTCATCTTTACATGGAGGCCACCGGTGGCGGAGCGGGCGGCCAGCACGCTCAGATCCGTTCTACCATTCCGCTGGTATTGCATGCCGACGAGAAGGCAAAGCAGGCTGATAGCGGGCACGTTGATCAGGCCGCTCACAGCTCGCCCGGTCACATGGATGCTGCTCCATTGGAAGGCCAAATTACTCCTAAAGAAAAGCAAGACCGCGACATCGGGATTTTCTTCAGCATTTACTATTGCATGACTGGCTTGCACGCGATCCACATCATTGGCGGGATCGCGGCGTTGGCCTGGATTTTCTATCGCAGTTTGGCAGGGCATTGGCGACCAGATTACTTTGGTCCGGTTGACTACGTCGGGCTTTACTGGCACTTGGTAGACTTGATTTGGATTTACTTGTTCCCGATGCTGTACCTGATTGACTAGGTCGCAGCGAAAAGCTGTTTTTTTTATTGATTTTCAGGTTTAGATTCAGGTTGCACGACATGGCTGGACATCATCACGACGATCATTCCTTTGCACATCCAGTTCCTTTGAAGTTGCTGTTTGGTGTGTTTTTTGCATTGATTGGCCTCACCATTTTGACTGTCGCCTTAGCGGGGATTCATTTGGGTGCGTTCGGAATTTGGATTTCGATGGGTATTGCCACGATCAAGGCAGCACTCGTCGCGCTGTTCTTCATGCACATGTTTTGGGAAAAGAGCTTTAATGTCTTGGCCTTCTTGAGCTCATTCCTGTTCGTCGCGTTGTTCATCGGTTTCACCTTGACGGACACGCAACATTATCAAAACGACATCAACTCCTTTCCACGCGAAGCGGAGGTGGTTGCCCCGCCTGTGACACCTGCGGCAAAGTAATCCCCTCGGTGAATTTCCGGTGGTATTTGCAGGTAACGGTCAGTGGATTTGGCGTTGCCATTACCTACCGTTAGACCAGTATCTATCGTTAGATTTGACCAACCCTGAAATTGGCATGCCATCGATGGATGAGGGCTGGCTCGGAAACGTTTGAGGCCACCGTGTTGAAAGAGTCCCTGCAGTTAGTCCCGTTAAGGCGAGACCATTATCAAGCCAGCTTGGTCTTTGCTGTCTTCATTGCCTCTCTGACAATGTTTTTTCTGGCGGCGTTGTCGGCCTATGTGTTGATACGTCGCCAAGGCTTTCATCCGCTGAATGTCGCTTACACCGAGTTGCATTTGCCGACTGCGCTTTGGATCAGTGCTATTATCCTTATGGCCGCGGGAATTTTTTTGGAACGCGCCTGCTGGTTTGTCCGACGGCAGATGCTGGTACCGTTCAATCGCAATCTGAATTATGCAGCCGCGTTGACCTGCCTTTTCGTGTTGGTTCAGTCACTGGGAATGAGCGAGCTGTATGCTGTTCACTTTGCCGTAAGTGATGGGTCGAACAAGGCTTATGGGATGAGTTTTACGCTGGCGTTTGTGCACGCCTTGCACGTTATTGGCGGGCTCGTTTTCCTGCTGTACGTCATTTACCAGGCGAGACGTCAACGATACGATCACGAGCGGTTTTGGGCTGTCAAACACTGCGCTGGCTACTGGCATTTTCTTGATCTCGTGTGGCTGGCAATGCTGCTTACCTTCGTTCTCGCTGGCTGATAGCGGCAGCTGTTTCTGCCGAGTTGACTTTGACTTGAACCGAAAAGGTCGTGGCGGACTCTGCTCATTGCGGCAGCTGATCATGGCCTATCATGGTCTTTTAGTTGTCGCGGCGGCCGCCAAGCAATCCGGATCGCCACAAGAAATAGAGCAACGTGAAGAGTGTCTGTACGAAAGCTGCGACATAAGTAAGGGCCGCTGCGCTCAGGACCTTGTCGACTCCCTCGCGCTCTTGAGCGCCGACAATTCCCGCTTCCACGACCAGCGATTTCGCCCGCGCGCTGGCGTTGAATTCAACCGGTAGAGTAACTAGCTGGAAAAGCAACACGGTTCCGAACAGGATAATTCCGGCATAGAAAAGGAATTGGCCTAACAGGCTGCCGCCCATCATGAGCGCGAGCCCGATGCTGAGCGCGTACATACTGATTGGACTGCCGAATTGCACCACGGGCACGAGCATGGAACGCCATTTCAGCGGGTAATATCCCGTTGCGTGCTGGATTGCATGACCAGCCTCATGAGTGGCGACGCCCAAGGCCGCAACGGAAGTGCTGTCGTAAACCGGTGGTGAAAGTGCAAGTCGCTTATTCGTCGGGTCGTAGTGATCGGACAGAAATCCGGCGACGCGTACGATTTGCACATCTTGGATTCCAGCGACATCAAGCAAACGTTTGGCGGCCATTGCGCCTGTATAACCGCGTGTCGATGGAACCCGAGAGTAAAAGTTAAACCGTGACTTGACTAAGTAGCTCGCGTAGAGCGACAACAACAGCCCCGGGGCAAGAAACACGAAATACATCAGGTCAGGCATTTTTCAAATTCCTAGCGGAAGATCTTTTTGTCAGGCATTCGGCAAAACTCTGCAATTGTCGTGCCAAAATCATACGTGGTCCTGGCAAGGGCCTAGATAGTAATCCCAAGAGAGGGTTACCTTCGCAGAACCTGAAACATCGCGGGGACGGATTGTTAATTTCCGTTGGCGGGGAAGCCATTGCAGTTCAGCCCGTTCCGGAACGACACTCATCAGCAAGTTGTTAAACGCCGTGCGAAACTCGAGAACATTTCCGGCGGTTTGGAGAACAATGGCTTGAGGGTCGAGGACGCGATAGGTGCTCACGGGTTCGGCGTTGGGTGAACTTGACCGCAACGCCAATTCGGCGTGCAAGCGTCGGGTTGCAGAGGGACCATCTGCCTCGACGGCGAAAGACCCGGACCAGTGCGAGGAGCCGGACATGCCCAGACCCCAAATGACATTTCCGGTCGGCAATGTTTGCTCGTGGATTTGCTGCAATGGGGGCGACGGCGGCCATTCATCTTGGCCGGTTCCCTCGACGGATTCCAGAATCTCATGAACTTCGTTTTGCATTCGCATGAGAATGACGTGACCATGCCGATCATTGCGAAATCGGAAATCGATTTCGCAGCGAGGCGTGAGGTTGTTGTCTTCCCCGGCGCTGGAAATTGTCACGTTATTAATCCCCTGCAGGTGGTTCGTTCTTGACCCGCCAGGTCAGCAAGGCGTCCAAGAAGCCCTGGATATCACCATCCAAAACACGGTGAAAATCGCCCATGGAGAAGCCTGTGCGAACATCTTTGACGCGTTGATCGGGGTGTTGGAAGTAATTGCGAATTTGGCTGCCGAAACCTACGCGGACTTTGTTTTTATACTTTGCAGCTTCCTCTTCCTCGCGTTTGATTTCTTCTATGCGAGCCATTTGTGCTCGGAGCATTTTCCAAGCGGTCGCACGATTTTTGTGTTGGCTTCGCTCTGCCTGACATTGGACGACGGTGCCGGTTGGCAAGTGTGTGAGCCGCACCGCGCTATCGGTTTTGTTCACATGCTGTCCACCAGCTCCACTAGCTCGGTAGGTATCCTCGCGAATGTCTTTTTCGTCGATTTTGATTTCCACGGCATCGGGCAATTCGGGCGTGATGTCGACAGCTGCGAAACTTGTTTGCCGTTTGCCTTCGGCGTTGAAGGGCGAAATGCGGACGAGCCGATGCAAGCCCGTTTCTCCCTTGAGGTAGCCGTAGGCCATGGGCCCGCGGATGGCGATGGTGGCACTTTGAATGCCGGCCACCAGATCGTCCTGTCGATCGAGCAATTCGACCGAGTATTCGTTCTTCTGGGCCCACTGGATGTACATTCTCAGGAGCATCTCGGCCCAGTCGTTGGCATCGGTTCCGCCATCCCGGGCATAGATCGACATGATTGCGCCGGCTGAATCATGGACGCCGTTAAGAAGCGATTTCAGTTCCAAGGCGTCGACCAGTGTCTCAAGGAGTTCCAGTTCACTGCGAACTTCGGAGGCGGCTGACGGGTCATCTTCGGCCATTTCGATGAGAGCGCCGAGATCGTCAGAGCGTGTGATGACCTCCTGCAGCGGCGTAAGGATCGACTTCACCGACTTCAGTTCCCCAACGGTTTGTTGGGCTGATTCCTGTCGATTCCAGAAATCGGGTTCCGCCATGCGGGCTTCGATTTGTTTGATCTTTTCCTTTTTAGCTGCGTAGTCAAAGACTGTCTCGCAGTTGGGAGACACGTTGATGAATTTGCTCGGCTCGATCGATCAACTCGGAATCCATGATGTTGAAATTAAGGCCTAAAAGGTTATGAAACGGGAATTGTCACGGGGTCGCTCAGGATGTTCTGGCTTCAGGTTACGAAATCCGCTCAACCAATGCCAGTGGCGACGCAATCGTCATAAGTCCGCCTGACAGGTAGGAATTTGCCGCGAAACTGGGCGGATTGGCATACGAAAAGAGTTGACCGTGGAGGGGTGGCAACTTAAAGTAAAGGTTGCTCAAAACTGCGGCATTTCGGGACGTTTCGGCGGGATTCCGCTGACAAATGAAATTGCGACAACCACCGCATTTTTTGCGATTTCCTATAGAAAGACTGGTCCATGTCGGATACGCCTCAAGACGAAATCCCTGAACACTTGAAGAAAGACGATTTGCTCAAGCGTTTCGTGATGAAGCGTGAGGAGCGGGAAGTCGACAAGTATTTTCGCGCCTTGGTGAAAATGCAGGGTAGCGACTTGCACATGAAAACCGGGCGGCCACCCATCATTCGCGTGCACGGCGGACTAAAAGACCTCAACCGGGGACCGATCGATGCGGTCGAGATGGCTCAGCTCCTGTTCCCGATGATGGATGATCGTTTGCGGACGATTTTTGACAAGGAAGGCGGCGCCGACTTTGCGTACACGGTCGATGTCGACGGGGTCACGTGGCGATTTCGCGTCAACATGCTGCAGCAACTAGGCAAAATCGGTTTGGTTGCCCGCCGCGTCAACAATAAGATTCCCGACTTTCGCGGATTGTATTTGCCACCCGTGATGGCCGAGTTGTGTAATTTCGATCAGGGCATGATCCTGCTGGCGGGCGTGACCGGTTCGGGAAAAAGTACGACGATTGCTTCGATGTTGGACTACATCAACCACCGAGAAGCCGTTCACATTCTGACGTTGGAAGATCCGATCGAGTTTGTGTTTACGGAGGACAAAGCCCTCATCAATCAACGGGAGGTCGGCATCGACGTTAAGGATTTTTCGGTTGCGATGAAGCATGCGGTTCGCGAAGACCCCGACATCATTCTTGTCGGTGAGATGCGTGACGAAGAAACCTTCATGACAGCGATCCATGCGGCAGAAACCGGGCACTTGGTGTTTGGTACGATTCACGCCTCCAGTGCACCCTCGACTATCGGCCGTATTTTGGACTTGTTTCCCGAGGATTTGCACTCGGCGATCCGCAGTGCGATTGCCTTTAACATGAAGGCGATCGTTGCCCAAAAGTTGTTGCCTTCGATCAAGCCCGGTGTGGGTCGCGTGCCGACTTGTGAAATCATGACCTTCAGCCCGATGATCAAGAAACTTATTTTGGAGAGCCACGACGAAAAATTGGCGGATGCGATCCGGATTGGTGCCCAAGAAGGCATGCAGGACTTTACGATGAGCTTGAAGCAATTGATTGACGACGAATTGATCGATCGCCCGACTGCATTCGAAGTTGCTCCAAATAAGGAATCGCTGAAGATGGCACTCAAGGGGATTAAAGTCTCACAGCCTGGGATCCTCTAATAATGCCGCGCCGAGTCATCTGCATCTTTATCTGTTGTTGGACTGTTGTTTTTGGTGGGAGCCTGCCAACAGCGGAAGCTGTTACTGTTCCGATGCCTGCGGCAGTAGCCAGTCCCTTGCCGGCTCTTTCGGCTATGCCGATCCAAGAGGACGCGGCTGCCGAAACCGTGCAACCACAATCCAGTGGGAAACGGATTATCTACGTCGGCTGGGGCGCCTATTTCGCGTGGTACAAAATTCTGTTGTTTGCGGTGGTCTACTTCCTATGGGTCACGTTGGCCGATCGGATTAATCGCGACCTCCTCAGATGGGGCGAGGAGTTGAAGATGCCGCCCCAAATCTGGAATTTGATCAATGTCCTGTCGTTCTTAGCCGGACTGGTGTGCGTGCTGGCGATTCCAATATTTTGGATCGGTTGGCCGTTCTTTTTGGTTGCCGCGGTAGGTCCGGCCTTTGTTTACCGCCAAGTCCGCGCCACACGGCTCAAAGCCAGCGATGCCTTGGCCTTCCAAGTCAATCCGGAAACGGCTGGTCAGCAAGAAGTGCTGGCGCAAGACGAAGGACTGCAGATCGACTTCACTCCTGCCGGGAATGACAAGGACGAGCGAACAAAGGCCCTGATTCTCGCTCGCCGTTCGCCGGCTTTCCCGATCGTCAAAAACCTGGTCGGCAACATGTTGATCAAACGAGCTGATTTGCTCCTGCTGGACTACACCGCCAGCGAGGTAAACGGGCGAATGCAAGTCGATGGGGCGTGGCATCCGCTGCCGCCTCTGAGTCGGGAGGAAGGGGACAACTCTCTCGTCACCTTCAAACATCTCGCCGGACTGAATCCCGCCGAACGACGTGTTCGGCAACAAGGAGTCTTTCGTTGCAAGTTTCCAGCGATGGACTTGAAGACCGGCATTGAAGTTTTGAGCCAAGGAGTGCCGACGGGAGAGCGCGTGCAAATTAAAATCCTTCGGGCCACTGGCAAGGACCTATCGCTGATCGATTTGGGGATGTGGCCGGAGTCGTCAGAGAAGCTGTTGGAAGGCTTGGACCATCCGGGGCTGAGCATCGTTTCTGCACCGCTGCGCAATGGGCTTTCGACGACCTGGCGCAGTGCGTTGTTGACAATGGATCGCTATACGCGCGATTGCATTGTGGTCATTGATCCGACTGACGTTGAATCCGAAGTGGAGAATTTGCAGGTCAAGCACTTTCCCGAAAACGGCAGTCCGATGGAGGTCGTGCGGTCGGCCCTGTTAGCACAGCCGGAAGTGATCGTAATTCCTAACATTGTCAACGCGGAAACAATGGACCGTCTGACAGAGGAAGTCATCAACCAGAACCGCACGGTCGTCACGCGGATTCATGCAACAACTGCAGCGGAGGCGATTTTGCGAGTGTTCTCCCTCGCCAAGGACAAAAAACGGTTCGTGGAGGCGTTTAAGGTTGCCAGTTGCCAACGGCTCGTGCGGAAACTGTGCGATCAATGCAAGCAACCCGTTCCAGTGCGGCCTGACTTTGTCCAAAAGCTTGGCGGAGACCCGCAACAGATTCAGACGATCTACACACACTTCACGCCCCCTCCGCCGGGTACGGTGGATGAAAAGGGCCAACCCGTCGAGGTTCCTGTTTGTCCACAGTGTCAGGGGTTTGGTTATTTCGGCCGAACAGCAATTTTCGAAATCGTGGTGAACAACGGGAGTATCAGCTCAGCTCTGTTGGGCAAACCCGAGGTCGCGATGTTGGCCGCCATTGCCAAGAAGACTGGCAATCGTGATCAAATGCAGGAGGCTTATCGATTGGTGCTCTCGGGTGTCACGTCCATTGATGAAATTAAACGCGTCTTCCAATCCAAATAATTGAGTCCTCATGTCTAGCCTTCAATCAACACCATTAGAGTTCGAGCCCGCAGGATCCACTGCCGATGCTCGAAAGGAAGTACTTGCGATCGCGGTCGACGCGCCAGGATTTCCGTCGATGTGCATGATGCTAGTCGACTTGATTGTTCGGAGGGCCGACGTTGGCGTTTTTGATTTCACCGCTACAGGAGTCAATATCCGCTATCAGATTGACGGTTTGTGGCACCCAATGGCTCTGCTTGATCGCGAGAACGGTGATTCGATTTTGGCGGTCCTGAAACATCTTGCAGGCATGCAATATGAAGAGCGCCAGGCCCGACAAGACGGTTCCTTCAAGCTGCTGTACGCATCGGTCAAATACAAATTTCGTGTTGTTAGTCAGGGCGTCGCCAACGGCGAGCGAGTCGGTGTGTACGTAGACTTCAAACGACCACCGCTGGAAAAGCTCGAAGAGTTGGGGATTCGTCCAGGACTGAAGAGCGATTTGGTGCCCCTGTTGGAATCCGATCAGGGACTCGTGATGAGTACCGCCGCGCCGGGTGAAGGTTACACATCTTTGTGGCGCGGCATGCTCGGCGCTTGCGACCGCTTCTTGCGCGACTTCTATGTGCTGGAGGAAAAATCACGGGTTGAACCCGAGGTGATCAATATCGCCAGCGTTACTTACGACGAGAAAGCGAGCCAAAACGCGTTTTCGGACATCCGCACGCTGTTGCTGCGAGAACCGAATGTCGTCGCGTTCGCAGAGATCCCCAATGCGGAGATTCTCAATAAGATCATGGAGCTAAGTGAAAACGAAGAGATCATGACGCTCTCGCGAATTCACGGCAAAAACGCAGTCGATGGATTGATACGGATTCTGGCGTTGCGGCCTGATTGTGTACGGTTGGCCAAGAATCTGAAGGGCCTATTGGCGATGCGCGTTTTGCGGAAGCTCTGCGAAACCTGTCGCGTCCCCTTTGCACCCGACAATCGATTGCTGGAAAATTTGGGGATCCCCCCGGGGCGCGTGCGTAATCTGTACAAGGCCCTGATGTACCGCCCTGGCGAGGTTGACGCGAAAGGCCAGGAAATTCCCCCCTGCCCCAGTTGCATGGGCACAGGATTTAAGGGCCGAACCGGACTGTTCGAATTGCTGAAAATGACCGATCCGATTCGCAATGCGATCGCCGCGAAAATTCCCGTCGCCAATTTACAAGAAACCATCGCCAATAGCGGTCACGTTTCGATGCGAGATGAAGCTGTGTTGCTGGTGGCCAAAGGCACCACGTCCTTGGAAGAAGTACAACGAGTCCTCAGCAAGTAGGAAATGCTCGATGCTGATTTTGATCTTGATCACAATTTTTTTAATCGTCGTCTTGACGGCTTGGTGGGCTGGTTTTTGGTCAAATCTGATTCTGTTTGTGAACCTGTTGATCGGCGCAATGGCGGCCACTGCATTTTTCATGAATCTTGCCGCCGTAATAATTCGCGGGGAACCGACCTGGAAACTTCTGTCTCCTTTTATTTCGCTGTGGATTTTGTTTGTCCTCGTGACGGCCATCGCTCGAGGGGCAACCGATACACTGTCGCGCATCAAGGTGAAATTTGACGTCTGGACAGAAATGGCCGGCCGTACGGTGATGAGCCTGCTGGTTGGCCTTTTGTTCATCTCGTTCGTCTCGTTTACGCTCAAATTCGCGCCAATTCCGCCATTTTTTTTCGACAGCAGGCAAACCGCATCTATTGGACCGGAAATCGTTTGGGAGAAAGCTGCTCAATATTGGTCGAACTGGACGCTGTCAGAAAGCGTGCGATATTGCCTGCTCGACATTCCGGAAGAAGTCGAGGTTGACGCGGACGATACCGCCGTACAATTGAATCATCGACCGATCAACAGTCAATTGAACGAAAACGCCGACTCAATCCGTTCCAGCCTCGAGCGAATCGAACTGCTCCGAGTTCTGCCCGAACGGTGATTCGAGATCGGTTGAGCGTGAGCGCGGGATTTTTGGTCGAGCGAGTTTGGAGGAACGATGAGCGAACTGGAAATTGAATATCCTGACGACCCGCGGATGATCGGCGAATACCGCTCGTTCAGTTTTTTTTCTTTGTTGGCACTGTTGTTTGCGATTTTTTCGGGAATCGCTTTTGTTAATCGGTACTTCATTCCCGTCCCGATCATCGCTGCGGCGGTCGCTCTCTGCGCGGTCATCTCGGTTGAACTGCGTGAGACCAGACCTTCTGGCGGATTTCTTGCATACTTGGGTCTGTTCTTGGCCACGACAATTGGAGCCGGAACGTTGAGTTACCACCAACTCTATGAGCGCTATCAGATTGGGCTGGCTCGAGAATTTGCCGAACAGTGGTTGGAAAAAGTCCGCGAGGGAGAAGTGGTCCTGCCCTATGAATTGAGCCTTGAGAACCTGCAGGAGCGGCAACCCTTCGAAACGGACCTGGTCAAGTATTATCGTGAGCTGACCACTGGGCGTGAGAAAACTCTCCAGGCCTACAAGGTTCTCGAGCCAGAACTGTCGATTCGCCGAGCCGGTAAAGACTGCTCATTCGAGTTCGTAAAGTTAGTCGGGCATGACGAAGGTCAGGCTCTCAAAGACCTTTTCGTCTTGCAGTACCGAATTATTTGGAAGGGCGTCGGCCTGATTAGTGGGGTGCCGCTCAATGACGAGGCCGCTGCAACCAAAAAGAGTGATTGGCTTGTCAGCGTGACCATGCTCCGAATCGACGCAATTCCTCCACTTGGACCCCAATGGATTTTCAAATCAATCAACTGCGATGAGCCGAAATTCGATCGAAAGTTACCAGTCCTCGTGGTTATCGAGTGATCCCAAATCACAGCCAATCGTTATTCCTTTGGCGTTCAGGATTGTTGACAGCCCGCCTGTCAACGTGAAGAAAGCTGGGTGTCAGAGGAAGTGATAAACTCGTTCTTAGTCCCAGTCTTCGTCGTCTTCTTCCTCGGCCTCTTCCTCATCGTCATCTTCCCAATCTTCGTCGTCGTCTTCTTCGTCGTCTTCCCAGTCCTCGTCTTCTTCGTCGTCCTCGACTTCTTCCCATTCGCTGTCTTCGATTTCGGCTTCCTCTTCCTCGACTTCTTCCTCGTCTAGAACTTCCTCATCCTCGAAATCGTCTTCATCGTCAAGTTCTTCATCCTCCTCGTCCTCGAAATCATCGTCGTCATCGTCGTTTTCATCTTCGTCTTCGAAATCCTCGTCGTCGTCGACATTGACGATCGGAGTCGTAGAGACAGACCAAGTTCGGACGAACTCGGGATCTGCTGAAATATTTTTAAGTGCGAGGGACAGGCTCACGTTGCATCCTCCTTTGGAACGCTATTGGATTCGGGTGCTAGGTTATCGACTTGTTTCGGTTGTGAAACTGAATTGCTTGAATTTTGGTCAGAAGTTACCCCTTGTGGCAACCCTTGTCCACGGAGAAATTTGGCATTGGGCAGGCTTTCCAAGTTGTTTAGCCCGAAATCGGTCAAGAATTTTCGTGTCGTGCCGTACAAAAAGGGATGTCCCAACTGCTCGCTTCTGCCTGCGATTCTAACCAGTCCCTTTTCCAAGAGTTGCCGTAACATTTCGCCGCAGTTCACGCCGCGGATGGCTTCGATATCGGCTTTGATGATCGGCTGACGGTAAGCCACTACGGTCAGGGTTTCCATGGCCGGTCCGGTGAGACGTTGAAAGGGTACAACGGATTCCTGCTGTCGCAACCAGCGTGAAAACAAGGGACGCGTCCGCAACTGGTACCCGCCAGCTACCCGTTTAACATGAAAAGCCCGCCCGGCGGTCCGATAATGGTCGTTGAGACACTGAATCAGCGTTCGGGCTTGAGTACCGTCTTCCAATTCCGCAAGTTGGGCAATCCGCCGACTGGTCAGGGGCGTTCGGGCAATAAACAGAACCGCTTCGACCTTGCTGGCATCTGTCAAGTTGTTTGCTTCGAGATTGGACACGCCGAACTCCAGGTTGTGAATGATCTCATTGTTATTCCACGCCTTGCAAGAAGGCAAGCGAATCGGTGTTTTTTTGGCAATTAAGTTCCGGTTGTCACAAACTAACATTTTAAGAATCTGAGAAGTTAAACTGAAAGACCAGATTCTTAACTTAATTTTGACGAGTCTCGACATTTAGGCTAATGAATATTCCGACAGCAAAACCCTACCGAATGAAACTGATCACTTGGCTCTTGATTGGCCTCGGTGGCTCACTGCTGTTGGGTGGATTTCTGCTGATGTTCATGGTCGCGACCGGCTCGGTCGAAGGAGAAGAATTTTCCCCCGAAGATTTTACGCGGCGGCGATTCGCATATGTCAGACCGGATTGGTTTCCCATCACGTTGGTTGGAATCGAATACAAGGACGTAACGGATCCTTTCGTGACGACATTGATTAGCCAAGGGTTGCTCGTGCCCAAGGGAACAGCGAACCAAAGATGGGATCTGGTCAGCGATAATCGAATGCCCCGTGATTCGACGGCCTACGATGCAAAAATTCTATGCCGTTATCTTGACTTGAGAATGCTCAGTGGGGATTTGGTTTTGGAAGACTGGACGACAAAGCACCCGGAGCATGCGAAGGTTTTCTGGCCGGCCGTCGCCAGATTGGCTCAGGCGGGGGAATATCCACGAATTTCCCAAATCATGGACTTGGTTGTTTCCAGTAACCCAGTGGCCTTGGAAGAATTTCAGGCTCAAGTGGCACAAATTTTGGCAACTGGTTCGCTGTAAGCTTTGGATTCGGGCTCGTTCTTTCGCGTGAAAAGTTCACTAAATGGTTAGTCAAATCTATTTCGATCACAATTCGACGACCCCTCTCGATCCCGAAGTTGCCAAACGGATTTATCAAGTATTGCAACAGCAATTCGCGAATCCCGCCAGCCAACATCAGACGGGACAGACTGCTCGACGCGCGTTGGAAAATGCTCGGACAGGGTGCCTCAAAATTGTCGACGCTGACACGCGGTCTTTCCCAGCCGACCAGTTGATTTTCACCAGCGGTGGCACCGAAGCCAACAATCTGGCAATTTTGGGTCATGCCCGGCAGAATCAGCAATTGATCGTTGCGGCGATCGAACATCCCAGCGTCCGGTTGGCTGCGGAACACGCGGCACAAATTCTCGGCGCAAAACTCCAAACGATTTCGGTGAACTCCGCAGGCTTCTGCAATTTGGCGCACTTGCAGGAGTTGCTGGATCAGGGGCCCACCACTTTGGTTAGCATGATGCTCGTGAACAACGAAACTGGAGTCATCCAACCCGTAGCCGAGGCAGCCAAAATTTGTCGCGAGCGTGGAGTGCGAATGCATTGCGATGCGGTCCAAGCGATTGGCAAGTTGCCGGTTTCATTTCGAGCACTGGGCGTGGACTTGCTCAGCTTTGCGCCCCACAAATTCAATGGTCCTCGCGGGATTGGCGGACTGATCATTCGGCCGGGAGTGGAATTGGCGCCAATTTTGTTCGGTGGTTTTCAGCAACGCGGATTGCGTCCGGGTACAGAAGACGTGGCCTTGGCGGAGGGTTGTCACCTGGCGATGGAGAAGGCTGTTTCGTCGCAGGCGGAAAACTTTATCAAGTTTGGTGAAGTTCGCGACCTCTTTCTTGACAACTTACGAACATCGTTGCGGGGTGAGTTTGTCGAGAATGGCCTAGGTGCCATCCGATCTCCACACACGTTAAATCTATCATTCCGGGGCGTTGAAAGGCAAACATTACTGATTGCGGCAGATGTCGCGGGTTTGGCAATTTCTACCGGATCGGCCTGCTCTAGCGGATCGAGTGAGCCCTCTCCTGTATTGCTCGCGATGGGCCTTGAACCCAGCCTGGTAGAAAGTTCGGTTCGGATCAGTTTTGGCCAAGACACAACGCCGCTGGAGGCGATTCGAGGAGCTGCACTGCTGGCACAAATTGTCAACGAGTTGAGGGGCTAATTGAGGGCCTTGGCCGCCTCGCAAATTGCCTCGAAATTTGCTAGAATCTGGATTCCCAATGGTGGGTCGATTCGTGCGGTTTTTTTCGTGTTTTTCCTAGGTTTTTGGATTCTGTCAGTGGCTTCTGGCAAACCGTTCTGACGAGCGGATTGCTAATCTTGTTTTTCGTGTTTTTTTCAGGCAAAAAAATGTCGGTCTCGGCTTCCGAAAGTCTCTTTTTTTTGCCGCTCGGGAATGCCCGTTCGGGGCCTCCCAGCTTCTTGCCGATTCCACCCGTTCCTGGGTCAAGTACTGTTCCAGTAAGAAGCCCGCAAAACCTGCCCTTCGATCAGTTCGTCGGGGATGCCGCTAATCTGCCTCTGAAAATTTTGCTGGACTTGGATCGGTTTCAACCGCACTTTTGGCCCCTCGTCCTCCACGGCAATACGGGTTCTGGAAAAACTGCGTTAGCCGAGTCGGCTGTGTTGCGATTTGCACGATGGGCAAACCCCGACATCACCAACCCTACGGCACGATTAATTTCGGCAACTGATTTTGCGCGGGGACTGGCTGAGTCGATTCAAACCAAATCAGTCGAAGCATTTATCGAACGCTTGTTGTCCTATCATGCAATCGCCTTCGACAACCTGGAAGCCTTGGAACAATACCCCGCAGCGCAGTCGGAATTCGTTTCGATTTTGGATCGATTACTGGAGTTGAAAATTCCCGTCATCGTGACGATGCGAACCGCGCCGGAGAATTGCGGCGGTTTGTCGTCGACGATTACAAGTCGGCTGGGCGCCGGTCTGTCGCTGCCGGTTAATCTCCCTGGCTTCGAGGCCCGTTGCCACTTGATTGCAAAGCTCGCCGAAAAGTACGGATTAGGCGGCGATGAAGCGTTCGCGGTTGGTTTGGCTAAAAAATATCCATTGTCTTTGCCTCAACTAAATCGCCTGGTGCTTGAAGCCAAAAATCAACGTGTTGTCGAGAGCCACGAATACGCCCTCTCTGCTGTCGGCAAAAATCATTCGGCGAAACACGAATTGAATGAAATTCCGTTGACCAACCAGCAAAAGTTCGATCTGACCGTGCAAGTCGTTTCCGAGCATTTTCAGATCGCTCCCTCGGTTTTAAACAGTGCGTCGCGAAAACAAACAACCGTCTTGGCTCGCAGTTTGGCAATTTTTTTGGCTCGCGAGGTGTTTGCCTTTAATTACTCGACGATCGGTGAGTTTTTCAGCGGTCGTGATCATTCCACGATTTTGCATGCCCACAAAAAAATATCGAAACAGTTTTTTGCGAACAGTGATTTTTCAGCCGTCGTTAACACACTTAAGTCGATGTTGTTGGAGATTGCTTCATCCAAGTCAATTGCCAACAATTTGAGTGAATAACCTGTCGGCCACATGTCGGTTGGTGTCCAAGACTTTGGCTGTTTCCAACTGAGGTTGGACGTCCAGCTAGTTCTCTACATTTGAGTTGACAACATTTGAATAGCTTACTGACATTTTTAGAACAGGTTTTCCACGTGGTTGAATTGAATTGAATTCAGCGTCCGAAGGCCTTTTTTGAAATGCGACAGCTGGTTTTGAACAAAAAACGTCAGCCAACTATTACTGACATTTAAAGAAAATTAACTTAAAGAAGTTTGAATCCGAAAGAGATCAATGAAACTAAATGTAAACCGGGAAGAGTTCCTTAAGGTTTTCCAAATCGCCGCCATGGTTGCCCCCAGCCGCAGTCCCAAGGCAATCCTGCAAAACGTCAAACTGGTGGCGACGAAATCAAACGTCGAGTTAATTGCGACCGACACCGAGGTTGGTGTGAAAATGACCTTACCGCAAGTCGAAGTTAGCCAACCAGGGACCGCCGTAATTCCAGTGGCCCGATTGAGCTTGATTCTCCGCGAGTCGAACGACGAGACGCTGTCTTTTACAACCGCCGACAACCAAATCACGATCAAGGGAAAAAACTGCAAGTTTCAGTTGTTAGGTCAGAATCCTGATGAGTTTCCGGATGTTGCTGATTTCGAAGAAAAGGACTACTACGAAATCTCAGCGAGTGTCATGCGGGAGTTAATCCGCCGAACACTGTTCGCGACGGACACCGAAAGTAGTCGATACCAACTAGGTGGCGTCCTGTTGGAAATGAGTGACGATTCAATCACGGCGGTAGGAACTGACGGCCGACGTCTGGCCAAAATGGAAGGCCCAATCAAACGGATTGGTAAACCTGCAAGCAATCAAGGCACCACCATTGTTCCGGCCCGCAGTATGCAACTTATCGAAAGGATGCTGCCAGAGGGCGATAAGGTTATTCGCATCATTCCCAGATCCAATGACTTGCTCATCGGCGAAGAAAACGGAATTTTCTACACACGGCTGGTGGAAGGTCGGTTCCCTAAATGGCGAGATGTGATTCCCAAACGCACCGACAGCATCAAAATCGAATTGCCGGTTGGACCACTGTATTCGGCGCTTCGACAGGCAGCAATTGTAGCCAGCGAGGAAAGTCGCGGCATCGATTTTACCTTTGAAAACGGCAGCCTTGTGCTTTCGAATGAAACAGCAGAAGTCGGTCAATCCCGAGTTGAATTGCCAGTGGCCTACGACGGCAAGGGACTGACGATCACACTCGACAATCGTTACGTCGCCGACTTTCTCAAGGTTTTACCACTCGATAAGTCCTTCACGTTGGACATCGAAAATAGTGAACAGGCTGCCTATTGTTCAACTGATGACAAATACGGATACGTGATCATGCCCGTCCAGCGTGGTCGCTAAAAGATGATGAACGACGACGAAATTGAACTGCGTCAGACAGCTCGGATGGTCGAATCGAGACAAATTTTCATCGGAACTCCGAAGACGATTGGTCGATTGGCTGCCAGAGTTCTCAGCATTCACGCGGTTGCGGCCGAACAAGCCACAAATAATTTGTTGGAAGCGTGGATCAAGGTTGCGGGTGCCGAGTACCAAGATTCAACTTTTGTCGGATCCATAAAACGCAATCGACTCGAAGTCACTTGTACCAATAGTCTAATCAACCAACAACTGACTTTTCAGAAGCATCGACTCGTGGAAGGTATGAATCGCGAGGTTCCCAACCTGAAAATAAAAGACATTAGTTTTCGTATCGGACCGGTTCAACCGGCTCGTGCGAACTGATCAGATTTTTAACAACTTTTTTTGACCCAAGACCCAAATGACTGAACCACAGAAGAAAAAAACGGCCAATTCGGAGTACACCGGCGAGGACATTCAACACTTGTCCGACCTCGAACATGTGCGGGAGCGGCCGAGTATGTACATCGGCGATACAACCATTCGCGGTCTACACCACCTGGTTTACGAAGTAGTGGATAACTCCATCGACGAGGCCATGGCTAACTTCGCGACGATGGTCAAGGTCGTCATCAACAATGATGGTTCGGTTACCGTTCATGACGATGGACGCGGAATCCCCGTCGACGTCCATAAACAGCTTAGCGAAGAAATGGACCGCGAGGTAACGACGCTGGAAGGCGTTATGACAGTCCTAAAATTTGGCGGCAAATTCGAAAAGGGAGCCTATCAAACATCGGGTGGTTTGCATGGCGTTGGCGTCACCGTGGTGAATTTCCTTTCGGAATGGTGCAACGTCGAGGTTTGCCGCGATGGTCACGTTTACCAACAGGAATACGAACGCGGTGTCCCTACTGGACCCGTTTCCCGTGTCGGAAAAACCGAAATTCGTGGTACCAAAACAACGTTTAAGCCCGACGGGCAGATCTTTCCGGTCACCAAGTATGAATACAGTACACTCCACAAACGTCTGCAAGAATTGGCGTTTCTAAACAGCGGAGTGCGAATCATCTTCCGCGACGAACGAACCAACGAGGGCGCGGAATTTTTCTACGAACGAGGTATTATCGAGTTCGTCGAACATATCAACCGCAGCAGTGACCCGATCCATCCGGACGTTATTCACGTGAAGGCGGACCAGGACGGCCATGAATTCGAAATTGCCTTGCAGTACACCAATGAGTTGACCGAAACCGTGCATTCCTACGTCAACAACATCAATACGCATGAGGGAGGAACGCACGTCTCGGGCTTTCGTACCGCCCTCACTCGTTCACTAAACAACTACGGCAAGAAAAACAACCTCTTCCCGAAAGACCTGGCGCTCACTGGCGAAGATTTTCGCGAGGGCCTTTCCGCGGTCATCTCGATGCGCGTACCAGAACCCCAGTTTGAAGGTCAAACGAAGACAAAATTGGGTAACAACGATGTCGAAGGCATTGTGAATTCGGCCTTTGGAGAGTTTCTGAAAAACTACCTGGAAGAGAATCCGAATACTGGCAAGACGATCTTTCGCAAAGGCATCCTAGCAGCCGAAGCCCGCGAAGCCGCCCGCAAAGCCCGTGAACAAGTTCGCCGCAAATCAGTTCTCGGCGGTGGCGGTCTGCCCGGAAAACTCCGCGACTGTCTCAGCAGCGACATGCAAAAATGCGAGTTGTACCTCGTGGAAGGTGATTCGGCTGGTGGCAGCGCCGAAGGTGGTCGGCTCAAGGAATTCCAGGCGATCCTCCCGTTGCGTGGAAAAATTATCAACGCCTACAAAGCCCGCGAAGATAAAGTTCTCGCCACCGAAGAAGTTCAAAGCATCATCAGTGCCATTCGCATCGGTGTCGGCGGCGATCAGAATCTGGAGAAACGTCGCTACAATAAGATCATCATTATGACCGACGCCGACGTCGATGGTTCTCACATCCGTACGCTGTTGTTGTGCTTTTTTTATCGACAAATGTACCAACTCATCGTGGGTGGCCACGTTTACGTCGCGCAACCGCCACTCTTTCGCATCAAAACAAAAAAGGAAACGTACTACGTTCAAACCGAGGAGGAATGGAAGAGCCAACTGCTCGCTCGCGGTCAGGAGGACGCGGTGCTCGAACGCAAGGACGGGATGCGCATCGACGGCGAAAACATGAACAAACTCTGCCGCACACTCTCCAGCATGGAAGATGCGATTTTGGCTCTCGAGCGTCGCGGGATCAACTTGAAGTCACACGCCGAACGCATGCATGTCGAATCGGGGCGCCTGCCGATCTATCACGTGTTTGTCGGCCGCAATGAACACTGGTTCACCACTCGCAAGGAACTGGATGATTTTCTCAAGCAACATGAGGAGGCAACGGGCAAAGAGTTGGACCTGAAGGCCAGTTCCAACGGGGGCAAAGGCGAAACCGAGGAGAGCGTCCAGAATCGTCTGCAAATCGACGAGTTCAATGAGGTCCGCACGATCAACTCGGGTCTCAAGGACATCGAGGCTTTGGGATTCAGCATCGACGCCCTCTGGCCAGAAGAAAAAACCGGCGTACAAGAAAGTCGTTACCAAATCCTTCGTAATGAAACGAGCACGGGCATCGACGACCTGCGCGGGCTGCTCGCCGCGATTCGCGCTGCGGGCGAAAAGGGAATGACGATCACCCGCTTTAAAGGTCTCGGTGAAATGAACGCCGAGGAACTTCGGGAAACCACTCTTGACCCGAAGAACCGGACCCTGATCAAGGTCAGCATGACCAACGCCGCTGAGGCCGACGAAATGTTCCGCATCCTCATGGGCGACAAAGTCGAACCCCGCCGCGAATTCATCGAGAAACATGCGCTGGAAGTAAGGAACCTGGATGTGTAAAAACATCTGATCGATTTCGTCTCGCTCAAAACAGGCAGATCGTGGCAAAAAAAGTAAAGCAAATCGACGACAGCAACACGTGGATTGAAAAAATCAAAAAGTTGGTCGTTATTGCAATGTTCTCTGACGACATGCTGATGTCGAAACTGGTGTTAAAAGGAGGCAATGCGCTGGATCTCGTTCACCGAACATGCGCCCGAGCCTCTGTAGATATCGATTTATCAATGGATGGCGATTTTAGCGATGACGAGCGCGCTAAGCTCAACAGTCGAATTGAACAAGCGCTACAAAAGTCTTTTCAATTGGTAGGATATCGGGTCTTCGACTTCAAATTACTGAATCAGCCTCCAGCAGTTTCAGAGGAACTGGCAGACTTTTGGGGCGGATATTACATCGAGTTCAAGCTCATTCTCGATTCATTCCATCAGGCTTACAACAACGACATAAAAGCACTTCGGAATCGTTCACTCGAACTGGGCAATGGGAAAAAATTCTTTATTGACATCAGCAAACATGAGTATGTTTCCGGAAAAATCACTGAAGACCTTGATGGATACACGATCTACGCCTACACACCAGAAATGATCGTTGCGGAAAAGTTGCGAGCTATATGCCAACAAATGAAGGAATACGGACCTGTCGTCAATCGATCCCGCTCAGGAAGTGCAAGGGCCAAGGACTTCGTTGACATTCAGGTGATCGTGAACGAAAAAGGTATCGATTTTTCAAGATTGCAAAACAAAGTGCTACTGCAAAAAGTTTTCGCCCAAAAGAGGGTCCCAACTCAATTTTTGGGAATGATCGACAAGTATCGCGAATTTCATCGAACTAGCTTTGACGCTGTTCGGGCAACCGTCAAGCCGGGAATTCGCCTGAACGATTTCGACTTTTATTTTGACTTCGTAATCGACATGATTAAGCGGCTAGAGCCCCTTGGGAATGAATAGGCGCCAGCCCTTGACGTATTCCTTTTCCTTGAGATTGTGCTGAAGGTAAAAGTCAAATTCTCTCGGCATTTTTCTGAACAAGTCGATGGCCGCTGCTTCGTAACCAGCTCGCTCCAAGTAAAATCCGATTGCTTGATGATATGGATAGATGAACGCCATTTTTTTCAGCATTGCGGCAAGGCGATTCGACGACACTTGCCCTTTTGCGGTTTCAAACGCTTTAAGGACTTCCGAAACACCGCCGGAGTAAACCGGACGAACAGTGATATCGATCAGCGTTCGTTCAAGATTCGTAACTCGCACCCGTCCAAAATTTTCAATGCTGCTCCGGGAAAACTCTTCGTCAATGACTCCGAGGTTTCCGGTGTTTTTTCCGTTCAAGAAGACGACCCGGAATTCTTGAGACTCGGCAATTCGGCTCGTGGTTCGCACCGGTCGCTTGAATGCAGCGTCAATAGAAGTTTGAGTTAACTTTCCGGCCAACCAACTTTCCAATTTTTGTTCCTCGTTGATGTAATAGGTCTTGGGAATTTGCTCGGTGAGGCCGTGAATGTTCACGGCAGAGTAGTGGCTGAAATAACTTTTTGAGCTAATTCCAAGTACAATCTCGTAAAACGGGACTTCACCCCAAGAATAAATAGTCTTTTTCTTGTAGGGCACAGGAAAGGGAAATTCTGTTTTGCGGAGTTTCCGAAGGTCGGTCAAATACTGTATGAAAGCCTTGGCTGAAGTATTCTGAGCAAGTTGCCACGGATTTCGTTGTTGGGCGAAGTGTTTAGCCAATTCACTTGCCGTGAAAACTCGTTTTGGCAAGTTGTCGAAATACTCGATGATCTTAGATCGAGAAATTTGGAGTCGGGATTTTGCCATAGAATCAAACTTCAAGGGTGTAGGATGTATATATACATCCTACACCTACACTACGAAGAGTCAAATCGTATCATAAGATACCGGTCTTTTCGCATGATAAATCGGAGAAAATTCGCCAAACGAGGCCAATTAACCAAAGCAACTGGAAGTATATATACTTCCAGTTGCATCGATGTTTCGCATCCAGCCGGCCAGGAAGCTGCCGATTCCCGTCCGGTGCGGCCAAACAAAGTTGGCATCGATGCACAGGAGGCATCAAGACATGGAAATGGACTCTCGTTAGAAATCTACGTGACTCTTTGCAAAAATGATTTCGATCACGAAAAACGCGAATCAAGGATGTTTTCTTCGCCGTTTATTTCTTCTTAAACGGATTCGGTTTTAGCTCGATCTTTTTGACCGATTGCAAATAGTCGAGAACGGCGGCGGATTGGGTGTCGCCGACTTGGGCGTGGAAGTGCAGGCTGAATCCGTGCGGACCTTTGGCGTCGATTAGCTTCGGCTGTAAAGTCAGGAATGATTTGACGGCGTCGAGTTGGCCCAGCATGGCCGCGCAAAAGATGTCGATCCGAGCACCTCGCTCAAGTAGGAATTCGACGATGTCGCGGCGACCCATGTGTGACGCACCGCCCAATGCCGTTTCGAAATCACCACCGCCCCAATCCATCGCACCGTTAATGAGCGACGGCTCGCGCTCCAAAAGTTTTTTGACCATGTCCAGATCGGAATGTGCAAGGATGATGAAATCCTGCAAAAACTGGCGATTGATTTGCTCCTTGGACCACGACGGTTTGAATGCTGGTGGCTCGTAGTCTCGTTCGAATTTGGCTTCGACGGGACCCTTGGGTTGGCCTGCTGGTTTTGCAGTTTCTTTCTCTTGAGCTACTAGCGGCGTCGTGATCCCGGCGGCAAGCGATCCGGCCGCCGCGCCGATAACAAATTTTCTGCGAGTGACTTCGATAGTGCTCATGGAATTTGCCTTGCTAGGGTGTTGGAATTTTGAACTATTGTAGCACGTCAAAGTTGTCCGAGAGCTTTTGCGTGAGGGTGACGACATGGCAGCGCGGGTGACGCGCCCTTAAGTAATCTCATGCATGGAAACCCACCTATTTCGATTCATCCGGCGAGGCAAATAACCAAACGTGTTTGTCGGTGCGGACAACGATTTGACTGCCGGCGAGGGCGGGTGTGGCAGAAATGGATTCATTAAGGTCAACTGTAGCGAGGATTCGCGGCTCGACTTCGGCGGCTAGAACGGTCACCGTTCCTCGGGCTGAGGCCAGGAAAATTTTTCCATCACCTGCGACGGGTGAGGCGTAATAAGGGCCACCCGCAACAAAGCGATCTTGGAACAAGAGTTTGCCCGTGTCGGCCTGCAAACAAGTAACGACACCACCATTGCGAATTGCGTAGAGCCTTTCGTTGTAGATGATTGGTGTAGGGCATTCGGGTACACCAACCTCGTGTTGCCAAACCAGACTCGGCGCGGAGCCGTCTTTGCTCGGCCGCAAGGCGATGATCCCGTTGGCATGATTCCAAGGATCCATCCAAGTCCTGATACGCGGCCATTCAGCGGCCCTGATTCGTCCATCGCGGTCATCATCCAACATCCGGAAGAACATTCGCAACGGATGGTCGCCCTGACCATCGGCATCAGGACGTGAAAGGATGCTCTTGTTCGTCTTGGCTTCTTCGCTATCGATCGCCCCATCGCCGTTTGTATCGCATTCCTTCAACAAGGCTTCGAATAACGGCAGTCCGATCGCCTCTCGATTGGTCCGCAAGTTATACGAAGAAGTGAAGATCAGGTCGCCGTGAATTTGCGGAGTCGTGATCGGCTCATCGGCAAGTCCAGGTACGGACCACAAATCAGAACCATCCTGCAAACTACAGGCCCGCAAATGGAAGGGCTCGTAGATTAGCAGTGCCCGTTGGTTGCCGGATTGCCATGGAACGGGAGTTGACCAACTGGAGGCGGGACCAGCGCGTCGCCGTTCCCACAACAGCTTGCCACTATTTGGTTCGAAGACCTGCAACAACGACTCCTCTTCGGAGCCAGAAAAGACAACCAGTTTGTCATCAACGACCACCGGCGAGGTCGCAGAACCAAACAAATTGCGCCGCGATGGGGACGTTCGCTTCCAAAGTTCTTCGCCTTGCAAGTCATAGGCGATCATGCCGTAGGAGCCAAAAACCACAAATAGTCTTTGTCCGTCGCTGGCAGGAGTCGCTGACGCCGGCCCGTGTTGCGGATGCACTTTTTCAAATGCATCTACGGAGACATCGCGTCGCCATCGCGCCTTTCCAGTCGCTCGATCCAAGCAATGAGTCGAAAGTTTTCCCGGTTCATAGGAGGTGATGAAAACCGCATCGCCAACAATAATTGGCGACGAATGTCCCGTCGGCACTTCGGCCTTCCAACGCAACTCACTTTGCAGATCCAGGCGATTTGGCAACGGATGCTGTGGGTTCGCTACTCCACAGCCATCTGGCCCGCGAAAACGCAACCAATCTTGAGATACTTGGTCGGTTTGCCTCGTCGCCCTGGGAAGTGTTTCTTGAGGGGCACAGTTTGCCACAATTAATAGACTCAATAAAACGACCATGGAAAAGTTCCCGGAGTGGTTCAAACGAATCGAGAAAGCGTCCGATTATACGTTAGGAGAACCGCACAATGTCGTTTTCTGATGATCGAATGTGGCTGAGGCGGGACGAGACGCTGTGCAGATCGATCCGTTTTCGAAAGCCGATTATTGGCGAGTGGTTGGCGGATTGGGTAACGACATCGTCGATCGAATGGGCAGAGTTTTTGCCAATCCCGTCGGTGACAAGAGAAAGGCGGGAGACAATGGCTCCCGCGCTTACTTGGAAACCGGCAATTCTACGGTCACTTTAATTTGGGCAACAATTGTCCCTCGGATAGCTCGTCAGAAATCGACAGATCCACGTTGATGAAATGTCCATCGACTTGTTTCAGGCTGATTCGAGTATTGCCTGCCTTCAGGAACTCGAGTTCAACTGTGGAAGGGTCAGTGAATTTTACTTTGACTAACGCCGGGTCGCCCATTTTTACCTCCGGAACGTTGGCTCGCAAATCGATTCTGCATCGAGTCCCTTTGACGGCTTTGATCGTCACTGGATTCAGCTCAGGAGTTTCATTGGTCTGTTTGGCACTGTCTGGGCAAGCTTCTCCCGCAACCTCGGCCTTTGCCGAGCTGTCGCGTTTTCGTTCTGCCAAGGCTCGTTGAATCACAAATCGACGAACCTCAGGTTTTTCTCCGGGAAAATTAAACACTTCCCTGCAATCCAGAGATGGCACAATGTCGACAGGAATCAATTGGTCAACCGGGACGGATCTTGACCAATTGATGATGCACAACGCGGTTTTTCCATCGATTGCTTGAGGGATCTTTATGGCGAGCCCTCCCCCTTTCGGTGCGATGACGGTGGCTCGTCCAATACTCTTAACTACGACCGGCCGAGAAACTTTTTGCGAAGGGTCATGCTCGAACTCGACCGATTCGGCAGATTCAAGTATGGAATGGCAGAGTTGCACGTCGATTTGCAATTCACCATTTTCCTGAAGTGTTGGAATAGCCTGAATTTGCCATCCAAGCAGCGCGAATTCGACTTTTGGTTGCCACGCGATTGCTTTCTCGCTATTCGTCAAACCTTCTTTTTCCAGCTTCTCGTAATCAGTAACGAAAGGAACTTCTTTTCCCTCTAACAACATTTCGGCGGCCCTCCCGCTTTGTGCCATCAAAGTTGGCGAGAAAATCTGCTTCGCATTTGGAGTCGTTTCCAGCATGCTCGACAAGCGGTGTAATCCCTGCAGATCGAACACGGCAGTGTGGACGGGCAAAGCGTTTGATTTTGTTGTGATGTGGCTTGCCGCTTCATGGTCACGCCGGTACTCACTTTCTAGAATCGCCAGCTTTTCCTGTTCTTTCCACTTGGCGTTCAATACCTTGACAGAAGCCTCATCGATTTCGACGACCCTAAAGTTTAGGACATGGGCCACGCCGTCGTTAGGTTTCGCTGGACCAGCGACGGTGCCTTGTTTGTTCGCAGCCGACTTCACTGGTTCCTGAGCCAGCACCAATGCTGCGCCCGGCAGTAAGGCAACGCACCCAAGCAGTAGTACGAGCCAAACCCAGGCGGGTGATTTTCGATGACATCCTTTTCCCAATCTCATGACTCTCTCCAATCGAGCTGATGTAACGTCCACCGGTCGCACCCCCGGCAACGCCGGAGCAACACGCAACTGGTGTTTTAGTTCCAAAACATTCAATAAACAACGCGCGTAAGCTGCAGGTGAACACCCGAGGCTCGCGATGGTTTCTTCATCACAACTTCGTTCGGCTTCGCTCGTCAACTGCCGCTCGGCAAGGTGCACAAGCGGATGAAACCAGAGCAGGCAGCGGGCCAGCGACTGAATTACCGCCCACCACAAATCTCCGCGACGCAAATGAACCAGTTCATGCGCGAGCAAAGGTTCTAGTTGCTCATCGGTTCGATTTCGAACGATCGATTCCGGAAGTAGGATCGTTCGGTGAAAGAACCCGAGAACCGCTGGGCCGACGGGAATATCCAACACTCGAACTCTCACAGGCTGTTTTGTTCCGATTTGTTTCCTGAGCCGATCGATTAAGGAGTCGATCTGCGGTTTTCGATGCTCGGTCGAGCGGGAAGTCCAACGCAGGAACAGGATGTATCGCAACATCAATCGCACGATTGCGAATAGCGTGCCACTTACCCAGATTGCAATTAGCCATCGTTGAATGCGTTTCCAAAAATCTGCAGTCGATGCCGTTTTAGAATCGTCTTTGGCGGGATTATCAATCACCACGGCCGAATTGATGGATTCGCGATTGACTTCACCGGAGGTCATTTTTGCGGATGGACAATTAACTGGCGATTCAGCCAGAAGAACTGGATTTCCCCTCGTTCCGATCCAGCAAAACGGACTCGTTGGACTGGCCAGAACCGGGGGCGTCAAGGCCTTTAGCAGAACCAGCAGCCACAAGGAATGAGCCAAATGGGGTCGATTCTGAGCAGCGGTTTTTACAAGTGCCCAAACCAGAAGAGCGACCACAGTGACCTGCCAAACCTGGGTCCACAGAAGGGAAAACAGAGCCGATTCGTACATTACTTGTTTCCTCCTCCAGCGCGGTCCATTCTGTCGATTAATTGTCGCAACTCTTCCAGGCCTGCTTCGTCGATGCCGCGATCTTCGATCAGATGTCGAACGAGCGGCAAGGAGTCTCCTCCAAAAAGGTTGTCAACGATTTCGCGAACCGAGTCGCGAATCACCGTGTGGGGCTTGGTTCTCGCTGAATAGACTCGCACGCGTCCATCGAGTTTCGAATTCGCGTGCCCTTTGGATTCCAAACGCCGCAGGTAGGTCTGCACGGTTGCCAACTGGATTGGCTGAGTAGCCGTCATGATCCTATGAATTTCGCGGACAGTCGCAGGACCTGCCTCCCACAGCGTTCTGGCCACCGCCATTTCTCCCTTGGAGAGGTTTGGACGATCCACCATTGCTGCATTCCTTTCACTCGTTATCAGTACAACTGTACGCAACGGCAGCGATCCTACAATTACATTTGTACGCGTACAAGATCACAATCTGGCAGCGGGTGATAGCACTTTTCGCAAACAGACATTGGCGAACCAGCTTGTCGATGAAACGAAAGGGCCTGCATGCCAACGACTCTCAAACATGTAGTCAGGCATCGAACAGATTTGCCTAAAACTCATCCACGAATTCGTCGCCCGCGACAGTGCCGAGAGCACTCCAGACCTGGGCGTTCGTGGTTTGTGGAATGAAGACCACGTGACCGTCGACGAATAGGCCGTTGATGCCCCCCCCGCGGTGTCTACTGCCGAAAGAAATCTCCTGCTCGTTGAATCCTTTCAACTTGAGCTGGGCCGCGTTGATTGGCACGCCGGTGGAGCCATACAAATGACTGAATTCCTGAGCACTGCCTAAGGTGCCGCCGGCGACCGAGAGATCTTGCCAGTGGTCGACCATGTCCGTGCCGGCCGTGTTGCGAATGTTGAAAAAGGAAATCGCGTCGCCAACGGCAAACGTGTAGGACAAGCCATCTGAAACCAAACGCGTATCGGCACGCGGGAAGAAACCGTCGAAAGAACTGGCCTCAAATGACGGAGCTGGACCCAACTCACGGGTAACAACGCCACTTGCGGCCCCCAGATAATTGCGAGGTGTTCCTGTAAATGTCGTGCTGCCCAATTGAAGGGTTGTGCCAGGTTCCTCGCCAGAAGAAGGACAAAGATTCAAATAGGGACCAGCCACGTCGCGGTAATCGCGCAGGCCGCGAACCCCCTCCGACAAATTGTGGTGCAAGCCTAATCCGTTTTGGCGCAAGCGATTCTTGCAATCGGTCGAACGTGCCGATTCACGCGATATTTGTACAGCCGGCAACAAAATCGCCATTAAGATTCCAATGATCCCCAAGACCACCAAAACCTCGATCAGGGTTAAACCGAAGCGGCAACGTGTCGGCCGGCGCCGTGTGCTTTCGCCAACCTCGATACAGTTTTCGAAGGCAATTACCCAATACCCCGATTCCGGAAGGCTCATCAAATTATTCCAGGCCTTTGGCGTCGAAGACGTCCCCGTCGCTGAATGTGCTGATCGCCCGCCAAGTTGGGAGCGAGATGGTGGACGAAAAAGTCAAAGCTGGGAGGGAGATGTTGTCGGGAAGATTGGTAATTTTGACAAGCGATTCCGAGCTGCCGCAGGTTATTAAGACAGCTGGTGCGCCGCGCCGCCTCGCGGACTTGCTGCACAGCAGGCAAAAGAATTGCCGTCAAAATTCCAATGATGGCGATCACCACCAGCAATTCAATCAACGTAAATGCTCTTCGAGAATCGTCCATGCGATTTCTCCACTCGGTTTAGCTTTTTTCCCATTCCCAAAACTATTATGGCTCGACCGGGAAGCTAAAGTCCAGAGTGATGAGGTCGTTTTTCCTCGCACTTGCTAACGTACGGGGGTTGCTTCATGGCGTATTTTTTGGCGGATCGCAGGCTTCAGCCGTTTCGCACCAGCCCCTCCGGAATTTCCGAATCAGGGTTTTCAGCCTGATGGTTACCAGACGGTTATTTCGTATGAGTGTATTACCCCGCAAACTCCAGTCCAAGAACTAGCATGCAAGGTGAAAGCACTTTTGAATTTCGCTGGAATAACCCCAATTGCATGGCGAGCGCTCAACCAGAACGCGAGCCGAGGTCGATGGAGAAAAAATTCACGATGCATCACGCTAACGGGAAAAGAACATGCCGGCGATCGAAGCTCTTTTGCAAACGTCAATCGAAGCTTTTGAAGCCGGTGACTTGCAGTTGGCTGCCGAAGGATTTGCCGCAGTGGTGGCGGTGGCTCCGGAATTGCCGGATGCATGGTATAACGCCGGACTGGTGGCCTTTCAAGCCGGCCAAAACGATCAAGCCATTGCGGCCATGGAGCAGGCCGTTTCCTTACAGCCAGAACCCGAGTACTTGACCGACCTCGCCGCGATTTACCAAACCGTCGGGGACGACACGCGGGCCGATCAATTGTTGTCGACCGCAATCGCTATCGACGGCGATTACGGACCGGCACACTTCCATCGTGGTGTTGTCTTGTCGAGTCAAAACCGCTTCGACGAGGCTCTGCAACATCTTCACCGCGCGATCGACCTCGACTATTCTTTGGATACGACGCTGCAGCAAATCGGGCTGGTGTTCGATCGGGTTGGCGATTCAATGAGCGCGATCCGGAGCTATGAATCGGCCTTGGCGCTGAACCCCCAACTGCCACAGTGCCTCGAGCGACTTAGTCATCATTCAATCTTGGGAACCCACGAATTGAACTTCGAAACGATCACCCAAGTGGAGCATTTGGGTTCGGTTTTCGCCCAGTGCCCCAGCCATCGTCAACGCGGGGCCAAATTGTTGGTCGCAGCCGGGCTCTTCTTCGAACAGTCCGAAACCCACGATTAACGGCTTCTCGGCATTCTGCTGTCGTGGTTTCATTGAATCACGTTTAGAATAGTAGCAGGCAATTGACAACGCCGCGCACCAAACGAAAATCGATCAAGGTTGCGCCGTTGCCAACCCGGTCAACCACTTCGGTCCGACAACCGCTTCCGTGCGGTCAACGCCATCAATATTTTTTGTCGCACTCAAACATAGTAGATTCAGTCATGCACTCGCTTTCGCACCAAGATCCAGAAATTCTTGATTTGATTAATGCCGAAGCGCACCGGCAACACGATGGATTGGAAATGATTGCGAGCGAAAATTACACGAGCCCGGCAGTGATGGAGGCCGTAGGCAGCGTGCTGACCAATAAATACGCGGAAGGATATCCCGGCAAACGCTATTACGGCGGCTGCCAAGTCGTTGATAAAATCGAACAAATCGCGATCGACCGCGCGAAAAAATTATTTGGCGCCGAATTCGCCAACGTACAATCGCACAGTGGCTCGCAAGCCAACCAGGCAACGTATTGGAGCCTCGTTAATCCCGGTGACACGATCTTGGGACTGGATTTGGCGCACGGAGGGCATTTGACCCACGGCATGAAACTCAACATGTCAGGCAAACTTTACAACTTTCACCACTACGGGGTAACGCGAGACACGCATCGATTGGACTTCGACCAAGTCGCTCGCTTGGCGCGCGAACACAAACCGAAGCTGATCGTCGCGGGAGCGAGTGCCTATCCCCGCGAAATCCCGCATGAACGATTTCGGGAAATCGCTGATGAGGTTGGCGCAAAGCTATTTGTCGACATGGCTCACTATGCAGGGTTGGTGGCTGCGGGACTGCACAACAATCCAGTGGGGGTCGCTGACCTGGTAACCACGACAACGCACAAGACGTTGCGAGGTCCACGAGGCGGGTTGATTCTCGGCCGCGAAGTGCATGCGAAGGACGTCAATCGTTGGGTCTTCCCAGGTTGCCAGGGAGGTCCGCTGATGCACGTGATTGCAGGCAAAGCCGTTTGTTTTGGCGAGGCCCTGCGACCGGAATTCCGCACCTATTCGCAAAACGTCATTAACAACGCGCGCACACTGGCGGCAACCTTGACGGCCGGTGGACTCCGGCTTGTTTCCGGGGGAACTGACAACCATTTGATGCTCGTCGACGTGACTCCTTTCGGAATCGGCGGAAAGATTGCCGAGGTAACGCTGGACCGATGTGGCATCACCGTTAACAAGAACATGATTCCCTACGATGAGCGGAAACCAATGGACCCCAGCGGAATCCGCATCGGTACCCCTGCCCTGACGACTCGTGGAATGGGTCGCGATCAAATGGAAACGATCGGAGCATGGATACTTGCCATTCTCAGAAACGTGGAGGACGAGACGACCCTCATCCGCGTCCGCGGCGAGGTCTCCGATTTGTGCCAACACTTTCCGGTTCCGGCACAAGCGATTACCGTTTAGCAGCATTCTCTCGGCCTAAAAATCCCAAGCCATCCGCATGCCGAAGCCGTGGACAACTCCGCTGCCCGCGGCGAACGCCGGAACCTCGTCAACATTGCGTACGGTTGCCATGTAATTCCATTGGAACTTCAAGTTTGGATTCAGGAACCAGTTCAAGCCCAACGTGAAGTTATGAAGCGTTCCTCCATTCAGGCCACCATCATTCAAATCGAGGAAGTTGTATCGCCCACCGACTTGCCAGGCACCCGTTCCCCCGCAACTTGTTTCGGAGCAGCGAGCGTATTTTGAACTTGGTTCAACGCGTTCAAAAACGCCGGTCTTCTTGTTGTAATGATCGAAGTCGTCGGTGAGGTATCGCAACAGCTGGATATAGCCGCCGTGATAGCTGGCACTGTTTCCCAGCGGATTTCCAAATGCTGTTCGTGCGTCGTGGAAATTGCTGAACAAATACTCACTTTGCAACGTCCACGGCCCACGAACCATTACAAATTCGCTGTTGAGCCACTGCATGTCATCACCAAACAGATTGATGCCTGCAGGGACCGGCCAGTCCTGAGACAAACCTGCACGAATGGCGTCACGGGTACGAAACGTTTGAATCCGTCCAGGCACTCCGGCTTGGCTGACGGCAGTCGCGTGTCGGCCCGAAAAACCAACGTGCGTCAGATAACGACCTTCATCGCCGTATTGCAAAAGACGCGTAATTCGGCCGACGGCGCTGTAGTCTCCGTCGCCCGTGTTGAAGGCAAAAACGCTATTGACCGGCTTGAATAGGCCAAATTGCAGAACACCCAGATCATCGCAACCATAGTTTCGTGTGGCTTGGATCCCAGGAGTGAAACCGTTGAACGTGCCGCCGTAAAAGGTGTCTTGATTGTAGGAACGTTCCATAAAAGGCAGAAAGCGACTGCTCACAAGGTGCTCAAAACCGATGGCTTCCTTCTGGTTGCCGATGCGGACTTGGCCGAAACGAGGCACATCTTTGAATTGAACCCACAGATCAGTAGGCGCCGTGACGGCTTGATCAAAGAAGCCCGGATTTGTGCTGGAGACGGGCTGATTTCGAATTCGCACAGAGTTAACAAAGTCAAATTCGGCGGCCCAATCAATAAACTCGTACATCGTTCCATCCGCACGCAAACGGGCACGGCGGAAATCGATGCCATTTCCATAGGGAATGTTGATATTCTGATTCACATGCTGTGGCGCGCCAAACCAAGCCGAATCGAGTTGGACTCGCCCGCCAAAATGGGCCTTAAATTGTTTGTTGGCCGATTGAAGCTCGACACCATTGTTCCATTTGGCGGACATCTTCAGATCGTCTTCGGGCGATTTGGTTTCGGCCGGCTTTTCCTCTTTTTTGTCGGCCGGCTTTTCCTCGTTTTTTTGCGGTGGAGCAGCGGTCGCTTTAGGCGGACTTGTTGCGGAGCTTCCAATCGGTTCCAAAACCGGGTCGCCTGTGTTTCCTCCTGATCGAGTCACGGGTGGGGCTGGCGTTTCTTGCTGTACTCGGGCATGGCTGATGGAACGCAACGAAGGTATCTCGCTGGCTCGAACCCCTTGGGCCGTTGCTACTTGGCAACAAAAACAGAAGGCAATTGTAGTCAGGAGCAGGCGTTGAGCTCTTGAAATCATAACCGGATCTCCAAATGTCCGTGCCGAAGCGAAACACACCGAAAGCTGTATCGGTTGTTCTTGGCGCGCCGATTGGTCTGAACGTGCGGTCGCGGCAAGCCCACCCTAGTCGTCAAGATTTTCCCAAGGTGCTAGCGATTTTTTAACTCAGCCGATCCGCGGGTTGGCCTTGAATCGCAATAGGATCTTAAAGAGCGATTCCAGAACGGCTGGGTCGATCGGTCCTTGGTTGATCGCAGAAATTCGCTGCAGGATTTCGGCCTCGCGATCCGGGCTATACAACGGCATTTCGGCTCCCGTTTTCAGCCGGCCGATCTCTGCAGCGACCTGCACCCGCTGATTGATCAACGAGACCAACTGTTCGTCGAGGGCATCGATCCTCGCGCGGAGCGTCAACAGTTTTGATTCGAAATCTTCGTCGATCATGTTTTGATTTGGCAAAAAAAGCTGGGCCCGAGCCCAGCTTCCGTTGCTTAAAATGGTTGTTGCTTGATGATGCGGTTTACTTGGATCGCGGAAATACCGGATGCATTCCCAGGTTGTTTGCCAGAAAGGCCCACAAGTCGGCGGCCTCTTCGATCTGTTTCGCGGTAGGCTTTCCGGCACCGTGGCCTGCCTTGGTTTCAATGCGAATCAACGTCGGATTGGTCCCTGTTTGAGCGGCTTGTAAACGCGCCGTGAATTTGAAACTGTGGCCGGGCACCACTCGGTCATCGTGATCCGCAGTGGTCACGAGCGTTGGCGGGTAAGCGGTGCCATTCTGGATATTGTGATAGGGTGAGTAATTGTGAAGAGCCTGAAACTCTTCGGCCGAGTTCTTGCTGCTGCCATAATCATCTACCCAAAAGCGGCCCGCGGTGAATTCCTGGAAGCGAAGCATGTCCATCACGCCGACGGCGGGTAGGCAGGCGTTGTACAAGTCAGGTCGTTGGGTCATGCAGGCGCCTACCAACAGTCCGCCATTGCTGCCTCCCTGGATCCCCAGGTTTTTCGGACTGGTGTATTTGTTTTCGATCAACCACTCGGCAGCGGCAATGAAGTCATCGAACACATTTTGTTTTTGAGTCTTGATGCCGGCCTTGTGCCATTTCTCACCGTACTCGCCCCCACCGCGCAGATTCGGCATGGCGAAGACACCCCCCATTTCCATCCACTGCAAACGAGCGACGGAAAAGGACGGTGTGAGCGAAATATTGAAACCACCGTAAGCGTACAGGAGCGTCGGGTTTTTGCCATTTAGTTCGATACCCTTTTTGTGGGCGATGAACATCGGGACCCGCGTTCCGTCTTTGCTCTTGTAGAAAACCTGTTTGACGTCGTAGTCGTCGGGATTGAAATCAACTTTGGCCTCCCGCAGCAATTTGCTTTCACCGGTCGCGAGGTCGTAACGATAGATACTCGTCGGACGATTAAAGCTTGAGAACGAATAAAACGTCTCTTTGTGATCTCGACGTCCAGCAAAACCCGTAGCGGTTCCCAGCCCGGGAAATTTCACCTCGCGAACAAGCTTGCCATTGAGCCCGAGGACTTTGACCTGCGTGACCGCATCCTTCAGGTATTCAGCAAAGAAATTATCGCCGACCATACTGACACCGGTCAAGGTTTCCGGTGCTTCGGGGATCAGCGTTTTCCATGCGGCATCTTTTTGAGCAACGTCGACGGAAACGACCGCCCGGTTGGGTGCGCCTTTGTCGGTCTTAAAGAACAACACTGTTCCCTGGTTGCCGATGAAGGTGTATTCCTGGTTGAAGTTGTCGATTAAGGTCACAAGCTTCGCCTGCGGAGTTTTCAAATCCTTGTACAGGACGCGATATTTGTCGTCCGTGCCTTTCCAGGTCGTGATGATCAGGAAGTGGCCGTCCTCGGTGACTTGAGCATTGAAGCCCCAACTAGGATTCGCCGCATCGGAATGGACGAGCGTGTCCTCCGATTGTTTGGTCCCCAGTCGATGATAAAAAACTTTCTGATTGAGGTTGAGGCTTTGAAAGGTCTTGCCTTCTTCCGGTGCATCGTAGGCACTGTAGAAGAAGCCTTGATTGTCGGCCGACCAGGAGGCCGCCGTGAATTTCGTCCAGTTGATTTTGTCGTCCAGCAATTTTCCGGTTTCGGTTTCCATCACGTTCCAAACCGTCCAGTCCGACCCGCCTTCGGAAGTCGCGTAGGCGACGTACTTGCCGTCGTTGCTAAAGGACATTGGGCCGAGCGCGATTGTGCCATCCTTGGTCCATTGGTTCGGGTCGATAAACACGCGAGCCTCGCCGTCGAGTGAGTCCAGTTGGTAAATCACGTTTTGATTTTGCAGCCCGTTGTTCTTCGAATAGTAATAGCGAGTGCCTTCGCGCGACGGGGGGCTGTATTTTTCGTAGTCCCACAATTTCGTCAATCGTTTTTCGATGTCGGACCGAAAGGGGAGTTTCTCGAGATACCCGAAAGTGACTTTGTTTTGAGCTTCGACCCATGCCTCGACGTCTTTCGACACGCGGACGTCATCTTCCAGCCAGCGGTAGGGATCGGGGACTTTGACACCGAAGTAATCGTCAATTTGCTCCACCGTTTTCGTTTCAGGATATTTCAAATCTTGTCCCCATAAGTTTACAAAGGTTCCACACACGCCCAAGGCGCACCCCAATACAAGTAATAGTTTCCGCACAGCGACATCCCTTATCTTTGGACCGGCCAAAAGAAACCGGCAAGCGTAAAAACACTGAAGCTTCAGAAATCGTCGCCGCGAGATGATGCCAGTTCCGTAAAGAAGTAATCAGGCAGCAAAGAAAGCGACAAATACACCAAAAGAGAATTTAGTCGGTCAGGCACCCGAGGGCAAGCATCATCCAATGGCTCGGCAAATAGCCAGAATAATCCGGGGACTGCAAAGCCGAAAGCAGCATGGTTTTCGCGGCAGCGATCAGGCGATCACATCCTTGACGACATTTCCATGTACATCCGTTAAGCGGAAGTCGCGACCGGCGTAATTGAATGTCAGCCGTGTATGATCCAATCCCAAGAGAGCCAACATGGTCGCATGCAAATCATGAATGGAGACCGGGTTTTCCGTTGCTTCGTGACCATACTCGCCGCTGCTGCCGTAATCAAATCCCTGCTTAACTCCTCCACCCGCCATCCACAAGGTAAAGGCCTTGTTGTTGTGGTCGCGACCATCGCCACCTTGTGCGTAAGGCGTGCGTCCGAACTCGCCAGTCCACACAATCAGAGTCTCGTCGAGCAGTCCACGTTTCTTCAGGTCGGCAATTAAGCCTGCCATGGGCAGATCGATCTCGCCGCAGCTTTCCTCGAGTTTGTTTGACAAATTGAAATGGTGATCCCAATTGCCATGGCTGACTTCCACAAAACGCACGCCGTTCTCAACCATCCGACGCGCGAGCAAGAGCTTGCGGCCAAAATCAGCGGTATTGGTTTGATCCATGCCGTACATCTTTTTGGTCGCTTCGGATTCCTTGCTGAGGTCCATCACGTGCGGCATGGTGGATTGCATCTTGAAGGCCAATTCCGAAGCTTGGATTGCTCCCTCAACATCCGGATTGAATTGGTCACGCTGCAATTTGTTTTCGTTCAAGGCATTCAGGAAGTCCAATTCGGCCCGTTGATCCTTGCGCTCGAGTCGTGGCTTCAAATAGGGAATTTCAGCTCCGGCAATGGAACGGTTTTCATTGCCGATTCGCGTCCCCTGATAAATCGCTGGCAAAAACGAACTGCCATAGTTCTGCGAACCGCCGAAGCCATTCGGTGGCGTAATACTGACGAAGCCCGGCAGGTTCTCGTTTTCCGTACCAAGGCCGTAGAGTGTCCAGGCACCGACCGATGGCCGAATGAATTGCGAGGAGCCTGTATGCAGCCGGACGAAGGCCTGCGGGTGAGCGGGCAAATCGGTATTCATCGAGTGGATCAAGCACAGCTCATCCGACCGTTTGGCGAGTTCTGGAAACAGTTCGCTCATCCATAAACCGTTTTTGCCTGCCTGTCTAAATTTCCACTTGGAGGCCAGCAGTTTTGAACCTGGTCGCGGCCCGGGCTTGCCATTGTCCTTCTCGAGTTGTGGCTTGTAGTCAAAAGTGTCCACATGCGAAGGTCCACCGCGCATGCAGAGAAAGATCACATGCTTGGCTTTGGCCGGAAAATGTTGCGGCTTGGGCGACAGCGGACCGTCAAAACCTAGGCTCGGCGAGGCCGCCATTGCTGAACGACCAAACATTCCCGCAAAGGCTAACCACCCAAACCCGCACGAGGAATATTTCAAGACGTCGCGACGATTGAACAAAGGCGTCACGTTGTTGCAAAGTCGATGGGACATAATTCGGCTCATTGCTGCTTAAATTGGTTGTGATAACGGAAATCGATTCGCGAACCTTGGCAAGAGTTTTTAGTCGAGGCTGCGAAACTCGGCGCTCGCGATCATTGCCCGTATGACGCTAACAGCGCCAGTCGGCGGATCATCGCGATGCAGATTCAGTAATTTTTTTGCTGCAGTCGTTTCTTTGCTCGTTGCTGGACGGCTATAAACCAACCAGCAGAGGTCATCGAAAGCCTCTGCGAAGTCTTTCTTCGGTGCTTTGGCAGACGGCCGGTTGGTGTCGGCTCGCGATTTTTGATTTGGTGGAGGATTGCCACTGATACGGCCCGCAATTCGACGACATTGCTCCTCGACATACCCGCTGTTTAGCATAAACAACACTTGGGCCGGCACATTGGTGCTTTGTCGAGCGCTTTGTACTGCCGAAGCATCGGGATAGTCGAACACACCTAGAATTTCTGGCTCAACATTTCGCGTCAAAGGCAGATAAATTGAACGGGCACTCGAGCGGGCCATCAAAATCGTTTCTTCGGAGACACCAAAACGGCCTCGGCCTAGCACACCGTCTCCCGCACGTGCGATGTCGCTGGAAACCGGACGTTCCAAATTCAATTGACGCGAGGCCATCAGGATTGAGTCGCGAATGGCTTCGGCCTCCAAGCGTTTGGGATTATGCCTCCAGACAAATTCATTAGCAGGATCCATGCGGAAAGAAGCCTCGTTGTATGCAGACGACATCCGATAACTACGGCTGAGAACAATTTCCCGAATGGTTTTTTTGATCGACCAACCATTGTCAATAAAGCGATGGGCCAGGTAATCCAGCAACTCCGGGTGAGTAGGCTCTGCGCCGGTAGTGCCAAAATTATCAACGCTCGTCACGATTCCCGCACCGAACAGCCAATACCACAGGCGATTTACCATCACACGCGAGACCATGGGGTTTGCGGGATCGGTAATCCATTCGCTGAGTTCTTTGCGGCCGCTGGCGTTTCGCGGAATTTTCGTCGGTTCCAAACCGGGAAAAAGACTTGGCAGACCGCGTTCTATTTTTTCGCTGGGCCGGTCGACTTCGCCCCGCACGAACAGCGGACTGTCTCCGATAGAAACGAAGCCATTTGAGCCTCGATCACCGCGGCGTCTCGAGAGAAATCGGCCCGACCCGTTTGAAATCGACGAAGCTGGTTTGTCGGAGACGCCCATTGCCTGGGCAATCTTTTGTCCGTTTTCGTTGTAGGAAGCAAGGGAAGCCTTAAGGGCCTGGATTTGCGAACTCACTCGGAGCACTCGGTTAACGTCATTCTCTTTTTTGTCCCGGTCACGACTTCGCTCGATGATCATTTGTTGTCGTTCCTTCTCCAATTCGGCGAGCTGCTCTTTCTTTTTTTTCAGATCATCTGTCGAGATCCCGCGCGAGTTAGCCGCAGGATCGTTGATCGGTAGCTTCAATAAGGTTCCTGCGTTTCGTCCTGCGACACCGCCGATCGTGCCATAGTGAGTTTGTGTCGACAGGAAAATTCCGGCGAGCGCCGTGTAGTCAACCTGAGAAATCGGATCGAACTTGTGGTCATGGCAGCGAGCGCAAGCGATGGTTTCACCGAGAAAGGCCTGGGAGACGGCATCCAGTTGTTCGTCGGCAATGTCTACCGCCAACTGGCGGGCCTTTTGTTCGTTGATCGATTTGGGACCGATTGCCAAAAAGCCCGTCGCCACTAATTGCCGGGCCTTCTCTTCATCATCGTTGCTTTTCAACAAGTCGCCAGCAATTTGTTCTCGGACGAATTGGTTGTACGGCATGTCGCTGTTGAAGGCATCGATGACGTAGTCGCGATAACGCCAGGCATAGGGGTACAGCACATTTAAATCTTTGCCGCTGGACTCGGCATAACGAGCAACGTCCAACCAGTGGCGCCCCCAATGCTCGCCGTACTGCAGTGATGCCAGCAGCCGATCGACGACAGCCGTATACAACCGCAGTTGTTCCTCGGGATCCTTTGCACTCTGCCAGTCGGCGACAAACTTTTTGGCTTCGTCTGGAGCTGGAGGCAAACCGGTCAAATCAAAATAAACGCGGCGCACCAAAGTTGCTGGTTCTGCATCGCCCACCGATTTTAGTTTCTTTTCCTCAAGTCGCTGCATTACAAACCGGTCGATTGGGTTGGAGCTCCAACTCGTATTCGCCGGAGTTGGCACAGTCGGTTTACGTAACGGTTGGTAAGCCCACCAGCTTTTGGCCTTTTCGCCAGCTCCGGGATCAGGACCAACTTCCGATTCAGTCCGTGGATCAGGCAGGCCACGCTTGACCCAGTCTTCGAAATTCTTGATCACTTCGTCGGGCAATTTGCCTCCCGCGTTGCGCGGCGGCATGGCATAGTCTTCGTCGCCATAATGCAGGGCCTCGATAAGCAAACTCTCCTTGGGATTCCCCGGTTCCACGGCAGGACCGGAATCACCACCACGCAACAGGCCCGCCCGCGAGTCGACTCGCAATCCTGCAGCAATGCTGGTCGCCTGATCGGAGTGACAGCCATAGCATTTGTCGACCAACACCGGCCGAATTTTGGTTTCGAAAAAATTCAAATCGGCTTGCGACCAAGGTTCCTTGTCGTTCTCTTGGGCCGAGACAAACCCCAGCGTGAACAGCACCAAACCCCAGAAAACGCAGCAGATTTTTTGTTTCATGTGCATGAACAACTCGAAGAGACAAAACTACTCAAACTCACCTGCACCACACGCAGCCATTTCAATCATCTTTTTGAACAGCTTGATTACCAGATGCAAAAGGCCAGAAGTTTATTTGCAGGAACGAAGAAAAACGACAATTTTCGCCCGAAAAGCGTCCAATCGCGCGGAATCAGTTTATAGAACCCGTTTCGGCGGCACAATCAAATTAGCTGCCAGCAATCCGCCGACAATAGCAGTCGCGACAATCGCCATCGCAAACGCCGACTCGATTCCCTCAATGCCCTTCTTGTCGACGAAGGCCGCAAGACTGCGGTACCCCAAACTCCCGGGAACCAACATCAATGTTGCCGGTACTTGCGGGACCAACGAAGGACGGTCGAGAATTCGCGCATAGAGATTGGCTGCGACACCCAAGGCCAAGGCCCCAGAGAAAGCCCCAAACTCGAGACCCTTCCATTGTGTCGCTAAAATCGTCACAACGAAACCACACCAGGCGACGATCGCGATAATGCTCCATTCCTTGGGTCGCGCTTGAAACAGTATGGCAAACGAAAACGGCGCGATGATCACTGCCAAGGCATACCATAAACCCGTCAAACTTTCTGGCATGACCGGCAGCGCTCGCCAATCCGAACCCAATCTCCAAGCCAACGCGACCCCGCAAATCAACGCTAGGAAAACGACGCCTGCACCTGCCAATCGCGCGACACCGGAGCTCAAATGACGATTGGCCAATTCGGTCAATGCTACCGTAAAAGAAAAGCCGGGAACAAGCACAATCAATGAACCCAGCGTCGCGGTGCGGTCATCAAAGTTTTGCCAAACCGTCCCCACGGTTAGCGCTACGAGTGCGGCAAAGAATCCCGCAGTGAATTCCAAAGCGAATTCTTGTGGTGCCCATCGTTTGAGGACTAACTCCCAGCAAAGCAAAACGATTCCCATCAAGAACGCAAACAGCACCTCACGCCATCCACCGCCAATCAAAACCGTCGCACAAGCTGTAGCGATCGCCCCTGCCAGAATCGGCCACAAACGACCGAACCGGGCCGGCGCGGCCTCGATCGAATCGATCCGGACGCTGGTTTCGCACACCGAGGCCAGCCCGTCTTCCAAGTCTTCGAGAGCCTCATCAAACTCCACCAATTTCCCCAAGTTGATGGCGCCCGCATCAATGCGTTGTAATACAGTGCGATGGTTCCCTTCGGCGAATGAGATCAACAGCGCAGTTGGTGTGTACAAGTAATCGGCTTCGACGCCGATCGTATTCGAGACGCGCTTCATCACGCGTTCCATACGGTGCGAGGGAGTTCCATGCCGATGCAACATCGACGCAGCCTTGACCAACAATTCCTGCCGCGCCGCTAAATCCACTCCTTCGAAACGATTTTCCGCAGGTTCCACGTTTTAGATATCGTCTTCCTGGTTCGAATCGGAAGTTTTGGCATCGCCACTTTTTTCTTTGGCCCCGCCCACTTCGGCCTTTTCGGGATCTTCAGGTTTGGAGTCGTTCTGTTGATCGGCGCCTGTTTTCGGTTCATCACCGGTTTTCACTTCAGGCATTGAAGATTTTAAAAGCTGTCGGTCAACCGAATGCGTAACGCGATCTTGCTCGTCAACAGAGAGTTCGGAAAAGGCCTTCCCGAAGGCGACTCCGGCCCACAATTCACGCAGATCCTCCGAAGTTTCTTGCGAACCCTCACGGTAGAGGCGGGCGAAACTCATTGGAAACTGGCTGGTCAGATACAGTCTCGCTGTCACGATTTTTCCATCAACGGTTTGCGTCCCCTCGATCCAATTGGCCTCTACGGATTTCCGTTTGTCATCTTTGTCGTTCGCATTGGACTTTTTGTCGGCCTCGATGCGCCCTAGTTTGACCTGGTTGAAGACGGTTCCTCCGATGGCAAACGATCCATCGGGCTCGATCGAGTTCAGCGTTTTTTTGAACTGCACTTTCAAGTTTAGTTGACTTGGATGGACCGCCGGGCGGCGAACCCTAATAAACGAATCTGGATCGAAGTTGTCAAAGGCGACCTCCAGCGGCTGCGAGCGGTCTGGCGATTTCAAACCAATTTGTTTGTCGAATAGGTGGCCTTGGAGCACCAGCCAGCCATTGGGGTTGATTTCATAATCGAATTCAAAGGGGATATCCTTTAACACGTATTCGTCCTTGCCAGGTTTCAGCCGTCCGGTCAGGTGCCGACCTCGCAGCGAAGTACCAGTGATTCCCCCTTCAATCGTTTCGACGTCAAGGTTATCCGTCTTGATTCGCAAATCGCCCAAATTGGAAATCGAGCCGCCGCCGAAAACGAAATCGCGGTAGCTTATCTCGTCGATTTTGTATTCGAAGTTCGAGTTTGGATCAATGAGCGTCAAATCGTTGACGACAACCTTGCGAATTTGAACTTCGCCTGAACCGCCCATGGACGCCTTGCCGAATTCATTTTCGACTTCGTCGAAGGCCTTCGCCAATTCTTCCAGAACATTGTCGCCATTTACCGTCACGTCGGCGTCGGGCGAAGAACTCATCGGCACATAAATCGTACCCGAGCCAATACTGGCCTCGTCGATCACTAAAGCACCCGACCCGAACATTCCGCCGCTACTGTATTTCAGCTTTAGGTTTTTCAGTTTACTGTTGTAAACGGGCATGACCTCCTGAGAGACATTGCCCGTTTTTACTTTGACTTCTATTTCGCTGGGGATTTCGATCGAGTCAATTTCGATACCGCGTGTGAGGTTGCCGCGCAGCCCTTCAATTTTTACGCCCGATTCTTCAATCCCGCTTTTGACGAACTGCAGCGGCCAAGAGGTGTAAAACGTGGCGTAATATCCGAAACCGCATAGCGCCATAAAGACCGCCATGATGCCGCCGCAACCGACCAAGAAACAACCGCAGGCTCGCCCCATTCCGCCGCCGCTAACGTCTGCTGGTGGCACGGGCACAGGCTTACCGGGAAACGGCTTGTTCGGTCCAACAGGTGGAAAGGGTGACGTTTGACTCATCGCTGTTTTTCACTCCACAAAAGTTTCGAGCCCGATTCGATTCTGGGGAACTTCGTTCGAATGGCGGGATTCTTGAACACGATCTCGCAAAAAGTTCCGAAAAGCAGCCCCGCAGGGCGCGAAGACGTCACCCTCTGACCGCAGCCACATCCTACCAGAACTTGCGAAATAGCTGCATCAGGGCGATATTAAGGGCCTATTTAACTTTGCCAGGAGGTCCCAGAAATGGAAGTCATCAGTTTGCAGTCGGGAAGCAACGGAAATTGCTTCTGCGTCCGCTCCGGAAAAGTTCAATTGCTAGTCGACGCCGGGATCAGCGGCCGAGCCGCAGAAACACGACTGGAGGAACGAGGCTTCGACATCCGTCAGACCACTGCCTTGCTGATCTCCCACGACCATCGCGACCATTCGCAAAGCATGGGAGTCTTCCACCGCAAGTATCGAATCCCCCTCCACATCACCGGCAAAACCTATCAAGCCGCTCGACGCTGGTGCAACCTGGGGCGAATCGATGGCATCAAATGGTTTGTTGCCGGCGACACCATGAAGTTTAATCACGTAACCGTGCACTCGATTCCGACTCCGCATGACGGAGTCGATGGAGTTGCTTTCGTGATCGATGATGGTCAACGACGTGTCGGAATTTTATCCGATCTCGGGCATGCCTTCGATGGGTTGCGCGACGTGCTGCGCTCGCTCGATGCCGTCGTGATTGAAAGTAATTATGACGAACAGATGCTGGAAGTTGGTCGCTATCCGGAGCACCTAAAGGCCCGAATCAAGGGCCCTGGCGGACATCTGTCCAACGATGATTGTGCCCAACTCGTCCGCGAGGGGATGGACCGACTGCAATGGGCCTGCTTGTGTCATCTGTCGGAAGAAAACAATTGCCCGGAGATTGCGCTGCGAACTCACGTGCAACATCTCGGTGCGGAGTTTCGCGTCCACATCGCCCCGCGTTACTCTGCTACGGAAGTCCTCCGCGTGGAATGACGTTTTCACCCGCCATGATTGCCAAGGAAACAACGTTCAAAGCTTTACTTGAGTTCGAAATTTTTTCGCTTAAAGGCCGCCGGATGCTTTCGTGCACACCAGGGCATGGATGGGTTTTGGCCAGCAATTGCAAAACCATTAGTCCAGGTCATCCAAAGCTGTCGCCATCTCTTTGCCTATACACCCAACGGGTTGCAAAAGTGACTTGAATTTCAATTCGGCTCCAAGCCGCTGAGTGTTGCAAAGATCCTGCCCTTGTTAATAACACCCGTGTCATTTCCGCTCAGGCAGGCCGTTTTCTTTGCCTTTATCGTTGGGCTTCTCTTCCGCCAAATCATCGCCCAGCATTTCGGCCAGCTTCTCTCGTTGCGATTTGGTCAAGACCGACTCGACCGCTTCGCGTTGCAGTTTGATCCGCAAACGACGATATTCGTCTTGGAGCTTTTTCCCCATCGCCTCCTGTGCCTTGGCAAGTTCCTTTTTTTGTTCGTCAGTCAATTTCAACTCTTTGGCGAACTCGTCCGCGTCGAAGGCACCCGCTCCGTTGTTATTGAGGCGCGCCTGAGCTGCGATTTGAACCAGCCGCTGACGTTGAAAAGGAAAGAGGATCCGATCAATCGTCTCGCGAATCTCCGCATTTTTTTCGGCCCCGAGTTTTTCCAATTCCTTGTGCGCATCTTTTTGTTCCTCGGCGGAAGCCTCCGGCTTCAAACGCTTCATCACAGCATCGATTCGCGGTTGAAATTTTTCCTTGATGCGGGCTAATTCGTTTTTCAGATCCTGACGTTGGGAATCAACCAATTGCAGGTCGTTCGCAACGCGAGGCGTCGAGACCAAATTGTCCGGTTCTGGCGACATCATCCCTGGGACCGCCATCAACGTGATCGGCTGACCACTTCCGTCTCCCATCGTAAAGGTAAGGTTCATCGGCATGGCAATTTCAAAATCTTGACCAAAACTCGCCACTGAGAACCAGGCGAGTGACACCCACAAAACAACACAGAACAGTCTCATGTCGATCTCCAGAAAAAAGGGCTCCAGCAGTCTGGTCCAATTTACTTCAGCCAAACCGCGAAACATGATTGAACGTTAGCAGTTGCCATTGTCCACTATGGTTAGCGGAGCAAATCAAATTTCGCGGAACAAATCAAATTTCGACGTGCATCACGCCGCCGACCTCGTCAAAGTGGCCGATTTTAAGTAGACACCCCTTCGTACCAGGCATTTCCGCGACGAAGGCCGGATCACAAACCGTGACCGCAGCAGTTGTCGTTACGGAAATGACGGCCATTTGATAGGCGATCACCGACAGCGCTACAAACCATGGCATCGAAATTGCCGAGGCAATCAAGAACATTTCGCGATCAACTTTGGAGAGCGAATGTTCATCCACGTAATAATCGATCACGTCTCTTCGATCGGGAGTATTGGTCAGCGCAATCACCTCGTCGAAAGTACAGTCGGTCATGCGGTATTTTTTCCAGTGGTCGGCGGCCTCCAAAGCTCGCTTGCGCCGTTCGAATTCCACCTGAGCATGAAACGCTTCGATCTCACGTTTCTTTTTGGCAACGTAATGTTGGATCACGGCACGGGGAATTGCCAGGGCTGCGTTCACCAATCCAATCGAAAGTTGCCCCGCAAAATGTAACGGGTAACGGCCACGGTATTCGGCAAATACTTCGGATTGAATTTGCGTGATGGCCTGATCAATCTCTTCCCGGGTCGTAAAGACCAAGTCGTTGCCGATCTCGATACATAACGGCTTCAAATAGTAAACCTTGACGCCAGGTTTTTTTCCTGGACCGTCTAGGAATTCCTGCAAACGCGTCTGAACGCATTTTGGAATTTTGTCTTCGATTTCGTCGAACCTGTTGCGCTCCGTTACGGAAACGAACAGCCGACCTCGCGGCAATCGAATGGATGCCTGCGGCAATTCAATTTCCCGAACCTGGGTGAACCTGGCGCGATGCTCTTTCGTGATTGCTTCCCAGCAGTCTTCTTTGGAAGAAAACGCGCCAAACCTTCCCAACAAGTGCTTGGCAAATTCTGCGCTACAGCCTTTCGGCGGAACCCAAGTTGGCTTTCCGACCCAGCTTCCGAAGTGCGTGAGATCCTGGTCGGGCGTCTGAGGAGCAGCGCCTAAATTCGAATTTGCAGTCGAAAGAAAGTTGCGGCTGTTGCCAGGCAACGAGTCCTGTTTAGCTGGGACTTGGTGTTTAGCTTTTTGCGGTTGTCGTTTTTCGGCAAAGAGTTGCATGGCAAAATTCCTTCGTTCACGTGAAAAGAAAATCGTTGCCCAATACTTCGAACTATATCAAGAATTCTTAAAAAACTAACCCGCATTTCCGATTATTTGCCGACATTTATCGCCTTTTAGCTGGCAAAAGAAGAGGAATTGCCCTCACCCAAAATGGTCGAGCATTGAATCGAAAACGACAAAAAAGCATAGAAAACCGCAATTCGAAAACGTCGCGTGGAAAAAAGAGTAACATGACGATCTGTCGAGATCCTCTTCCCGCCAGCTGACGGATTCGTCTTTTCCAAAACTCTTCTTAGAAAAAAGGATCTACTTAT